>Ga0214202_1000191_pt1 | contig 27447 bp, 27 predicted proteins | sample TroBogEpilimnion_9_FD_153040 | JGI IMG/M metagenome (GOLD analysis project Ga0214202, IMG submission 153040) | Freshwater microbial communities from Trout Bog Lake, WI - 03JUN2009 epilimnion | ecosystem: Environmental > Aquatic > Freshwater > Lake > Epilimnion/Euphotic zone | place: Trout Bog...
CGAACCTTCGTATGGCGGAATCAAAATCCGCTGCCTTACCGCTTGGCGACGCCCCAACGGACTAAACCATCTTCCAGCACGCAATGGCCGAGCCTATTCGCGCCGATTCTCCTGCTCCAGGCGCCAGTGCAACGGCGAACGGGATAGACCCCGAACGACGAAACCCTGCCAACCCGATGGCAAATCAACCAACGCTGCGCTTGCGCTTTCACGGTCACTGAAAACCGCGAACACACACGCGCCCGACCCCGTCATTCGAGCCTTGCCACGGCACCCAAGCCAGCTGAGCGCCTCGCGCACAGCGGGATAGCGCGCAACCACGACAGGCTCAAGATCGTTGTGGCCCGGCAGGATCGCGCCGGAAAAGCCCGGCAACGGGAAGCCGGCTATTGTCAGGGACGCGGAATTTCTTGTCAATTCAGGCGCCTGGAAAACCTCTCGAGTAGGCACACTGACGCCAGGGAAAATCACAGCAAACCACTGATCCGGAAGCGTCACCGGCTGTAATTGATCACCAATTCCACGCGCTAAGGCATTCATTCCGAGGACAAAAATCGGGACATCGGCGCCCAGCTGAGCGCCAAGCTCAGCCAACCGGCCCGCGGAGAGCCCGAGCGACCACAACGTATTCAGCGCCACTAAGGTGGTCGCCGCATCCGAACTGCCTCCCCCCAGACCCGCGCCCATAGGGATTCGCTTGTGGACACGCAGACGCGCGCCCAGCCGCGGGATACCGACAGCATCCTTCAGCAACTGAGCCGCCCGCACAACGAGATCCGCCTCGGGCGGGACGCCTATCGGGCCCGTTTCGCGGGAGATGTGCCCACTTTCGTCAACGAAGACCTCTATTTCGTCGCAAAGATCGATCAGCTGAAAGAGCGTCTCTAGCTCGTGGTATCCGTCGGCGCGCCGACCCGTCACGTGCAGGAATAGGTTCACTTTGGCCGGTGCCGGCCAGCCCGACAGATCGATCGTCACGGCGCCCCCGAAACCCATTGATCCACGGCGACGCGGATTCGGGTCGCGGATTGAGTAAAGGTCAACCGGCGTGGCAACACCCCCGGTGCGCCATCAACGGTCCACTGCCCGTCCGGCTGAACGGACCAGCCAGACTGCATGAACCCATCCGCTCGCCATTCCACCGTATCGGACGGGTCAGGTACCCCGCGCAGCCAGAAACCAACCGACAGTACAGGGATCGGAAATCCAATGCGCTCGACCAAAACAGCATCCAGTCCGTCAAACGGGGGGGTCAATTCCACGGCGCCGACGGAACCCGATTCCACGAGAATGCGCTCCGGGGTCGCCCGAATCCGAGAGTGCCCCGCGCCGAACGGGCCTTCGACGACCAACTCGACCACGGTTCCGTCTTGGTGCCAGTCGAAATGGGCATTGAATCCACCGGTTGCCGTTTTGACCGCCAAGCGCCCGACCGCGCGCCAGTCTCGCCAGCCCTGGAGGGCTGTTGGATCCGGCGTCACGGTCATGCCGTCGGTCAGAAGGGGAGGTGGCGCGGAGGCGCAACCCGCCAAGCACAACGCAAGCAATCCCACGCGCCAATTCATCGCGGCACCTCACCGCGGCGACGATGCTGTAGTGCCACCAAGTGCTGCTCGCCAGGATGCCGATCCAACGCCGATTGGAGTAAGTCATCCGCCTTCACCCGATCGCCCAAGGCATCCAGTGCGGCCACACTGTGGGCCGCGATCTCTGGATCTGGCTGAAGAAGATAGGCGCGCGCCAATGCACCCACTGCAGCCGTGTAGTCGCGCTGTTGAAACCTCAACCACCCCAAACTATCCAAATATGCCGCGTTATCTGGCGCCTGCGCGACGGCGGCGACCAACAATTTCTCCGCACGACGCAGATCGCGACCGGCCTCGGCCAACGTATACCCAAGCGCATTCAGCGCCGCGGGATCGTGGGGACGGGCGGCCAGCAGTCGCTCCAGTCGAGTGATGGCGTCGTCCGTTCGACCGGCACGAACCAGCACCTCCGCGTGTGCGCGCTCGAACTCTTCGACGTCCGGATACGCGCGCTCAACGCGGGACGCCAGTGCCAGCGCGCGCTCCGTCTGGCCAACGTCCGCGAGCGCCAATATGCGCCCGACAGTGATGTCCTGCCGCAGGGATGAATTTGATGTCAGGAAATCATCAAGCAACCGATCCGCCCAATCAATTCCCGCCCCGGTCAAGCGGAGCCTATAGGCGCGTAACTGCGCCTCGACCGCATGACGCCCGGACGAGATGCCGGCGTAAAGAGTCGCCGCCCGTTCCCGGTCCCCCGCCCTTTCGGCCACGGTTGCCATCCCGAACTGCGCAGATTCACGTCCTCCGAGCTTTGCCAACTCCGTGTAATGACGCGCAGCCGCCTCGTTACGGCGGGTCTCGAGTTCCCGCCCCGCCAATGCTTCGAGCGCCGACGCCCGCTCGCTTGAATGGGCGCTTAATTCCTGAAAAATCGCCTCTGCTTCGCCACCGCGATCGCAGGCCTCCAGCAGCCATCCCTCGGTCAGACGATCGGAATCGTGCACGTCGGTACCTAGCGGAGCTGCGAGCGCTAAACCCTGTTCGCAGTCGCCCATAATGACGTGCGCACGAGCGGCCAAAGAGCGCCCTACGCGCCGGCGCCCCAATTCAGACGCACGCTGCGCCTCACGCAATGCCTGAGCGGCATCGCCGGCGGCGAGCGCGAGGTCTCCAGCTTGAAGATGACCCGCAGCGGCTTCCGGATGACGGGCAGACAGGTTGGCCATGACCGCTGATAAACCGGCCCGGTTCCGCAACTCGCCAAGGCTCGTGCCAAATGAATCAAAGCCCACATTCACCGATTGGTAGACATGTGTCAGCAGCCAATCGAGTTCTCTGACCGCGGTGTCACGTTGATCCAGTTCCAGAGCGGCTACCGCCAGATATCGGTGCGCCTGCTCGCTTTGGGGATCTTTGCGCAACCAGTCACCGCAAATCGCTGTCAATACGGAATATTGCGACCAATCGTAGGCCAGTCGGGCAGCCGCATCGAACGAGGCCGGGTCGCCGGAATGACGGGCCTCTTGGCGGCGCATTTCGACCGCTGCCGGATAGTCCCCACGCTCAATGGCAACATCGACCAACGAAGAATCGGCCGAAAAAGCCGGCTTTCCGGCCACCAATAGCAGCAAAGCGAGACACGTGGCCTTCGGAAACAGCCCATAACCGCCGCGGACATCAGGTACATTGCTCATGCCGACACTATACGGTGACGGCGCTGGACTGCGAACGCTTGCTCTTCATGGGCAACGTACCGGACAATTCATCGGAAACTCCGACCGTTTCTGGGCCCCTCATGCCACTTGTCGTCGTCGGGATTAACCATCGCTCGGCGCCCGTTGAGGTTCGAGAGAAGGTTGTCTTCGACTCCACACTGCTGCCGCACGCTTTGCAGTCTCTCGCCGCTGATGGCGCACGAGAGAATGTCATCGTTTCGACGTGCAACCGCACGGAACTGTATTGCGTGGCGGACAATGCGGCGGATCTTGGTCGTTGGCTAGCGGAGTATCACGAACTTCCACGCGGTCTTGAGGATTGTTTGTATCTGCATCAGGACGACCGAGCGGTTGAACATGCATTTGCAGTCGCCTCAGGGCTCGACTCGATGGTTCTCGGCGAACCTCAGATCCTAGGCCAGCTCAAAGACGCCTACCGTGTTGCACAGGATCATGGTACGGCAGGACCACTCCTGAATCGGTTGTTTCAGGCCACCTTCTCGGTCGCAAAGCGTGTCCGTACGGAAACGCGCATCGGCGCGAACGCCGTGTCCGTCGCGTATGCCGCCGTAAGCCTAGCGCGGCAAATTTTTGCAGGCTTTCAGTCACACACTGCACTGCTAGTCGGCGCCGGCGAAACCATTGCGCTGGCGGCTCGACACCTGCACTCGCAGGGCCTCAAGCGCATGATTATCGCAAATCGGAGTTTGGATCGTGCGCAGAGTCTGGCCGCCGAATTCAATGCCTCGGCCATTACTTTGGACGCACTGCCTAGCCATTTGGCTGAGGCAGATATCGTCATCAGTTCCACGGCCAGCCCACAGCCTGTCATTCTGACTGCGGACGTTGCTGCAGCGCTGGATGCGCGACGCCGCAAGCCGATGTTCATGGTGGATATCGCCGTACCGCGTGATATCGAACCAGGTGTCGGTGATTTCGAGGACGTTTATCTGTATTCGATCGATGATCTACAGAATTTCGTTAACCAAAATCTTAAAGCCCGCGAAGATGAAGCGCGCGAAGCTCGCCTGCTAATCGACGAGGAAGTCGGTCGCTTCATGGCTAGCCTGCGCGGCCAGCAGGTCATCCCTACCATTCGCGAACTGCGCACTACCGCTGAGAAGGTTCGCGCGGACACGCTCGAGCAAGCCATGAAATTGCTCGCTGCCGGTCGATCGCCAGCAGACGCCATGGCGTTTCTCGCGGACACCCTTACCCATCGACTTGTCCACGCTCCCACGCACGCGCTGCGTGAAGCTGGCTCTGCTGGCGATGATGAACTGGTCCGGGCAGCGCGTCGGCTCTTTCACTTGGATGCTGACGAGGAATGAGAGACTCCATACGCAGACGCCTTGAGCGGTTAACGGACCGCTACGAGGAGGTCGGCCGTTTATTGGCTGATCCCAGCTTACAAGGACGTAGCGATCGCTTCCGCGAGCTGTCCATGGAATACGCTCGGATCGAGCCCATCTCGATAGGGTTTCGTGCCTTTCTTGCCCTCGAGCAGGATCAGCGCAACGCCGCCGAAATGGCGACCGATGCCGACCCGGAAATCCGGGCCATGGTGGATGATGAACAGCGGGAAATTGCAGAAAAACTGATTCACGCAGAGGAATCGCTTCAGCGACTGCTGATCCCAAAGGATGTCCATGATGAGGGGAATATTTACCTCGAAATCAGGGCGGGAGCCGGTGGTGACGAAGCCGCAATTTTCGCTGGCGATCTGTTTCGGATGTACAGCCGGTACGCAGACAACCAGGGCTGGCGCGTTGAAGTAATCTCGGAGAATCGTGGCGAACACGGCGGCTATCGCGAAGTCATCTCTCGCATTGTCGGACAGGGTGTCTACTCGCGTTTGAAGTTCGAATCAGGAACCCATCGGGTGCAGCGCGTACCTGCAACCGAAGCACAGGGCCGTATTCATACCTCCACGTGCACAGTCGCGATTCTCCCGGAATTGGCGGAAGTCGAGGACATCCCGATCGCGGATTCGGATCTCAAAGTCGACACCTACAGGGCCTCCGGCGCGGGTGGTCAGCACGTCAACAAGACAGATTCGGCCGTTCGCATTACCCACCTGCCCACCGGAGTGGTTGTCGAATGTCAGGAAGAACGTTCTCAACACAAGAACCGTTCGAAGGCGATGTCCCTGCTGAAGGCCCGCCTCCTCCAAGCGGAGCAAGATAAACAGGCCTCGCAGCAAGCATCGGCACGCAAACTCCAGGTGGGCCGAGGCGATCGCTCGGAACGGATCCGAACCTATAATTTTCCGCAGGGGCGTCTCACCGATCATCGTATCGAGTTGACGCTTTACCGTCTCGAAGCCATTGTGGCTGGCGCCATGGATGAGATTTTGGTGCCGTTGGCACGCGAGCACGAGGCCGAGCAACTCGCCGAACTCGAATGATCCGCTCAGCGCTCCAGCACGCGACGATCCGCTTGCGCACGTGCAGCGACACGCCGCGTTTGGATGCCGAGTTGATGCTCGCGCGGTTACTCGGGGTGGATCGCTCTTACTTCGTGATCCGGGATGACGAGGGACTCGACCCGGAAATCTCCCGCGCTTTTGAGGATCTCATTGAGCAGCGTCTGGGTGGGACTCCCGTCGCGTACGCATTGGGCTACAAGGATTTTTGGAACAGCCGCTTCACCGTTTCGTCGGCTGTCCTGATCCCCCGGCCCGATACCGAACTCTTGGTTGAAACGGCGCTGGTATGGTTAACCGGGCGGGCGAACCCCCGTGTATTGGATCTGGGCACCGGCAGCGGCGCGATCGGTCTTTCGGTCGCACTGGAACGCCCCGACGCGCTGGTCGATCTGGTGGATCTGAGCCCAGCCGCACTTGCAGTAGCCGAGGCCAACCGGCAAAAGCTCGGCGCGCTCAATACCCGACTGCTGGAGGGGTCTTGGTTCGAGCCGGTTGCGAACCACACCTATGACCTCATCCTGTCCAACCCGCCCTATATTGCGCCCGGGGACCCCCACCTTCAGGACTCAGGGTTACAGTGCGAACCGCTGGGTGCTCTGGTGGCGGACGAGGGCGGTCTGGCTGATTTGCGCCGGATTGGCTCTCAGGCGCCACAGTACCTCGCCCCCGGCGGCCGCCTCTTGCTCGAGCACGGTTACGACCAAGGAGAGGCCACGCGATCGATCCTCTCGGCCCATGGATTCCGAGAGGTTATGACGCTCCGGGACCTTGCCGGACGCGAACGCGCGACGGGAGGGGTGCGTCCCGACTAGAATTAAGGGACGGCGGACCGTTACCGCCCGGAGAAACGCAGTGCTCAAGTTCCAGACTTCCCTCGGCGACTTCTATGTCGAGCTCCATACCGACGACGCCCCGATCACCTCCAAGAATTTCTTGGAATACGTGACGTCGGGCCACTTCGACGGCACCGTCTTCCATCGAGTGATCCCAAACTTCGTGATCCAAGGCGGCGGCATGACCGCTGATATGAGCCAAAAGAAGACGCGGGCGCCGATTAAGAACGAAGCCTCCAACGGCCTCAAGAATCGTCGCGGCAGCTTATCGATGGCGCGTACGCAAGACCCGCATAGCGCAACGTCACAGTTTTTCGTCAACCTGAAAGACAACAGCTTTTTGGACCCAGGTCCGGGCAACGCAGGCTATGCCGTGTTCGCTCACGTGATGAAGGGTATGGACGTTGTCGACAAGATTGCAGCGGTTAAAACCGGCAGCAAGGGCTATCACGATGATGTGCCGCTTGAGCCTGTTGTGCTCGAGTCGGTGACGGTCGTCGAGGAATAAGGCGGATCCGCCGTGTGGCGGCATCTGAAACGATGTCTCGTCGGAACGGTGAGCGCGTTCTTCGCGCTCACCGTTCTGTCGGTGTTGGCGTTACGATTTATCCCGCCAGTCACGAGCGCTTTTATCGTCCACGCTTACGTTACCGCCTGGACGCAGGGCAATTGGGGGTGGCGCGCTGAACACGTTTGGACGCCGTATGCCGATATTTCGCCTCAAGCGAAAATCGCCGTAATTACCTCCGAAGATCAGAAGTTTCCGAGCCATCACGGATTTGATCTTGAGCAAATAGATCAAGCGATCGAGGAGCGAGAGAGCGGCCGGCGAGTACGCGGTGCGAGCACCATTTCTCAGCAAGTCGCCAAGAACCTGTTTCTCTGGCCTGGTCAGAGCTTCATCCGCAAAGGCATTGAAGCTTATCTGACTGTACTCATCGAAGCGCTCTGGCCAAAGCAGCGTATTCTCGAGATGTACTTGAACATTGCCGAATTTGGTCCGGGCGTTTACGGCGTCGGCGCGGCAGCACCCCGATATTTCCATCACTCGCCGGCACAAATCACGCCGTCCGAAGGCGCGCTACTCGCCGCCGTACTCCCGAGCCCAAAACACTTGAAAGCGGATCGGCCAAGCGCCTACGTCCAGCGGCGCGTGGACACGATACTTGGATTAGAGGCGACCTTAGGGGGAACGACTTATTTGAAGAAGTTCGAACAGCCGGAGTTGCAAAAAACGGTTACTGCAAAGCCCGGGTCGAGCCCACACCGGTCGTCTCGCTGAAGACAACACCCAGATCTACAGCGTCATACCGCCACGCGCGATTGCAGAATTCGCATTTCACTTCGACGACGCCCTGCTCTTTGAGCACATCTCGGGCCTCGGCCTCACCAATGGATCGAAGGATGCCCTCAACGCGTTCACGCGAGCACGCGCAGCGAAACGACACGGGTGACGGCTCGAAGACTCGCACATCTTCCTCGTGAAACAATCGCCGCATTAACTCGTCCGCCGGCAAGCCGGCGAGTTCGTCTGCGGTTAGCGTACCGGCGAGATGCAGGACCCGATTCCAGTCCTCATCGGCTTCCGCCACGGCCACGTCGGATGTTTCACTCGACGCACTCGCTCCGGTTGGCAGGCGCTGTAGGAGCAATCCGGCCGCACACGTATCGTTCGCGACCAGCCAAAGGCGTGTGGGTAACTGCTCCGATCGCTCGAAATAACTCTCGAACGTTTCGGCTAGGTGCGCTGATTCGATCGGAACCACGCCTTGGTAGCGCGAGGAACGGTCGTCGTTCTCAACGGTGACCACGATCTGTCCATCGCCGACCAAATCGGGCAAGTTCGCGCCCACAGAAGGGACATCGCCCTTCCAACGAGCGACACCCCGCAGTGAGTAACCGGGCTGCGCTTGTACGACCAACAGATGCATAGGTCCTGACCCCTGCATCTGCAACGTCAAGCGCCCGTCAAACTTTATCGTTGCCGCGAGCAGTAATGTCGCGGCAGCCGTTTCGCCGAGCGCATTCCGCACGGTTTCCGGATAGGACTGGTGCTCGATCAGTGCGCGCCAGGACGCATCCAGTCGGACGAAGTGACCTCGCACCGGAAAGTGCTCAAACAAGAATCGCTTGAGCGTATCACCACCGTCCACTGCGCAATCCTTAGGGCGCCAACAGGCGCTTCAATAAATCGTTCAATTGAGCGGGATTCGCCTTGCCTTGGGTCGCCTTCATCGCTTGGCCCACAAAAAAGCCGAACAGACGATCTTTACCCGAGCGGTATTCTTCCAATTGCTTCGGATTGGCGTCCATGACCGCCCGAATAGCCGATTCAATCGCTCCGGTGTCGGTGATCTGCTTGAGTCCTTTGGCGTCGATGACGGCATCAGCCGATGCGCCGTCTGCCCACATCGCCTCAAAGACTTCCTTGGCGATCTTGCCCGAAATCGTATCGTCCTGAATTCGCGCCAGTAGGCCGGCCAGTGCGTCAGCGGACACTCGCGCATCTGCCACATCCAAGCCGTCGCGATTCAGAGCGCCCGAAAAGTCGCCCATCACCCAATTGGCAGCCAACTTCGCCGCGGGCGCACCACCCGATGCGCGAACGACTGACTCGTAATAGTCGGCCAACTCTCGGCTCGCAGTGAGCACCAACGCGTCATAGCGCGAAAGGCCGTACTCGGCACAGAAACGGTTTGCCTTCTCGTCCGGCAACTCGGGAAGCGTTGCCCGCACCGCATCGATGAAGTCCTGCTCGAGTTCGACGGGCAGAAGATCGGGATCTGGGAAGTAGCGGTAGTCGTTCGCTTCTTCTTTCGACCGCATGGAGCGCGTCTCGTCCTTGGCCGCATCGTAAAGGCGAGTCTCCTGGACGATCGTGCCGCCGCCTTCGATGACATCGATCTGGCGAGCCACTTCGTAATTAATCGCCTTCTCGACGTAGCGGAACGAATTGACGTTCTTAATCTCGCAACGCGTACCGAATTTCTCGGCGCCGAAACGGCGGACAGAAACGTTCGCATCACACCGGAAGCTACCTTCCTGCATGTTGCCGTCACAGATCTCTAAATACCGCACTAGGGTGTGGATTTTCTTGAGATACGCGACCGCTTCTTTCGCACTGCGTAAATCCGGTTCGGAGACGATCTCCAACAACGGCGTTCCCGCGCGATTAAGGTCGATGCCACTGGCAGCGCCCAGCCCTTCGTGCGTCGACTTACCCGCATCTTCTTCGAGGTGGGCACGGGTAATCCCAATGGTCTTGGTCGAGCCGTCCTCAAGGAGAATGTCGAGCGTACCGGTTGCCACGATCGGCAACTCGTATTGGCTGATTTGGTAACCCTTCGGCAGATCGGGGTAGAAATAGTTCTTCCGCGCGAATACCGAGCGCCGAGCCACGGTGGATCCTGTCGCGAGACCAAATTTCACGGCCATACGAACCGCTTCGCGATTCAGTACCGGCAGGACACCGGGGTATCCGAGGTCGACAAGGTTGGCCTGACTATTCGGCGCAGCCCCGTACGCGGTCGCGGAGCCAGAGAAGATTTTCGAACGGGTGGCGAGCTGGGCGTGGATCTCGAGGCCGATGACGACCTCCCAGCCGACGGATGCGGACTGCTGGTTCATGTCGTTCCCCTCAGACGTAGGCCGCCGGCATACGGCGGTGGAAGTCGGTGACACTCTGATAGGCGTGCGCGGCAGACAGCATTCGGCTTTCGCCGAAATGCGGCCCGATCAGCTGGAGGCCGACCGGCAGATGACCATCAAAGCCACAGGGGATCGACATGGCCGGCAAGCCCGCCAAGTTAGCGCCGATCGTGTAAATATCATTCAAATACATGGTGATAGGATCATCAACCTTCGCGCCCAGCCCAAAAGCCGGCGTGGGCGATGTCGGTCCGATGAGCAGGTCTACCTTTTCGAAGGCGGCCTTGAAGTCCGCGGTGATCAAACTGCGGATCTTTTGGGCTTTCAGATAGTACGCATCGTAGTAGCCCGCGGACAGAACGTACGTCCCGGTCATAATCCGGCGCTTGACCTCAGCCCCGAAGCCCTCGCCTCGCGACCGCTTATACAAGTCGATGAGATCGCGAGGATTTTCGCATCGATGCCCGAAGCGGACACCATCGAATCGCGAGAGGTTCGAGGAACATTCTGCTGGCGCGACGACATAGTAAGTCGGGACCGATAAAGGCAGGTTCGGGCAACTGACCTCTACCAATTCAGCGCCGAGCGCTCGGTACTGTTCCAGCGCCGCATTGACGAGCGCACCGGTTGCACCGTCGAGACCGCGCTCGAAGAACTCTTTGAGAATACCAATCCGCAAGCCTTTGACTGGCGTTGATAATTCCGCCGTGTAGTCCGGAACCGACCGATCCACCGAGGTGGAATCTCTGGGGTCGAAACCCGCGATGGCCTGCAGGAACAAGGCGCAATCTTCGGCCGATGGCGCCATGATCCCGGCTTGATCAAGGCTGGACGCGAAGGCGATCATGCCGTAGCGCGAGACCCGGCCGTAGGTCGGCTTGATGCCGGAGATGCCGACGAGCGCCGCGGGCTGTCGAATGGACCCCCCCGTATCGGTACCCGTCGCGACGGGGGCCAGACGGGCAGCCACGACGGCGGCGCTTCCGCCGGAAGAGCCCCCCGGCACCTTGGAAAGATCCCAAGGATTGCGCACTGGGCCGTACCAACTCGTCTCATTCGACGATCCCATGGCGAATTCGTCCATGTTCGTCTTGCCAAGCAAAACGGTACCGGCGGCGCTCAGCCGCTCGACAACAGTCGCGTCATACGGAGAAATAAAGTTATCGAGCATCCGGGACCCGCATGTGGTCCGAATTCCGTCCGTACAGAAGATATCCTTTTGTGCGACCGGAATGCCCGTAAGGCGACCCGCCGTACCGGCCGCGAGCGCTGCATCGGCCGCGCGAGCGTCGGCGAGGGCACGCTCCGCCGTCACCGTGATGTACGCATTCAGGGCTGGGTTGGATGACGAGATGCGGTCGAGGAAGTGGTGGGCCAGTTCAACGGCAGAGTAGTCCTTCCTCGCGAGACCCGCCGACAGCTCGGCGATAGACAGGGTATGCAGGCTCACTCGATCACCCTTGGAACGATATAAAGGTCGCCACTCACAGACGGGGCGTTCAATTGATACTTTTCATGGCGATCCGTCTCGGAGACGTCGTCGGCGCGCAGGCGCTGCGATTCACCCTCCAACGGGTGGGCCATCGGCTCCACGGATTGGGTATCCACCGCTGACAATTGCTCAACGAAAGACAGTATCTTGGACAGGCTGTCGACATAGACCGGCAGCTCTGCTTCGGTGATATCGAGGCGTGCCAGATGGGCAATGCCCTCGACCTGAGTGCGTGTAAGGCTCATGATTGGGGTACTAAAACCAGTGAAAAAGCCTTAACAATCATACACGTCGCCTTGTGGAAAGTCCCATCTCTTTGATAGATTAGTGTACCTATTACTGGTGGGCCCGCCCGTGGCGTGGTCTTCCGCCCCCCTCAGCTGCAATCAACCGATCGAGTTCCCATGTTTAAGAGCCTACGTGGCTACTTTTCGAATGACGTTTCCATCGACCTTGGTACCGCCAACACGCTGATTTACGTGCGCGGCAAGGGGATGGTCCTCAATGAGCCGTCTGTAGTCGCGGTCCGTGACGAACCTTCTCGCGGTGGCAAGACCATTGTAGCGGTCGGCGCCGAAGCCAAGAACATGCTGGGTCGCACGCCAGGCCACATCACGGCCGTGCGCCCGATGAAGGACGGCGTGATCGCCGACTTCACCTACACCGAGCGCATGTTGCAGTACTTCATCAATAAAGTGCACGGCAACCGATTCTTGCGCCCGAGTCCGCGCGTTCTGATTTGCGTCCCCTACGGTTCAACGCAGGTCGAGCGGCGCGCGATTAAGGAGTCGGCCGAAGGCGCCGGTGCGCGCAGCGTCTATCTCATTGACGAACCAATGGCTGCAGCGGTCGGCGCGGGCCTACCCGTGCACGAACCACGTGGGTCCATGGTATTGGACATCGGCGGTGGCACCTCAGAGGTTGCCGTCATTTCGTTGAATGGCATCGTCTACGCCGCATCGGCCCGAATCGGTGGCGATCGATTTGATGACGCCATCGTCAACTACGTCCGCCGCAACTACGGCATCCTCATCGGCGAGCAGACTGCCGAACGCATCAAAATTGAGATCGGCTCGGCCTACCCCGGCCAAACCGTGCGTGAAATGTCGGTGAAGGGACGCAATCTGTCGGAGGGCGTGCCCCGCAGCTTCACCCTGAACTCGAACGAGATACTCGAGGCACTGCAAGAACCGCTGCAGGGTATCGTCAGCGCCGTGAAACAAGCGCTGGAGCAGACGCCGCCCGAGTTGGGATCAGACGTTGCGGAACGCGGCATCGTGCTCACCGGCGGTGGCGCACTGCTCAAGGACATCGACAAACTGCTGATGGAGGAAACGGGCTTACCGGTCCTCATCGCGGAAGACCCGCTCACCTGCGTTGCTCGCGGCGGCGGTCGAATCCTCGAGCTCTCTGAAGAACACCCGGGCGCCTTCGGGCTGCTCTGATCGCTCACGGGGAGCACATCCTTTGGTGGCACTGAGGAATGGCGGTGCCCGCTTTGCACCCACGCGAGTATCGTCACTCGCGTGGCGTGCCATTGCGCTAGTAGCGCTGTCTGTGGGAATCATGGTGTTGGACGCGCGACACGGCAGCGCTAACGTCTTGCGCCGCGCACTCGCGAATATCGTCGCCCCCTTACATCGGGTCGTTGAATCACCGTTCGCTCTGTCCAGTGGTGTGTCCGCACTGTTCACCACACGTGATTCATTGCGCGCACAAGTCACGGCGCTGGAGGCTCAAGTTCGGGAAGACGCACTGCACCTCGCCCGCTTACGCGCCATCGAACTGGAAAATGAACGGCTGCAGCATCTTCTTGACTTGTCGCCGCGTGACGCCACGCGCACGGTGACGGCACGGGTGCTTCAAGTGGATCTCGACACGATACGGCAGCGGGTGCTCGTGGACCGCGGCTCAGACGATGGCATCGTCTCGTCACAGCCCGTCATGGACGCAAAAGGCGTTTTCGGCCAAACCACCCGCATCAACAGTTCAACGTCCGAAGTCATCTTGCTGTCGGATCCCAATCACGCCATTCCTGTTCAGATCGAGCGTACGGGACTGCGCACGATTGCCGTAGGAACGGGCGACCCTGATCGATTGGCGCTTCCCTACCTACCCCGTAATACGGATGTGCAACCCGGCGACAAGCTCGTGACTTCCGGCTTAGGCGGGGTATTTCCGCCCGACTTGCCGGTGGCAACCGTGACCGAGGTGAAACGCGACCCCAGTCAACCGCTCGCTCAGGTACGCGCAACGCCCGGTGCATCATTGGACCGTGATCGCGAAGTCATGATCGTTTGGTACCAGCCGCGCGTTGTCGCGACCGCACCTGACACCAGCATTGCGGCGCATCCCGGCAAGGGCAAGCCGCGTGATTGACGCTTACGCCACACACCGATTGCCAGCCTATGTGAGTGCGCTTGTCGCATTGCTCCTCAGTGCTCTGCCTTTTCCTCATCTGGTTGCGTTAGTACGGCCTGACTTTCTACTGCTGGTTGTCATCGGGTTCGCGCTCATGAGCCCGAGGAGCACAGGCCTCCTCTTTGCGTTTTTCTGGGGCCTACTGCTCGACGCCTTTACGGGCATGCTGCTGGGAGAGCACGCATTGGCGTTCGTAGTCATCGCGTTCCTGGTGCATCATTTTCATTTACGGATGCGGATGTTCCCGCTCGTTCATCAATCGTTGGTCGTGTTGATCCTTCTTTGGATTTACCAATTTCTGATCTTCTGGATAGACGGGGTTAGCGGCCATCCCGTGAATGACTGGTTGCGCCTATTGCCAGGCCTGGGGGGCGCGATCTGCTGGCCTTTGGTCGTGGGTCTTTTCGGCCGAATCGTCCGGCGACACTGAGTTCATGTTCGGCAGCGCACGGATCAAGGATCACCACGGCGAACAGCGTCTGTTTGCGGGCCGTATCGTCTTTGCCGGAGTGGCCGCGGCGATCTTGCTGCTGTTGGTCATCAGTCGGCTATTTTTCCTGCAGGTCATCAAACATTCGTATTTTGCGGATCTCTCCCAAGGCAATCGTGTCCGATTGGAGCCCCTGCCGCCTGACCGCGGCCTGATCTACGACAGTCAAGGCACGGTCATTGCAGAAAACACGCCGGCCTACCAACTCGAGCTGGTGCCAGAGCAAGTGCCGGATGTTGTCGACACGCTATCCCGGCTTGCCGATCTTCACCTCATCGACCGGGAATCGGTACCCGGGCTTACGCGTCTGATTAAAACGGGTCGGCGTTTTCAGGCCGTCCCGCTACGACTGTCGCTATCGGAAAACGATATCGCCATGTTTTCCGTACGGCAGCATGATTTCCCGGGCGTCGAAATCCGCACTCGCCTCGCCCGCTGGTACCCTTTTGGCGGTCAGGGCGTGCACGCGCTCGGCTATGTCGCGACGATCTCAGAGGATGATCTTAAGCGCATCGACCGCGATCAATATTCCGGCTCAGCGTTGATCGGAAAGATTGGGCTGGAAAGCACATACGAGCAAGAACTGCACGGCTTGTCCGGCTACCGACAAGTGCTGGTCAATGCTCAAGGCCGCCGGGTCGATAAATTGGGGGGAACACCGGTCCACTTGGAGACCCGCAAGCCGACGGCTGGGAATGATATTTTTCTCGGTATTGATATGCGCCTCCAGCACATTGCTGAGGAAGGCCTAGCCGGGAAACGTGGCGCCGTCGTTGCCATTGACCCGAACACCGGCAACGTCCTGACCTTCGCGTCAGTCCCCACATTCGACCCCAACAAATTTACACGCGGCATTTCTAATGCGGACTATGCGGCATTACGCGACGATGTCGACCGGCCTCTCTTCAATCGGGCGTTGCGCGGCACCTATCCGCCCGGTTCAACCGTCAAACCGATGATGGCGCTCGCCGGGCTTGAATACGGCGTGGTGGATCCTAACGCCGTGCGCAATTGCACGGGCGGGTTTACGTTGCCGGGCTCCAGTCACGTCTACCATGACTGGAAGCGCAGCGGACATGGCCCCGTCGATATGAAGCGCGCCATCGCAACGTCCTGCGACATTTATTTCTATGGCCTCGCAGAGGTGCTTGGCATTGATCGGGTCCACGATGCCATGTCCGGACTCGGGTTTGGTCGCCTGAGTGGAATCGATGTCGGCGGAGAAAAGCCGGGAATCATGCCGTCGACGGCCTGGAAAATGGCAACCTACAAGCAGCAGTGGTACCCCGGGGAGACGGTGATCGTCGGCATTGGCCAAGGGTATCTGACAGCGACACCGCTGCAACTCGCCCATGCCGCCGCCATTTTGGCCGCGAGAGGCCGGAACTGGCGACCTCGGCTTGTCACCTCGGTCCGTGACGCCACCACCCAAGAAATTCGAAAGTTGCCGCCCATTGAAGAGCCCGTGATTCAGTTGCGCGATACATCACTCTGGGACACAGTCATCGAAGGGATGGAAATGGTGGCGAGACCTGGGGGCACAGCGTCCAGTTCATTTGCCGGCGTACCCTATCGGGTGGCAGCCAAAACCGGTACGGCGCAGGTTTTCAGTTTGGGGCAAAACCAGAAGTACAACGCCGCATCCCTCGCTGAACGGTTGCGCGATCACGCGCTCTTTATTGCGTTCGCCCCTGCGGATAATCCCAAGATCGCGATTGCGGTACTGGTTGAGAATGGCGGACACGGTGGCTTAGCTGCCGCACCGATAGCCCGCCGCATTTTTGACGCGTATTTGCTCGGGAAGTTTGAAAACGCGCCCAAACCCTTAGCGCCGCCGGCAGACGCGCCGATCGAAGACTTGGATGAGGTTCACTGACGTGGAAAGCGCTCAGGAAATTTCGGGGGCCCCGCGCAAACGTCTCTCCGCGAATGCGAGTTTGGTTCGGCGCCTACATCTGGACGGACCGCTACTTGCCCTACTCGGCGCGGTGATCGTCTTTGGTCTATTTATTCTCTATAGCGCCACCGGCGAGAATCTAGGGCAGTGGCTCAGTCAAGTTGCTCGCCTCGCGCTCGCAGTGATCGCCATGGTCGGTCTGGCGCAACTACCGCCCGGATGGTTACGCCGCGCGTCGCCGGTCATCTATGGCATTGGCCTTGTCTTGTTGGTACTCGTCGCCATTCACGGCAGCGCAACCAATGGGGCTCAGCGCTGGCTCGACCTCAAAGTATTCCGATTTCAACCGTCTGAAATCATGAAGTTAGCGGTACCGATGATGTGTGCATGGTATTTGCACAATCGCCCGCTGCCTCCGTCATTACGGGACATCGGGGCGATCTTGGCCATCATCCTCGTTCCGGCCGCACTCATCGCGAAGCAGCCTGACCTCGGAACCGCTTTGCTGGTCGGATCAGCGGGCATTTTGGTGCTCTTCTTGGCGGGGTTATCGAATTTCATCATCGGCCTGGGTATCGCAGCCCTGGCCTCTATCGTTCCCGTCGCGTGGCATTTCATGCACGACTACCAAAAGCAGCGCGTGCTCATGTTTCTCGACCCCGCCCAAGACCCTCTCGGCGCCGGCTACCATAGTATCCAGTCGCAGATTGCCATCGGATCCGGCGGCCTGTTCGGCAAAGGCTGGATGCACGGCAGCCAGGCCCAACTTGAGTTCCTTCCCGAACGATCGACCGATTTCATTTTCGCGGTCATCGGCGAAGAAATTGGTCTGATCGGTCAAACTCTGTTGATCGGCTTGTACCTGGGGGTCATCGCACGTTCTCTGTTCTTGTCCGGCGCAGCACAAGACACGTACGGGCGTCTCGTCTGCGGCAGCTTTGCATTGACCTTTTTTGTCTACGCATTCGTCAATACCGGCATGGTCAGTGGAATACTACCGGTCGTGGGTGTACCGCTCCCACTCGTCAGTTATGGGGGTACCGCGATGGTGACGCTGCTCGCGAGTTTCGGCATTCTCATGTCTCTTAACGGTCATCGTCGCCTGGTGGGTAGCTAATGTTCTCGCGATTTCTGCTCCCGCTGATTGCGCTGACTGCGCTAGTCGTTCCCTTGTCGACACATGCCCTAGACCTACAACGTGCCGACGTTAAAGAATTTGTCGACGACGTCGTCAAACGAGATCATCTTGATCGCGGATGGGTTGAGAAGGTCTTGGCATCCGCCGAGTTGAAGCCCGCCATCGTCGATACGATGAAGAAACCGGCCGAGCATGCCCTACAATGGCAGGATTATCGCCGTATTTTCATGACGGGCGAGCGTATTCGCCAGGGCCATGAATTTCTCGCTGAGCACGGAGCGCTCCTCGCAGAAGTGTCCAATCGAACCGGCGTCCCGCCGGAAATTATTGCCGCGATCGTCGGAGTCGAAACCTCCTACGGACGCAAGACAGGTCACTATCGGGTCTTAGATGCCCTCGCGACGTTAGGGTTTGACTACCCACCTCGCGCAGCATTTTTCCGCGGTGAACTTGAACAGTTTCTGATGTTGGCCAAAGAGGCTGGAATCGATCCGCTGAAGGCTACGGGGTCGTACGCAGGCGCCATGGGCGCGCCGCAGTTTATGCCCCGCAGCGTCCGTTCCTTTGCTCGCGACGGCGATCATGACGGCAAGATCGACCTGTGGACGAATTGGCACGATATCGCCGAAAGTGTCGCGCACTATTTCGTGGCTCACGGGTGGCGGCGCGATGAGCAGATCTACGCCGACGCGACGCTTGAAGATCCAGATGTCGAAGGACTTCCCGGTAATAAGCTGGACGCGAACACGACGTTGTCAGAATTGATGACCAAAGGCGTCGTTTTTGAGAACTCATTGCCCGAGGACGACAAGGCGGTTTTCATTGCATTACGCAATGGTGATGCGCCGTACTATATCGTGGGACTCCATAACTTTCTGGTCATTACGAAGTACAACCACAGTCCGATGTACGCGCTCGCCGTCGCTCAGCTGGCTGCGGCGCTAAAAAGCCCCGCGGAGGCTCCCGCCAGCCCATGATGCGGCGGATCCAACTTTTGTGGGCCTGTACGCTGCTGGTGGGCGGCTGCGCCACCGCGCCCCATCGGGCCAGCACACCGCCCCTTCCGGCCGCGCCAAGTACGACCCCGGCGACAGGACTGACCGCCCAAAAACCGCCCAGTGCACGCCCCACGGACGCCGAACTGCTAGCGCTCCCGGATGCGGTACCTCGTATCGAGCCTCGCGCCGCCGCCGGTAACCCCCCGTTTTACGAGGTGTATGGGCAGCGCTATACGGTCCTCCCGAGTGCGCACGGCTACGTAGAGCGCGGTGTCGCCTCTTGGTATGGCCCTGACTTTCACGGTATCGCAACGTCGACGGGGGAGCCGTATGACATGTATGCGATGACCGCCGCGCACAAGACCCTTCCCCTGCCCGCGTACCTGCGCGTGACCAATCTCCGCAACGGGCGGACGATCGTCGTCCGAGTGAACGATCGCGGCCCGTTTAAAGCCAATCGGATCATTGACCTGTCGTACGCTGCGGCGCTCAAGCTCGATATGGTTCGTGAAGGGACAACTCTGGTTGAAATTCAGGCCGAGGACCCCGATGGTGGGTATCTGGGTGATGCCGTACCGACTAGTGCGGCGCTGTACGCCCAAGTGGGCGCGTTTAGCGTTCTAGGCAACGCCGAGCGGTTGCGTGACCGACTGCTCGCGACCGGCATTTCGAACGTGACCGTTCGCAGCGAGGTCGGAGCCCATCCGGTTCATCGCGTCCGCGTCGGCCCCGTGAACTCGGTCGACGCCTACGATGCACTGGTTGAGCGATTGCGTCGCCTTGGCATCGAGAAAGCGGTACTCGCCCCGAACTAACACCAGCCGTAGAATGACGAACCCCCCACAGGATTAGGCCACAAGCACCCACATGATTAAGCGAACTATTCTCCCCGCCGTGTTTTCTGCCGCTCTGGCCTTATGCTCCTCAGTTGATGCGGCGACTCCCGTACCGCCCCCGCCGCCGGTCGCTGCAAAGGGCTATGTGGTGGTAGACGCCTTTAGTGGACGGGTACTGGTGGGGCAGAACGATACGCAGCGCCTTGAGCCGGCAAGCTTGACTAAATTGATGACGGCATACGTCGTGTTCCATGCACTGCAGGACGGCAAGTTGCGGCTTGACCAAGAAGTGCCGATTTCCGAGCACGCCTGGAAAGCCGAGGGCTCAAGAACCTTCCTCAATGTAGGCACTCGGGTCAGGGTCGACACGCTCATTCAAGGCATGATCATCCAATCCGGCAATGACGCGACCATCGCGCTTGCAGAGGCCGTCGCCGGGTCTGAACAAACCTTCGCAGCACTCATGAACCAGTATGCGCAGCGCATTGGCCTGAGCGGATCCCATTGGATGAATGCACCGGGCTTGCCAGACCCGCAGCACTACACGACGGCACGGGACATCGCCACGCTGAGCGCGGCGCTGATCCGTGAGTTTCCTCAGTACTACAAGTGGTACTCACAGCGATCGTTCACCTATAACAATATTACCCAACAAAATCGTAACGGTCTGCTTGAGCGGGACCCCACCGTCGATGGAATTAAGACAGGTCATACGGATGCGGCCGGCTACTGCCTTGCGGCGTCCGCGCTACGCGACGGGATGCGCCTCGTATCCGTCGTAATGGGTACTGCGAGCCCCAAGGCCCGCGAAGACGCGAGCGCTACACTGCTCGGATACGGCTTTAATTTCTATGAGACCAAACGCCTGTATACGGCTGGCAAAGCACTCGCAACGGTACCGGTCTATAAAGTCAGCGATCCGGTGACCGTGGTGCTGCGCAATGACGTCTACGCCACTGCGGCGCGCGGTGAACTGAACGGTGTGCATTCAAGCCTCACCCTGACGCCACGTTTAATCGCGCCGATCAGTGCCACCACTCCGATCGGACGACTCAAAGTCATGCTCGGTGATACGGTCATCAGCGATACACCAGTCTACCCGAGTGCTGCCGTCGAGCCCGGCAATATCTTCCGCCGTGCCATCGATACCGTTCGCCTCTGGTTCCATTAATGGCGTCGCCACTACCGATCGCCTGGCTGAATGGGAACTTCGTACCCCTGGCCGAGGCGCGAATCTCGCCGCTCGACAGGGGGTTTCTCTTTGCCGACGCGGTGTATGAGGTCCTGCCGGTCTACGACGGCCGGCCGTTCCTCTTCAATGCACATATGGGCCGGCTCGAGCGTAGCCTGGCTGCGATCGGGATGGCTGCTCCGCTTGAGCGTGCGGCATGGATCTCCCTGTTCGACGAATTGATCAGTCGCAACGGCGGCGGCAACCAGTTCTTGTACGTTCAGGTCTCGCGTGGAGCGGAGTTCGGTCGTAATCACGCGCCGAACCCTACATTGAGCCCCACCGTATTCCTGATGGCCTCGCCGTTAGCCTCATTAGAGGATTCGGTCCGTGAGTCTGGCGTGACAGCCGTCACCCACCCGGACGAGCGTTGGAAGCGCTGCGACATCAAGAGCACATCGTTGCTGCCCAATATTTTGGCAAAAGGAGCAGCAGCCCAAGTAGGTGCTACGGAGGCGATTTTGCTGGCCGATGGGTGCTTGCGGGAAGGCTCGTCCAGCTCCGTGCTAGTCGTCCGGGACGGCACGCTATACGCGCCGCCCGAAGGCGCTGACATTCTCCCGAGCACCACACGCGCACTCGCTCTGAGCCTCGCGGAGCGAATCGGCATCCCCCGACGTATTGAAGCCATCTCGGAAGCCGCCCTACGGCACGCCGATGAAGTGTTATTGGGATTTGCGACCCGTGGCGTACTTCCGGTTTGCCGGATAGACAACCTGCCCGTCGGTCGCGGCCTTCCGGGGCCAATATGGCAACGTCTGCAGGCGGCGTTTGAGGCGTACCGCGATACGGTTGCGCGACTACCCGTGGATGAGGAGGCCTGACGGTCGTGAGCAATGAGTCATTGATCGAATTCCCCTGTCATCTGCCCGTTAAGGTCATGGGCAGACACTCACCGGAATTCCGGGACCGCATTCTCAATGCCGTTGCCGCCGAAATCGGGGCGGTTGAAGATCATCACGTCAATATTCGACTCAGTCGTGACGAACGATTTGCGTCACTGACCATTACGGTCTACGTCGAAGATCACGACAGCTTGCGACGTATCTACAGCGCGATGCACGCCACCGGTCTCGTACTTTACGCCCTCTGATCGGGGGCGGGTTGCCAAACCGGCACTTCGGGTAATCGAAGCGTACGCACGAGATGCGGTAACAGTTTCTCAGCCATCGCCTGAGGTGTGATGGGTGGCGCAAGGTGGTGGAGATCGGTGACCTCAAGTCCTGCGTAGCCACAGGGATTGATCCGAGTGAACGGCTCAAGGTCCATAGAAACGTTCAGGGCGAGCCCATGGTATGTGGCGCCGCGACGGATGCGCAGACCGATACTCGCGATTTTTTTTGCGCTCACGTACACACCGGGCGCTTCCGGGCGCGAGTAGGCCGACACGCCCAATTCCGACACGGCATCCACGATCGCCGTCTCAAGCGCGGTCACCAAGGCCCGCACGCCGATCCCAAGCCGCTTCACATCGATCAAGGGATACACCACTAACTGTCCGGGGCCGTGGTATGTGACCTGTCCGCCGCGGTCAATGCGCACGACCGGAATATCGCCCGCCGCCAAGACATGCTCGTCTTTCCCTGCAAGCCCGAGCGTATACACAGGCGGGTGTTCGAGAAACCAAAACTCATCCGCCGTTTCGCTGTCCCGCGCGTCAGTCAGGCGTTGCATGGCGCGCCACGTCGGCTCGTAGTCAACTCGCCCTAACCAACGCGCGATGGGCGTCATGACAGCCCAGCGTTGTTCCGTTCCAGTGCCCGCTCAGCGCGATAACTGGATCGAACCAGCGGCCCCGCGACGCACTCGAGGAAGCCTAACCCTAACGCGTATTCCCGCAATTGCCGGAATTCGTCTGGAGAAATATAGCGCTGCACCTCAAGGTGATTCGACGTGGGTCGCAGGTACTGGCCCAACGTCACAATGTCGACCGATGCCTCACGCAAGTCGCGCAGGCATTCCTCGATCTCAGCGTCCGTTTCGCCCAATCCGAGCATCAGGCTGGATTTGACGAGCACCGACGAGCGATGACGCTTGGCTTCCGACAATACGGACAAGGTTCGATCGTAGCCGGCACGTGGGTCGCGCACCGGGTGGGTCAGCCGGCGTACGGTTTCCACGTTCTGCGCAAAGACTTCCAGTCCACTGTCGACCACCGCTTGCACAGCCGCGAAATCGCCCTGAAAGTCGGGCGTCAGTGCCTCGACAGCCGTGGCAGGACTGATCGCTTTGATCGCGCGTACGCAATCTGCGAAATGTGCGGCGCCACCATCCGGCAAATCGTCACGATTGACCGACGTGAGAACCACATACCGCAATCCCATCAGGTCGACAGTGCGGGCGACATTAGCGGGTTCTTCCGGGTCTAGCCAACCGCGTGGGTTGCCCGTATCGACCGAACAGAACCGGCAGGCTCGGGTGCAGACAGCCCCCATCAGCATCACGGTCGCCGTCCCGACGTTCCAGCACTCACCGATGTTGGGGCATTTCGCCTCCTCACACACGGTGGACAGTCGATGTTCCCGCACAATGCTGCGGACCTCATCGAAGCGCTCGCCAGATGGCATTTGCGCTCGCAGCCAAGGCGGCTTACGCCCCACAACGAGCGGCTCGGCGGCCGAGGATGCTGCTTTGATGCCGTCACGTATGGCCGTGAAGCCCTGGGGCGTCATGTACTTTTCGCCGCTCTTCGCGGACACGACCGGAATACCTTTGAACTCAGACAATGGCCGACCCTCCGGTCCACGGATGCATTGAGTCTACGCCAAGCGCGCGTCCAAAGCGGCTAGCCGCTCCGGCGTACCCACGTCCACCCAAGGCTCCCGACTCACGACAGCCGTAACCCGACCGGCGTGGGCCGCACCGTCCAGTACGGGGCGCAGTGCACGGCGTCCGGGTACGAGCGACTCGAAAAGCATGGGGTGGTAGGCGGCGATACCGCTGAACGTGTAGCGCTCCGCGCCGATGTACCGCAGTTCCCCGCTCTCCAGTCCAAAATCACCCCGTGGATGGTGCGGCGGGTTCGGGACCAGTACGAGATTGGCCAGTCGGCCCGCCGGAGGAGCCGCCGGAAACGGCACACGCGTCCACACATCCCCATTCACGACCAAAAAAGGCTGCCCCTGAAAAAACGGCAGCGCATTGCGGATGCCACCGGCCGTCTCCAACGGCTCTGGGCCCTCGTCAAACCAATGAATGGAAACACCCCATTCGTGGCCATCGCCCAACGCGTCATGCAGGCGCTCCGCCAACCACGAGGTATTGATCGCCACGTCGCGAACACCAGCCGCCGCGAGGCGCTGCAGGTGCCAGACGATCAGGGGCTTGCCACCCACCGATAACAGTGGCTTTGGGGTATGCAGCGTCAGCGGCCGCATCCGCTCGCCACGGCCCGCCGCCAAGACCAACGCCCGTTGCGGAATCACACCAGACCCACTCGCGCCTGGGCCCCCGCAAATTGCGGGACCACCACGGTGCGCAGTAGATCATTCAAGTCCTTTAAGTCGGCATACGCAGCCGTCACGTCGAGCACATACCGCAGCACGAGGGGCAAATCCGCCAAGTAGCCTGGCTTGCCATCTCGATACCACAACCGCGCAAATATCCCGAGCACCTTCAAGTGCCGTTGCAGCCCCATCCAGTCAAAGGCCCGGAGAAAATCACTGCTATCGCCGACTGCGAGTCCGTGCGTTTGCAATGCCAGGCGTGCCGACTCCACCCACGCCGACACTTGCGAGCGGGGCCATTCGACGTAGCAGTCCTTGTACAGCGACACCCAATCGTACGTCACCGGCCCGCGTACCGCGTCCTGAAAGTCGATGACCCCGATCGTGTCGGGCGTCGGTACCATCAGGTTGCGCGAGTGGTAGTCCCGATGGACGAACACCTGCGCCTGTTGCGCCGCGCTATCGACCAGAAGGGCTGCCGCGTGCTCCAAGACGGCCCCCATCGACGCATCGACGGATACGCCCAAGTGCCGATCCAGAAACCATGCCGGGAAGAGATCCATCTCGCGCCGCAGGAGCGCGGCATCGTAGGGGGGTAATTCCAGTGCCGCATCCGCGCCAGCAACCTGCATAGTCAACAGCGCGGCTGCTGCGGGCGCATACGCAATAGCCGGATCAGCACCCGCTTTCAGCATCCCCAGCAAGTGGGTTGATCCCAAATCGGATAACAGCAAAAAACCGTGGTCCAGATCGGTCTCTAGGATCTGCGGAACCGGCACGCCAATGGCCGCCAAGGCTCGCCCGACACGGACGAACGGGGCGGAATCTTCTCGATCCGGTGGCGCGTCCATGGCAACGAGCGTGCCCGACGGCAACATAACGCGGAAATACCGCCGAAAGCTCGCATCGGCTGAGGCGGGAACCACCGCGTCGACAGGCAGTCTAAGTTCGTCGCCGAGCCACGCCCGTAGCGCTGCAAGGCGAGGATCCAATGGGGTTTCGGTGTCGGTAGGCATGGGCCTCCGATTATACTGCTACCTTCTCATCCACCGCGCTCCTTAGCGAGCATCGCCTGCAGGCCCCCCGTTGCGCCGACGCCCGACCTCCTCCCTCTTTTGGCTCTGCGTGGCTACCCTCACGCTGTCCGGTGCGGTCGCTTGGGCTGACGTGCCGCTGTGTACGGTGCCACCGGCGCCGACAGCAACTCCTAGGCAACGCGTCGACGTATCAAACCTACCGGTCCAGATCACGGCCGGCGGTGCGGTGGTTGATGCGTTGGGTGAAGCATCACTGTCCGGTCCTGTCGAGATTCACCAGGGCAACCGGACACTGTCCGCCCGGGACGCGCACTACAACACGAACGACCAGTCCGTCGATGCGCACGGCAATGTGGACTACAGTGACCCGACGGTTGCCATTTCGGGCGAAGCCGCCCAGTGGAGTTCCGTGGCGGGCGGCCGCTTCGAGCATGCGAAATTTAATTTGCCGACGCGCTCCGCCCACGGCAGTGCGGATGCCATTGACCTCGCGGCCAACGGACTGCTGACACTGCGCAATGTCGAATACACCGCCTGCCCGGCCGGATACCATGACTGGCTGCTGAATGCCCGAGAGATTGATATCGATCAACAGGCACAGGTGGGCGCAGGCCATGACGTTCGGGTTGAATTCATGGGCGTACCGCTCATGTATTTGCCCGTCATCTCATTTCCCGTTGGGGAGTCCCGAAAATCAGGGTTTCTATTCCCCAATTTTGGACAATCCACGCGGAACGGCTTGGAGTTATCGGTACCGTATTACTTCAACCTCGCCCCGAATTACGACGCGACGGTCACGCCCGGCATCATGATGAAGCGGGGGGTCACCCTTGCCGGCGAATTTCGCTACCTGACCGAACAATCGCGTGGCGAATTCAAAGCCGACTGGTTGCCGTCCGACGCTAGCGCGCACCGCGAACGTAGTTACCTTCGATTTGACGACGTGACCGATTTCAACGAATCGCTGCGATTCGAGACCAATCTCGCTGCTGCGAGCGACAGCAACTATTTCCAAGATTTTGGACAGGGCCCGGAAGGTACAAGTGTCGAATACCTTAAGCGAGTAGCACGCGTTACGTATCTGGATGATCACTGGCGCGCCTCAGCGCTCGTTGAACAGTTCCAGACGATCGACCAGACGATTCTGCCCCCGGATCGACCGTATGCCCGCGCGCCGCAATTGCTGGTCGACGGAAATTGGCTCTTCGGCAAGAACTGGGGCTTGGAATTGGCGGGCGAGACGGTCGAATTCCTCCGCGACACGGGTGCAAAGGGATTGCGGTACGGCTTTGACCCTACGCTGAGTTACAGCTGGCGTCAGCCCGGCTGGTACTTGGTCCCTAGCGTCGGCCTGCGATCCATTGGGTATGCGTTGTCGGATGCACCCACCGGAAGCGCAAGTCCGCGTGTGATCGCCCCGATGGGCACGTTCGATGCAGGAATGACGTTTGAACGCTATTTCGGCGATCGCGTGCAAACGCTCGAGCCGCGCGTGTTATACACCTATGTGCCCTACCGAGATCAGAGCAGTCAGCCGCTGTTCGATACGGCGCTGCCCGATTTCAATCTGATTCAACTGTTTAACTCGCAGCGATACGTGGGCGGGGACCGGATCGCCGACGCCAACCAATTGGCATTGGGCGCGACCACCCGTCTACTCGACACGGCGTCCGGGCGTCAGTTCGTCAGCGCCACGCTCGGGCAGATTTATTATTTCTCGCCTCCCCGCGTTCGTTTGCCGAACGAACCCATGACGCCATCGCCGGCCTCCTCGGATTTGATCGGGCAGGTGAACATCGCCGCATTAGGACATTTCAACGTCCAATTGGGCGAACAGTGGAACCCGCACTTGGGCGAATCGGCGCTGTCGGAGATTCGACTCCAGTACCAGCCGGAGGCCGATAAGGTCGCGAATATTGGGTACCGCTACCGCCAGGGGCTGCTGGAACAGGTGGAAAGTTCCGCCGCTTGGCCGATTTCGAGTCGCTGGCGGCTCTACGGGCGGGAGGTCTATTCGCTGCGCGATCACGGCGGAATCGAGTCGTTAGGCGGATTTGAGTTCAAATCCTGCTGTTTTCGCGTCAGGATCATTGCCCGCCACTTCGTCGCCACCCGAACCGGTAGCCGGGACACATCCATCACACTCCAATTGGAACTCAACGGCCTTTCGACGGTCGGAGAGAAAGCAGACGCTTTCCTAGAGCGTTCGATTCGGGGATACTCCGCGGCTCAGGCCTACGCCGGGCCAGAATAGGCCACACATGCGTCGCATATTGACTCTCACTTTGGTTCTCGCTCTTGCCTCCAC
>Ga0214202_1000200_pt1 | contig 26842 bp, 20 predicted proteins | sample TroBogEpilimnion_9_FD_153040 | JGI IMG/M metagenome (GOLD analysis project Ga0214202, IMG submission 153040) | Freshwater microbial communities from Trout Bog Lake, WI - 03JUN2009 epilimnion | ecosystem: Environmental > Aquatic > Freshwater > Lake > Epilimnion/Euphotic zone | place: Trout Bog...
CGGTCGGCGTGACCGGCCGTACCGAAGGCCTCGAAGCGCAGCTTACAGATCGACTGCGCCGCCTTCTGCGCCGGCGCGAGGTACTTGCGCGGATCAAACTCAGCCGGATCCTGCGCGAAGTGCCGACGGATCGCGCCGGTCATGGCCAGGCGAATGTCGGTGTCGATGTTGATCTTGCGCACACCGCTCTTGATGCCGCGCTGGATCTCTTCCACCGGCACGCCGTAGGTCTCCTTCAACGCACCGCCGAACTCACGGATCACCGCCAGCCACTCCTGCGGGACGCTCGACGAGCCGTGCATCACGAGGTGCGTGTTCGGGCACGCCGCGTGGATCTCGGCAATGCGATCGATCGCCAAAATGTCACCGGTCGGCTTGCGCGAGAATTTGTAAGCGCCGTGACTGGTACCGATGGCGATCGCCAGCGCATCGACGCCGGTCTGTGCGACGAAATCGCGAGCCTGCTCAGGATCGGTCAACAGCATGTCGTGGGACAGCTTGCCGGCGGCGCCGACGCCGTCTTCTTCACCGGCTTCGCCGGATTCGAGCGAGCCGAGGCAACCCAGTTCGCCTTCGACCGATACGCCCACAGGATGCGCCATCTCGACGACCAGCTTGGTGACGCCGACGTTGTAGTCGTAGCTCGACGGGGTCTTCCCGTCGGTCATCAACGAGCCGTCCATCATCACGCTCGAGAACCCCGAACGGATGGACGCCTGGCAGACCGCCGGCGAGGTGCCGTGATCTTGGTGCACACAAACCGGGATGTCCGGGTACGACTCCACCGCCGCGAGCATCAAGTGCCGCAAGAACGGCTCACCGGCGTACTTACGAGCACCGGCCGAGGCCTGCAGGATCACCGGGCTGCGCGTTTCCTGCGCGGCGCTCATGATCGCGACAACCTGCTCGAGGTTGTTCACGTTGAAAGCCGGGACGCCGTAGTCGTGTTCCGCGGCGTGGTCCAGGAGCTGGCGAAGCGAAATGAAGGCCATACAAGTGATCCTTTTGAGTGTGGTCTAAAGCCAAGGCCCGATTATGCCGAATCCGCGACCGCCATGGCGGCCAGTAGCCCGGGCAACTCGGCCAATCCCGTGACGTGGGCATCGGCCGGCAGCAGGCGCGGATCCTCACCGCCGTTGTACCCGTAGGGCACCACCACCACGGGGATCCCAGCGGCGCGGGCCGCGTCCACGTCATTGACCGAGTCACCGACCATCAGCGCCGCCGTGACCGGCAGTCGTAACACCTCCAAGGCGTACAACAACGGTGCGGGGTGCGGTTTGCGCTCGGCACAGGTATCGCCTCCGACGACGACCTCGAACGCGTCGAGCACGCCGCCGTCGGCCAAGGACTTGAGCGCCAGGTCGCGCCGCTTATTGGTCACGACCGCCAATCGGTAACCGCGGGCGCGCAACTCGTCGAGGCAGTCGCGGGCGCCGGGGAACGCCTGCACGCGTGCGCTGTGGGCGTGATGCAGGGCCTCGTAATGGTGGAAGAACCGATCCAGGATCCGGGCGCGAGCGGTCGCATCGAGGGCGAGACCTGCGGTCATCTTCTCCACCAACACGGCTGCGCCCCGACCGACCCCCGCCAGCACCGTCGCCAACGGCAGCGGCGCCACCCCCTCCTCGACCAAGGCGCGGTTCAACGCCTCCGCGATGTCGGGCAGCGTATCGAGCAAGGTGCCGTCCAGATCAAACAGAACGGCGGCGAGTGGGCGGTGCGCAAAGAGGCTCATGCGCGGCATTCTGCCACCGTCGACGCACCGAGCGCGCGCTTGAGTCTCGTCCGCCGGGGCGCGACACTCCCGCCCCAGACCCGAGGAGGCTTCCATGTCCGACCTTTTCGACGCCGAGCGCGTCTACGCGGCTCGAACGCCGGCAGAACTCGCCGCGGAGTACGACCGTGTGGCCGAAAGTTACGACCAAGTCCTCGTCGACAGCCACGACTGGCGCATGCCCGAGATCGTTGCGGGGCTGGCCGCCTGGCTTTTGCCGCGGGAGAGCACGATCCTGGACGCCGCCTGCGGGACCGGCCTGATCGGTGTGCATCTGGCCCGCTATGGGTTCCACGCGGTCGATGGGTTGGACCTGTCCGCGGGCATGCTCGACGTCGCACGGCGCAAAGGGGTCTATCGCGACCTCCTGTGCGCCGCGCTCGGTGAACCGTTGGCCTATCCCAGCGGCAGCTACGATGCCGTCACGGTGGCCGGCGCGTTCACACCCGGCCATGCCCCGGCCACGTCCTTGGCGGAACTGGTGCGGACCCTCCGCCCCGGCGGCTATGCGATCTTTTCGCTGCGCGACGACGTGGCGCAGCCCGACTTTCAGGACGAACTCGCGCGTCTGTCGGACCTTGGGGTCTGGCGATTGGTCCATCGAGGGGCAGCCTTTCAGTCCCTGCCACGCGCGGAACCGCACGTTAAAAACCGTCTATACGTGTATCAAATACGCTGAAAAACCGTGATCTCATCGCGCGTAAGCTGCGATATTGAATAAGTATGTTTCGTATTTTTGATTTTTATTCAATAATTTAAGTCAGAATATTCCGCCACTGCTCTCACCTGCCCTCACTGCTGGACACACCGTGCGCCCACCGAGCCCCGCCAACCACTATCGCGCCGATCTGCTGCTGCCCATCTTGCGCAGTTACGAGACGTTGACCGGACGGGCGCTGCTGACCCGAGTGCACGGCGAATCGGCCGGCGAGTACGGTCTGCGCGCCTACGAGGCACCTTTTGTTCTGCTCGCCCACAACGGCGAGGCCGACCCACGCTTCGTCTATGCGAATCGGCAAGCACAGCAATTGTTCGAGCGCACGTGGGATGACTTCGTGGGACTGCCCTCTCGCCTGTCCGCGGAACCCGACGCGCAAGCGGCGCGAGCGGCACTGCTCAGCACCGTCCTTCGCAGCGGCTATTGCGACGATTACGGCGGTGTGCGGGTGGCGTCCTCCGGTCGGCGCTTTCGGATCCAAGGCGCCACGGTGTGGAACGTGCTCGATGAAGACGGGGATCGTGTCGGCCAAGCCGCAACCTTCGCCGCGTGGACCGACATCACGCATTAACCGCCCAGAGCACCGCTTGGAACGGACTAGCGATCAGAATCCGACGCAATGCCCCAAGACCGCTTATAATCCGCTCGCCGCTCAACGAGGAGACGTGCTTTGATCAGTTTGACCGAGGAACTCACCCTGCTGGCCGTCGAGGACGACGGTCGCATCGCCTATACCGCGGGTTCGCCGAACTTCGCGATGGCGTTGGTGGGCGCCTGCATCGTTGACCTCAACACGGCCGGACGCGTCGACGCCGACCTCACGGGTTTGAACGTGCTGAGCACGGAGCCCACCGGCCTTGCCGCACAGGACCGCGTCCTGCAGGTGCTGGCCGAAGGCCCGATTCAGACGACCGATCGCTGGGTACTCGAACTGCAAGGGGATGCGCCGGACCTCGTTCGTCTGACGCTTGCCCAACTGCAGCAGCGCGGCATCCTGCACCAGTCGGAGAAGCGCTTTTTGTGGGCGCTGCGCGCGCGTCGTTACCCCATCGACGACGGCGGCAAGGAACAAAAGGAAGCGAAGCTGCGTATTCTGGCGGCGCTGCTTTCCGACGGACTGCCAACCCCGCACGACACGATCCTGATCGGGCTCGCCGTCGTCGGCGGCTTGCTTGAAGCCTTCATGTCGAAATCGGAGATCGCCCGGTTGTCCGAGCGTATCGCCGAAATCGGTGGGTTGGATCTCGTGGTGCGCGGCGTCGAAGCCGCTATTCGGGCTGATGCCGAAGTTCGCGCCCACGCCATTATGCTTTCCATTCATTGAGTTTTAGCCCCAGAGGCCACGCTGTGAACGTCACTCACGACACTGCTCAGAAGACCACCACCCTCCACGCTATCGGACGCCTCGATTTTGAAGCGGCCGGCGGCTTCCAAAAGGACCTCGAAGCGTCCGTCAGCTCGGCCGCTGCGGCCGGTAACGCCGTACTCATTGACTGTTCCGCGTTGGAGTACGTCTCGAGCGCCGGCCTGCGCGTTTTCCTCGTCGGTGCCCGCGCGGCCAAAGCGGCGAGCGTGCCGTTTGCCGTGTACGCCCTCACCGCATCGGTGAAGGAAGTCTTCGATGTGAGCGGCTTTGGCCGGATCATCGATGTGCTGGCGGATCGCGCTGGCGCGCTCGAAAAGGTCGGACGCGGGGCGTGAAGACCGCGCGGACTGATGTCGGCGCGGACGCTGCGGCGCTCGCGCCGCTACAGTCTTTTCTGTGTCAGTTCTGGTCCGATGCCGGCCTGCCTGACGCCGAACGATTTCCGTTTGAGCTCGCGCTCGAAGAAGTGTTCATGAACGTCGTGATGCACGGCAGCACCGGGCTCAGCGACGTGCGGGTTCAGGTCACGCTGAACGCGGATGACCACCGACAGGTTGAAATGGTCATTCGCGACGGGGGCAATCTCTTTGATCCGCTCCATGCCCCTGTCCCCGACACCGATGCGCCCATCGAGGAGCGCACGGTCGGGGGACTCGGCATCCATCTCGTCATCACGCTGATGGACGAGGTTCGGTACAGCGCTGACGACGGTCATAACTGCCTGACCGTCCGCAAGCACCTCGCCGCGTGACGCCCGGGCCGCCTTTAGGCCGCCGACCCCTGGCGCTGTGACGCCAATTCACCGGCCATCCGTTTGACCGCGGTCTCATCCAACGGATAGAGCCGCAGCACAGCCACCGCGAGTAGCGCCACCGCCGCCGGGATCAGGCTCATCATGAGCACAATCCCATGCACCGTAGCGGGCGACTGCGCCACGTTCGGGACGTAACCGAAATAGGCCAACAACCACCCCGTACCCGCGCCGCCCAACGCCCAACCCACCTTCTGCGAAAAGGAGGCCGCAGAAAACACGAGACCGGTCGCCCGTCGCCCACTCTTCCATTCCGAATAATCGGCAGTGTCGGCGTACATCGACCAGATGATCGGCGCCGTCGGCGCGGTCGCCAGGCTGATCAATCCGTGCAGGACCCAAATGGTCATCACGCGGTCGACCGGCACGAAATAAAATGCGACGGTCAGCGCTGCAGTCGTTAGCATCGACCCGGTGTAGACGGACTTCTTGCCGTAGCGATGCACGAGCGGCGCGCAGGCCGCAACGCCGACCAAGAACCCCACCGCACCAATCGTCATCGCGGTCCCAAACGCACCGTGCCCGTTGGGGACCACGTAATCGAAATAGTAGAGGATGACGGCGCTACGCATATTGCCGCAGGTGAGCGCGGCCACGCCGACGAAACTCAAGATCACCCAGGGCCGGTTGCGGCGCAAGTCCTTCAGGTCCGCGCGCAAGTCTTGATGGTGATCCGCGACCGGTTGCACCCGCTCGCGGGTTAACAAAAACGTCAGCACAAAGAACACTAAGGCAATGAGCGAATAGACCACCATCGCCGACTGCCACCCGTGCGGCGAAATGCTCGACCCGCCGAAATACTTCACCAAGTCATCCGTGAACCACACCAGGATGAAGATCGGCAGGAAGCCGAACACGAACCGGTAAGACGACACCGTACTGCGCTCGGCGGAGTCGGGACTGAGCACACCAAACAGCGCCGAATACGGGATGTTGATCGCGGAATAGCAGAACATCAGCAGCGTCAGGGTGACGTACGCGTAGACAATCTTCGCGCTACCCTCGAGTGACGGTACCGTAAAGGTCGCGATCGCGGCGATCGCTAACGGAACGGGCATCCACAATAAATACGGACGGAACCGACCGAAGCGCGTCCGGGTGCGATCCGCCACAATGCCAATCAACGGATCGATAATGGCGTCCGCGGAGCGCGTGACCAACATCATCGTGCCCATGGTGGCGGCACCGAGTAAAAACACGTCGGTGTAGTACTTCGCGATGAAGATCGCGAACATCTGCCAAAAGAAGTTCGACGCAAAATCGCCGAACCCATAGCCGACCTTGTCCAGAACCGTGAGTCTGGCGCGATCTGTAGTCATGTCTGCGCTCCACTAAGGTGACGCTGCGAAACCCCTCATCGCAATGCCACCGGTTGTACGACGCCTCGCCAATCCGTGTCCAGTCTGCGGTCGGCCGACCCACGGCCGACCGCAGCCGACGCTTACGGCACGAACGTAAAGTCGTCGAAGTACATCGCCGGTTCATCCGCCGAGGGCGTGCTGCCGAAGTCGGGGAAGATGACCATCGTCGTGTAGGTCTGCGTCGGATCGAGCGCCGGCGTGCCGGGCGCAGGATTGGCCAAGTTGAACGTGAGCGTGCTCCAGGCGCCCGCCGTCGTCGTCGTCGCGTCGGTCTCCACCGTGTGGGCTGCCGTCGCGTCCTGGAACTTCAACTTCACGTCAAGACCCGCCTGCGCCGCCCACACGCGTACCGTGAAGGTCGTGCTCGTGGCCGTGAACGGGATCGCGCCCACGGTGGGCGCCGCCGTCGTCCCGGAATCGCCGACCAGCGTACCGGCATAGCTGAGCGACGCCGCGCTCTTGACGATCTTCAACACGTTGCCGTTGCTGCCGCTCGGACCCGCGCCGACCGTACTCACATCACCGGCGAAATCCTGGGTCGGATAGGTCTTCGTGGGATCGTCGAAGGTCACCGTCGAATACGTCGCCGTCACGACCGGAGGCGACAGCGGTGGCGCGGCCGGTGCGGTGGCGCCGACGAACGTCAACGGACCGACGTAGAAGAGTTCATCCGCCGCAGGCGCTGGCGCTCCATTGGCGCAGGTGAAATCCGCGAAGATCGAGATCTTGTCGTACGTCTTCGTGGGATCGAGCGCCGCCGTACCCGACGCCGGTTTCGAGAAATCGAAGGTCAACAACTGCCAGCCCGTCGTGGGCGCAATCACATCCGTCTCTACGCTGACTGCGGCGTTGTTGGCATCCTCGACCTTCAATTTAATGTCGACGCCCGCCGTCGGCACATACACCGGCACGGTCACGATCGTCGCGCCAGTGGCGAACGGCAGCGCGCCGATCGAGTAGTTGTAACCGATCGACATGGTCGTCCCGGCGTAGCACTGCGCACCCGCCGTCTTGTCCAACAACACCACGGTGCCCGACGGCCCACCCGCCGGCACGCCGCTGGCAGTCAAGCTCGCGCCGGCACCGCCGAACGGCGTCAACGTGTACGTCACGTTGGCCGTGTTGAAGTCCATGATCGTGTAGGTCGGAACCGGCGGCGGCAACGGTGCCGCAGAGGGCGCTGCTGCGCCGACGAACGTGATCGGCCCGACGTAGAACACTTCGTCGGCTGTCGGCGACGCGCCGCCACTTGCACAGGTGAAGTCCGCAAAAATCGACAACTTGTTATAGGTCTGGCTCGGATCCAGCGCCGCTGTACCGGCGGCTTGCTTGGAAAAGTCGAAGGTCAGCACCTGCCAACCGGCCGTTGTCGTGAAGACGTCGGTTTCGACCGAAACAGCGCCGTTCAACGCATTCTCGGCCTTGAGCTTGATGTCGAGCCCGGCCGCCGGCGCATAGAACTGCACCGTCACCACCGTCGCGGTTGCCGAGAACGGCAGCGTCCCGATCGAGAACTGGCCACCCAGCGAGAGCGTAGTGCCGGCGTAGCAGGTCGCACCCGCCGGTTTGGTCAGCATCGCCACCGTGCCGGATGGACCTCCCGGCGGAACGCCGGTCGAGACCAGGGACGCCACCTGTCCGCCGAACGGGGTCAGCGTGACGGTTTGCGTGGGATCGTTGAAGTTGACCACCGGGTAGCTGGCGCCGACGGTCACCGCCGCTACGGCCTGTCGACCGGAGGCCGTATCCAAGGCCGTGACACTGGTGGTACCGGCTTTCACGCCGGTGATGACGCCGTTGCTATCGACCGTGGCAATTGTCGGGTCGGCCGTCGTAAACGTGACACCCGAGAGGAGCGGTGCCGTCGTAGCGTCGGCGTAGACCGCGTTGACGGTGAGCGCTTGCGTCAATCCGGGTCCGACAGCGACTTGCGAGGGCGCGAGCACAATACCGGCCAACGCCGCTTGCGGCACCGTCACGTTCACGGTGGTCTGCTTACCGGACTGTGAATGCAAGATGTGTATCTGCGCGGCGCCGCTGTGCATGCCGGTGACGATACCGCGCGAGTCGACCGTCACGACGCGTGCGTCCGACGTCGAGAACGACGACGTCGCCGTCACGTCCAAGGCCGGCTTCGTCGAGTCCGACAACTGGGCATAGACCGTGATCGCCTGCGTGTGCCCCTCGGGCAACGAGAACGACAGCGGTACTGCTGCAATGCCGACGATGCTGGGCTGTACGGGCGCCGACGTCGACGCCGGTTCGCAGGCCGCGAGTCCCGTGCAGACAGCAATCGCCGCGACCGTCCGTAATAACCACGCCATTGGATTCATGACCACACCCCTAACCAGAAGATTTTTATCCGTGGGCGCGTCGCCCATGCGACGTCACCTCGAAACCTGAATCGATCGATCGCAACGGCCCCTTAGTCCGCCGTCGCATAACCCACCTCACCCACACCCCGTGCACCGAGCGGGCGTTCACCGCCGTCTCGGGCGTAGACCCGCACGTAGTCGACGACGAATTCCGCCGGAAACGGGGTTGAGTCATCGGGCGGCCCGGGCAATCCACCGCCGACGGCGAGGTTCAGCACCAAGTGGAACGGTCGATCAAACGGCGCAGGCCACGGATTCAGATCGCGCTCGTCTCGCGGCGCCAATCCACCCTCCGCCACCCGTCGACTCGAACTCCACCAAAACCGCTGCTCCGCATACAGACGGTCATCCACGAACCAGCGGATGACACCCGGATCCCATTCCACCGAGTAGACGTGAAACTGCTCCGCGGAGTCGCCCTCACCGAATGAATGGACGACGGTACGGTGATCGCGGTGCGGCCAGGCGGCACCGAAGTGAATACTGCCGAGGACTTCCGTCGGGCGGGCACCGACGACTTCCATGACGTCTATTTCACCCGAGGCGGCCCAGCCGCCGTACTGCGACTCGCTCGGCAGCATCCAAAAGGCGGGCCACAGCCCCTGCCCCGCTGTCATTCGGGCCCGACACTCAAACCGGCCGTAGGCTCGACTGAACAGCACCGTGCCATCGGCGCGGCGCGTGCGGATGCGCGCCGAGGTATAGGCACTGTCCCCGTTTTTCTCCGACAGCGCGCGGATGTGCAGACAACTGTGCTGCACACTGAGATTTGCGGGCGCATCGGTATAGGTCTGCAGCTCGTTGTTGCCCCACCCAGGCACCCAGGCGCCCGTTACGGGGTCGGAGAACCCGCTGCCGAGCTCAGGCTCCCAACGTGCCCGGTCGAGTTGATCCCCTTCGAATTCGTCCGACCACACCAACTGCCAGCCGGACGGCGCTCCCAACGAGGACCCAACGGCCGACGCGGACTGCACGCTCAACCCGGTTCCCGCTCTTGCACGCGTCGCACGACACCGCCACGGCGATCTCGAAACGCGCGCATCAGGTCGCTGTACCAATGGGCACTCGCCTTTGGCGTGCGTTGTTGCGTCTCGTAGTCCACATAGACAACGCCGAAGCGCTTCGAGTAGCCGTGCGCCCACTCAAAATTATCGAGCAAACTCCACGCAAAATAGCCACGGATGTCCACGCCGGCATCGCGGGCCATCGCCACGGCTTGAATATGGCTTCCCAGATAGCGAACACGCGCATCGTCCTGAACGCGCCCGTCGATCAGTTGATCGGGATACGCAGCACCGTTTTCGGTGATGTACAGCGGTGGCAGTGCGTAATCGCGGTGCAATCGCGTCAGGAGTTCCGTGAGCCCGGCCGGGTACACCTCCCATCCCATATCGGTCAGCTCAAGGCCGCTCGTGTGCGGATCGTACTTGCCTTGGGCGATCGCAATGTTGCGCGTGTAGTAATTGATTCCGAGAAAATCGAGCGGTGCGCGGATGGTGTCGAAATCGCCCGCTTCGACCACCGGTGCGTCCGCCCCCAACGCGTCCAAGACGTCGGCCGGATACGATCCTTTGAACAACGGATCCATGTACCAGCGGACGAGTTCGCCGTCTTCAAGACGGGCCTTCGTACGGTCTTCGACCAAGGCCGTCGCCGGATGCACCGGCGCCTGATTCAGCACGATGCCGAGTTTTGCGGACACGCCATCGGCCCGCAAGGCCGCGAGCGCGGCGCCATGGGAGAGCAAGAGGTGATGCGCGACCTGAGCCGCAGCAGCGCGGCTTTTCACGCCGGGCGCAAAAATACCTTGCTGGTGCCCAAGAGTCGCCACCACCCACGGCTCGTTGTGCGTGGCGATGGTCGCCGCACGGTCGCCGAGTAGCGCGCCCATACGACGCGCGTAATCGACGAAATGCCCAACGGTCGCCCGTGACTGCCAGCCACCGCTGGCTTGCAACGCCTCGGGCAAATCCCAGTGATACAAGGTGACGTGCGGCTGAATGCCACGCGCGAGCATACCGTCGACCAAACGGTCGTAGAACGCGAGCCCCGCGTCATTCCAAGCGCCGACGCCTAAGGGCTGTACACGCGGCCACGACACGGAGAATCGGTAATGCGTGATCCCCAGCGCCGCGATTAAATCGAGATCGGATTCCCAATAACGGAGGTGCTGACAGGCCTCGCGGCCGTCCGTACCGTCGATGATGGTGCCGTGGCGAGCACAGAACGTATCCCATATCGATGCCCCGCGGCCGTCACCCGCTTCGGTGCCTTCGATCTGGAACGCACTGGTCGCCACACCCCACACGAAATCCGACGGAAAGAGTCGTGCGATCCGTTCCGGATCGACGACTCCCGCCGCGACAGCTTGTTTCGGACTCGCGCTCATCTCCCCGCCTTCCTCTTAATCGTTATTGAGGCGTCTGGACCGCACGCGGCGGTGTTATTTCGTGAACCCGATGTAGCCGAGCGCAATCGTGTCGAACTCGCCGGCCACGCCGGCTGGGTTCTTATCCCCAGTGAACTTCACCGCAACCGAGGTGACCCCGGAGGTCTGCAGGATCGACATCGAGCCCGGTGAACAGGTGAACGAGGCCAACGGAATGGAGTAGTTCACAACGCCCAGTGCCGAGGGCGCACCGGCGCCGACGGTCGCCAACGTTTGATCGTAGCTGCAGGTGGCGGTCTCGTTACCCGAGGAGCCGTTGCCTTGCGGGTCGTTGGTCAGCACGACGGTGAAAACGGACTCGTTGCCGTGCGTCGCATCCGGGGTGACCGTGTTACCCATCTGAATCAACAAGGCACTCGCTTGGCTGATATCGATCGGCGGAACGGTCGTCACGCCGCTGCCGTTGCTCGCAGGGGCCTTCACCGCCACGTAGGCGTAATCGCCTGCTGCCGTCGGTGCCGTCGCCGAGGTCGCATTGCAATTTCCGTCGCCGTCGGCTTGCGCCTGAACGATGTAGAGCTGCGTGCGATCCATGTCGCTCTGCGAGGCCGAGTAACACCCGTAGGCAAAGTTGCCGCCGAAGCCGGCGTACACGTCGCCGCCTTGGATCGAGTGCAGGTACGCGCCATTCGTCTGTGCGCTGTAGGCGACGTAGTTCGAGGCAAACAAGATGTACGGCGAGGCGCTCACCGTCGTCCCGCCACCGCCGCCAGTGCCGCCACCCGAACCACCACCCGAAGAGCTGCTACCCGGCGTTGGGGTCACGCCACCGCCCCCGCACGCCGTGACCAATGCGCCCACAGCGATCAGCAAACTGACGAGAGCACTCTTCGAAGTTCGGTGGATGGAGATCATGGCGATACAACCCCTCGCGGCAGGCCGCTTGAAATAGACATTGCTTGGTATTGACCCTGACGGATCAAGAAAGCGCTTTCATAGAAACTACCACAAAGCCCGTCGGGTATGTCAACGCCTGCGCTACGATCGGGTGATGCGCACCGCCTCTCACCTCGTCGGACTGCTCGCGATCGCCAGCCTGGGGCACCCCTGCTACGCCGCAACGATTGAAGCGTCGATCTCGGTACCCGTACATTGGGCGACGGCCCAAGGCCCCGCCTCGGCCGATGTCCCCGTCCTAGTGGTTCGGCCCAACGACAGCCGTAAGCACCCGCTCGTCTTGATCCTGCACGGCCGTGGCGTCGATCCTGTTGAAAATCGGCGCATGGGTCGCGTGGACTACCCGGCCAATGCCCGCTATTTCGCAGGGCGCGGCTACGCGGTACTGATACCCACCCGCCTGGGCTACGGGTATACGGGCGGACCGGACAGGGAAGAGACGGGGCCCTGCGCTCACAAAGATCCACGTGCAGCCCTGCGGTTCGCGGCGTCGGAGATGTCGCAAGTGCTCACGGCGGTTCGCGGATCCGCGTGGGCTGACGCGGATCGATCGGTCGTGATCGGCGACTCCTTCGGCGGGCTGATTGCGCTGCAGATGGCCACCGAGCCGGTACCGGGACTGCGTGCGACGGTCGCGGTATCGGCGGGCGATGGCGGGGACTCCCTGCGCCACGTCGACGCACCCTGCGATCCCGCGGCGCAGGCCCAAGTCTGGGCCGAACTCGGCGCGGCCAACCGGCTCCCGACGCTTGTCCTGTACAGCGCCAATGACCGCACCTTCGGTGTCGAGTGGCCACAGCGTTGGTTTACGCGGTGGCAGCAGGCCGGGGGGCATGGACAGTGGGTGACCTTACCGGCGGACAAGAACAACGGCCACTACATTTTCATGCGCAATCCAACGGCGTGGCAGGCACCGCTGGAGGCCTTTTTCGCAGGCGTCGGACTCCCTTAACGGTCGCGATTCGGGCGTGTGGAGTCGCGGATCGCCAAGGTCGCCGACGACAATTTGGAGACCGGCGTGCGGCCGTCCAAGAGATCAATCATGGCCTCCGCGGCGGCTTCGCCCAACTCGTTAATTGAGCGATGCACCGTCGTGAGCGGCGGAATGATGTACGACGAGGTCGGCAGATCGTCGAAGCCGACGATCGAGACATCCTGTGGAATCCGCAACCCACGGCGATGCAGGGCCAGCATCGCGCCATACGCGCTTTGATCGTTGGCGGCGAACACCGCCGTAAACTCCGCCTTGGAGTCCAGTAAACGATTCATGGCCTGATAGCCGCCGCCATCGGAATAGTCGCCAGCAACCACTAACTTGGGCGAATACGCGATTTTGGCGGTGCTCAACGCGTTTTTATAGCCCGTCAATCGCTGCAACGAGTCGGGGTGATCGGCCGGACCGGCGATGAAGGCAATCTTGCGATGCCCTTGCCCTATGAGGTACTCGGTGGCCAAGCGCGCACCGGGCGTTGAATCCGCGTCCATCGAATAGGAGCGCTCGGCCTCAATCGACCGCCCCGTGAGTACGATCGGCACCTGACGGGTCAACCGAACCAATTCGGCATCCGGCAAGCAGCTCGTCACCAAAATGATGCCCTCGACCCGTCGCGCCAGCAGATGCTCGACGCAACGCCGCTCGTCATCCTCGCGCCAATGTCCCGACAGGAAGAGCACCGAGTAACCGGCGCGGAACAAGCCTTTTTCGATCGCCGCCAACGCCTCACCGTAGAACGGCGAGTCGATCGTTTGGATGATGACGCCCACGCTCATGGAGCGGCCGCGTGCCAACGACCGGGCAACCGGATTGGGCTCGAATTGCAACTTTGAGATCGCGGCACGGACGGCGCCGACTTTGGCATCACGGACCTTGGCCGTGCCGTTCAGGATCCGCGAGACGGTGCTCGGTGAGACGCCCGCCTCGGCCGCCACCATTTCCAAGGTCACGACTCCGGCCTGTGGGGCGGGAGCCGGTGCTTTTGATCCGGCCGCTTTACGACGCGTAGCCATCGTTATCTCCAAATTCCCAACCCCACCGGGTCGTTGAGGCCCCATCTTACGCCCCCGGGGCGCTACGCGCATTTGACAAAGTCCAACGGCTTTCGCTACTTTTGAAAGCGCTTTCCAAAATTGGCAGTACACCGGCGTGTCGCGCGTGCGATTCCCGTGTGATGACGGCCCGCGGAAGTGCAGAGGGGGAAATAGGCGCGTCCCTGCGCCCAAAGCCTCTTCCACGGACGCGCTAACCTATCGGCTCGGCTGCAGGTAACGAAGACGGTGAACCCTATGACGACACCCCTCTCCTTTCTCGGCCGCTGTCGCTGGCTGCCCGCCGCCGGCCTTGCGCTGGCGCTCACCGGCTGCGGGAGCGGCCAAAATTGGGGCCAAGACGCCGCCTATGTGACGATCGGTGGATCGGTGTCGGGACTGACGGCCAGTGGGCTCGTATTGGCCAATAACGGCGGCGATCCACTCGCGGTCAGCGCCAACGGCGGCTTCACGTTCGCCCTGAAGCTCGCACCGAAGGCCACGTACGCCGTTACAGTGCAGACACAGCCCCAGGGCGAAGTGTGTGCGGTCTCGAACGGGACCGGCACGGCCACGGGGAACGTCACCAGCGTCAGTGTGGTCTGTCTGCCCGACGTGACTATCGGCGGCACTGTGTCCGGGCTGAACGGCGGCGTCGTGGTGTTAACCGACAACGTCTCGGACACGTTGGCCGTGGGATCGGATGGTGCGTTCAGTTTTGCCCAGAAGGTCCATAACGGCGGCACCTATGCCGTGGCCGTGAAGACGCCGCCGACGGGTGAATTGTGTACGGTGGCGAACGGCTCCGGTACCGCGTCGGGCGACGTCACCACCGTCGCGATCACCTGTGCGCCGTTCGTGCGCCGACCGCTGCCGGCGATCTACTCCACCGGCAAGTCGATCGCGTACAGCGCGTATCGCGCGGGTGGACCTGGCGTCGGCGAACTGCCCGCCGATGCCGACGTGTTGCAGGACCTCGGACTCCTGCACGCCGAAGGATTTAACCTGCTACGCCTGTTCGGCGCCGACGCGGTGGCGCAGAAAATCATTTCGCTCGCGCAAGCGAACTATCCCGAGATGCGGTTCCATTTGGGCATCTATCTCGAAGGTGCACCGGCCTCGTGCAGTGATTCGGTCAATGCCTCGCAAATGGCGACGGCAGTGAGCCTGGCGAACACGTACTCGAACGTCGTCGCCGTCAGCGTCGGTAATGAAACCTCGTTTGCCGGCAACCTACCCGCGTCCTGCCTGGTCAGTTACGTGCAGAACGTGCGCTCGCAAATCACTCAGCCGGTCACGGCCGATGACGATTACACCTTCTACGCCGGCCTCACGGCCACGGGCGAGAAGCCGGACTCGGTCTTACCCGTACTCGACTTCGTCTCCATCCACACGTACCCGCTCAGCAACTCCGGCCGCTGGGATTGGCAGCAGTTGGCGGTTCCGACCGGCCCCGGTCGTGCGGTGGCAATGATGAATGCGGCGCTGCAGAACGCGAAGGACACCTACTCCGCCGTCGCGAATTACCTGTATCGCGATCTGTCCGGCAACACTGTCACGATCGCTTCGTCGATGCCGATCGTCATTGGCGAGACCGGCTGGAAAGCCACTCAGACCAATTCGAACTCGCTCATCGAGTTGTTTACGGCCAATCCGATCAATCAGAAATGGTACTTGGATTTGCTGAACGGCTGGCAGGCGTCCGGCACGGGACCCGTGGCCATTTTCTACTTTGAGGCGTTCGACGAAGCGTGGAAAGGCAGCGACGACGGCTGGGGCCTTTGGGACGCCACACGGACGGCACGCTACGCCCTGTGCGGCACGCCGGTGGGCAGCCCCTGCAATAACCCGGTCTATGACGGCGCGGGGTACTACCCATGATCCGCAAAGAGCGACGCATGAACCGGGAGAACTTCGTGAACAACGTTAACCTTCGTCGGCCGATCGCCCTCGCGCTGGCCGCATTGCTCGGCAGCAGCGCAGCACACGCGGTGAAGCTCGGTGACCTCGAATTCAACGGTTTCGCAAAAGACGAATTTTCGATGTGCGACAACTGTTCGCTGGGTCTGTCGAACCCGTCGTCGTATGACCCGCGGGGCGTTTTGAGTCCGCCGACGCCGATGCTGAACCAGCCGGGCCAATCGGGTCAGACGACCGCAAATCTCGGCTTGGCGATGCTCACGGCGGGGCTCAATCACGAGTTTGATAACGCCTGGGCGGTCACGGGTCGCGCGACCGTGCGCGAGCGCAATAATGGCCCGGACATTTATGGCAATTACCTGATCGACCTGTACGGCGGCATCACCTATCCGAAGTTCGGTAGCCTTGATGTCGGCAAGATCACCTCGCGCCTCTGGACGCGCTCCGACTCCTTCGCCTACCCGATGGGCCTGTCGAGTCCGTGGGCCGAATCCGGTGCCGGCTACGGCGTCTTTCCCAAAGCGGTGCGGTACGGCACCCGGGAATTTGAAATCGGCGTCGGCAAGATTCGCTTCGAAGTCACCGGTGCGACGGCGCAGAAGCGCGAGCCGCTGAATGCAAGCTCGAGCGTCGTGCCACCGCCGACCCCCAAAGCACTCGAAGTGTTCGTTCAGTACTCGAACGCGAAAAATCTGATCGAAGTGATCTACCAGGACAGCACCGGCGGACGCCAGAGCGCGTTCCCGAAGGGCGCGTTCTACGGCGCTCAAGGCGATACCAACGGTCCGAGCACATCGCCGGACTACAAAGCGCCGACCGAGGATGCGCTGATCATCGAAGGGACGCATTGGTTCAACCCCACCTGGAAGTTGACCTACGGCCTAAAGCGCAGCGAGTGGTCGGGTCAACAGCAGCAGTGCGATTACGGCCCGACGAGCCCGACGGCGAGCAACTGCTTCTGGGATCAGCCCGGATTCAACTACGCCTCCGACTTCCAGCGTCACCACGCCATCGAGTGGGACGCAATGGCGGGTGTCGGCTACAACTATCGCCTGTGGACGTTCACCTTCGGCGGCGTGCGCTATAACAAGGCCTACGTACGCACCCCGACCGAATACGGTCAGTCCAACAGCGCGACGTTCCTGAACGCCGGTATCTATCGCAAGCTGCCGGAAGTCTCCAAGCACATGGAAGTGTACGGCGGCTTCGGTCACGTTATTTTCGATCGACAGCTGCCCGCCCCGCTGTCGTTCGCGAACAATACCGCGATTTTCAATGTCGACCCCCGAGAGAGTCGGTCCGCGAATTCGATTACGATCGGCGCCAATTTCATCTTCTGAGGTCATCATGCGCAGCCCCCTCCCGACGAACCGCCCGCGCCGTCTGGCGGGGGCACGCGCGACACGGATCGCGATCGGCTTTTGCGCCGCGCTGATTGGCGGCCATGCCGCTGCCGGCGGCGACACCCTCGAACGCCACGGCGCAGGTGGGGTCTTGGCCCGTCCGATCGCTGCCGACCTCGGATTCGACACCCCGCCGCCGGCCCCGACCTACCGCATCGGCGCGGCCGCCGCGCAAGCCGTCCCGACCAATCAGTGGTACTCCACCACCGTGTTCCATCGCTGGGCGTATCCGCTGTATGCCCAACCGATGAGCTACCGTCCGACCGAAGCCGGCTTTGAGGTCGGATTGCCGAAGAAGGTCGTGGCGATCGAGGACGACGGTCGCAAGCGCTTTATTCGGTATCCGCATGTACCCGCACTGACGGTCGGCGCGACAGCGTACCACCCGACGCACAGTGCGTTATCGGCCCATGGCGACTGGTTGGTCACGCTGCGTCTCGCCGACGAAGCCGGTCGCGGCCTCGATGCCACCGTGCTGCACGGCAGCCCGTACAGCTACTACGCGGTGGACGCAGGCGACCTCAGCTTCCACGGCCAGACCACCACGGAGATCGTCGGTGGCACGGACGGCCCATCGGTTGTCCTGCGTATCGCAGGGCAACTGTTCGCGATTTACGCCCCGCACGGAGCCCGCTTCGAGCACACCGGACCGACGGATCTCGTGCTGCACCTGAATGACGGTGCGCGCTACGCCGTGGTGGCCGGACTGCCCGACGAGCGGCCGGAGACACTGGCGCTGTTTGCCCAGCATGCCTACGCGTTACCGACCGACACGCGCGTCTCATGGCACTACGACGAGGCCCATGGGACGGTGGAGTCCACCTATGCGGTGACGACGCGGACCTTGGAAGGCCCGGAGACCACCACCTTAATGGGGCTCTATCCGCATCAGTGGAGCGCCACGGACGTGGCGCCGGCCTCCAGCCCCACCTATGCCTCGGTGCGCGGCCCCATTCGGGTGATCGCCGCCAACGCCTTTACGCTGCGTCGTCCGTTCAACGGCATTCTGCCGCGCTGGGGCGAGATCCGTGACCCGCAGGCCCGGGCGCAAGTGGACGCGCTGCTCAATGGCGATGTGGCCAAGGCCGATCAACTGTTCATGAAACAGGGACACGGCACCTATTGGATCGGCAAGGGTTTGGGCGCCGTCAGCCAACTTGTCGGTATCGCCGAAGCCGAAGGCCGCTTGAAGCAGCGCGACGAACTGATCGACACCCTCAAGGCACGTCTGGAAACCTGGTTCGACGGGCGTCACCCGCAGCACTACACCTACGATGCGAGCTACGGGGCGCTCTTCGGGTTCCCGCAAGAGTACGGCAGCGTCACCCAGATCAACGATCATCACTTCCATTACGGCTATTGGCTGCAGGCCGCCGCCGCCATTGGCTTGCGCGACCCGGCATGGCTCGGTGACGACCGCTGGGGCCCCATGGTGCGGGAGCTCGTTGCCGACATCGCCACCACCGAACGCGGTCGGCACGATTTCCCCTTCCTGCGTAATTTTGACCCCTACGAGGGCCATTCGTGGGCGTCCGGCACCCAGGCCTCCGATCTCGGTAACAACCAGGAGAGCTCGTCGGAGGCGGTCAACGCCTGGGCCGGCCTGATCTTCCTGGGCGCGGCCATGCACGACACGGCGATGCGTGACCTTGGCATCTACCTCTATACGAGCGAAGTCGCCTCCGTGCAGCAGTACTGGTTCGATCTGCCGCGGAACGTGTTAGCGCCGGAACTCGGCAGTCCGTTTGCCAGCATGGTGTTCGGTTCCCAGTACGGCTACAACACGTGGTGGACGGAAGAACCACGTCAAATCATGGGCATCAACCTGCTGCCGATCACGACGGCGTCCACGTACCTGGGCCGTGATCCACAGTCGGTGCAACGCGGTTTTGCGGCGCTGCCGGGCGAAGTGAAGGCCTACCAAACCCGCGGCATCACGGACGGGACGCCTCCGGACATCTGGCAAGACGTCATGGCGGAATACCTCGCGCTCGTTGACCCTGCCGCGGCCTTCAAGAGTTGGGATCGACGTTCCTATGTCGAGATCGGCGATACGCGCACCCATACCTTGTACTGGATTGAGAGTTTGGCGGAGATGGGCCAACCGGACTTCACCGTCAGCGCAGACTCGGCATTGGCCGCGGCCTTCGTGAAGGACGGCGTACGAACCCATCTGGCCTACAACACGGATGCCGTTCCGCAGACGGTGCACTTCAGCGATGGCGCGACGCTCGACGTACCGCCGCACAGCCTCGGACGGGACCACTAGCGGGTCGCAGCACAACCCGTCTGCGGCAGCGCTACACTGTACGAACCGAAGGGCATTCGCCCACTGAGGTCCGTAGCAATGGTTGTATTCCGTGGACTCCACGCGCGGCCCGCCGCGCTTCTTCTGGGTCTCGCCTGCGCCGCGCTTGCGCAGGCGACACCGAGCGATCCTTACCCCTCAACGTACAAGGCGGCTGCCGTCGCCCCGGTGTTGATCCAAGGCGGTACCGTACTCACCGGCACCGGCGAACGCCTGGAGAACACCGACATCCTGTTGAAGGACGGTGTGATTGCCGCGATCGGCCCGAACCTCGCGGCGCCGGAGGGCGCACAGATCGTCGATGCGCGCGGCCGAACGGTGACGCCCGGGATCATCGATATTCATTCCCACCTCGGCGTCTACCCGAGCCCTGCCGTGTCATCCCTCCAAGACGGCAATGAGGCGACCGCCCCCGTGACCGCCAACGTTTGGGCGGAACACTCGATCTGGCCGGTAGACCCGGGCTTTCAGACCGCGCTTGAAGGCGGCGTGACGTCCTTGGAAATCCTCCCCGGCTCAGCCAACCTGATCGGTGGTCGTGGCGTCGTGGTCAAGAACGTCTCGGCGCCGACGTACCAAGCCATGAAGTTCCCCGGAGCCCCGCAGGGACTGAAAATGGCCTGCGGCGAAAACCCAAAGCGCGTCTACGGCGGCCACAACCAGGCCCCCTCGACCCGTATGGGCAATGTCGCCGGCTACCGGGCGCAGTGGATTGAAGCGAAGAGCTACCTGCAAGACCAGAAAGACTACGAGGCCAAGATCCGTGCCGGCGGCAAAGCCGCGGAAGACGCCAAACCCCCGAAACAGGATCTGCGTCTCGACACCCTGGCGGGCGCTCTGAGGGGCGACATCCCGGTGCAGATGCACTGCTATCGGGCCGACGAAATGGCCACGATGATCGACATGTCCAAAGAGTTCGGCTTCCACATCGCCGCCTTCCACCACGCCTCGGAAGCCTACAAGATCGCCAATCGCTTGGCCGAGAACGGCATCTGCGCGGCGATGTGGGCCGACTGGTGGGGCTTCAAGATGGAGTCCTTCGACGGCATTCAAGAAAACATCGCCATGGTCGATGCGGCACCGAACGGTTGCGCGATCGTGCACTCGGACTCGGAAGAAGGCATTCAGCGTCTCAACCAAGAAGCGGCCAAGGCGATGGCCCGCGGGAACGCGGTCGGATTCCCAATCACTCCGGAACGCGCCATGCGTTGGATCTCACTGAACCCCGCGCGTGCCTTGGGTATCGCCGACCGCACCGGTTCGATTGAGACCGGCAAAATGGCCGACGTGGTCATCTGGAATCGCGACCCGTTTAGCGTGTATGCCTTGACCGAAGCGGTTTATATCGACGGTGTGTTGCAGTTCGATCGTGCGCACCCGACCTCGACCCCGCGATCGGATTTCCTGCTGGGGCAACCCGCCTTGCGTGGAGACGCACCATGAAACTGTCTGCCTTAACCCCCGTCGCCACGCTGCTGCTGTCGCTGACTGCTCAGGGCGCATCCACTCTCTACCAACACGCGCACGTCGTGACGGGCCGCGGCGCGGTCCTTAATGACGCGTCCGTGTTAATCGTCGACGGTCGCGTACGCGCCATTGGCGCGTCGATCGAGGCACCCGCGAACACCACGACGGTCAATGCGACCGGCCGGTGGATCACGCCCGCGCTCTTCGGTGGCGTCGGCTCCATGGGTGTCGTCGAAGTGAGTGCGGAAGGCACCACGAACGACAGTAGCCTGAGCCTCGGCGAAGTCCGTCCGGAATTTGATCCGGCACTGGCCTTCAACCCCGACTCCGAGCCGGTGGAAATTGCCCGAGTCGAGGGTGTGGGTTTTGCGTTGTTGGCGCCGGAACCCGGTAACCACACGCACGGCGGCAATGTCATCGCCGGATTGGCGGATGTCGTGACGTTGGACGGGCGCGCACCACACGCTCCCACGGCGCTCATGGTGGAAATGGGGCATCAGGGTGGCGCCTTAGCCGGCGACAACCGGGCGGGCGCGTTCCTGCTCCTGAGCGATGCCTTTGAAGAGGCCCGGCATCCGCCGAAGCCCGGCGAGCCGCGCCGGCTGACCGAGACCGGTCGTGCGACGTTGCGTGAGGTCCTCGCCGGACGTACGCCCGTGCTGTTTCAGGTCGATCGGGCCGCCGATATTCGGGCCGTGCTGACCTTTGCCGCACAACAACACGTGAAGGCGATCATTGCGGGCGGTGCCGAGGCGTGGCGCGTCGCGGCAGACCTCGCCAAGGCGCAGGTTCCGGTCGTCATCGATCCGTTTGATGATCTGCCCGCCGATTTCGATCGCATCGCCTCGACGCTCGAGAACGCCGCGCGCCTCGATCGTGCGGGCGTGACGGTGGCGTTCAGTCTGCGCACGAGCGCACCCCACGAGGCCCGTAAGCTGCGTCAAGGCGCGGGCAATGCGGTGGCACACGGATTGCCGTGGGATCGCGCCTTCGCCGCGATCAGCGCCGTGCCCGCGCGACTGTTTGCGGCGGGTGAGGACTGGGGATCGATGGAGGTCGGCCACAAGGCCAATCTCGTCGTTTGGAGCGGTGACCCGTTGGACGTCACGTCGCTGGTACAAGCCGAATGGCTCGATGGAACGCCCCGCTCCCTCGAGACGCGCCAAACGGCGCTGCGCGCGCGCTATATGGAGCGTTTAAAGCGCGGCGAAGCGCGCTAAAGGCGCAATAAAAAAGGGCCACCCAGCACTCGCTGTGTGGCCCTTCGTACGCTCCGTTCAGGCGCCGTGCAGTTCGGTGATGTGCAATCGACCCGCCACTCGATCCACGACCCGCTTCGGCGGCGGTGGCGGGTTTTGGCGAAAGCGCTCTAACGACTCTTTCAATGCGCTCATGTCCACCATGGGCAGCGTCTTCAGATGCTCGTCCAACACCGCACGGAAGCGCACGTTCGCGTGCGACAACCGAGCGCGCTCCAACACCGGTCGGAAATACCGGTCAAAGAATTCCGGGTCCCGCAACTGCTGCAGAGCGGCCTCATTACCCTCCGCGGCCACGGCTTTCGCACGCACGGCATACGTCATAGCAGTTTCGACGAGCGCTTGCGCGAAGCACCCTTCGCGCTCGTAACACACCCGAAGGCGCGCATGGATCTCGCCTTCGAGCGCAAACCGCGCCTGTGCATCCGAGACCAGTTGCGGATCGGCGAGCATCGCATGGAAGGCAGTAAACGCATCGGCCTTGCGGCCCGTACGATGCCACTGAAAGGCTTCACGGATGCGCGCTGAGGCCGTCTGTACGCGTGCACCAAAGCGCGCTTCGATCCGTTCAAGGGCGGCATCGACCGTCGGCTTTGGCGTATACGCCGGTACAGCCGGTGTCGGCGCGGTCTCCGTCTTACGACGTGCGGCACCGAGAAAACTGAGCACACCCATGCACTACCTCGACGTCAGCGTTGATTAGTGATCAACCGTGGGAGTGGATACTCTCCATTCGGCGAACGCGGGCAAGATTGCAGGCTGTAGCCACACCGCGACGCGACTCAGTTCACAGTTGTCCATCGCCTTCGCGCGCGTTGTGAGAGGTGCGACTTCAGTCACGTTTTTTCGGGTTTTTTGAACCCGCGATGCGGGATGGGCGACGGTCATCGCCCTGAGATGACATCTTTGTAATGCATCGTGAAGAAGTGTGATCGGACGGCGCACATCCCCTGCGCGTGTCACGACGCAGCGGGCCTTTGGCGTCCTGAACGTTAAAAACGCTCGACATCGTGCCGCTTAGTACGCCCCTCTGCCGCGCCAATCCTCGCTGACCTCGCGTGGCGTGGACGGCACCCGTTGCGATCGCGCCGCCGGCATCTGTGCCGGCGGCGCGCGTCGCTCAGTGATGCACGCCGAACGCATCCAGCAGTGCCGATGCCGCTTCCGGCTTAAAGGCGCGGAAGTCTTGCCCCATGAAGGCGGCCACGGTCGCCGCCAACTGCGACTGGGTGATCGGCGCTACATTCTGTCGCTCGCCGAGTGCGGGGACATCCGGACCCATCACCGCCACCCAAATCTCGTCCGATCCGGGCTGCTTGACGCCGTGGTCGATCCAGTCGTGGCGACCCCGACCTCGACCATGGTCAGCGGTGAAAATCAGCGTGGTCGTGCCCTTGTACTCGGGGATGGACTGCAACTGCCGCCAGAGGTCCGCCACAAACGCATCGGCGTTGTGGGCGGCCGAGAGCAGACCGTCGTATCGATTCATATGCGCATAGTTGTCGGTGTCGCCGTAGCCGACAAACAGCACGCGGGGGTGGCTCTTCGCCAAATGGTCGCGCAATACGATATGCAGCATGGCGTCCGTCGGATCCGGATCCTCCAGCATGACTTGGGTCTCATACAGCTCACGCAGGAGCTGACCGCGCGGGCTCATATCCGTCGCATCGACCAAATTACGCCCCGAGCGGATGGTCAGGTGGCTACGGCCCTCATTAAAGATGTCGTGAAACGTGTCCCACGTGCCATAGATCTCCACCTTGCCCTTCAGTTCCGGGAGGGCGTTCAGCCACTCGTACACTGTCACGTTCGGGTTGATCCCGAATTCGTTCGACCGAATTTTCGGATCGGCGACGCCCGACGACATCTCGTTGTAGCCCGGGAAAGAAAACCATTGGTCGTTCGTCACCGTCGCAAGGCTGCCCTTGGTGCGGTTACCGAAGATCTGACCGTCCTTGGCCATGGTGCCCCACAGGAACGGCATCAACTTCGCTCGGCGCTTCTGCAGGTCGTCGTCCCAGTAGCGGGCTTTCAGCGCTTTGGCATCGGTCCAGTTCGATTCTTTATCGGCCATCAGTACGGGATCGGGGCCGGAAAACACCTCCTGCCAGCGCAGACCATCGCTCACGACAAACACCACGTTACGCGTCTTCAGGGGTTCAGCGACCGCCACACCCCCGAACAGCAGCACGGCCAACGAGACGGCACAGGCACGAAGCAACGACATACAAACCCCCCCAGCGAGATCGATGAACACGACCTCAGGATAACCCGATCAGATCTCACTGGCATGTCAGGGTTACGTCAAATCCGGCCGGCACTGTGAAAAAAATGCGTCATGAAATCAGCGTTCCGTACGGGGTTGCCCTACCTGTTTCGAGCAAAAAAATGGTGATCGCCCCCATTTCGACACGGAAGTTGTTCGGGGGACTCTACGAGCCATTCGGAGAACCATAGGGTCGGTTCTGCCTCGATTCGGCACAGCAACCGAATCGGATAGAACGACCCGAAACAGAATGACCTTCAGGTCCTTTAGGAGAGTTGGGCAATGTTGAATCGCAAGAGTTTCCAGCTGGCGCATGCCGTTGCTTTGTCGCTCGGTGCACTGATTCCAGCTACGGCGGCTCTGGCCGCTCCCGCGGTCACGTCGGTCTTCACGACCTATTCGGCGGCGGGCACTCCCACCGCGGTCAACATCAACGGTACGGGCCTGTGCGCAACACCATGTGTTGCCCCCACGATCACGATCGGCGGAACCGCCGTTACCGTCACCGCAACGACCGCCACCACGGTGTCGGCGAACCTTCCTCTCCTCTCCAACGGTACGTACACCCTGCTTCTGACCGCGGGTACGACCGGGTCTGCGACGTACGATCTGCCCGTCTCGACTGAAGTCACTGCGGGTGCCACGGGTGCAACCGGCGCGACGGGTGCAGCCGGCGCTGCTGGCGCCGCGGGTGCTAAGGGTGCCACGGGTGCGACCGGTGCTACCGGCGCGGGCGCGACCGGCGCCACGGGTGCGACCGGCGCTGCGGGTGCGGTTGGTGCTACGGGCGCTGCCGGTGCCGCTGGCGCCGCGGGTGCTAAGGGAGCCACAGGTGCGACCGGTGCTACCGGCGCGGGTGCAACTGGCGCCACGGGTGCGACGGGCGCTGCGGGCGCTACGGGCGCTACGGGCGCTGCGGGCGCTACGGGCGCCGCGGGCGCAGTCGGCGCGACCGGTGCTGCCGGCGCGGTGGGTGCGGTCGGTGCCACGGGCGCTGCCGGTGCCGCAGGTGCTAAGGGTGCCACGGGTGCGACCGGTGCTACCGGCGCGGGTGCAACCGGCGCCACGGGTGCAACCGGCGCCACGGGTGCGACGGGCGCTGCGGGTGCCACTGGTGCGACCGGCGCTGCGGGTGCAACGGGCGCCGCTGGTGCGACCGGTGCTGCGGGTGCCGTCGGTGCCACGGGTGCCGCTGGCGCGGTCGGCGCGACGGGTGCTGCGGGTGCGGTTGGTGCGACGGGTGCTGCAGGTGCGGCGGGCGCTGCCGGCGCTAAGGGTGCGACCGGCGCCACAGGCGCCACGGGTTCTGCTGGGGCCACCGGCGCAACGGGCGCAGCGGGTGCCACGGGTTCGACGGGTGCAACGGGTGCAACCGGTGTCGGTGCCACCGGCGCGACGGGTGCTGCGGGTGCTGCGGGTGCAACGGGTGCAACCGGTGTCGGTGCCACCGGCGCGACGGGTGCTGCGGGTGCTGCGGGTGCAACGGGTGCCGCCGGTGCGACGGGCGCGGTGGGTGCAACGGGTGCCGCCGGTGCGACGGGCGCCGTGGGTGCAACGGGTGCGGTTGGTGCGACGGGCGCCGCGGGTGCGGTCGGCGCGACCGGCGCTGCCGGTGTAGCCGGTGCGGTCGGCGCCACGGGTGCTGCCGGCGCTGCGGGTGCCGCGGGCGCTAAGGGCGCCACAGGCGCTACCGGTGCCGCCGGTGCGACCGGCGCCACGGGTGTTGGCGCGACGGGCGCGACGGGTTCTGCTGGGGCCACCGGTGCGACCGGTGCCGCTGGTGCGACCGGTGCTGTCGGTGCGACCGGCGCGCAGGGCATCCAGGGTGTTGCGGGTGTGGCCGGTGCAACCGGCGCTCAGGGCCTCGTGGGTCCAACCGGCGCGATGGGTGCGACCGGTGCGCAGGGCCCGCAAGGTATTCAGGGTATCCAAGGTGCCGTCGGTGCGACCGGCGCGCAGGGCTTGCAAGGACTTGCGGGTCCGCAGGGCGTCCAGGGTATTGCCGGCGCTACGGGTGCCACGGGTGCGGCCGGTCCGGTCGGCGCCACGGGTGCGGGCATCAGCGTGTTCGGTTCTGCCAACATTATTGCCGGTACGGCCGGCATGGCCACGACGGCCTCGGGAACGCAGAATGTGGGTATCGGCGTAGGCGCACTCGCCGCCAACACGACGGGCTCGCAGAACGTAGCGATCGGATGGCACGCCGGCAGTGCGCTCACTACCGGCAGCTACAACATCGACATCGGCGCGAACGGCGCGGCGGGCGAAGCGAACACGATTCGAATCGGCCAGCCGGGCGTTCAGACGAACGCGTTCATCCCGGCCATCACACAGACCGACTTCACGGCCAACCCGGGTGCGTTGCCGGTGTTCATTGATGCCAGCGGCCACCTCGGTGTCTCGCAGGCCTTTGGCACGCCGACGGCCAACCCGGTAGTCC
>Ga0214202_1000203_pt1 | contig 26724 bp, 24 predicted proteins | sample TroBogEpilimnion_9_FD_153040 | JGI IMG/M metagenome (GOLD analysis project Ga0214202, IMG submission 153040) | Freshwater microbial communities from Trout Bog Lake, WI - 03JUN2009 epilimnion | ecosystem: Environmental > Aquatic > Freshwater > Lake > Epilimnion/Euphotic zone | place: Trout Bog...
TCTTTCCTGCTGCGTACATGCGCTCTTCGACATCCACTGTAAGTGGGAAGAAGTCGAATTGATCTTTAGGATTCTTAGAGGCAGTTGTTGCTGAGAGCAACATTGTCTCGTCATCGAGGTATACAACAGCAGTTCCTGCTGCTTGCTTTGCGAGGCGTCCAGTTTCAAAACGGATCTCGCGCTTTCCAAACTTGCCGTTATCAATCTTTGCAACGGCGAACTTCACATCTTGACCCTCCATGGGTCGCTCCATTTCTCACCATTCACACGCATCGGTAATGGATCTTCGATCGAAGCTCGCGCCCCACTTTCCTAGATCAAACTAGTGAAGGTGTGCGAAAGCCACTACCGAGGACCGATTAGCAGATGCGTGGAAGGCGTTTACTAAATTAGCGGCGAATACCGAGCTTTTCGATAATCGCTCTGTAACGTGTTACATCAGTCTTTGCGAGGTACTGCAAGATACGGCGACGCTTACCAACCATAAGCAAGAGGCCACGACGGTTGTGGTGGTCGTTCTTGTTGGTCTTGAGGTGTTCTGTCACTTCTTCAATTCGCTTTGATAGCAATGCGATCTGAGTCTCTGGGCTTCCTGTGTCAGTGGCAGAAGCGCCGAACTTAGCAATGATCTCTTTTTTCTCTGCAGGCTGTAAGGCCATGGGGCACTCCTTGTACTGTCACGAGGGCCTCGGTGTTATTCACGAAGGCACAATTACTCGCTTTGATGTAGGTCAGAGTCTACCGATTGGGGCAGATCAGGAGAAATCGGGCTTCCCTTTACGCGCACGCTTGAGCTCATAGAAGCCTGGAACAGCCACACAGAGGGCAAAGCCATCCCAGAGCTTTCCAGCATCCTCGCCCTTTGGCGCAGGTGAGATGACGGGCCCGAAGAAGGCTGCCTCTCCGACGGCGATCACCGGTGTTCCGACATCATTTCCGACCATTGCAACAGCGCGTTCATGGCTGGCGATCATCGGTTCGTTCCACGATTCATCAGCAGCATCTGCGATGAGTTCGGCTGGCAAGCCGGCATCAGCGAGCGCGCCAGCGAGGAGTTCATCGCTCATCTTCTCTTTCTTGTGATGGATCCGATCCCCTAGCGCGTTGTAAAGAGCAAGTACTGAAGCATTGCCGTGCTTCTCTTTCACTGCGGCAACGAGACGAACCGCTCCCCAGGATTTTGCAAATGACTCAGTGTGAGCGGCATCCATCTCGCGATCCTTATTGAGATAGGCCAAGCTCATGACGTTCCAGGTGACATCGATATCTCGAACGTGTGATGCTTCAAGCAACCAACGAGAGGTAATCCAAGCAAACGGACAGATCGGATCGAACCACATATCTACTTTTTGAGCTGCCATTTATCTCTCCTTAGTTATGGATATCGCTGTGAGTTAATTCTTTAGCTCGTTCGCAATCCGCCTTCATTTGAATGAGGAGCGGATCAAGACCGTCAAACTTTAAGGTGTCGCGCAATCTCCAACCGAACTCTAACTTCGCTTCTTGGTCATAGAGATCGAGATCAGTTTGATCCAGTGCATAGGCCTCAACTTGACGACCACGAACTCCAGGGAAGGTAGGATTTGTTCCGATAGATATCGCTGCTGGCCAACGATCTGCTCCAACTCCTAGCCAACCGGCATAAACGCCATCAGCTGGAATTGTTGCGCTATCACTTAATCCGATATTTGCTGTTGGGTAGCCAATCGTTCTTCCACGCTTCTCACCATGAACCACTGGACCGCGTAAATAGAAGCGGCGAGTGAGTAATTCATTTGCACGTTCAACATCGCCATCGACGATCAATGTACGAATACGCGATGATGAGATAGCTGAACCGCGATTCTCGGATAACTCAACGGCGCTGACGCCGAAACTCTTGCCGCAGTTCTTTAAATACTCGGTATTTCCGGCCGCCTTGTGGCCAAAGGTAAAGTTTGCTCCAACCGTCACATGGCTAGCATGTAACTGGTTGATCAAAATATCTTCAATAAATTGATCGGGAGTAAGCGCTGCAAATTCTCGAGTAAATGGCAGAACCACGACTTCATGAGCGCCGTGTTCTTTCAGAAGAGCGATTCGATCTGCGAGCGGCAGTAACATCGAAGGAGTGCGTTCTGGGGCGAAGATCGATGTCGGATGTGGATCAAAAGTCAGAACAGTCACTTCACCGTGGCGAGCTGCCTCAGCGATGATTGCTTGATGGCCGCGATGTACGCCATCAAAGATGCCAATCGCAACTGATCTCATCTGACTATTCTTTCACGGCCACGAGGGTTGGTGTTGCCAATCGTTTGCCGGCAAAATCTCGGTTCTCGAGCAAGGCGGCGAAGTTGCCATCGACTCCGAGAGCTGCAACGACACCATCTGAATCACTTGCACCGATAGTGCGGCCAAAGCCAATCTCCACGACTTCTTCATAACTCAAGGGACGGGTAGGCATCATTCGCGCAACACCTTCAGCAGTTGAGATCAGTGAGGCGCCCTCAAGGTCGTGACATTCATCAATCGTGAATGGCGAGACAAGGGTTCGACGCAATGATGTGAGGTGGCCACCGACTCCAAGATATTCACCAAGATCGCGGGCGATTGCTCTGATGTACGTTCCGGCAGAGCAGGTGACAGAGATATCGATCTCGCTCCCCCGCACTTTGCGGATATTAATCTCATAGATCGTCACTTCGCGCGCAGGGATCTCAACGACTTCACCTTGACGAACTCGTTCATGGGCTCGCTTGCCATCAATTTTGATTGCCGAGACTGAACTTGGACGTTGCATGATGGTGCCAACATATTGTTGTAGCCCGGCACGAATCTGCTCTTCCGTCACTGCGGAAGCATCTGCAGTCGAAATGACGTCACCTTCACGGTCATCGGTATGGGTTGCGACTCCAAGTTTGATTGTCGCTTCATAACTCTTCTTGCCATCGACAACATATTGAAGAAGTTTTGTGGCATTACCGACTCCCAATACGAGAACGCCAGTCGCCATGGGATCGAGCGTGCCCGCATGACCAACGCGTTTTGTTCCGAACTTCTTTCGAGCCTTTGCAACGACATCATGCGATGTCATGCCACCAGCCTTATCGACAAGCAGGAAGCCGTTCATCAAATGTAAGAGGCTTACTCGTGAGTCTTATATGGGTTTGCTTCGCCGATTGGCTTCGCGTTCTCGCGAAGCTTGGCGAGCTCTTCATCGGCTTTGCGAACCTGGCTCATCAAATCATTCATTGCTGTGGCCTGCTCCTGCAATCCATCAGCGAAGAATTCGATCGAAGGAACAATGCGAAGTCCAAGTGCTTTACCGACTTCACCGCGTAGTAAACCTTTTGATGAGGCGAGTGCAGCGGCAGTCCCAGATTGTGCATCTTCATCGCCGAAGACGGTGTAGAAGATCGAAGCTTGTTGTAAGTCGCCGGTGACTCGAACATCGGTAATTGTCACAAAGCCGAGACGCGGATCCTTGACCCGAGTCTCGAGCGCTTGTGCAACAACTTCTTTGATTCGGTCGGCAACCTTGAGTGCGCGATTGGAGGCCATCGTTATGCCCGCTTCTTCTCGCGAATCTCGAAGGTCTGGATAACGTCGCCAACTTCAAGCTCCTTGAATGAACCGAGTCCAATACCGCACTCGAATCCTTCACGAACTTCATTGGCATCATCCTTGAATCGACGTAGTGAGTCGATCTGGAGACCTTCTGTATGTACTACGCCGCCACGCAAGGTACGCGCCTTGGCATTGCGCTTGATCGTTCCATCGAGAACCATCGATCCGGCAATATTTCCAACCTTTGAGGATTTGAAGATATCGCGGACTTCAGCGTTACCGGTGATGACTTCTTCATACTCAGGCTTAAGCAGACCCTTGAGTGATGCTTCGATCTCTTCGATCGCCTGGTAGATGACGGTGTAGAACTTCACTTCTACGCCCTCTTGATCTGCAAAGATCGCAGTCTGAGGTTCAGGCTTCACGTTGAAGCCGATGATCACTGCTGTTGAAGCAGATGCGAGTGTCACGTCGTTCTTTGTGATCGCACCTACGCCGCGGTGAATAACGCGGAGATCAACTTCGGCTCCGACATCAAGCTGCAAGAGTGCATCTTCGAGCGCTTCCACAGAACCAGATACGTCGCCCTTGATAATGAGGTTGAGCGTGCTGATCTTGGACTGCTCCATGAAGTCTTCGAGTGAGACCTTCTTGCGAGTCTTAGCAAGGAGCGCATTACGTGTTGCAAGCTGACGCTTCTCCGCGATCTGACGAGCAGTACGGTCATCTTCGGCGACGATAAAGGTATCGCCGGCGCCTGGAACTGATGTGAATCCGAGTACCTGAACTGGACGTGATGGACCAGCTTCAGTGACGGCATCGCCATTCTCATCGAGCATCGCACGAACGCGGCCATAGGAACCACCCGCAACGATCGCATCTCCGACGCGAAGTGTTCCGCGCTGGACAAGCACAGTTGCTACTGGACCACGGCCCTTATCGAGGTTCGCTTCAATGGCAACACCACGCGCGACATCATCAGCAACGGCACGCAAGTCGAGAGCAGCATCAGCTGTCAGCAATACTGAATCAATAAGCGTTGAAATTCCATCGCCAGATTTAGCAGAGACGTTGACGAAGATGGTGTCTCCGCCATACTCCTCAGCAACGAGGTTATATTCGGTCAACTGTTGGCGGACCTTATCTGGGTTCGCACCTTCCTTATCGACCTTGTTCACTGCAACAACGATTGGGACATCTGCAGCCTGTGCGTGGTTGAGCGCTTCAATGGTCTGAGGCATCACACCATCATCGGCAGCTACAACGAGAATCGCAATATCGGTGACCTTCGCACCACGAGCACGCATCGCTGTAAATGCTTCGTGACCTGGGGTATCGATAAAGGTGATCGCACGTTCAACGCCATCATGCATATGGTGGATCTGGTACGCACCAATGTGCTGAGTGATTCCACCCGCTTCAGTCTTGATGACCTCAGTGGAGCGAATCGCATCCAAGAGACGAGTCTTACCGTGGTCAACGTGACCCATAACAGTGACGATTGGCGAGCGCACGACGAGATCTTCATCATCGATATCTTTGAGTTCTTGCTCAAGATTGATATCGAACTCTTCAAGGAGTTCGCGATCTTCATCTTCAGGACTTACAACCTGAATCTTGAAGCCAAGTTCTTCGCCGAGAATTGTGAAGGTATCTTCATCAACTGATTGTGTCGCTGTCACCATCTCACCGAGGTGGAAGAGTGCTGATACCAACGCTGCTGGATCGGCATTGATCTTCTCGGCAAAGTCCATCAAGGATGAACCGCGACGTAGACGAATCGTTGTCTCACCATTTCCACGTGGAAGTACTGCTCCACCTAGAGATGGTGCCGCCATATTGTCGAACTCTTCACGCAACGCCTTCTTAGATTTACGCGCGCTCTTTCCCTTACCGCCATTCTTTCCGAATGCACCTGCGGTACCGCCACGTTGATGGCGACCTCCGCCACCCTTATTTCCAAATGATGATGGTGGTGTAGAGCCACCTGCCGCAGGTGCTCCTGCAGTTCCAGGACGATAAGGAGATCCACCAGGACGTGATGAACCTGGCGCACCTGTTCCTGCTGGACGTGATGAACCTGGAGCGCCTGCTCCTGCTGGACGTGCTGCAAAACCTGGACGCACTGCACCAGGACGTGAACCTGTCATACCTGGACGCGGTGCACCTGGTGCTGGTCGCTCTCCTGGACGTAATGGTCGTTGTGCTGGTGGACGTGGCATTGGTGGACGTGGCATCGCACCAGTTGAGAATGGGTTATTTCCTGCGCGCGGTGGTCGTGGCAGATTATTCGCAACCTGACCAGGAGTTGGCGCAGCTGGTGTTTCGCCAGTTGTCGCTGGTGCATCAAATGCTGGTGCAGCTGGAGCTGCTGGGCGAGCAGGAGTTGGTGCTGCTTGACCTGCTTGAATTCCAAGTTGATTACGTGTCGCCTCATCGAGTTGAGCGATCGCCGCATCAATCTCTTCCTGTGATGGCGCTGATGCAGCTGCCTTCTTCGCCGGCGCCTTCTTGGCAGCCTTTGGCTTCTCAGGAGCAGCCTCTGCTGGCTTCATATCAGGGAACTTCTCCATCAACTTGCGGACAACAGGTGCCTCAACAGTTGATGATGCTGAACGAACAAACTCGCCAACTTCTTGTAACTTCGCGAGAAGTTCTTTGCTCTCTAAACCGAGCTCTTTTGCTAATTCGTAAACGCGGACTTTTGCCACAGTTGCCTTCCCAGTGAACCTAGATTATTCATAGGCCCTGGGGTTCATACAGGAGCCTAAATGATTGCCTTACTCATGAGCGTGCGGTGCTCATGCTTGTGTGCTTGCCATTCTGGTCTCCTTAAGAGTTGAGTAAATAACTCACTAGATCATCAAGTACGAGCTCCTGATTTTTATTCGCTCCCGGAAAGGCGCGAAGAAAAGCTCTGCGGTTCTTAGCCATCTCAAAACAACCGAGATGTAACCAAGCTCCACGTCCAGGAAGTCTGTGATCGGGATCGGGGGTAACCCGGTCGCCAATTAGTACTAAATGAAGTAGATCTTCCCAGGACTCTCGTGTGCGACAGGCGATGCAACTGCGGGTAGGCAATCAACTCTCCAGACGGCTCACAAGTGAACTGGTAGGGCTACCTTACCTGTTACTGATCGTTAGAGGGTAATTCCTGCGTAGCCGCGGCTGGTTCGGCGAGCTCTTCCGGTGGAAGAACTGGCTTTGGCTTCTCGATGCGAGCGACCGGGTTATCTGGATGGATATCGATACGCCAACCAGTGAGGCGAGCGGCAAGCCGGGCGTTCTGACCATTCGCTCCGATTGCGAGTGAGAGTTGGTAATCAGGGACGATCACCTTCGCTGACTTTGTCTCAAGATCGACCACTTCAACGCTAGTGACCTTCGCTGGCGCTAACGCTGCTGCGACATATGCTGCAGGATCTTCAGAGAAATCAACGATATCGATCTTCTCGCCTTGCAATTCATCAATGACAGCACGGGAACGCACTCCGCTTGGACCAATGAGTGCGCCCTTTGGACTTACTCCAGCGCGATGACTACGAACAGAGATCTTGGTACGAGCACCAGGTTCGCGAGATATTCCAACGATCTCAACGGTGCGATCTTTTACTTCTGGAACTTCAAGAGCAAAGAGCGCTTTAACAAGTGCTGGGTGGGTTCGCGAGAGAGTGATCTCTGGCCCCTTCTCTCCTTGCTTCACATCAACGACAAAGGCCTTGATGCGATCACCATGTTTAAAGGATTCTGTGGGAACTTGTTCATTCGGCGGAATCTTGCCTTCAACTTTACCGAGATCGACGTAGATCACTTCTTTATCTCGACCTTGTTGAACGATTCCAGAGATTACATCGCCAACACTGGCGGCAAACTCTCCAACAATCGTGGCATCGTTTGCATCACGCATCGCCTGCTTGATCGTCTTGCGCGCTTCTTTATCGGCGAGTTGTTCAAAGCCGTCTATCTCGTGAATCACACTCTCCACGAAGATTCCTTCTTCATCAAAGATTGATGTCCAGATAACGATCTCACCGGTCTGGCGGTTGAGTACCGCACGCCCACCGGACTTTGCATCAGGTTGCTCCGCATATACAGCGGCAACTGCATTTTCGATCTGGCTGATTAACTTCTCGAGTGGCATCTTCTTCTCAGCGATAATTGCTGTGAGTGCCGACATCTCAACTGGCATTATTCGTCACCCTCGCTCTCATCTTTCTTGAGCGATTTAAATTCAACTTCAACAAGAGCCTTCTTGATCTCAGAGAATGCAATCTTGACGGAATCGATCTCAACATCAATCTCCGTGGAATCGCCGATTCGACCCTTTACTGATTTATCAGTTACTAATGTGGCGTTGATGAGGCGGCCATGGTTCTTGCGCCAATGGCGTGGCTTTGTAAGCGGGCGATCGACGCCAGGAGAGGTGACTTCAAGTGTGAATGGCGTATCGCCAAGAGCGGGAAGAACTTCCACGATTGCCGAAACTTCTTTGGAGACAGTGGTCACTTGATCGAGAGAGAGATTGGTATCGCCATCGACAATAACTGTCATGATCTTGCGCTTACCGGCTGGAGTGAGGGTAACTTCCTCGAGATAACAACCTGCAGCTTCAATCGCAGGGGTGATCGCTACTGCGATCTCTTCAAGTAGCGTCATGGACTCACTTCTTTCTCTATTTAATTTTTCGAATTACTAACTTACGGCCCAATCATAACCCACTTTTGCAATCAGTAAAAACGTCATAATCAAGAAGACCTTGCGGACGAGAGGTGATCCACCCTTGATTGCCAGCTTCGCGCCAATAATCGAGCCGGTGATATTTGCGATAGCGAGGATGAGTCCTACTCGCCACCAAATATGGCCAGTGAAGGAGAAGGTCAGAATCGCAGCAAAGTTTGTCGCGATATTTACCAACTTCGCGGTCGCTGATGCCTTGAGGAATGCATACCCGACTACGCCAACCAAGATAAAGAGTAAGAAGGAGCCAGTACCCGGTCCAAAGATTCCATCATAGAAACCAATCAAGAGACCAAATCCCCCAACAATATATTTGCGACGTTGAGGTGAGAATTTAAGGTTCTCCTCCATTCCCAGCTGCGGACGCTTCCAGGTATAGAGAGCAACCAGAATGAGCAACACAATGATGATGGGGCGGAAGACAGTTTTCGGAAATGAAGCTGCTAGACGTGCGCCAGAAGCTGATCCGATAAAGGCGGGGATCGCCATCGAAAGCGTCAGATGAAGATCGGGTTTAACTCGCTTGAAATAAGCGGCTGCCGAGAATGATGTTCCAAAGATCGAAGGAACCTTGTTAGTTCCTAAGATCATCGGTATCGGTTTACTCGATAGTCCAATCAGAAGCGCCGGGAGTTGAATCAATCCCCCGCCACCTGCGATCGCATCGATGAATCCAGCCATTCCTGCAGCGATGGCAAGGAAGATCCATTGAGCGATTGAGAGCGTCATTACGCAGTAACTACGGAATAGATTTCACTCGAAGCAGTTGTCGCGCTGATCTCTGACTTCTCACCGGTTGCACGAATTCGAAGTTCGAGCTTGCCATCTGCCAGGCCTTTACCAACGATCACGATAAATGGAATTCCGATGAGTTCGGCATCCTTAAATTTCACACCAGCACTGGGATCTTTACGATCATCGAGCATGACGCGAAGACCTTGGGCTTCTAAGTCGAGCGCCAACTTCTCGGCCGTTTCAAAGATCAGATCATCTTTTCCAGTCGCGACGATATGGACATCCGCTGGTGCGATTTCACGCGGCCAAGAGAGTCCAATCTCATCATGGGTCTGCTCTGCGATCGCTGCGACTGCACGCGATACACCAATTCCATACGACCCCATTGTGACAACCTGAGATTTTCCGTTCTGATCGAGCACTGTGAGATCAAGAGCCTGGGCATATTTGCGACCTAGTTGGAAGATATGGCCGATCTCAATCGCGCGATCGATAACGACGGGAGAATCACATTTTGGGCAGAGATCACCAGCACGGACTTCAGCAGCTTCGATATAGCTATCGACTTCAAAGTCACGACCATTGGTGACGAAACGAACGTGCTTATCCTTCACATTCGCGCCAGTAACCCAATGCGAACCTACAACAACACGTGGATCGGCGTAGATCGTGATGCCGAACTTCTTCGCATCTTGAGGTCCGATATACCCCTTCACTAGTCCTGGGAACTTCGCAAAGTCGCTATCTTCAAAGAGGCGAAGGTCAGATACGCCAGAGAGATTTGCGCCGACCCGCTTCAGATCAACTTCGCGATCGCCGGGTACTAATACTGAGATCGCCTTATCGTCAGCCATCAACATGACATTCTTCAATGTCATTTCGGCGGTGAAACCGCCACCAAACTTTGCATTGAGCAATTCAACGAGTGAATCGATCGTTGGAGTATTTGGCGAGTCAAAGATCTCCATCGCTGAAGGTGCACTGCCAGAATATGGCGCGACCTTGGTGACCATCGCCTCAACATTTGCTGCGTAACCACACTTCTCGCAGAGCACATATGTATCTTCACCGGTTGGACATGGAGCTAAGAACTCTTCTGACTTCGATCCACCCATGGCACCAGCCATCGCTGCCACAATATTGAACTTCAATCCAAGGCGAGTAAAAGTTTTAATGTAGGCATCACGATGTTTTTGATATGAAACTTCAAGTCCAGCTTCATCCATATCGAATGAGTAAGAATCCTTCATCACAAATTCGCGGCCGCGAATAATTCCAGAGCGTGGACGTGGCTCATCGCGGAACTTTGTCTGGATCTGATAAATCGAGAGCGGTAGATCTTTATAAGAGGAGTACTCCCCCTTCACCATCAAGGTAAACATCTCTTCATGGGTAGGGCCGAGCAGGTAATCATTTCCTTTGCGATCCTTCAGGCGGAAGAGATCTGGCCCGTACTCTTCCCAACGGTTGGTCTGCTCATAAGGCTCTTTCGGAAGCATCGATGGGAAGTGAACTTCTTGGAAGCCCGCAGCATCCATCTCTTCACGAACAACGCGTTCGATATTGCGGAAGGTGATATAGCCAAGTGGTAGCCATGAGTAGATACCGGCAGAGATACGTCGTACATAGCCAGCTCGCACTAAGAGGCGATGGCTTGCAACCTCGGCATCCGCTGGATCGTCACGAAGGGTGCGCAGAAGCAAGGTCGACATACGTAGCATGGTCGAACCTTACCGAATGTGAGGGTTACTTAACGGAGACTTCCGGTGCGCCAGATGCGACTCCAGCGGCCTCCATCTCATCAGCGAGGCGCATCGCCTCTTCGATGAGAGTCTCAACGATCATCGCTTCTGGAACAGTCTTGATGACCTCACCCTTAACAAAGATCTGGCCCTTGCCATTTCCGGATGCAACTCCGAGATCCGCTTCACGAGCTTCACCAGGTCCATTCACAACGCAGCCCATGACGGCGACGCGAAGTGGAACTGTCATTCCTTGTAATCCAGCCTGGACCTTCTCTGCGAGTGTGTAGACATCTACTTGAGCACGGCCACATGATGGGCAGGAGACGATCTCGAGTTTTCGTTGGCGAAGATTGAGCGACTCAAGGATTGAGATTCCGACCTTTACCTCTTCAACGGGTGGAGCAGAGAGTGAGACGCGGATCGTGTCGCCGATTCCTTCAGCGAGCAGGATTCCAAATGCAGTTGCTGACTTAATGGTTCCTTGGAAGATTGGACCGGCTTCAGTAACGCCGAGGTGCAATGGGTAATCACACTTAGCCGCGAGCAGGCGATATGCCTTCACCATTGTTACAGGGTCGTGATGCTTAACCGAGATCTTGATATCGGAGAAGCCATGCTCTTCAAAGAGTGATGCCTCCCAGAGCGCAGATTCGGCAAGCGCCTCTGGTGTTGCCTTGCCGTACTTTGCAAGGAGACGTGGATCGAGTGAACCAGCGTTAACACCGATACGAATGGGAATTCCGGCATCGCCAGCCGCCTTCGCAACTTCTTTCACCTTGTCATCAAACTGCTTAATATTTCCAGGGTTCACTCGAACTGCGGCACAACCAGCATCGATTGCCGCAAAGATGTATTTTGGTTGGAAGTGAATATCTGCGATCACTGGAATCTGCGACTTCTTCGCGATCTGAGCAAGGGCATCAGCATCATCTTGTGAAGGAACTGCAACGCGAACGATCTGGCAACCAGATGCAGTCAACTCTGCGATCTGTTGAAGCGTTGCATTCACATCAGAGGTCAAGGTTGTGCACATCGACTGGACGCTCACTGGCGCATCGCCACCGACGAGGACGCTACCTACCTTCAGTTGCTTGCTCTTACGACGTGGCGCGAGAGTAGGAAGCGGTGCTGTTGGAATTCCGAGATCAACCATGCGCTTTATTCTGCCGTATTAGAGATTAAAATGCACAGGATTGAAAATATCAGCAGCGAGGAGCAAGAGTGAGAGCGCTGCGAGGAAGATAAAGACGACAATCGTGATCGGTGTGAGCGTCTCCACATCGATCGGGCGTGGGGTTTGGCGCTTACGAAGGCGGGCCCAGGTATTGCGAATTCCATCAACGATAGCGATCGCCATATGGCCGCCATCGAGCGGTAGGAGTGGGAGGAGGTTGAAGATTCCCACAAAGATATTGAGGCTCGCGATAATCATGATGAAGGTGGCGATTCGCTCATTCCAGGCAAGCTTGGAATCACTCACAGTTTGAGCTGAGGCCTGTGCAACACCGACAACGCCAACCAGGCCTTGTGGATCTCGCTTCTTGCCGCCAAAGGTCTCGCTGATGAGTGCAGGAATTTTTCCGGGTAGCGAACCGAGTGAGCTGATTGAGCTGGTGAAAAGTTCTCGCCCTAACTGCCAAGCATGGATCGTTGAGTCATAGGGGTTCTGTCGGAGCATGCCGAGTGAGTTAATCACTCCGATAATGCCGACGCTCTTTCCGTTAACAACCTGTGGCACTGGTGTGAGCGTCACGGTGATCTCTGCGTCTTTGCGAAGGAGTGAGAGTGAGACCGGAACTCCGGGGCTGTTGCGGATAGCGAGAACATCCTTCGACCAGTTGGTAACAGCTTTGCCGTTGATGGCAGTGATGCGATCTCCGGGAAGAATGCCAGCAGCCTTCGCGGGAAGAATAGGTCCAGTCGATGGACACTTTCCATTGAGCGTTGTGTAACAGTCAGCAACTGATTCAACGTTAGGTGTGATTGCTGCAGTACCTACCGCGGCAAAGAGCGTGAAGAGAAGTACAAAGCCAAGAACGAAATGGAGAGCCGAACCTGCACCAAGAACTATGAGTCGCTTGCCGACCGATGCCTTGTAGAAAGCGCGATCGGTGTCTTCTACAGGCAGCTCTTCGCGAGCGGACATTCCGACGATCCGACAGTAACCACCAGCGGGAATCGCTTTGATACCGAATTCGGTCTCACCTTTTGTGAAGGACCAGAGGCGCTTTCCAAAACCTAAGAAGAACTCTGTGACCTTCATGCCATAGCGCTTGGCGAAGAGGAAGTGGCCAAGCTCGTGGAGCATGACAGAGAAGAGAAGTGCGACGATAAAGGCGAGAACTCCAATAATGGCGAGCATTAGCGGCTGAGCTCCTCACTATAAGTGGCTGCGATCATACGGGCATTTAACTCGACTGCACTGACATCATCGAGATCGCGTACATCTACTTGTCCACCACCATGAGAATCAACTCGAGTGAGAGTATGTTCGACAACATTCACGATATCTTTAAATTGAATTCGGCCATCAATAAAGGCGGCTACCGCAACTTCATTGGCGGCGTTGAGCGTTGCTGTTGAAACAGAACCGCTCTCCCCTGCTGTGCGAGCGATGCCCATCGCTGGGAAGCGAGAGATATCGACTGGAGCGAAGTTCCAGGAATGGCCCTGACTCCAATCAACAGGTGACGTTGAACGCTTCAATCGATCTGGATAGTTCAGCGCGTAGCCAATCGGCCCTTTCATATTGGGAGGGCTGAGTTGCGCAATTGTTGAACCATCGATGAACTCAACCATCGAGTGAATGACGGATTGAGGGTGGATCACGGCTTCAATTTGCGAATACGGAAGATCAAAGAGGTAGTGAGCTTCAATAATCTCCAGACCCTTATTCATCAGGGTCGCAGAGTTAATCGTGACCATCGGGCCCATCGACCAGGTGGGATGAGCGAGAGCCTCTTGAAGTGTGACTCCAGATAGATCGGTGCGATCTCTAAATGCACCACCACTTGCTGTGATAATAAATTTCTTTACCTCACTCCGCTTACCAGCGAGAAGCGCTTGGAAGAGAGCAGAGTGTTCAGAGTCGACCGGGATGATTCGATCGCTACCAAATGCCTTTACTAATGGACCGCCAGCGACCAGTGACTCTTTATTTGCTAACGCGACCTTATTGCCAGCAGCAAGTGCTGAGAGTGTTGGCCCAAGGCCGATCGATCCGGTGATTCCATTTAAGACAATGTCACAACTGATTGCAGCAATCTCGGTTGAGGCGGATGGACCATCGATGACAGCGAGACCATCAGCGAGACCCTCCCATGCGCTTCGTGGCGCTGTCGTACCAACGATCGGAACCTGAAACTTTCGGGCTTGCTGAAAGAGAAGTTCGAGATTGCCTGATCCGGCGCTAATACCTACAACGCGAAAGAGATCGGGGTTGGCAGCGACGAGTTCGAGCGCTTGCACGCCAATCGAACCGGTCGAACCAAGAATGACAATATCGCGCACGCAATAAGCCTACCCGTTGAGGTTAGTCATCACATGCTTGATGCGTGTGTAATCCTCAAAACCATAACTTCCGAGATCTTTGCCATATCCAGAGTGCTTGAAACCACCATGTGGCATCTCAGCTACTAGTGGAATGTGAGTATTGATCCAGACGCAGCCAAAATCAAATGCCTTCGCCATGCGCATCGCCCGTGAGTGATTACTTGTCCAGACTGAAGATGCAAGTCCATATGCAACGCCATTCGCAAAGCGAACTGCTTCCTTCTCATCGACAAATTTCTGAATAGTGATAACCGGTCCGAAGATCTCGTTCTGAATCATCTCATCGTCTTGGCGAAGGCCAGCAACAACTGTTGGGTTCCAGAAGTATCCAGCACGGTCTACCTGCGTTCCACCTGCGACCACGGTTGCATGTGAAGGTGTTCGCTCAATAAAACCAGCTACTCGAGCAAGTTGGCTCGCATTGTTCACGGGGCCATAGAGAACATCCTCTGTCGGACCACCAGTCGCAATATTTTCACGGGCTTGTTGACCCAAGAGCGCGACGAAATCATCGTAAGCAGATGCTTCAACCATTACTCGTGTTGCTGCTGTGCAATCTTGGCCAGCATTGAAGTATCCAGCGATGGCAATCGCTTCGGCGGCGGCAGCGAGATCGGCATCTGCAAAGACAACGACCGGTGCCTTGCCACCTAGTTCAAGGTGAACCTTCTTGAGGTCCCTCGCGGCATTCGTTGCAACTTCCATACCCGCACGAACTGAACCAGTGATAGAAACCATTTGCGGGGTTGCATGATCTACAAGTGCGCGACCAGTATCACGATCGCCACAGACGACGTTAAATACACCAGCAGGTAAGAACTCCGCCATTACTTCAGCCATCCACGATGTGGAAGCAGGTGTTGTGTCACTTGGCTTGAGCACAACGGTATTTCCGGCTGCAATGGCTGGCGCCCATTTCCAGACCGCCATCATCATTGGATAGTTCCAAGGTGTTACTTGAGCGCAGACACCGATCGGTTCGCGGCGAATAAAAGAGGTCATGCCCTTCATATATTCACCAGCAGATCGACCCTCTAAATTGCGAGCTGCACCTGCAAAGAAGCGAATCTGATCGACCATAGGTGGAACTTCTTCTGATGCAGTAAGCGCGATTGGCTTTCCACAGTTCTCAGATTCAATAGCGACAAGTTCATCGGCACGAGCCTCGAAGGCATCGGCAATTTTCAAGAGGGCACGTTGGCGCTCAGATGGAGTTGAATCTCGCCACTCTTCAAAGGCCGATGATGCCGCCTTCATCGCGAGATCTACATCGGCAGCAGTTGAGACTGGTGCAGTTGCATATGCCTGCCCCGTCGCTGGATTGATGACCTCAGATGTTGCGCCTGAGAGCGCTGGGGTGGATTTACCGTTGATGAAGTTGGAGAGAGATTTCATGCCTCAGAGGTTACTTCGGCGGCGGCCAATTGGCCACATGCACCGTCGATATCGCGGCCGCGAGTATCGCGAACCGTGACAGGCACCCCGTACGTCTCAAGGATACGAACAAACTCTGCCTCATCTTCAGGGCGAGATGCAGTCCACTTAGAGCCAGGTGTTGGGTTGAGGGGAATGAGGTTTACGTGGGCATTTCTATTTTTCAATAGCCGACCAAGGAGATCGGAGCGCCAAGCCTGATCATTAATATCTTTGATCATTGCATATTCAATCGAATAACGGCGTCCCGTCTTATCTGCATAGGCATCAGCAGCATCGAGAACTTCTTTCACCTTCCAACGTGAGTTGATCGGAACCAACGTATCGCGCAGCTCGTCATCTGGAGTGTGTAGTGAAATAGCCAAGGTGACAGGAATATCTTCATCGAGCAACTTCTCGATGCCATTCACAAGACCGACAGTTGAAAGCGTTACCGATCGTGCGCTAATGCCAAGCCCATCAGGTTGTGGTGCAGTGATATTTCTAATCGTGCGCATCACTGCGTTGTAGTTCGCCATCGGTTCGCCCATGCCCATGAAGACAACATTGGAGAGACGAGTCTCTCCCCCAGGTAATTCACCTTCAGCACAAGCGCGCGCTGCCGCAACTACTTGAGCAGTGATTTCACCGGCGGTGAGATTACGTGTTAAGCCACCTTGGCCAGTCGCGCAGAATGGACAGTTCATTCCGCAACCAGCTTGTGATGAGATGCAGACTGTTGTGCGATCGCTATAACGCATCAAAACAGATTCAACGAGAACGCCATCATGTAACTTCCAGAGATCCTTACGGGTGCGACCGCCATCTGCAGAAACGGAGCGCACAAGAGTGATCATCTTTGGAGTGAACTTTTCAGCCATTACTGAACGAAGATCCTTAGGAATATCGCTCCAGGATTCAGTGTCATCGTTGTAGTGATTAAAGAAGTGAACGGCCGCTTGATTGGCGCGGAATGCAGGAATACCAAGTTCTACGGCGAGCGCCTTACGGCCCTTTGGATCAAGGTCCGCGAAGTGCTTTGGCGGCTTTACTCGCTGCTTTGGCTCATCAAAGACGAGTTTGATCTCAGGTAGGTCACTCATAATTGATATCGATTCACGAGTTCAAGCACAGCCCACACAGCAGGTGCTGTGAAGAGAATGGAGTCAAGGCGATCGAGGATTCCGCCATGGCCCGGTAAGAAGTTACTCATATCTTTAATGTGGAGATCCCGCTTCATCGCAGATTCAATGAGGTCACCACAGGTAGCAGTTGCCACTGCCATTAAGCCGATAAGCGCACCAAGCCACCAATGGCGATGGAGTGCAAAATGGAAGACGAGTGACGCGCCAACAGTTGTCGCGGCGACTGAACCAATCAAGCCCTCCCAGGTCTTCTTTGGGCTGATATGTGGTGCAAGTGGATGTTTTCCGAAGAGCACGCCCGAGAGATAAGCAAAGGTGTCATTGCAACTCGTAAGCACAACAAGGGTCAAGATACGCGCGACTGAATTATCGTGATGTGCAAGTAGGACGAGGAAGCCACCAAGGAATGGAATATAGAAGATCGCAAAGACTGCAGCCGTTGACCGTTTCACAAAGTCAGCTGGATTGAGGAACATCAAGATCACCATGACATTGGTGGTGACGAATGCGAGAGCGACTGCAAGTAAGGAGACTTTGCCAAACCATGCTGCACCGATTGTGATGGGCACAGATGCCACGAGGAGCCAATCAGGGATCGATACCCCGCCGGTCCGGTAAGCATGATTGAGTTCACGAATTGCAATCATCAACGCGATCGCAACGAGAACGGCAAAGATCGCTGGATTGATAGCAAGAGATCCAAAGACGAGTGCGATGATCGTCGCTGAGACCAATATTGACGAGCCTAGATTTCTGCCAGCTCTTTTATTGATCGCGTTCTGGATCGAATGAATATCTTCCATTTTAGACTTCGAGAAGTTCAGTCTCTTTATGCTTCAAGAGCTTATCGATCTCATTGACATGCTCAGTTGTGATCTTCTCAAGATCCTTCTCGGAGCGAGCAATGTCGTCTTTGCCGACATCGCCATCCTTCTCCATCTTCGCCATGAGATCCATCGCTGCGCGACGAATATTGCGGATCGAGATCTTTGAATCTTCAGCCTTGCCGCGAGCAACCTTGATGTAATCCTTACGGCGCTCTTCGGTGAGTTGTGGGAAGTTAACACGGATGACTGCGCCATCTGTTGCTGGGTTTACGCCGAGATCAGATTCACGGATTGCGCGCTCAATGAGCCCCATTGCGCTCTTGTCATATGGTGAAACGAGCGCCATACGCGCTTCTGGAACTTGGAAGGATGCGAGTTGTGCCAATGGTGTGAGCGTGCCGTAGTAATCAACCATGATCTTCGAGAACATGCCTGGGTGAGCGCGCCCAGTACGGATCGCACCAAAGTCCTCTTTCGCTACCTCGATCGCCTTCGCCATCTTCGCTGAGGCATCGACGAGGATTTCATTCAGATCAGGCATTTCATTTCCTCACGTTAAGAGTTTGGTAGTACTGATTACTTGCTAGAAGAGACGAGAGTTCCGATCGCATCGCCACGAACAGCGCGACCGATATTGCCGTTGTTCTTAAGATCGAAGACCACGATAGGAAGATTGTTTTCGCGGCAGAGGCTGAAGGCGGCGGCATCTGCAACCGCAAGGGATTTCGCAATAACTTCATCAAAGCTAATTGAGTCGTACTTTGTCGCAGAGGGATCCTTCTTTGGATCCGCGGTATAGACACCATCCACGCCGCTCTTGGCGAGGAGAAGTGCATCTGCGTGAATTTCGAGTGCGCGCTGTGCAGCAACGGTATCCGTTGTGAAGAATGGCATTCCTGCACCTGCACCGAAGATCACAACGCGATTCTTCTCAAGGTGGCGGATGGCACGGAGCGGAATGTAAGGCTCTGCGACCTGACCCATCGTGATGGCGGTCTGCACGCGGGTTTGAATCCCGGCTTTTTCAAGGAAGTCTTGGAGTGCGAGGCAGTTCATGACGGTACCGAGCATGCCCATGTAATCGGCACGTGCGCGATCCATACCTAGTTGTTGGAGTTCAGCGCCACGGAAGTAATTTCCGCCGCCGACAACGATCGCAATCTGAGTTCCAGAATTAACAACATCGGCGATCTGCTTTGCGATATCGGCTACAACATCGGGATCAACACCGATGCCCTTCTCGCCGCCAAATACCTCACCAGAAAGCTTAAGGAGCACTCTCTTATAACCACTGCGGGCCATCGAGGGTGCTCCTTTCGCTTGAATATCTGGCTGTACTACTTACCCCAGTTTAAGGGTTTACTGTCCAACCTTGAAACGGTGAAACGCCGAAACAGCAGTCTTTGCCTCATCGAGGATCTGCTGAACGGTCTTCTTTGCATCCTTTGCGAATGCCTGCTCGAGGAGAGAGACTTCCTTGACGAATCCAGTCACGCGACCTTCAACGATCTTAGAAAGTGATGCCTCTGGCTTACCTTCAGCGCGGGCAGTCTCTTCAGCGATACGACGCTCTGACTCGATCGCATCGGCAGGAATATCCTCGCGGCGGACGTACTGTGGAGCGAAGGCTGCGATGTGCTGTGCAACATCCTTACCTGCTTCAAGTGCATCTGATGCGAGCTGAACTAAGACACCAAGCTGTGGTGGTAGGTCAGGGCTTGTGCGGTGCAAGTAGAGAGCGACTGGTGAACCATCGAGTACAACGACGCGACGGATCTCAATCTTCTCACCGAGTGTTGCATTACCTTCATCAATGCGCTCCTGAACAGTCTTACCTGTTGGAAGCTTTGACTCGAGGAATGCAGCAAGGTCAGCAACCTTTGATGCTTCGAGGTGTGCGATAAGTTCATCAGCGAGTTCCTGGAAGCGCTCACCCTTCGCTACGAAATCTGTTTCGCAGTTAAGTTCGAGCATTACTCCGAGGTTGCCTGATGCACGTGCAACAACGAGACCATTTGAGGTTGTGCGGCCTTCACGCTTGGTGACGCCCTTCAAACCCTTAACGCGGATGATCTCAACGGCTTTATCGAAATCGCCATTTGCTTCATCGAGCGCCTTCTTGCAATCAAGCATGCCTGCTGCAGTTGCTTCGCGAAGCTTCTTTACATCTTCTGCTGTGTAAGCCAATTGATTATTCCCCTACTTTTTCGGTTGCGGTTTCGGTAGCTGGCGCTGCAGCTTCAATCATTGCGCTCTCAACTTCTGCAATCGCTGCATCTGCTGCTGGAGCCTTATCGGCAACTGCTGCACCTGCTGCTGAGCGAGCTGCAAGACCTGCAACTGCTGCATCAGCGATGACGCGAGTCAACAAACCGATTGAACGGATTGCATCGTCATTACCTGGAATCTTGTAATCAACTTCATCTGGATCGCAGTTTGTATCCAAGATTGCAACAACTGGAATACCGAGCTTGTGAGCTTCCTGAACTGCAAGGTGCTCCTTCTTGGTATCGACTACCCAGATTGCTGAAGGCAACTTGGTCATGTTGCGGATACCTTCGAGGTTCTTCGTGAGCTTCTCGCGCTCGCGACGGAGAACAAGAAGTTCCTTCTTTGTAAGAACGAGATCGTTCTTGGTCTCGAGCTCTTCGAGCTCCTTGAGACGCTGAATACGCTTGTAGACGGTTGGGAAGTTAGTGAGCATTCCACCGAGCCAGCGCTCTGTAACGTAAGGCATGCCTACGCGAGCTGCTTGTTCAATGATTGGCTGGTGTGCTTGCTTCTTTGTGCCCACGAAGAGAATGTGGCCACCCTTAGCAACTGTGTCCTTGATGAAGTCATAAGCACTATCAATGAGTGCAAGTGACTGCTGGATATCGATGATGTAGATGCCATTGCGCTCTGCAAAAATAAAGCGCTTCATCTTTGGGTTCCATCGACGAGTCTGGTGTCCGAAGTGGACTCCGCTGTCGAGGAGTTCTCGCATTGTTACAACTGCCATGACGGCATACTCCTTTATTGCATGCAGTAGCGCACGCACTCGGTTGACGAGCTAACAATTTGTTAGCTCCCTAGCATCTGGACACCGACGTATCAGGTTCGATACGACCGAAATGGTTACTTGCCGAAGCAAGTCAGATGCGTGAAGTCAGATCTCCCATTTCTGGATGATCTGCTGGAGGAAGTCTAACTGACCCACAGGGCCCTAATTTCCACAGTAAGCCCCTCTGCCCATGCGGGAGGGAGGTTAAACCGCGATGGTTTGGCCATGAATGAGATCAACAAGATTGAGATAGCGAGCGCAGGAGTCGGACTGCTACTGGTCCTGGCCTTAGCCCTTCCCTCTGCTGCTAAGCCCGAGGGTGGGCCTGCTGGTAAGCCTTCTGTAACCGCTCCGGCGAAACATGGGTGTAGATCTGGGTCGTGGCTAGCGAGGAATGTCCCAAGATCTCCTGAACGGTGCGCAGATCCGCGCCGCCTTCCAATAAATGGGTAGCAGCTGTGTGGCGCAATCCATGAGGGCCCATCGTCGAACCAACTGCTGACATCGCGTTGTAAACAACCTCGCGCACCGTTCGTTGATCGATGCGCTTGCCACGTGAACCTAAGAAGATTGCGTTACCGGATTTCTCATTGACCAACTGAGGGCGTGCGGTCACGATGTAGTTCTGCAACGCCTTCATCGCAGGAATTCCGAGTGGAACGGTTCGCTCCTTATCGCCTTTACCGATGACCTGCAGAGTATTGCGATTGGTATCGATACCTGATGCATCGAGACCACAGAGTTCTGAGACGCGGATTCCAGAAGCGTAGAGAACTTCGATCATCGCCAGGTCGCGGATATTGAGCGCAGTGGGCTCTTCCCCTGCTCGTTGCGCCATCGATTCGAGGACGATCTCGGTATCGGCGAGATCCAAAACATCAGGAAGAGTTCTATGCGCTTTCGGGATGGCAAGTGCTTGGCCAATATCTTCCTTCAGCCACCCTTGGCTTGCACCCCAATATGTAAAGGCGCGAATCGAGACGATTCGGCGCGCGATCGTTGATCGAACAGCACCCTTATCAGTGAGCTCAGCGAGCCAGGATCGAATATGAGAGATTGTTAATTCGTGGAATTCAGTAACACCCAACTTCTCGATATGAGCGAGAAATGATTCAAGATCGCTGACATATCCCCGGATTGAGTTATCAGCGAGATTGCGCACAAGAGCAAGGTGCTCTTCGTATTGGGCAATCAATTCTGCTGACATAAGAGTCAGACTACTCTGGCTTACGTCCCTGACGAAGTAATCCGAAGGTGACGGCATCTTCTAAAGCCATCGCCGATGCGGCAATCACATTCTCGTGAACGCCAATCGTGCTCCATTCGCCAACGCCATCACTGGTCTCAACGAGTACGCGAGTCACAGCACCTGTTCCCAGGCGACCTTCAAGGATACGAACCTTGTAATCGGTAAGTTCGAGCTTGGACAACTCTGGATAGAACTTGGCGAGTCCAGATCGAAGGGCGTTATCAATCGCGTTAACTGGGCCATTTCCGGTACCGGTTGCAACGATCCGCTCCCCTAGCGCAGTAATAGTTACTGTCGCTTGTGATGAGACCTCATCAGAGTCATTGCGATTGACTGTGGTTGCCCAATCATCGATCGTAAAGAACTGCGCGCGCTTGCCATCAAGTTCTTCACGGAGCAAGAGTTCGAAGGAGGCATCGGCAGCTTCGAAAGTGAATCCGCGAGATTCCATCTCTTTAACGCGCTCAACAACCTTTGTGACAACCTCTTTATTATCTGAGAGATCGATACCAAGTTCGCGAGATTTAAGTTCGATCGATGCACGCCCTGCCATCTCAGAGACGAGCATGCGCATATCGTTTCCGACTGACTCTGGGTTCTCATGTTGATAGAGCATCGGATCAACCTTGATCGCTGAAGCATGAAGCCCAGCCTTATGAGCAAAGGCAGATACGCCTACATATGGCTGACGTGGTGATGGCGCAACGTTGGTGACTTCAGCAACAGCATGCGAGATACGGAAGGCTTCACGGAGAGATCCTTCTGGGAGAACCGGTTGCTTCTTCTTTAATTCTAAGTTTGCGATGATCGAGACGAGATCGGCATTACCGGTTCGCTCGCCATAGCCATTGAGAGTTCCTTGAACATGGGTAACTCCAGCAGCAACAGCCGCGAGCGAGTTCGCTACTGCGCAGCCTGTGTCGTTGTGGCAATGAATTCCCAGGCGTGCAGATGATGCACCAAGGACATCGTGAACGACATCGGCGAGTTCATCAGGAAGCATTCCACCATTGGTATCGCAGAGCGCCACTACATCAGCGCCAGCAGTCATTGCAGTACGCACAACTTCAAGGGCATATGCACGATTCGACTTATAACCGTCGAAGAAGTGCTCTGCATCGAGAAATACTCGTTGCCCACCAGCGCGAAGGAATTCAATCGAATCCTTGATCATCGCTAGGTTCTCATCAAGATTGGTCTTCAGCGCAAGATCGACATGGCGATCGTGGCTCTTAGCAACGATCGTGACTGCTGGAGCTTGTGAATCTTGAAGGGCGCGTAGAAGTGCATCATCTGCCGCCTTCACACCTGGGCGACGAGTCGCACCGAAGGCGACAAAGGTGGCGTTCTTGAACTTCACTTCCTTCGCTACACGAGCGAAGAACTCAGTATCTTTTGGATTAGCGCCGGGCCATCCGCCTTCGATAAATCCGACGCCGAGATCATCGAGGTGGCGTGCAATAGCAATCTTGTCGTGAACTGAAAGGTTCAGACCTTCTTGCTGCGCACCATCGCGAAGAGTGGTGTCGTAGATATGAAAGTTATCGGATACTGGCATTAGCAGACTCGCTTATTCCAGCCGTGCTTATCTTCGATTGTGCCATGTTGAATTCCAAGGAGTGTCTTGCGGATCTCACCTGTAATAGGACCGGGATTGCCATCGCCAGTAGTCCATGTGCCATGCGCGCTCTTTGCTGCACCAATGGGTGAGACAACCGCAGCTGTGCCACATGCAAAGATCTCAGTGATCTCCCCCGATGCAACGCCATCGCGCCAATCATCGATAGAGAGCATGACTTCCTCAACCTTGTAGCCAAGATCTGCAGCAACCGTCAAAATCGAATCGCGAGTAATTCCTGGAAGAAGTGTTCCGGTGAGCTTTGGAGTAACGATCGTTGCATCTTTACCTGAACCCTTGACGAAGTAGAGGTTCATGCCGCCCATCTCTTCGACCCAGCGACGCTCATTGGCGTCGAGCCAGACAACTTGATCGCAACCTTGAGCAGCTGCCTGCTTCTGGGCTACGAGAGATGCTGCGTAATTTCCGCCGCACTTTGCCTCACCAGTTCCGCCAGCAGCAGCGCGCACATACTCGGTGCTGATCCAGACAGTCACTGCCTTTGAAGGATTGAAGTATGCAGATGCTGGTGTCGCAATCAACATATACATCGCCTTGTTGGATGGGCGAACTCCCAAGCCGACTTCGGTAGCGATCATGAAGGGGCGGATATAGAGGGATTCACCAACATTTGTTGGAACCCACTTGCGATCCTGCTTCACGAGCTCTTCTACCGTATTAACAAAGAAATCAACTGGCATCTCAGGAAGTGCCAAGCGTGCCGCACTGCGAGCAAAACGTTTCGCATTCGCTTCTGGACGGAAGAGGCTGATGCTGCCATCAGGTTGGCTATATGCCTTCATACCTTCGAAGATCTCTTGTCCGTAATGGAAGACGGCAGTCGCTGGATCCAAAGTAATTGGACCATATGGCTGCAGCGTTGCATCACTCCAACCATCGGCTTCACTCCAATGCGCTATCACCATATTGTCGGTGTAGTGCTTACCAAATCCGCCTTCAGCGATCTTCGCAGTGCGATCGGCATCGTTAACAGGATTTTGGTTAGGAGTGAGAATGGTCTTCATAGTGAGTCGAGTTCTTCCTATCCTTTGAGAGATTCTGCGATTGCAGTGCCAACTTCAGCAGTGCTTCGCTTTGTGCTTCCACGGGTTTCAAGATCACGAGTAACTGCAGCTGCGATCTCTGCTGCCGCTTCATTGTGTCCAAGATGGGTCAACATCATGGCAACCGATGAGATCGTCGCAGTTGGATCGGCAAGTTGCTTGCCAGCGATATCTGGTGCTGAACCATGGATCGGTTCGAACATCGATGGGAATTTGCGCGTTGGATTGATATTGCCTGAAGCTGCCAGTCCAATACCACCGCTTATCGCTGCTGCGATATCAGTGATGATGTCACCAAAGAGGTTATCAGTTACGACAACATCGAAGCGATGAGGCTGAGTAACAAAGAACATAGCCGCAGCGTCAACGTGGATGTAATCCGTCGTGATTGCTGGGTACTCCTTTGCGACATCGTTAAAGGCGCGAGTCCAGAGATTTCCAGCACGAGTCAAGACATTGTTCTTATGAACAAGTGTCACCTTCTTGCGTGGACGTTCCATTGCGCGTTCAAAGGCATAACGAATTGTGCGCTCAGCACCGCGGCGGGTGTTGATGCTCTCCTCGGTTGCGATCTCATTCTCAGTTCCAAATGCGAGCACGCCACCGGCACCGATATATGGACCTTCAGTGCCTTCGCGGACCACAACAAAATCAACGTCACCTGGATCGCGAAGCGGTGATGCGACTCCTGGATATAGCTTTGTTGGGCGCAGGTTGATGTAGTGATCGAAAGCGAAGCGAAGTTTGAGAAGCAAGCCGCGCTCAAGCACGCCACTTGGAACAGATGGATCGCCAACTGCACCAAGGAGGATGACATCAGCCTTTGCAAGGTCGGCCATCACTGAGTCAGGAAGGGTCTCCCCTGTCTTGTGCCAGTACTTGGCACCGAGTTCATACTCGGTCTTATCAAAGGTGAGGCCATGCTTTGCAGCAACAACGTCAAGAACCTTTAGACCTTCAGCAACAACCTCTGGTCCGATGCCATCACCTGGGATAACGGCTAACTTGTAATGCGCCATTACGAAACCAAGTTCACTGAGCGAACGAAGTCAGCACCAGTCTCTTTCTGAACGGAAGCGACGAGTTCTGCAGAGAGCGGTGAATCTACGGTGATAGCCATCAGCGCTTCGCCACCGACTTCATTGCGAGCAACCTGCATACCAGCAATATTGACTCCTGCTGATCCAAGAACGCTACCGACACTACCAACTACGCCCGGACGATCGCCGTAACGAAGGAAGAGAAGGTTCGCAGTTGGTGGAAGGTCGAGATCGAACTTATCGATCGCGATGATCTTCTCAACCTTGCGGATTCCCATAAGAGTTCCATCGACGACCACAGTCTTGCCATTAGGAAGCGCTGCATGCAATGAGATCATGCTGCGATAGAGCGGTGACTCTGGATCAGTTGTGACTGTTGCGGTGATTCCGCGATCAGCAGCAAGACCTGGGGCGTTCACATAAGTGACATCCTCAGATCCAGTTGCAATGAGCGCACCCTTAATCGCACTTGTTGCCAAGATGCTTGAGTCATATTCAGAGATATCTCCACGAACTTGAACGCTGATACTTGCGGGCAGTTCGCCGCCAAGTGTTGTTGCAAGTTGTGCCATCTTCTCAACGAGTGGAAGGCTTGGACGAATCTCTTCGTGGATCGCTCCACCCTTAACGTTGACTGCATCAGGAACGAGTTCCCCAGCAAGTGCCTTACGGACTGATACTGCTACTGCAATACCAGCGCGCTCCTGAGCTTCATCAGTTGATGCACCAAGGTGAGGTGTTGCAACGACAGCGTCGAGTTCAAAGAGTGGTGAGTCAGTGCATGGCTCAGTAGAAAATACATCGAGCCCAGCGCCGGCAACGCGGCCTTCCTTAATTGCGTTATAAAGAGCAGTCTCATCAAGGACACCACCGCGAGCTGCATTGATAATGCGCACCGTTGGCTTTACCTTCTTGAGCGCTTCTTCTCCAATGAGATTTGCAGTCTCTTTTGTCTTAGGAAGATGGATCGTGATGAAATCTGAGACACGAAGGAGCTCATCGAGATCGAC
>Ga0214202_1000204_pt1 | contig 26601 bp, 20 predicted proteins | sample TroBogEpilimnion_9_FD_153040 | JGI IMG/M metagenome (GOLD analysis project Ga0214202, IMG submission 153040) | Freshwater microbial communities from Trout Bog Lake, WI - 03JUN2009 epilimnion | ecosystem: Environmental > Aquatic > Freshwater > Lake > Epilimnion/Euphotic zone | place: Trout Bog...
GAGACTGCGCATGTCGCCTGACGTACCGGAGGACACCGGACATACCCCCTCCCAGTCGAACGCGGTGTGGCGCCGTCGCACCTTAGCCGTCGGGGGTCTGCTCGCCATCGCCATCGTCGGTGCGCTGCGGCTGCATCATCACCACACGCTGCAGCAGGAGGCAATCGGCCGCAGTTCAGACGCGCCTGTAGTGCGGGTACTCACAGTCGGGGGTGCGGCGCCGAGCGTCGTCAATCGACTCCCCGCTCAGGCGGCGCCCTGGCATGTGACGACCGTGTACGCCCGCGTGAACGGGTTCGTGAACGGCTGGACCGCCGACATCGGCGATCGCGTCAAAGCCGGACAAACGCTCGCCACCATCGACACACCGGAGTTGGACGCGGAACTGGCAGCGGCACGTGCCCGCTTGGACGCCGCCAAAGCCCAGGCCGAACTCGCACGGACGACCGACGAGCGCTGGAGGGACACACCCAAAGGGGCCGTGGCCGACCAGGAGCGTGACGCCAAACACGCCGAACACCGCGCCGCGGAGGCCGCGGTCCGGCTGGAAGCCGCTCGCGTGTCGCAGTACGACGTGCTGTCGGGTTTCAAACGGGTCACGGCGCCATTTGAGGGCACGGTCAGCGACCGGACGATCGACATCGGCACGCTCGTGACCACCGGCAACAGCACGACGACACCGCTCTACCGCATCGTTCAGGATGCGCCGCTGCGTGTGTACGTGAGCGTCCCGCAAGCCTGGGTTCCCGACCTCGAGCGCGGCGACGGCGAAGCGGACATTTACCTGCCGGGCAGCAGCGACGCGCCGGTCACCGGGCGCGTGGCCCGACGCTCGGCCGCGCTGGACGCCCAGACGCGCAGCCTGCGCATCGAGGTCGATCTGCCGAACACCGATCACCGGATTTTGCCCGGCGCGTCGTTGGAGGCGGCATTGCATTTGGCGCCGCGCGGCGCGGTGGCGATCCCCGCGCAAGCTCTGCGATTGAGTGCCACAGGCCCGGAGGTGTTGAAAGTCGACGCGGCGGGTCACGTCCAGGTCGCGAGTGTCGAAATCGCGCGCGACGATGGCCGCTCCGTGGAGATCCGGCGCGGTGTGACCGCGGGCGATCGTCTGATCATCAATCCGGCGGACGCCCTGAAGACCGGGGATACCGTGCGGGTCATGGACGACGCGACCGCGCCAACGACCGGCCACGCGACGCCATGAAGCGCACCCGCGCGTTGGCGCTGGCGGTCACGTGGGTCTTGGCCGGGTGCGCAATCCGCCCGGACCTCACCCCGCCCGCCGTGCCGCTTCCGGCCGCCTTTGTCGGCGCGACGGACACGGCGGCCGACCTCACCGTGCCGTGGTGGGAGCAATTTGAAGATCCTGTCCTGAGTGACCTGGTCCAAAAGGGCCTCACCGACAACATCGATGTACGCATCGCCCTCGATCGCTTGGGTGCGGCGCGTGCGTACGAAGCCGGGAGCGTGGCGGGCCTGCTGCCAACCGTAAACGCCACCGCCGGCGGCGGTCATGGCACGGGCGTTGACGAGACCAAGGGTCGTGTCGATACGCCCTTCGGCGCCGGCCTCAACAGCAAGGCCGTCCCGATCGTCAATCAGGCGGCCGGCTTTGATGCCAGCTGGCAGTTGGATCTGTTCGGTCGCACCCGCCTTGCCATCGCGGACGCGCATGCTGTGCGGGCGTCCCTGGAAGCGGGCCGCGACGGCGTGCGACAAGCCGTCGCCGCGAATATCGGTGAGGCATACGTCCGCTATCGCCAAGCACAATGGGACGTCTCGATCCTGACCGACGCGGTGGCCGTGGCACGCCAAGCGCGCGACTTGGCCCACGACCGCTACCGGGCCGGGATACGCAACGGCCTCGACGCGCAGATCGCGGAACGCGAATGGCAGACCTTGGAAGCGACGCTCGCGCTCACCGTAGCCGCCCGTGACAACGCCCGTGGCGCGCTCGCCGTGTACTTAGGGCGATACCCCGAATCCGGATTACCGGAACTGGCCAGCGCCAAGCCCATACCGGCCAGCGCCGCGGCGCCGCCCGACTCGGCGCCCGTCGCGTTGTTGCAGCGTCGGCCGGATCTGCGTCAGGCGGTCGCGGACTGGCAGCGTGCCGGGATCAAGGTGGGCGATGCCACCGCCGCATTGTTCCCCCGCGTCGCGCTGACGGCGGCCGTGGGTGCCGAACAAGGTCCCGTGCAAAACGGCGTGATCCCGGGCACCCACCTCTGGTCTGTGGGCCCGTCGATGATCTGGCCGATACTCGATTTCGGCGCGCTCGATGCGGCGATTGAATCCGCCCGGTGGCAACAGCGGGCGGCGCTCGACAGTTACAAACGCGCGATCCTCAACGCCGTTGCCGAGGTCGACCGCCACCGCACCCTGCTGCAGGCGGCGCGCGATCGGGCCCAACACCTCGACGCGGCGGTCGTGGCCAGCCTAGCGGCCGTGCAACTGGCCCAAGCGCGCTACAGCGCGGGACTCACCGATTTTGCAGCGGTCGCCGACAGCGATCGCGAGGCCGTGCGCGCGCAACTCGATTACTCCGCTGCTCTTGCCGACGCGGCGATCGAGTTCATCCGGCTACACGTCGCCCTCGGTGGGGGCTGGACGGCCGATCCCACGTCGCCACCGGCGTATCGACCGAGCCCGGCCTTCATCTCGCTGATCGAGCACGCGCACCCACCGTAAGCGTCGGGCCGCCGGCTGCCGGCCGGGCCTACCTTCGGTTTCGCATAAAGTGATCGACAAAAAAAGCGCCCCGCGAGGGGCGCTTCTTGCGTCGACGAATCGAACCGCGCTTAGAACTTAAAGCGCAAGCCCGAGCCGAGGATGCTGTTGGTGCTGAAGTTCGGGGACGCCGCACCCGTCGAGGTGCTGATCGCCGACGCGCCCTTCTGACCACCGAACTGCGAGTACATGTAACCCACGTACCAGTCCGTGTTCTTGCCCAACGTGTAATCAAAGATCAGCGAGACGTCTTTGATGCCGCCCGACGGGACCGCGATGTTGCTGGCCGTCTTGTACGAACCGTACGCAAAGTCGTAGAAGCCCAACGCGACGAGGACCTTCGGGCTGAACTTGTAATCGCCACCCACGAAGTAGATGTCGACCGGCTGGTTGCCGTCCGTGTAGGACGTAAACGTCGCCGGAATGCCGAAGATCATGCCGTCGGTGACCGACGACGACGTCAGCGTCAGTGAGGGCTTGGTCAACGCGTAGTGCTCAAAGCCACCCTTCAGCGTCAGGTTGTCGGTCGGCTTCGCCTTCAACGCCACCAACATGGCGTTCACGTCGTACAGGGTGTCCTTCAGGTAGTACGGCGAGGTCACCGACCACGTGTTGGTGCCGTCCTTGATCGCGTTGCGGAAGCTCGAGTAGACGAACTGTGCGCCGAACAGCTTATTTTCGTAGCCGACGTTCACGACGTAGCCCTGATCCGCGCTCGGGATGCCGGCGGCACCGCCGATCGCGTACGCCGCGGTGACATTAACGTCACCAAACTTCGCCACATACTTGGCGCTGTTGTCGAGGCGCGTTAACTCGGAGACGCCGCCGCCGCCGCCGATCGTGCCGGAGATGCCGAACGGCGAGAACAAGTCGGCCTTGAGCGCCGGATCGTAGCCGCCGAGCACGTCGCCGATCGGATTCGTGTTACGACCGAGCTGCAGGGTGCCGATGCCGTCCTTACCGATGCCAACCCACGCCTGGCGACCAAACAACTGGCCGTCCAACGCGCTGTTCAGGTTGATCGAAGCCGTGTGGGACGTCGTGGTGGTCGTGGTACCCGACGTCGTCTTGACGCCGGTGGTGCCAGCCATGTTGATGGCCTGGTTGTTCAACTGGCCGGTCGGGAGGTTAAAGCCCGACTCAAGGGCGAAGGTGACGCGCAGGCCGTTACCGATGTCCTTGTTGGCACGGATGCCCCAACGCGAATCGTTGAGACCGCCGTTGTACATCTGCGTCTGGCCGCCCTTGCCGACCGCGATCCCTTGCGAGACCGGATCAAACGGCTGGAAGGTCGACGAGAACGTCGTGCCGCCGGTCAGTGAGTGCTGAATCGTCGCGACCCCAGCGTCCAAAATACCGTACAGCTCAACGCCGCTGCCGGCAGCGACCGACGCGACCTTCGCGGCAACCTTGGCGATCGAGTCGCTCTGGTCATCACGCGCCTTCTCCGACGAGGCAACGGCCTTCTCCAGCTTCTCCACCTTCTCGCCCTGCGCCTTGAGCTCAGCGTTCTGCTGAACGAGCTGCGCATTCGACTGCTGCAACTGCGCATTAGCGGCTTCGAGCTTGTTCAGACGATCGACGAGCATCTGGATCTGATCGCGAACCGACTGGATTTCAGTCTGCTGCGTCGCAATCTGCTCCTTGTCCTTGTCCTTGTCCTTCGCCGTGCCCGCTTGCGCCGCGAACGGAACAGCGACGCTGAGCGCGATGGCGACAGCGCCACGCACGAGGTATCGGTTGATAGATGTCATAGTCGGCCCTCCAGAGCCTATGAGTCGATCATGTAAGAACGATAATCGTGACGTACTGACCGCCACGGATCACATGGCGCGCAGTATGTGTCTGAAATATTTCAATCGTGTTAAAACGACGCCAACTAAGGTCACAGTTTTTGCAACGCACCCTTGGCGACTCGCGTCCCGGCGACGCCCGCAAATTCGCAACGATCGTTTGGCTGTTCCGCAGTATTTGCGATTATAGAGCGGTCATTTCGATATATCCATTAATGTATACCGCTGTTGCAAATAAGTCACAAGTCACCGGCCTCACGCAGCGTATGGGCGACAATCGCCCAGCCCGACACAACGGCGATGGATTCGTCATATTCTTGCAACGTGTAAATTGCATCGTGGAAACAGAACCTGCGCTCAGGGAACCTTCGGGGACGCACCGAGTCGCATATACTCCGCGCGCCGCCCGCCCCCCCTCGCCGAGGAAGGAATTGTGAATTTGCCCCCACCAACCGAGCGCCGCACGATGCGTCGTGGACGGCTTGTTGCATTGATCGCCGGCATCGCCGTCGTCGGCGGCTTAATGGCCGTCAAGCTGTGGTCGCACACGCCACCGCCGGAGGCCGCGTCCCCGGCCGAGCACACGTTCCAGCCGACCGAAGCGCAAAAGCGCGCCCTGGCCATCGCGGCGGTGACCGAGGGCAGCTTCCGTTCGGAAATCGCCACCGAGGGTGTGGTGGCATTCAATGACGAGGCGGTGACGCCGGTGTACTCCCCCTATTCCGGGCGCGTTACCCACGTTGCGGCGCACCTCGGTGACCGAGTCAAACGAGGGCAGAAGCTCTATACCATCGCCGGCGGCGAGTACGCGCAAGGCCAAAGCGACGTGGCCAGCACCCGCGCGGTCGTCGACACGGCGCGAGCGAACGAACGCCGCCAGAAGGACTTGTACGAGGCCGGGGCGTCCGCCGAGCGCGACTGGCAGCAAGCGCAGGCCGATCGCATCGCCGCGGAAGCCGCCTGGAATGCGGCGCGGGCTCGATTGCGCATTTTAGGCCACCGCGAAGCCGAGATCGATGCGCTGGAGAAGGCCCCGATCGGAGGCGTGGAAACCACCGTCTCCGCGCCGATCGATGGCACCGTCACCCAACGCGCCATCGCGGTCGGGGAACTGGTGCAGAGTGCCGCGAACGGCGGAAGCACGCCCCTCTTTGTGATCGCCGACGTCAAAACCGTGTGGGTGATGGGCTGGGTGCGCGAAGCGGATGCGGCGGCCGTGCACCCCGGTCAAACGGCAGAGATCACGGTCGCCTCGCTGCCGGGCGAGCGCTACGCAGGCAAAGTGCTCTCGGTCGCGTCGGGACTCGATCCCAACAATCACCGACTCGCGGTGCGCATTGCACTGGACAACCGTGCCGGGCGGCTGAAGCCGGAGATGTATGCAGAGGTGCGCATCGCAACCTCTGAAGCCGTCCGCCATCCGTCCGTGCCGAGCACCGCCGTTGTCTACGACGGCGAGATCACCCGCGTCTTCGTGGAAGTGAACGGCAAAATTCAGGGACGGAACATCCGCGTAGGACGGCGGATGGGCGACCAACTCGAAGTCCTGGAGGGCCTCGCGGTGGGCGAGAAGATCGTCACCTCCTCCACCCTGTTTGTCGATCACGCCGTCGCCGGGGAATAGGCCGTGAACCGGATTGTCGAGTTTGCGCTCAAGCAGCGCTTCTTCGTCCTGATGATGCTCATCGGGACCTTGGCGGTCGGCGCATTCAGCTTTTGGCGTCTCAATATAGAGGCATACCCCGATCCGGTTCCGCCCTTGGTCGATATCATCGCGCAGAGTCCGGGTCTCTCCGCCGAGGAGATGGAACGGTACGTCACGATCCCGATCGAAGTGCAGATGGCGGGCATTCCGCACGTCACGGCCATCCGCACGATCTCGCTGTTCGGCCTGACCGACGTCAAGCTGCAGTTCACCTACGACTTCACCTACGAACAGGCGGAGCAGTGGGTCATCAATCGGCTGGCGCAGCTGCCGCCGCTGCCGAACGGGGGGCAACCCCAGATATCGCCGTCGAGCCCCATCGGTGAGATCTATCGCTATCGCCTGGTGGCGCCGCCCGGATACCCGGTGGCGGACCTAAAAACCCTGCAAGACTGGGTGCTGCAACGGCGCTTCAAGGCCATACCCGGCGTCATCGACGTGAACGGCTGGGGCGGCAAGACGAAGACCTACGAAGTCGCCGTGGACGCGCACAAAATGACCGAGCACGGCGTCACCGTGCCGCAAGTGCTCGCTGCGATAGGCAATGCCAACATCAACGTGGGCGGCCAGACCGTGGATATTGGACCGCAGGCGGCCGTGGTCCGCGGTGTCGGCCAGATACACTCCGTGGACGATATCGCCCGCACTGCCGTGGCCACCGTCCGTGGCGTGCCGATCCTCGTCTCGGACGTCGCTGCCGTGAGCATCGGCAACGAGCCGCGCCTCGGCATTGCCGGCCACGACGGGGACGACGATATCGTCGAGGGCATCGTGCTGATGCGTCGCGGTGCGCAGAGCATGCCGACGATCGAAAAGGTCAATGCCGAGGTGGAGCGTATCAACGGCTCCAACGTCCTCCCACCGGGCGTCCGGCTGGAGCGCATTTACGATCGTGCGGACCTCATACACCTGACCACCCACACCGTATTGGACAACATGGTGGTCGGTATCGGTCTCATCTTCTTATTGCAATGGCTCTTCCTGGGCAATCTGCGCAGCGCCTTTATCGTCGCGATGACGATCCCCTTCGCACTGTCCTTCGCCATCGCGCTGATGGTCGCCATGGGCGAGTCGGCCAACCTGCTCTCGGTCGGCGCCATCGACTTCGGTCTCGTGGTCGACGCCTCGGTCATCATGGTCGAGAACATCTTCCGACACCTCAATCAACGCGGCGCCACCAAGCAGGACGAGCGGCCGGGACTGCATCGCTTGCGGACGACGATGGGCCTGCAAGGAAAATTTGCCCTCATCGCCAACTCGGCAACCGAGGTCAACAAAGCGATCCTCTTTTCGGCCGCAATCATCATCGCCGGCTTCGTCCCCCTGTTCACCATGGCGGGCATTGAGGGCCACATCTTCGGGCCCATGGCGAAGACCTATGCCTACGCGATCACCGGCGGTCTGATCGCCACGTTCACGATCTCGCCCGCCTTGAGTTCTCTCCTCCTCAAAGTGGGCAGTGGGCACGGCGAGGAGGAGACGTGGATTGACCGGTCACTGCGTCGCATCTACGCACCCGTCGTCGAATTCGCCCTCGCCCACCGGCGCCGTACCTTTCTTGCGGTCGGGGTCTTACTCGTACTGGCGGTCTTGGCCGCACGCGGGCTCGGCCTCGAATTCCTGCCGAAGCTTGAAGAAGGCAACCTGTGGATCCGCGCCACGATGCCCGCTTCGGTGTCGTTGAGCGAAGGCGATGCCCCGGTGAACGGGATGCGCCGCATCATCGGCTCGTTTCCGGAAGTGGAAACGGTCGTCTCCCAACACGGGCGGCCCGACGACGGCACCGACGCCACGGGCTTCTTCAACGCCGAGTTCTTCGTTCCGCTCAAACCCGCCGATCGTTGGCCGAAGGGCGAAGACAAAGAGGCGCTGACGCAGCGCATGACGAAAGCGTTGAGTGACGCGTATCCGGGCGTCGAGTTCAATTTCTCGCAGTACATCCAAGACAACGTCGAAGAGGCCGCCTCCGGCGTGAAGGGTGAGAACTCGATTAAGCTCTACGGGCCGGACCTCGTCACCCTCGAGCGCACCGCCGATCAGATCAAGACGGTGTTGGCGGGCGTGCCGGGCGTGACCGACCTCGCGGTCCTGCAGTCGCTCGGGCAACCCACGGTCAAAATCGATATCGATCGTGAGCGTGCGGGCCGTTACGGACTCGCACCGGGCGACATCAACGCGACGGTCCAAGCGGCGATCGGCGGCCAATCCCCCGGTGACCTGTACGAACCGTCGAGTGACCGCCATTTCCCGATCGTGGTCCGCCTCGGCCCCGAATATCGCGGCAGTCTGGAGGCCATTTCACGGATCCAGCTCGGCGCGCAAGGACCCAACGGTCCGATCCAGGTGCCGCTCAGCGAAGTGGCGCACGTGCAGTTGGTGTCAGGCGCCTCGTTCATCTACCGCGAGCAGCAGGAACGCTACATCCCTATCAAGTTCTCGGTGCGCGGCCGTGACCTCGGTAGCGCTGTCCTCGAAGCCGAGCAGAAGGTGAACGAGGCCGTCGCACTGCCGCCGGGCTACCGCCTGGAATGGGTCGGCGAATTCGGCAACTTGCAGGAGGCCCTCGCTCGGCTCGGGGTGGTGGTGCCCATCAGCATCGTCTTGATCTGCCTGCTGCTCTACATCAACTTCGGCAGTATCGTCGACGTGCTGTTGGCCGCGAGCGTCATCCCCATGGCCTTGATCGGCGGCATCTTCGCGTTGTACCTCACCGGTACGGCATTCAGCGTCTCGGCCGCCATCGGCTTTGTGGCGCTGTTCGGAATTGCGGCGATGGACGGCATCATCGTCTTGTCGTACTACAACCAAAATCTGGACCTGGGCATGAGTCGTGCGGAGGCCATCCGGCGTACGTGCGAGGTGCAGATGCGACCGGTCGTCATGACCTGCGTCGTCGCCTGCGTCGGTCTCGTCCCCGCCGCACTCTCGACCGGCATTGGCTCGCAGGTGCAAAAGCCCCTGGCCTTGGTTGTCGTCGGAGGCATCTTGTTGGCGCCGATTTTGATCTTGGTCGTGCTGCCGGTGCTGATCGATGCGTTCTCGCCGCGCGGCCGGAGCGCCGACGCGGCAACCCCGCCCGCGGAGGCCCCATGAAACGTCTGCTCGTAGGCGCCGTCGTAACGGCGCTGCTCAGCGGCTGTGCGGTCGGCCCGGACTTCCACGAGCCTGCCGCACCCTCGGTCACGACCTACCGACCCGGCGAGACGGCCGCGCCCACCGCAACCACCGCGGCATCGCTGTCGGCCCAGTGGTGGACGGAACTGGGGTCGACGGACCTCAACGACGCCGTGGAGCGCGCGCTGGCGCACAACGCGGACCTCGCCGCGGCGCGTGCGACCTTGCGCGTCGCGCAAGAGCAGGCACGCGCCCAACGCGCAAGCCTCTGGCCCACGGCGACGGTAGACCTCAACGTGGATCGGCAACACACCGCCGACGCGCTCAGTCCCAACCTCAACTCGGCGCAAAACCCCTACACCCTGCGCACGGGCCAGGTTGCGGTCGCGTACGCCCCCGATCTCTTCGGCGGCGCCCGCCGCGCGATCGAGTCGGCCGATGCCCAAACCGCCTATCAGGCGAGCGAGGTCGCCGCGGCGCGCACGACGTTGGCCGCGAATGTCGTTTTGGCCGCCGTCCAAGACGCGGCGTTGAGCGCCGAAGTCGTCACGGCGGAGCAAGCCATCGCCGTGCAGACCGACTTGCTGGCGCTCACCCGCCGGCAACGCGATGCCGGTGCGGTCAGTACGGCCGTCGTCATTCAGCAAGAGTCCGCGTTGGCGCAACAGCAAGGCGCGCTGCCCGCGCTGCGCAAGCAACGTGAGCAAAATCGCGATGCGTGGGCGACGCTCATGGGCGGCGTCCCCGCCTCGACCGTGCTGCCCACGATCACGCTCGCCGCGCTGACGGTGCCGGTCGTGCCGGTGCTCGTCTCCTCCCAACTGGCGGCCGCCCGCCCAGACATCCGTGCCGCGAGCGCGCTGCTGCACGCGGCGAGCGCCAACGTCGGCGTCGCGCTCGCCGCCCAGTTGCCGCAACTGTCGCTCACCGCGACCCTCGGGCGCACCACCGACGCGACGAGCGCGCTCTTGGGAAGCGCGGGCCGGTTCTGGGATCTCACCGGCGATCTGGCCCAGCCGATCTTCCAGGGTGGCGCGTTGCTACACCGTCGTCGCGCCGCGGAGGCTGCCTTGGATGCGGCCAAAGCGCAGTACCGCTCGACGGTCCTCGGCGCGTTTCAGAACGTCGCCGACGTGCTGTGGGCGCTCGATGAGGACACCCGGGCGCTCGATGCGGCCGTGACGATCGAGACGACGGCCCAGCAGACGTGGGACCTCGTGAAGCGGCAAGTTGCGGCCGGCGACAGCGCACGGTCCGCGGCCTTACAGGCGCAAAGTGCTTGGCTCAGTGCCCACATCAACCGCCTGAGTGCCGAGGCGACGCGCCTGAGCGACACGGTCGCGCTCTACCAAGCCCTGGGCGGCGGCTGGGCTCCCACCCCGTAGTCACCTCCGTTTTGCTTGTCGGGCCGCCTCGGCGGCCCGTACAGTGCCCTTCGGGATGTCTTCGGGGGGAAGGGTGATGCAGCGACGTATCGGGTTGCTTTGTGTGGCGGTGTTGGGCTGGACCGTCGCCGTGGCCGAGGTGCCGGTAGGCGCCGCCGCCGTCCACTACGGCCCGGATGAGGCCCTGGCCACCGGGAACGAGTGGCTGGCCCTGCCGGACATACGCCCCACCGACGCGGCGTTGCTCAGTTTCAACGTGCTCTCCGCCCGCGATCGCGGCTTGCTCGAGGTGCGCGGCGACGGCGACCGGCCTGCGCTTGTGCCGCATTTTGAGGCGGACGGCCAGCCGGCCGTGTTACACGACCCGGCGTGGTCACTGCGCGCTCAGTGGATCCCCGAAGCGACGCAAACCGTCAACGGCGTCGAGTACACGGTGACCTATTGCGCGCCCGACGGCTTTCGCGCGGCGTTCGTCCGCCTGACCGCGACCAACCACCGCGCGGTGCCCGTGACCGTGAAGCTCGGCGTGCGCAGTTCCTTCGGCGCACTGCGGCGAGTCACGTACGTTCCCGTGACACTGCGCGGTGAGCGCCGTGTGGGCCCCGCAGCGTGGGTCGCACCGGGCGAGCAGTACAGTTTTGTCACCGACGACACCCATTTCAGTTGGGCCGTCATACACCCCGGCTCCACCGGCGCCTTCCAAGTGCCGCCCGTCACGAGCGCACCGGAGGCCGATGCGGTGCGGACGGACACCCTGGCACCCGGCGGTCGCACGGAAGCGCTGTACATTCTCTCCACCGGTATCGAGGAGTTCAGCGCGGCGCACGCCGGACGCGCGCTGCGGGAAGCCCTCGATCGACTGGGCAGTGAGGCACTCATCGCGCGCACGGAGGCGTGGTGCGCCGCACGCAGCCGCACGACCGGGCAGGCGGACCTCGATCGCCTCATGAACCGCAATTTGCTGTTCACGCGGCTGTACGCGTGGGGCCGCACCTTTGATACCGAACAACTGGTCGGCGTGACCTCGCGCAGCCCGCGCTACTACGTCTCGGCCGCGTACTGGGATCGGGACGCGATGCTGTGGAGCCTGCCGGGCCTGCTCGACGCAGACCCTGCGTTTGCGCGCGAGGCGCTGGCGTACGCCTTCACCGTGCAGCGGCGCAACACCGGCACGCACAGCCGCTTCATCGACGGCACCGTGCTCGAGGACGGCTTTCAATTGGACGAAGCCGCGGCGCCCGTGGTCGCGCTGAGCGCTTACGTCGAGGCCACGGGCGATACCGGGTTTGCGCGCGCCTATCAGCCCGTCATCGACGAGCTCGAGGCGCGCCTGCTGTCGCACCGGGATCCCACCACCGGCCTGTACGAGTCGATGCAGGACTCACAAGACGAGTACCAAAAGCGGCCGTTCATCACCTACGACAACGTCCTCGTCTGGAAGGCCTTTCACGATCTGGCGGCGCTGCGCCGTCGACTGGGCGACGCAAACGGCGCCCGCGCCACGGCGCGACAGGCGGATCAACTGCGCGCGGCCATCCTCACGCACACGCTGACGGGGGATGGCACCGCGCAGCGCTTCGTCGCAGCCACCGACGGCCACGACAACGCCGAAACGGACATCCCGCCCGGTTCGTTGTTGACGCTGCCCAGCCTTGGGTTCTTGCCAGAAGACGATCCGCGCTTTGTCGCCACCTACCGGTGGCTGCACTCGCCGGCCTATCGCTACAGTTACTCGGAAGCCCCGTACGGCCTGCCCGGCAGCTACCGACTCCCGTTTACGACGGTCTGGACGCTCGACGCGGAACTCGGCCTCTCTCTGGGGCGCGATCGCGCCCTCGCCATCCTACGCACAAGCCCCTGGGACAACGGCATCGCCACCGAAGGCGTGGATCCCACCACGGCGGTACCGGATCGCGCCGGGCGCGCGTTTGCCACGGCCGCTGGCCAGTTGGCGCACGCCATTTGCCGCGCCTATTGCCTCACCCCGTCCACCGGCCACGCACCGTCTCCGTGACGCCTGACCGGCCCGCCGTCGGGCGATGCCGGCTGCGCAGTGCCGCGACGGGCGCGCGGCGCCGTAGCGACTATTCGAGGCTGACCGGCGCGAGGGTCGCGTGTCGGCCCGCGAACAGCGCATGTAATTCCGCGGCGATCGCGAGTGCAATGCCTTCGGGCGTCAACGCGCCGAGGTCCAACCCAACGGGTCCGCGCAAACGCGCCCGCAGCGCCGCGGCGGCGGCACCGATCATGCCCAACAACCGCTCGCGCCGGGCGCGCGGCCCGAGCAGCCCGACGCGTGGGACCGTGCTGTCGGCCAACGCCGCCAGATACGCCGCGTCGCTGTCCAAGTGATGACTCATGACGATCGCGGCATCGAATCGCGCCAAGTTCAGGCGCTGCGCGAGCGTCTGCGCCGCGCCGAGCGAGCACCGGGCAAGTCCCCACTGCGTGTGGTTCAAGTAGAGGGGTCGATGATCCGCGACCGTCACGATGAAGCCGAGTCCCGTTAACAGCGTGACCAGCGGCACCGCGTCGGGCCCGCCGCCGCAGATCAGGACGCTCGGCGGCGGAGCCAGGTACTCCATCCAAGCTTGCCGCTGCGGATCAAGGTCAAGAGTCTGACTGCGCCGCGCACTCTGTGTTCCCGCCAACGCGGTCGTTAAGGCGGGATCGTCGCCGCCCACGCAGTGCGTGCCGAGCGCGTCCGTCGGCCCGCGATGCACCACGGCCAAGGCGGCACCCTCGCCGTCCCCGACGCGTTTGACGAGCTCCAGCAACTCCATCGTCAGGCGCGATGTCGGCGCAATCCGTTCGAGCAACACGCGCATCGCGCCTTCGCAGCCGGCACCGATGCCGTAGATCAAATCGTCGGTGGTGCGCATGTCGTATTGCGCAATCGCCGAATGGCCGGTCGCCAAGACCGTCGTCGCGTGTTCGGCGAGATCGCGCTCGAGGCATCCGCCGGATAACAAACCGGTCATGCGCCCACTGGCCTCGATCAACATGCGCGCCCCCGCCTTTCGGTACGTGGACCCTTCGGTGGACACGATCGTGGCCAAGACCGCGGGCTCCGCCAGCGCGGCGAGCCGTTGCGTCAGTAACTCGATACTCGTATCCAATCTCGGGTAGTGCATGGATGAGGTCCCTTCTAAGGCGCGGAGTGGTAGTTTAGCGTCAACGCGTCGCCTCGGCTTACGGTACATGTCCTGTACGGCCGACGCGCGGCGTCCATACCCGGGGGAGCGATGGCGGTCGGAATCGGTGCGAAGCACAGCCTGGAATTACTGGAGTCGTTGCCGGCCGGCATTATTCACTTGAACGCCGAACGCGAAGTCCTCGCGATGAACGATTACGCGCGTGCGGTACTCCCCATCGACGTCAAGAAGCCCTTTGGCAAACTCGTCTCGGCGTTTCACAAGGCACGCTCACGCAGCAAGGTCGACTCCTTATTGGACGAAACCGCCGCGTGCCCAATGTCACAGCAGACGTCGTTGACGATGATGATCGACATCCCGGATCGGATGCTGCTGATCAAACTCTCTCAGCTCAAAAACGAAGCACACGCACCGACGGGCTACGCGTTGATCTTTTTTGACGTGACCCGCTACGTCACCGAGAAGCACATGGACGGGGAAACCCCGCGGGATGCGAACCCGTTTCAGCTCAATCACCTGCCGACGCTGGTCGACCGCGGTGTGCGATTCGTGTCGGTCAGCGCCATCACCTGCCTCGAGTCCAATGCACACGCGACGCGCGTCTTTACCGCAGACGGGGTTCGAATGTGCAATCTCAGCATCGGCGACCTGCACGAGAAATTGGACCCGCGGCAATTTTTGCGCGTGCATCGGCGCTACATCGTCAATCTGGCACACGTCACGGGCCTTGCGCGCGTCGGCTCACGAACGCACCTCATGCTCGCAGGACCGGACTCTCCCGAGGTCCCGGTGTCGCGCGACTCCCTACCCGCCCTCAAGCAGGCGTTGCGCATCGCGACACGCGGCTGATCTCGGCGCGGCTTCCGACGGGATTTCATGCTGCACCGCCGCAAATGCGACGGTTCGTGGTCGAATTTTGACCCTTCGTGCGTCCGTACGCCTCGTCGTACAGGTTTTGTTGAGTTTGCAAATGAACTATGGCTAGATCAGGGCCCCTGCGGACTTCAGTGCCCGAACCAAGAGGTGCCCATGATTCCCCCTAAGTTCGATTACCACGCGCCCAAAACCATTTCAGAAGCCGTCGCCCTGCTCGGCTCGCTGGGTAGCGATGCCAAGTTGCTGGCCGGCGGACACAGCCTGCTGCCCATGATGAAGCTGCGCTTTGCGCAACCCGAACACCTGGTCGACCTGAACGGCATTCCCGAGCTGCGGGGCATTTGTCTCGACGGGAACACCGTCGTGATCGGCGCGATGACCGTTGAGAACGACTTGATCGCCTCGGAGACCCTCCGCGAGCGCGTTCCGCTGCTGTGCGACGCCGCCCGGTTGATTGCGGATCCGCAGGTCCGCAATCGCGGCACGATCGGCGGTGACATCGCGCACGGCGACCCGGGCAACGATCACCCGGCGCTCTCGTTGGTGTGCGACGCCGAGTTCGTGCTGCAGGGCCCGAACGGCCGCCGCACGGTCGCCGCGGACGGTTTCTTCTTGGGCACCTACATGACCCAATTGGCCGAGGACGAGGTCATGGTGGCGATCCGCGTGCCGTCGTTCGCGGCCGGCACCGGTTGGGCCTACGAAAAGTTGAAGCGCAAGACGGGTGACTGGGCGACGGCCGGTTGCGCTGTCGTCTTGCGCCAGTCCGCCGGTCGCGTGACGCACGTCCGCATCGGCTTGACCAATTTGAGCCAAACCGCCCTGCGGGCGGTCGATGCCGAGAACGCGCTACTTAACCAGCCCTTCAACGAGGCGGCGGTGCAGCGTGCCGTCGACGCGGCGGTGGCGATCACCGACCCCGCGGAAGATCTGCGCGGCGACATTGAATACAAGCGTGCGATGGCCGGCGTCATGGTCAAACGCGCTCTCCACACTGCCTGGGCGCGCAGCGCCTGATCCCCGAGGAATCACTCATGGCTAAGAAACTGATCAGTGTCACGGTGAACGGCAAGAGCGAAGAACGGGCGGTGGAGCCCAGGACGCTGTTGGTCCATTTCTTGCGCGAAGACCTGCACCTCACGGGCGCCCACATCGGCTGCGAAACCAGCCACTGCGGTGCCTGCACGGTGGATATCGACGGCAAGTCGGTCAAGAGCTGCACGCATTTGGCCGTGCAGTGCGACGGCTCGCAGGTGCTGACCGTCGAGGGGCTCGCAGACAAGGGCGTCCTGCACGCCGTTCAAGAAGGGTTCTACAAAGAACACGGCCTGCAGTGCGGCTTTTGCACGCCGGGCATGTTGGTGCGCGCCTATCGTTTCTTACAAGAGAACCGGAATCCGTCGGAAGACGAGATTCGCGTCGGCATGAGCGGCAACCTGTGCCGCTGCACCGGCTATCAGAACATTGTGAAGGCGGTGCAGTACGCCGCCAACAAACTCAATGCGGCCACCGCAGCCTAACTTCCGGAGAACTCACCCATGAGTGCTGTCATTCAAACGCCCGACGATCGCGAAGCTGCGCTGGCCGGTATAGGCGCTTCGCGACTGCGCAAGGAAGACGCCCGCTTTATCCAAGGCAAGGGCAACTATGTCGATGACATCAAGATGCCCGGCATGTTGCACATGGACATCGTCCGTTCGCCGATCGCGCACGGTCGTATCAAGCGCATCAACAAGGAGGCGGCGCTGGCCATCCCCGGTGTGCGCGCGGTGCTCACGGCCGAGGATCTGAAACCGCTGAAGTTGCACTGGATGCCGACGTTGGCGGGCGACGTCGCGGCCGTGCTGGCCGATGAAAAAGTGCATTTCCAGATGCAGGAAGTCGCGGTCGTGATCGCCGACGATCGCTACATCGCCGCCGACGGCGTCGAAGCCGTGGAGGTCGAGTACGAAGAGCTGCCGGTCGTCATCGATCCGTACGCCGCGCTCGCCGCCGATGCCCCGGTCTTGCGCGAGGATCTGGCTGGCAAGACCGCCGGTGCGCACGGTCCGCGCGATCACCACAATCACATTTTCACGTGGGAAGCCGGTGACCGTGCGGCTGCCGACGCGGCCTTCGCCGCAGCACCGATCAAAGTCGAACAGCACATGCATTATCCCCGGGTGCATCCGTGCCCGTTGGAGACCTGCGGCTGTGTCGCGAGCTTCGATCCGATCCGCGGTGATCTAACCACGTACATCACGAGCCAGGCCCCGCACGTGGTGCGTACGGTCGTCTCGATGCTCTCGGGCATCCCCGAGTCCAAGGTTCGCATCGTGAGCCCAGACATCGGTGGCGGCTTTGGCAACAAGGTCGGCATTTACCCCGGCTACGTCTGCGCCATCGTCTCGTCGATCGTGCTCGGCCGTCCGGTCAAATGGGTCGAGGATCGCATCGAGAACATTTCCTCGACGGCCTTCGCCCGCGATTACCACATGGACGGGGAATTGGCGGCGACGGAAGACGGCAAGATCTTGGGGCTGCGCGTCAACGTGTTGGCTGACCACGGCGCTTTTGACGCCTGTGCCGACCCGACGAAGTTCCCGGCCGGCCTGTTTCACATCTGCTCCGGCTCGTACGACATCGGCGCCGCGCACTGCTCCGTGAAGGGCGTGTACACCAACAAAGCGCCGGGTGGCGTCGCCTACCGCTGCTCGTTCCGCGTGACGGAGGCGGTGTACTTGATCGAACGCATGGTCGACGTGCTCGCACAGCGTTTGAACATCGACAAGGCGGAGATACGCCGCCGGAATTTCATCCGCAAAGAGCAATTCCCGTACACCAGCCCGTTCGGTTTCGAGTACGACTCCGGCGATTACCACACCGCGCTGCAGAAGGCCTTGGATGCGGTCGACTACCCGGCGCTGCGTGCCGAACAAGCCGCCAAGCGAGCGGATCCGAATTCGCCGACACTGATGGGCATCGGACTCGTCTCGTTTACCGAGATCGTCGGCGCCGGCCCGTCGAAGATGTGCGACATCTTGGGCGTCGGCATGTTCGACTCCTGCGAGATTCGTATCCACCCGACCGGCAGCGCGATCGCCCGCATGGGCACGATCACGCAGGGCCAGGGCCATCAAACCACCTACGCTCAGATCATCGCCACCGAGTTGGGGATCCCGAGCGAGGTGATTCAAGTCGAGGAAGGCGATACGTCGACCGCGCCTTATGGGCTTGGCACCTACGGCTCGCGCTCGACCCCGGTGGCCGGTGCCGCGATTGCGATGGCGGCACGGAAAATCCATGCCAAGGCCCGCAAGATCGCCGCGCACATGCTCGAGGTGAGCGAGGCCGACTTGGATTGGGAGATCGACCGCTTCAAGGTGCGCGGGGACGACTCGCGCTTCAAGACGATGGCCGACGTGGCCTGGCAGTCGTACCACCAGCCGCCGGCCGGTCTCGAGCCCGGGCTCGAAGCCGTGCACTACTACGACCCGCCGAACTTCACCTACCCGTTCGGCATGTACCTGTGCGTCGTCGATATCGATCGGGCCACGGGCGAGACGAAGGTTCGCCGCTTCTATGCGTTGGATGACTGCGGAACGCGCATCAACCCGATGATCATCGAAGGCCAGATTCACGGCGGACTGACCGAAGGGTTTGCGGTGGCCATGGGCCAACAAATGCCCTTCGATGCCCAAGGCAATCTGATGGGCAACACGCTCATGGATTACTTCCTGCCGACGGCAGTCGAAACGCCCAAGTGGGAGACGGATTACACCGTGACACCCAGCCCGCACCATCCCTTGGGTGCCAAGGGTGTGGCGGAGTCTCCACACGTCGGGTCGATCCCCACCTTCACCTCGGCGGTTGTGGACGCGTTCGCCCATGTGGGCGTCACGCACCTCGACATGCCTCACACGTCGTTCCGTGTCTGGCAGGCCCTGCGAGGCCACGGACTCGCGCTCTGAGAGACCCATGGAAGTCAAACTCGATAAACAGTATCCCCTGCCGGTCTCGCCCGACCAGGCCTGGGCGTTGTTGTGCGATCTCGAAGCAACCGCCGCGTGCATGCCGGGCGCGGCGATCACCGAGCAGGTCTCGGAGACGTCGTACAAAGGCGCAGTGAAAGTCAAAGTCGGGCCGGCGTCTGCGCAGTTCGGCGGCACGGTCGACGTCATCGAACGCTCCGACGCGGAGCGTCGGGTCGTCATGCGGGGCAAGGGTGCTGACAAAGGGGGCTCGTCCGCCAGCATGGATCTCACCGCGACCATCGCGGCCGATCCCGCCAACCCCGCGGCCTGCGTGCTCGTGGGTTCGGCGTCCGTGATCGTGAACGGCAAGTTCGCGCAATTCGGCGGCCGGATGATGGTGTCGGTCTCGGAGATGCTCTTGGGGCAATTCGTGGAGCAGTTCAGTGCCACCGCGCAGTCCCGCGCGGTGCCGGCTGCCGCGGCCGGCGCCGATGCCGGCGTCGCCGCAACGCCACCGCCTGCACCCGCCCCCGTGCGGGAACTGGATGGGTTGGCGCTCGTCTGGGGGCTCATCAAAGGCTGGTTCGCACGTCTCTTGGGACGTCGGAGCTAGGCCCGATGGCTGCGCTCGCCGCAACGGCAACCCCGGCCGATTTGAAGGCCGCATTGGCTAACGCAGGCTATGTGGCCGACGAATCGCTGGCGTCGGCCGTGTGGCTTTCGCGAGCGCTTGGTCGCCCGCTGTTGCTCGAGGGCGATGCGGGCGTCGGCAAAACCGCGCTGGCCCTCGCCGTCGCCGAGGCGTCGGGCGCTCGCCTGATCCGGCTGCAGTGTTTCGACGGCTTGGATCTGGCGCAGGCGTCCTACGAGTGGAATTACGGGCGGCAACTCATGGCGATACGCCTGAGCGAGGCCGACGGCACGCGGCTGCGGGCCGAAGACCTCTACACCCGCGACTATCTCTTGGAGCGACCGCTTCTGCAGGCGCTGAGCCAGGGCGGTCCGTGCGTCTTGCTCATCGACGAAGTGGATCGCGCGGACGAAGCCTTCGAGGCGTACCTGCTCGAAGCGTTGGCGGAGTACCAAGTCACCGTGCCCGAACTCGGTACGATCCGCGCCCGGCAGATCCCTCAAGTGTTCTTGACCAGCAACGGCACGCGGGATTTGTCGGACGCACTGCGCCGACGCTGCCTGTACCACTGGTTGGACTATCCGACGCTCGAACGCGAAATCGCGATCGTGACCGCACGAGTACCGCAAGCCGATCAGCAACTGGTGGTCGACGCCGTGCATTTCTTGCAGCGCTTGCGCCGTCAGGATCTTGTGAAGACCCCGGGCGTGGCCGAGACCTTGGATTGGATCCGGGCGTTACATCAGCTGCACCACACGACACTGCCGGACGACCTTTTGGCGCTGCTCTCAACACTCGGCTGCGTGTTGAAAACGCGTGAGGACCGCTTCAAGGTGGGCCTCGAGGAAGTGCGTCAGTTGTGCGAAACGCAGGCCCCCGCCGGCGTCGCGGAGGCCTTGTCGAGTTCGCTGCGATGAACGGCGACGCGCCGCTCAGCGCAGCGCGTCCCGCCAGCGCGCGCATCGCCGCCTTTGCCGGGTATTTGCGCGAATACGGCTACACGCTCGGCGTCGCCGAAACCGCCGATCTGCTGCAGTCGGCCGAATGGCTGTCGGCCGCCCCTCCGCGGCTGGTGCGACATGCCTGGCGCAGTCTGGTTTGCCGTCACCCGAGCGAGTGGGCGCAATGGGACGACCTGTACGCGCGTTTCTGGCATCCGGAGCGCGTCAAGGGCACCGTCAAAGTCACCGGACGCACCGTGGCACGGCGCGATTTGCGCGCAGCCGTCGCGGATCTGCAGGAGTCCCTGAGCGGGGCGTCAAGCGCGCCAACCCCGGACGCCGCTGCACGCCCCTCCAGCGGATCGCTCGATACTCCCGACGCGTCGCCCGCCGCTTCCGACAGCCTCGGCGCCGCGATGGGCGGCGCCAGCCGTGTCGACCCCTTGCACGACCGCAGCCAAACGATGTGGTGGCCCGATGACCTCACACAGCTGCAGTTGCTGGCACGGCAAATCGCCCGCGCCTTCCGGCCGCTGCGCACCCGACGGTTCGTACCACACCCGCACGCCGACCGCTTAGACGTGCGCGGCACCTTGCGGCGCAGCACCGCTGACGGCGGCGCGCTGCTGCAGCCGGTGTGGCGTACGCACCGACGCGTCACGCCGTCGCTTTGGTTATTTGTCGACGTCAGTCGGTCGATGGAAGCGCACGCCGCACTGTACCTGCGCGTGGCACGCGCCTTCGTCCGCGAAGCCGATGCGCGCGTCTTCGTCTTCCACACGCAAATCACCGAAGTCACGGCGCTGCTGCGACGGGACAGCGGCCGGATCCAGGAGAAGATCAACGCCGTCACGGCGGGGTTCGGTGGCGGTACCCGCATTGCGGACTGCCTGAACACGTTTGCGCACGGTGAGGGTCGCAGCGCGCTGGGCCGCGGCGCTCGCCTCTGGATACTCTCGGACGGCTATGACACGGGCGAGCCGTCCGATCTGACGGCGGCGCTCCAAGGGCTGCGCCGCGCCGGCAGTCAGGTCGTCTGGTTTCATCCCACGCGGACCACAGCGCTGTCGACGGCACTGTCCGGCGCGCGGCGCTTGATCGATGTCATGCTGCCCTTGGCGTCGTTACAGGACTTGCAAGCTGCGGCCCCGCGCTTGCGTTGACCGATTCGAGGAACACGGTATGTCGACGATCGACTGGTTAACCCACGCTGAGCGTCTGCGGACGCGGCGCGAACCGTTTGCGCTCGTGACCGTGTTACGGGTGATCCCCCCGACCGCGTCCCGCCCGGGGGACAAAGCGGTGGTGACGAGCGACGGGCAAATCCACGGCTGGATCGGCGGTGGCTGCGCGCAACCGGCGGTGATCAAGACGGTTCGTCAGGCGCTGCGAGACGGTCGCCCCCGGCAGATTCGTATTCTGCCGCGCGCGGATGAGCCGACCGGTGCGGCGTCCGATGTCACGGAATTCGGCATGTCCTGTCATTCGGGAGGGACGTTGGAACTGTTCATCGAACCGGTGTTGCCGAGCGCACGTTTGCTCGTGATCGGCGATTCGCCGGTCGCGCGGGCGCTCGCGGGACTCGCCCCCCAAGTGGGCTTTGACGTGACCCTACTGGCGTTCGGCGCGAGTGCCGACGACTTCCCGGGCGTTGCCCGCGTCTGGTCCGATGATGCGCCCGAGCGGGTGCGCGAGGCGTGGGGTTGCGGTGGATTCGTGGTCGTCGCGACGCAAGGACGGCGCGACCTACCGGGACTCTTGGCGGCCTTGCGGGTGGAGGCGGAGCACCTGTGGTTTGTCGCGAGCGCCCGTAAAGGGGCTGCCCTGAAAGCGGAACTGCTCGAGCGCGGCTGCGATGCCGCGGCCGTGGCACGCATTGAGGCCCCGGCAGGCGAACGCATCGGCGCGCAGACGCCCGAGGAAGTGGCGTTGGCCGTGCTGGCGTCGGTCGTCGCCGCGCGCCGTCGCGGACAGGCGCACGCCGACGCGCGCCGCGCATCGGCCCTGATCGGCGAGGAACGTTGAAATGGGATGCATCCTCAAAGGCGGCGGCGGTCTGCACGCCCGCTTGGTGGTGGGTTCCGTCTTGTTGGCTGCCGGCCGTGGTGAGCGCATGGGCGGGCGGCCCAAAGCCACCCTCGAGTTGGGTGGCGTTCCCCTCATCCGCCGCCAATTGATCGCGTTATCCGGCGCCGGCGTCGATGAGGTGGTGGTGGTGCTGGGTCACTATTACGATCAGATCGAGCCGTTGGTGCGCGACTTTCCGGTGACGGTCGTCCGCAACGAACAGCCGGACGCCGGGCAGGTCTCGTCGCTGCGCTTAGGCTTAGCGGCGTTGGGCGCGCGGTTGGATGCCGTCGTCGTCGCCCTCGCCGATCAACCGCTCATTGGCACTGCCGATGTGTCGGATTTGATCGGTGCGTACAAAAAACGGCCGGCCGGGACGGACGTTGTCCAACCGTCGGTCGCCGGCCAGCCGGGCAACCCTGTGATGTTCTCCGCCGAGGTCCGGGATCAGATCCTCGCCGGCGAGGCGAATATCGGATGTCGGCATTGGCAAGCCGATCATCCGCAACGCGTGCATCGTTGGGAGACGCCGAACGCGCGTTACCGGACGGACGTGGATACGCCGGAGGACCTCGCGGCGTTCGAGCAACGCACGGGCCATCGTCTCTCGTGGCCTGCTCACGTGACCGCGGATCGCGCATGACGACGGTCGTTTCTCCCGTTTTCCACGACCGATGGCAGACACCGCTCGGCGTGCACGTCTGGGCGCAGGCGGCCGACCATCAGGACACGCTGATCCGGGTGTTGAAGATGCTGCGCTTCCAGGACGCGACGGCGAGTGCCGACGCCGCGTTCTATGCCAGCGCCGACGATCTGCTGCAACGCATCCGTATCCCGGAATGGGCGGCGCTGGTGAACTTCCTGGTCGACGGCGTGTCGCGCACCGTCGCACACGCCAATCGAGCCCAATGGGGTGAGCAGCATCCGGCCTTCCAAGTCGCCGTGCGCGGCCTGTGGTGTCAGATGTCGAACCATGCCGCCCACCACGACGTGCACACGCACGGCAACTGTTCGTGGTCGGGCGTGTACTGCCTACAGGTCGACCCGCCCGCGGTGCGCGAGACGCATCCGGTCTTCGGCCCGCGTAACGGCGTCACGCGATTTTACGGGCCGTACGCGGGGCTGCTCGGCGGCGCCTACAACGATTTTGGTAACGCCTATCTGCAGGATCATGCCTGGGACGTCGCGCCGCTCCCGGGGCAACTGATCGTGTTCCCGTCGTGGCTGGCGCACCAAGCGATGCCTTACCAGGGCACGCTCGACCGCATCATTCTGTCGTTCAATGTCAGCGTGCACGCGCCGACCGGGGACGATCAAACGCATCGCTATGCTAGCGCGTAACGCCGCCGTCGGTTGGGTAAATCGAACGGTCGCCTTCTTACGGCCACCGCCCATTTTGGAGAGCATCACGGTGAATCACGAGTTTGTAGTGCACGGGATGACGTGCCAAAAGTGCGTCGTCGCCATTACCGAGGCGGTGCTGAAAGCCGACCCCGCGGCGAGCGTCTCGATCGATTTGAGTCGGCAACTCGTGCGCATCGAGTCCGACCTCGCCGCCGGGATCCTGAGCGAAGTGATCCTCGACGAAGGCTTCGTCGTTCGGTAATCGAATGCCGGGCCGTACGAACGGCCCGGTGTCGCACGGCGTCTGCGCTTAGGCCACGTAGACGAAACGAACGGCGAAGAGCACGGCCAGCACGTAGATCACCCAATCTTCACGCCGCGCCCGGCCGGTGACGAGACTCAAGATCGCATAGCTCGTGATGCCGAACGCCAGGCCGTTGGCGATCGAATAGGTCAACGGGATCGTCACGAGCGTCAAAAACGCCGAAATGGACTCCACCGGGTCGGCCCAATCGATTTCCCGCACCGACCCGATCATCAAGGCGCCGACCAAGATCAGCGCTGGCGCCGTCGCCGCCGCCGGTATCGATTGAACCAGCGGCGCAAAGAGCAGCGTGGCGAGGAAGAGCAATCCCACCACGACGCTCGTGAGTCCCGTCCGCCCGGCCGCCGCCACGCCGGCGGCGCTCTCGACGTAACTCGTCACCGGACTCGTGCCGACCACGGCGCCGACCATCATGGCGGCAGAGTCCACGAGCAGGATGCGATTGAGGCGCGGAATGGAGCCATCGGGCGCCGTGAGCCCGGCGCGTTTCGTCACCGCGACCAACGTGCCAACGTTGTCGAACACGTCGACGAAGAGAAACACAAACACGATCTCGATCAGTGACAGTCCCACGCCACCCTTCAGGTTCAAGGCGGCCGGGATATCCAGCTTCAAGGCCGTGGATCCCCACGAACTCAACGCGAAGCCGCCCGGTGCCACGTGCACCATGCCGAGCAGTCCGGCCACGGACGCCAACGCCGATGCGCGGTTGCCGACTCCGGCACCCGTCGCTCTCACACGCGTTGAAATTGGTCGGGACGGAGAGATTTGAACTCTCGACCCCTTGCACCCCATGCATTAAAACAGGCCTTTTCGCTCCAATCGCTTCCGATACCAAAAATATTATAAGTATTTGTTTTTTATGTTTTTAAGTCTATTTTTCTTAAAATCTCCGGAGGGGTTCAGAAGCGTATAAGGTGTACCCAATTCCTCATCTGGGTACACCCCGACATGAAACTTACTGACGTCGCCCTACAAAAGTTGCGACCCAACTCTCGCAATGACTTCATTGTGCAAGGCCGAACCGGCTTAATTGTCCGAGCCGCTCCCTCCAACGGCGGAACGAAAATCCAATTCCGTTACCGTTGGAAGAAGGAAGGCAAGACCTCGGTCGTTACACTGGGTGAATACCCCGACCTGTCCATCAAAGACGCTAACGCCCTACATGGGCTTTGCGCGCAAGCGTCGGGGCAGCCTTACGGCGAGCCTAAGGCCGTAGTAGAGGAGTGGCGCCGCAAGCGCGCGCCAGCCGTCTTTGAGCCGGGAGCCGGCCCCACCATCAAACAGGCGGTCACGAAGTGGCTAACGGACTATGCGGAGAAGGCCAGGAAGCGACCGGAGGACGTCCGGCGGCTACTGGAGTCCAATGTCTGTACCAAGCCCATCGGCGCGATCCCGGTGGCCAGTGCGACTCGCGCTCACTTCAATGACGCATTCATGGAGATTGTCGAGCGTGGCGCCCCGGTGACGTCCACCCGGGTACGAGATGCTCTGAAGCAGGTCTTTACCTTTTGTGCAGACATAGAGTTCACCGACCGGATCCCTCCCATGCCGAAGGGGAAGCCCGGAGGCAAAGAGAAGCCTCGAGACCGTGTGCTGAGTGACACCGAGATCAGAATCCTATGGCACGGCCTCGACATCCTCTCCCCGGTCGGCAAGCGGCCGATCCTCGGGAGACCCTTCGCGATCGCTCTGAAACTACTCTTACTGACAGGGGCGCGCCGAGGCGAGTTGTCCGCCGCAAAGTGGTCGGATGTCCGTCAGGAGAAGTGGCTAACCCGCAACGTGGACGGCGAAATGGCGGAGACACCCGTTCGGACGTGGACGGTCACCGAGAACAAGTCGGACCATCGCCCCCTAGTCCTCGGACTCCCACCCCTCGCATGTACCTTGCTCGATGAACTCCAAGGCCTAGCGCCTGCAGCTACGGTGTGGATGCCGAGCCGAGAAACGGGGGACGTCAATAAGGAGCGCGGCCGAAGCATTCTCGACGCGTCCAAGACGGCCCGGACCATTCTGGGCATGGCCTACTGGAGGCCTCACGACCTGAGAAGAACCCAACGAACGATCTTGTCTCGAGTTGGGGTCCCGAGCGAGATCGCCGAGCGGGTCATCAATCACCAGTCTGGAAACAAGATGGAACTTGTCTATGACCAGCACCGATACCAATGGGAGATTCGGGACGCTCTCATAAAATCCGCAGACTTTATTGAGCGCATTGTCCGCGACCCACTGACTCCAGAGGAAATCGACGCGATTGCAGAGACCATTAAGGCAGCGAAAGCGGTCGCATCGTGGAGATACCGAACCAAGAAAGGCGAAAAGGTTACGTCGAAACCGGCACATCAGGCCTGAAATGCCAGTAACGCCCGGGCGGGTTGTAAACGGTTCTACAACCCAACCCAACCCGCGCAACCCTTGCCCCATGAACAGGGTTGACGGGTTGAAAATGGTTTTTCAACTCAATCCAACCACGGCAACAGAGGTGGTTTCGGAATTTAAGACACGGGTATAAGGTGGATTTTGGCTGACCGGGTAATCAACGGGAGGTACGAGATTCATGAGGAAGCCAAGACGGA
>Ga0214202_1000206_pt1 | contig 26317 bp, 20 predicted proteins | sample TroBogEpilimnion_9_FD_153040 | JGI IMG/M metagenome (GOLD analysis project Ga0214202, IMG submission 153040) | Freshwater microbial communities from Trout Bog Lake, WI - 03JUN2009 epilimnion | ecosystem: Environmental > Aquatic > Freshwater > Lake > Epilimnion/Euphotic zone | place: Trout Bog...
CTCGGTCAGACGATCGAACATGGCATCTCCTTCGTGGCGGCGGATTATAGACCCTTCGACGGCCTCTGCTTCCCGCGCCGCGCCTGCTGTGCAATCATCCTCAGGGATTTAATGGGATACCCGTGTGACCTCGATCCTACCGCTCCTGCTCTACCTTGCTGCCGGCGCCCTGTTGTTACGCTCCGTGCGGGCTCACAGCGGCGACCGGCCGCCGCTCGCGCTGGCGCTGGCCTACCTCGGGGTTATCGTCCACGGATCCATCCTCTTTCGAGCCATCGACGCGCCCTCGGGCATCGCCTTCGCCATTACCGATAGCGCCTCCCTGGTCGGCTTCGTGATTGCCATCACGACGAGCGCCGTAGCGCTACAAGGTGGCCTCGCCATACTCCCGGCCCTGTTCTGGGCCTTAGCCGGGCTGCTGGCTGTCGGCACGGGCCTAATGGCCGGGTTTCAAGAAACCCACGGCGAACAGTGGCAAATCTCGTTGCACATTGCCTTTGCCGCCCTCGCCGCCGGCTGGTTGTCCATGTCGGCGGTGATTGTCGCGTGTCTCTACTATCAGAATGCGCGCCTGCGCAGCCGTGCCCCGCTCGGCGCCCTGGCGTTGCTACCGCCGGTCGAAACATTAGAGAAGACGCTCTTTCGCGCACTCGGTGCCGGCTACGTGGTCCTGACGCTCGTCCTCGTGACCGGATCGTTCTTTGTTCATGACCTCGTTGCACAACACCTTGTGCACAAGGTCGCGCTGGCGTTGATCGCTTGGGGCGTGTTCGGCGTTCTGCTCGTCGGACGAATCCGCTGGGGTTGGCGCGGCCGCAAAGCGCTGCGGTTCACCACCGCCGGTTTCGTCATTCTGGCTCTCGCCTACTTCGGCTCGAAATTCGTCTTGGAAAATGTGCTGGGCAGGCACTGGGGCTGAATGAGTCATCACTCTCCGGGTCCCGCCGTGGCGGGCCTCATCGTGTCGGTGCTGCTGTCCGCGTTTTTTGCGGCGACCGAAACGGCGCTGATGAGCATCAACCGCTATCGGTTACGACATCGGGCCAAGCAAGGCAATGCCGCAGCGCGACTCACCGAACGCCTCTTGGCGAGGCCGGATCGACTGATTGGGGTAGTCCTGCTCGGCAGCACGTTGGCCAATGTCGCCGCCGCGAGCATCGTGACGGTGATGACGCTCAATCTCTTTGGCGAAGAATGGCTCGCCGTCGCCAATGGCGGGCTCACACTCCTGCTGCTGATCGTGTGCGAAGTGGCGCCGAAGACATATGGCGCTCTCCACGCCGAACGCATCGCACTGCCCTCCTCCTACCTGTATCGCCCCCTGCAAGTGCTGACCTACCCGTTTGTGTGGGTCATCAACGGCATCTCAAACGCCCTGCTGCGCCTCGTCGGCGTGTCCGCTGAAGCGGTGGCCACCCACTCGCTGTCTGCCGATGAACTGCGCACGGTCGTGGCAGAGGCCGGCGCGTTAATCCCGATTAAGCACCAGCAGATGCTGGTGGGCATCCTTGACTTGGAGCGCATCGAGGTCGAAGAAATCATGATTCCCCGTGCCGATATTGTCGGCATCGATCTCGAAGACGATTGGGAACAGGCGCTCGATCGACTGCGAGACTCACCGCACACGCGATTGCCTTTGTATGAAGGCGATTTGGATCATATTGTCGGCATTCTTCACATGAAGAAAGTGGCCGGCCAATTGGCGCGCGGCGACCTCTCGCGAGAACAATTGATTGCGCTCGCCCGCGCGCGCGAACCGTATTACATCCCTGAAGGCACGACGCTAACCCAGCAACTGGTTGCCTTTCAGGAAAATCACCGTCGTCACGCCTTCGTCGTCGACGAGTACGGCGACGTCATTGGCCTCGTGACCATTGAGGACATTCTCGAAGAGATTGTCGGAGAGTTCACCACCCTACCGCAGGCGCTGAAGCGCGGTGTGCATGCCGATGAGGATGGCAGCTTTGTGATTACCGGGACGACTACCGTGCGTACGTTGAATCGTACGCTCGGCCTATCGTTACCGACCGGCGGGCCGCGCACCGTCGGCGGCTTGGTCCTTGAGCACCTGGAAACGATCCCAGAGCCCGGCACGTCATTCCGCATCGAAGGCCATACCTTCGAAGTCCTACAAATCGCCGACAACACCATTCGCACGGTGCGCATCCGACCGCACCGCCATTAATGCATCCCGTTCAGACGGTCGGGATGAGCCTCAACGACAGCGCGATATGCCCGACGGGCACGCCTACGGTATTGCGCAGTACAGGGGCGTAGAAGGGCTGCAGCGCCTCTGGGACCGGCACATTCAGTTGCCGTAAGACCTCGCAAACGATCGGCGCGACGACCGCCCCATTGCCGTCCTCCACCTTAATGGCGATCCCAAGCGCTCCGACGGGCGTCGGCAGGTGCGCCGTGAGCTCAGCCCGTAGACCCACCGCATAACACCCCTCGGCACCGACTTTGCCGATCAATCCCCCGTCGAAGGACTGCATCAACGCGGTACAAAATCGACCGGTACCGGCGACCAACTCCGGGTACCGGGTCATCGCACCGTATAACCGTGCCAACCGTTGCGTACGCGGGGACACGGCGGCCGCTTGCCATCGCGCGACGCTGTCCGCGGCATCCGTCACGACCGCGTACAGGCGCGCCAAGCGCTCGAGAGGCAACGAGGGTGTCGGCAGATTACACCCATCGATCGCCCAACCGATCTCCGACGGCGCAAGGCCCACCAACGCGGCCAAGGTGGTGCAGACGCGCTGCTGCACGGGGTGACTCAGGGCGTCGTAGTTCGCCGCCGTCCCAGTGAGTGCGCGTGCTGCCACGGCCATACCGATGTGCTTACCCGAACAATTACTGCACAGCGGCCCCGGCTCGTAATCGCGCCGGATCCAGGCGCGTGTCACGGCGTCGTTCAACGACGGGTGGCCGCCACAACAGAGGTCCGTTTCGTGCAAACCGACACGAGCCAGCATCGCGGCCGCGCGCTCCAGATGCATGGGCTCCGCGCTGTGCGATGCGCACAGCAGCGCCAACTCCGACGTGTCGAAGCCAAAATCGTCGCCGTCCGAGGCTTCCAACACCGCGAGCGCCTGCGCCGGCTTCGCCGTCGAGCGCACCCAGGTCAGACGGTGAGGATCGCCGCCGGTATACAATAGGCGACCCGCCGCGTCGGTCACGGCGACGTGCGCGCAGTGTCGGTTCTCGGGTCTGTCGCCGCGAAGGACAGTCACAGCGCAGTCGTCCGCACAGGGCGCTCGCGCCATTAACTCAGTCACGCTGTCCGCGTCCGCCGGTCGGGGCATCGCGCAACGCCTCTAACGCTTCCGAGAGTCGCTCTACGCCCACGACGTCGAGGCCGTCGATCCCTTTGCGCGGCGCATTGGCGCGCGGCACGATCGCCCGACGAAAACCGTGCTTGGCCGCCTCGCGCAGGCGCTCCTCCCCAAAGGGTACAGGGCGCACTTCACCCGCGAGACCGAGTTCGCCGAAGGACACTAAATCCTGCGGCAGTGGGCGATCATCGAGACTCGAGACGGCCGCCAAAACCGCCGGGAGATCCGCCGCGGTCTCACCCAAATGCACGCCACCCACGACATTGATAAAGACGTCGTGGGCCGAGAGCGCCACACCGCCGTGGCGATGCAGGACGGCGAGCAGCAGAGCGAGTCGATTGCTCTCGAAACCGACGGCCACCCGCCGCGTATTTTGTGCGCGCGCCTCGTCGACCAAGGCTTGGACTTCGACCAACAGCGGCCGCGTTCCCTCACGTGCCACCGTGACGAGACTCCCCGCCACGGGTGCGGGATGGCGAGACAGGAAGATGGCGGAGGGATTCTTCACCTCACGCAGGCCGCCCTCCTCCATCGAAAACACGCCGATCTCATTGGCGGCGCCAAAGCGGTTCTTGACGGCGCGCACCACCCGAAACCGACTGCCCGCATCGCTTTCGAAATACAACACCGTATCCACGAGGTGTTCGAGCACTCGAGGCCCGGCGATCACCCCTTCCTTCGTCACGTGGCCGATCAAGAGCACCGCGGTGCCCGACTGCTTCGCAAACTGAACAAAGCGTGCGGCCGATTCGCGCAACTGGGACACCGAACCGGGACTGGACTCCACCTCGGCGGTGCCCATCGTCTGGATGGAATCGACGACCAAAACGCGCGCTTCGCGGGCGCGCGCGACTCCGATCACGGCCTCGACATCGGTCTCCGCCAGCAAGCCGAGCGGCGCATCGTCCAATCCGAGTCGACGGGCCCGGAGGCCGACTTGCCGCAAACTCTCCTCGCCGGTGGCGTAGAGCACGGCCGTGTCGCGCGCGAGCGCCGCAGCGGCCTGCAAGAGGAGCGTTGACTTACCGATCCCCGGCTCACCGCCAATCAGGGTCACTGAACCGGCGACCAACCCGCCGCCCAAGACGCGGTCGAACTCGCCCGACCCGGTCGGCGTGCGCGGCGCTTCCGCCGTGGCAACCGTGCCCAGGGTTTCGGCGCCACCGCCCCCGTCGATGAGGGGTCGTGCGGATGCGCGGTTCGCGGTTTTGGGGGCAGCATGGGCAGACAGCGTGTTCCACGCCTGACAGGCGGGACACTGGCCCTGCCATTTTGGGGTGGCATCGCCACAGGCGCTGCAGACATAAACAGTGCGGGTCTTCGTATTCACGGCAGGATGCTATCAGCCCAAGTGATCACCGGATATGTGGAGCAGGTCGCAAACTGACCTCGGGGTCGTCGATAGACTGCAATCCGGACTATGTAACACCATTATGTACGCACACCCCCTCTTCAGACCGCTGGCCGCCGCCGCCGCTACCGTCATCCTCAGCTTCCTGATGGTGGCCGTGTTGGCGCCGGGCGGCTATGCCGCGTTAGAAGGGCTACCGCTCGGGCTGCTGCAACGCGCGGCCAACGCCGATCGCAGCGGTATCGCCGCGTGGATTGTCGTGGACGGTGCCGAAAAAGACCCGGGGCACGCCCGCAGCCAAATCGCACGCGCCGTCGATGCCGCTCACGCCGCTGGCGCGCGCGCCATCGTCATCGCCTCACCGCTCAGCGAGGCCGTGGGCAGCGCGGACCTCAGCGCGGCGCGAGCCTTGCTGGAGAGCGCGGAAGCCTCGGGTGATACCGCGATGCGCTCCAAAATTGAGACGTGGCTCGGCGATCTTGACCACGACGCCGATCTGGAGCGCTCGATCCGCAAAGCCGGAAACGTCGCCCTGATGGCGACGCCGACCGGTGTCCCGTTGGATCGGTTTGCCAATGCCGCAGCCGCGATCGGCACGGAGCCCACCGTGACCGTCGACGGCGATGGCGTCGCCCGGCACGCGCGACTGTATCGCACCGACACCGGCCAACCGTCGCTCGCGTTCGCCGCGTGGCTGCTCGCGCACCCCAACGGCAGTCAATCGTTCCCGATCAACGATCCGCAGGCCATGTCGGTCGCCGCCGCGCCATTGGGTACGAGCGGCGGACGCTGGCTGCCGACGTACGGGCGCAAGGCCGGCACCGCCGGTGGCCTGACCCGCGTCAGTGTGCGCACCCTGGCCGCCGAGAGCGCGCAACTACACGGCCGACTCGTCGTCATCGGCGGGACCGAGACGACCCTCACGGTACCGACCGGTGACACGCTTGCCCTGGGCGAAGCAGTCGCACAGCGCATGATCAGCCTCGAACAACACGACTTCGCGACGGTGCCTCGCCTGGCGCGCACGTTTACCGCGCTGACCTTGTTGGCCTCCATCTTATGGGGCGCCTTGTTAGCGCCGGGTTTGCGTACGCCGGTGCGGTGGGTCACCGTCGCCGTGATCGTCGTGGGCGCCTTCGTGGCGGAGGTCGGTTTACTGGCGGCTTTACACGTGTGGATCCCGCTCGTCGCAGCGAGCCTCACGGTGCCATTGGCCACCTTGGCCGCCAGCATCGTGCCCGAACGGCCGCGCAGTGCTCCGGCGAGCGGAGCGCCGGTCGTTCCGCTGCCGCCGACGCTACCACGGATCACACGCCCCCCTCGCCCACGGCAAGATCCGCCCAAGCGCCCGGACGTGCCGGCCACGGACCCGTTTCTCACCGCCGACATCACGGGTCCGCAGAACGTCAAACCCGGCGGGAACACTCCGCCCGTGCCGGCACCGATGCCGAGCGGTCCCATGACGCTGAAGGATATCCATCGCATCCTCGAAGCCCGTCGCGAGGAACCGAGCCGCGCCGAAGTGGCCGATATGTTGCTCGGACGATCCAAACGTCCTCCGAAGCCAAAACTCGGCCGTTACGAGATCGACCGCGAACTCGGCCACGGTGCCATGGGCACGGTCTTTCTCGGCAAAGACCCGACCATCAACCGCACCGTCGCCATCAAGGCCATTCCCATCGTCGAAGAATTCTCTGAAGCGGATCTGGCGGACGCGCGGGATCGATTCTTCCGCGAAGCAGAAATGGCGGGCCGCTTGCAACACGCGAGCATCGTTACGGTGTACGACGCGGGTGAAGACGGCGGCATTGCGTGGATCGCGATGGAATACGTGCAAGGCAAGCCGCTGTCCGACTACACCGTCAAAGACCGCCTGTTACCGGCGCATAAAGTGCTGGAAATCTGCGCGCGCATCGCCGACGCCCTCGATTACGCACACGCGCAAGCGGTGGTGCATCGCGACATCAAGCCGGCGAACGTGTTGTTTCACGCGGACACGCTGGAAACGAAGATCACCGATTTCGGTATTGCTCGTCTCACCAATTCCAGCTCCACGCGCAGCGGCATCGTACTCGGCACACCGTCGTTCATGGCGCCGGAGCGTCTTGAAGGGCGCGCAGTCACCGGACGGTCCGATCTGTTTGCGCTCGGTGTATCGATGTTCCAGCTCTTGGCAGGCGAGTTGCCGTTCCGCGCCGAATCGATGGCGGGACTCATGGAGAAAATCATCCATTCCCCGCACCCGTCGTTGCGGACCTTACGGCCAGACCTACCGGTCTGCGTGAGTGCCATTGTCGACCGGGCCTTGCAGAAGGATCCAAATGACCGATTCCAGAGCGCGGGCGAGATGGCTCGCTTCCTGCGAGCCTGCGCGAAGGCGTGCGCCACGCCACTGAAATGAGACGATGAAGACCAAGATCCATAGTTTCGCCGATACCGATACCGGGCGTGTGCGCGAACACAACGAAGACGCCATCGGTATGGATACGGACATCGGTCTGTACGTACTGGCGGATGGGATGGGGGGCTATAACGCCGGCGAAGTGGCCAGCGGCATCGCCGTGCGCACGATATTGAACATGCTCCGCGAGTCCTACGCGGCCTACCCCCTCGAAGGGATCGATCAGCAGACCGGACTCATGCGGCCTAGCATCATGTTGCGGGATGCGGTACTTCGGGCGAACAAGATCATCCACCAGACCGCGAAAACGCACGCCCAGTGCGACGGCATGGGCACAACGGTCGTGGCGGCGCTGTTTTACAACGATCGTATCGTTACGGCGCATGTCGGGGATTCCCGGCTGTACCGATTGCGGAACGGCACGCTCGAGCAGCTGACCGCCGACCATTCTCTGCTGCAGGAACTGGTGGATCGCGGGATTTATTCCCGGGAAGAAGCCGCTCGGGCGACCAGCAAAAACTTCGTGACACGTGCCTTGGGCGTCGAACCCACCGTCGATGTGGACGTCCAGGAGCATCTGGCTCTGCCCACCGACCGGTATCTCATGTGTTCGGACGGCCTGTCGGATATGGTGACGGACGACGAAATCGCCCACTTAGGCGACCATTTTGGGTCGGACCTGCGCTCCATGGGGCAGTCACTGGTCATGCGGGCGAACGATCACGGGGGCCGCGACAATATCTCCGTCGTCCTGACGCAAGTCGTCGAGCCTTTTCCCGCGCAGCGCGGCATACTTAACAAAATATCGGGATGGTTCCGCTGACGCGCAGCCGAGGATAGAGGACGATGGCCCGCCTGACCCTTAGCCTGGATGGCCAAACACTCGCTGAGTTCAACATGACTCGCGAGCGGTGCACGATTGGCCGATTGGCCGACAACGACATCCGCATCGACAGTGCCGCGGTCAGCGGGCATCACGCGCTGATCATCAACATTCTCAATGACTCGTTTCTCGAGGACCTGAACAGTACCAACGGCACGTATGTCGGTGGTCGCCTGGTTCGCAAGCACGCCTTACAGCATGGCGACGTCATTACGATCGGCCATCATCAATTGCGCTTCGTCGATGCCGATGAGGCCGACGCCGATCGCGAATCCTTCGAAAAGACCATGGTACTGGCGCCCTCCGATGCCGTCGCCGAGCAACTGCGCCCGAAGAGTGAGCCCACGCGTCCGATGACCACGGCCGGACCACGACCCGAACGGGCGAGCACGGCGCACCTTCAGGTGCTGTCGGGTTCGCAGGCCGGTCGCGATTTTGAAGTTGTGAAAGCGGTCACCATGATTGGACGCTCTGGCGTCCAAGTGGCGGCGATCACCCGCCGCGCCGACGGGTATTACTTAATCCACGTCGACAGTCGGCGGGCGAATGACTATCCGCTCGTCAATGGAGCGCCGATTGGCGGCACCGCGCATCGACTCGCCGACAACGACATTATTACCGTTGCCGGCGTCAAAATGGGCTTTTTGCTGAGTTGAGCCGCGGTTAGCGACCGGACGGTCGACCACCACCGGAAGACCCGCCGGATCCACCGCCCCGACCGCCGCGGAAGCCTCCGCCGCCGCCAGGCCCTCGACCCCGCCCACCGCCACCGCCGCGTGGCGCACCGCCACCACCGGGTCGCGATTGGCCACCGCCGCCACCGGGCGATCGGGCTGGGCCACCACCACCACCGCCACTGGGGGATCGGGCTCGGCCGCCGCCGCCACCGCCGCCACGGCGATCCGCCTTGGCATGGCTGCGCGCACGATCCTCGGCCTTCTTCGCTCGAATCGCGGCGATGCGTTCTGCCAGCGGAATCTCGAGTTTCGCTTCGGGCTTGGCGTGATAGTCAAAGTCCGGCAAGGTGATGCGCGGGATGCGCTTGCCCAAGACCTTCTCGATGGCACCCACGTCGCCTTCTTCATCCCGAGCGACGAAGGTGAAGGCATCACCCACGGCTTCCGCGCGGCCGGTACGGCCAATGCGATGGATATAGTCTGCTGGGACCAGGGGCACGTCGAAATTCACGACATGGCCGAGTGCCTCAACGTCGATGCCACGCGCCGCAATATCGGTCGCCACCAGCACGCGCGTCTTGCCGTCCTTGAAGTTAGCGAGCGCGGCGGTGCGCTGGGTCTGCGAGCGATTACCGTGGATACGGTCGGCAGAAATGCCGCGCTTGGTCAGGAATTCCGCCAATCGGTTCGCACGGTGTTTGGTCCGGGTGAAGACCAGAACCTCGTTCATTGCGCCGCGCTCGAGTAACGTCGCGAGCAGTTCCGACTTCAGTTCTTGTGGCACCGGATACAGGGCTTGCGTGATCGTGCTCGCTGGCCGCGATTCGCGCTCGAGCGCAATCGTCGCGGGGTTGTTGAGCAGTTCGCGGGCGAGAGTCGCGATAGGGCCCGGCATGGTGGCGCTGAAGAACAGGGTTTGCCGCACCTTCGGGACGTGTTTCAAGACGCGACGAATGTCGGGTAAGAAACCCATGTCGAGCATACGATCGGCTTCGTCGAGTACGAGGACCTCGAGAGCGCTGAAATCCGCATAATTGCCCGACTGCAGGTGATCGAGCAGACGCCCCGGGCATGCGACGATCACGTCGACCCCGCGGCGCAGCGCCGTTTCCTGTGGGCCCATACCCACACCGCCGAAAATCGCAGCGCCCGTGACGGCCGTGTGCTTACCGAGGTCCTTCATATCCTCGAGAATTTGCGCGGCCAGTTCGCGAGTCGGCGCAATCACAAGGGCGCGGGTCTTGCCGCGCGGGCGGTCCATGAGCCGATTCAGGATGGGCAGCATGAATGCTGCAGTCTTGCCACTACCGGTGGCGGCGCAGGCGAGCAAATCGCGACCGGCCAACGCCGGCGGGATGGAATCGCCTTGAATCGAGGTGGGGCGCACGTAACCGAGTTCTTCGGTCGCCTTAACGAGGCTCGGGTGCAACTGCAGATCAGCGAAAGTAACGGTCATCAGTAAACCTTAGAAAAAACAAGGGCACCCAGCATTAAGCCGGGTGCCGAGGAGCATACAGGGATGTGTCGGGGGACGCGGAACTATCAGACCGCGCGCAACCAACCGTAGCGATCCGGCGAGAGCCCCTGTTGGATGGCCACGAGTGCGGCGCGCAGCCGCTGCGTATTCGGACCCACGCCACCCGAGCCCACGGTGATCGTCGCGCCACCCTCACGGACCAGAGTGCCAACCCCCGACAAAACGGCCGCCGTACCGGACAGCGCGGCCTCACCGTCCTTGACCCAATCCAACATCTCGTCGACGTTGAACACCCGTTCTTCAACCCGATAGCCCAGATCCGCTGCCATGGTCAGCATCGAATCGCGAGTCACGCCGTGTAAGAACGCGGCGTCGAGACTGCGCGTCAGAATGTGCCCGTCCCGGATCAGCAAGAAGTTCGCCGCGCCGGTTTCTTGGACCTCGCCGCCCGGCGCGAACAGCACTTGATCGGCCTGGTAGGACTTCCGAGCGGCCAAGGTCGGGCCCAAAGCGGCAGCGTAGTTGCCACCGGTCTTGACGACACCCAAATGCGACGCGCAACGGGTGGCGTGTTCTTCCACGTAGATCTTGAGCGCGCGCGCACCGCCGGCGAAGTAATCCCAAACCGGGCTCGCCAGCACCGCAAGCAGCGCCTCCGACGACGGCGTTGCCGCAGCCCCGATGTTCGGCGACGTCCCGAGGAGCATCGGGCGCAAGTACAACGCGCCTGGCGCGTCCGGCACGGCCGCACGATTCTGGTCAATGACGCTCAACACCATGGACTCCAGCAGCGTGGGATCAAGATCAGGGAGCACCAAACTGCGAGCACTCTGGCACATACGTGCGATGTGTCGGTCGAGACGAAACACGTGCACGCTTCCGTCGGCCCACTTGTACGCCTTGAAGCCCTCGAAACATTCGCTGGCATAGTGCAGCACGTGCGCAGCCGGATGAATCTGCAGCGGCGCCACGGGGCCGTACTGCGGAGTGCTCCACGCACCGTCACGGTAGGTCGCCGTGGCCATGACCGGGGCGAGTATGCTGCCAAACGGGGCGGTCTGTGGGTTGGTGCTCGTCATCGTCGTCTTCCTCAGATCAACTGCACGCCCGGCGTGCACGCAAACACGGGGTCGACAACCCCCGGTACCGGGCGCCGTCAACCGCTCTATGCGATCAGTCTATCAAAAGCCGGCCGTCGTGCTGCGGAACGACGGCCCCCTCCCTGCTCAGCGACGCGCGTTGATCGCGGCACGCGCGGCCTGCAGCCGATCGTCGACCACCTGCCGATCGGCGGATGCGTTCCAATCCGGATAGGCCCGCACGGCATCGGTGATGCGATCAATCCACGCCAAAAAATAATCGGCGGCGGACGCAGAGTGCGCTGGCCGGCCGGCGACCGTGATATAGATCGGACTGGTTGTCGCGTACGGGTACAGATCGAACACCGGATAGACGGCGTGATCCGCCGACGCACGTAAGACGCACCACCCGCTAGAGCGCACTGAAATGGAGCCGTCGACGTCCGCGTCCTGACGATGACCGGCGAGCGGAATGGGATACACCACCCCGCCAGTACACACGAGTTCCAGATGATCCAGCGGCACCAACGATCGCAGGTGCGCGTGGTAAGACACCTTGCCGGCACGCGCTAGAGCGACCTCACCGCCTATCGGCTGCCCACCGAGGGTGAAATCCAGCAACGGTCCATTGCTGGCGAAGCTGTGTCCCGCTTTGAGTCCCGCCAACCAGCCGGCCACATCGCGCGCACCACCGGCGGTCGCAACGAACGTGCGATTCATACCCACCGGGCCACGCAACGAGGCGAAGTCCGCCATCGCGTCCGTCCCTCCGGCCGCCGGGATGCGATAGCCGAGATCCAGCAGCTGGTACCACACTCCGGCCGTGATACGGTGATCACTAAACCCGAGGATTTCCATGTAATCCACCCGTCCCAATGCCACGTCGACAGGCAACTCATTGGTCAGGAGTTCATGCGCGTCGAACGGATGGACGGGTTCATCGAAGGGGTGTACATACCCCACCAAGGCACCGCCTGCATGCGCCCGATCGGCGACATCAAGGTTCATCGGCAAAATGCTCGCCGCGGCCGTATTGGGATAGCCGGCATAGCCCGGGATCAGCGTAGAGCGTTGCAGACCGATCAGCCCCAAGTGTCCCCAGTAACTGGTGTGGTACTCCTGGCCGTGCCAGATGGCATGCGCGTCATCGGACACCGGATCCAAGGCATGTCCCGAATACGCGATGTCCGGGAAACGCTGCTCCTTATTCACGATCACGGCATGGACGAGGTTCAGGTCTTCTGCCTCGGCCTGGAATTTCAGATGCGTCGGATCGTTACGGTAAAGACCCGCGTAGTTCATGTGGACGTGCACGTCGCCGGACACCCAGCGACCGCCCACCGTGTCCAACGACCACGACGGCCCCAACTGCATCACCATCGGTACCGTGGCGCCGCCACGGCCAGACACATCGATCTCGGCGCTCGCGAGCGGGCGCGTAAAGCCCTTCAATACCTCAACGGTGACTTTGCCGGCCGGCACATCAATGACGTCGTCGCCGTGGGAATGAAAATAATGCGCTTCGAATGGGCGTTCGGCACGATCAAAGCCGTCGTCCGCCGAAATCCATGCCCCTGCCGGGGCGTGCGTGCGCCCGGCCGCATCGGTGACCGACACACGCGCGGCAACTACTTTTCCTTCCACGTCACGAATCTTGAGGTGCAAATGCACGACGGGCGCGAGCGTCTGGCGATCCGCGATCTCTACTCGCCGCTGTGCGCCGGTCGCCGCATCCTGTAACCACAACTCAAGCCCTCCGGCACGATTCGAGATAAACGCGATCGTCCGTCCATCGGGCGACCATCGGGCCCCCACAGCATCGTCGTCACCGTACGACAAGGGGAAAGCGTCCGCGCCGCCAGCGGCCGGCAATACCCACAACTGATGGGTGTTGCGACCGAGGTAGGAACTGTAGAGCAACTTGCTGCCGTCCGGTGAGAACTCCGGCCGTGCGCGCCAGTTCGTCTCCTCGTAGTGAATCTCCGTCCCGACGGCGCCCGGCTTGGCCTCCATCCGTATAAAGCCGCCCGTGCCGTGCACGTGTCCGCGGTTTGACACGAAGACAATGCTGCGCCCGTCACGCGTCCATGTCGGATTGATATCGTGGTCGTACGCGCTGTAGTAATAACGACGCAGCGGACTCTTCACGTCATCGGTCAACGCGACGGTGTGCTCGAGTCCTGCGGGGGTGAGATCGGCCATGTAGAGGTGCAAGTGGCCGTTGCGACCCGTCGACGTCCACACCAACCGGGTGCCGTCCGGAGAGATCTTCGGCTCGACATTCACAGCCCCAGTGTGCGTCAGCAGCGTAGTGACGCCGCTCGCCACATCAAGCCGAGCCAGCTCAAGGGCGTCTTGGCGATAGGTCACGTACACAATGCTGCGCCCGTCCGCCGACCAATCGGGTTGGTAGTCATAGCCCGGTCCATCGGTCAATTGAACGGCCGTTGTCGTATCCAACCGTTGGCGCCACAACGAACCCGCCATGGAATACACGACCTCGCGTGAATCCGGCGAAAACGTGACCGACGAGGGACCTCCCGTTAATTGGGGCAAGTACATCTCATGGTAGTAGTACGGGTGTGGCAGATCGATTTGTGTAAACAAACCACTACGGTCGGCATCAACGACCGAGGCGCAACCGAGACCTAAGACCATCCACACCAGACGACCGACGTTCCGCCACATGGACTGCCCCTCCGAGTACTCTCAATCACTATGCGCTGCCCTCGGACGTTCCACAATCCGGTGCGATCGCAGACGTCTCGGTGTGCAGATCGGCGATACCGCGCCGGCGTCGCCCGACCCGAATGCCGCCTGCCGACTAAAGTGCACTGGCTACGGTAGGATCGCGCGGTGCGCCGCCTAATACTCATCGCCGTTCTTGTCAGCACGTGGACCGCATCGGCCGGCGCCGAACCGCCGCTGCGCGCCCTCGAAACCTCTTATGCGGATTGGCGCGATGCCCATCACGCCCTCGACACCCTCGAGGCCGGCAGTCTCCGCAGCGTCGACGGGATGGGGGTTGAGGCCTGGCGGAGTCGCCGGGACGATGCGTTGCGCCGTTTCCACCGCGCAGCCCGACCGCACGACCTCAATGCGGCGGACGGGCGTGCGCTCGACCTCATGACTCGCGACGTCGATGGCGCTGGCGGACCCGAGGATCTGCTGGCCCACGGAGCCACCATGGACGCGGGATGCACACATGCCGATACCGCGCGCACCGAGCACGACTTGGTCGCCGCGCTGTACGACTGCTTTGCGACGCTCGGCAACCATCTGTCCTTTGAAGGTCAAGTGCTCACCCGAACCGATGGCCTGGAACTGCTGCATGAATTGCGCGAGAGCGCCCGGCGAGAAGCTGTGTTTCGCGCGTACACGCCGCTGTGGACAGCGATCAATGGGGCCGACGAACCGGGCAGTCCGTACCGACGGTTGATCGCCGCGGTCGCGACCGAACGGTCTCCGACCGGCGATCGCATCGACGCCGCCGCGCGCACGGTAGGGACCGACCGAGCGACGGTCAAAGCGTGGCTAATCGCCGCCCTGCGCGCCTGGTCCACGGCGACCGATACGACGGAAGTGGAGCCTTGGGATTATTGGGTGGCGCATACGTCGGCCACAGGCCCGCTGGATGCGCGCATCACGGCGGACGCCGTACCCCGAATTTCAGCAGCGTTTTTTCACGACCTCGGGGCGGATCTCAGCGCCTGGGGCGTGTTGCACGATCTGGCGGTGCGCCCCCATAAGGCGCCGTTGGCCTACACCGACTTCATCCGGATCGGCCGGACGACGCGCCACGGGTGGCGCCCCACTCGCGTGCGCGTCAGTGCCAATGTGGATCGGGGCGGACTGTACATCACGAACGAAATCATTCACGAGGATGGGCACGCGGTGCACATGATGGCGCTGCGCACTCGACCGGCCTACTTTGATCTGGGCGACGCCGTCTTCTACGAAGCGTTCGCCGATGTGCCGGCCTGGAGTGTTGCATCGCCGGAATTTCAGACCCGATATCTCGGCATCGCGATGAGGCCGATGGCCTCCTACGAAGCCTTGTTCGCCGGCATAATGCTGGACATCGCCTGGGGACTTTTTGAGCTCGAATTACTCGATGACCCGAATCAGGATCCGAATGCGCTTTGGACGGCGATCACACAACGCTATTTGCACATCCGACCCCATCCCGAGCTGTCCTGGTGGGCGCTGCGCGTACAGCTCGTACACGAGCCCGGCTATATGATCAATTACGGACTCGGCGCAGTACTGACCGCGGATCTGCGGCAGCGGATTCGCGCGGCAGTGGGACCGTTTGATGCCGGGAATCCACAGTGGTACGCCTTCACCGCGCAGCGCTTGCTGCGCGACGGCGAAGCCGAAGACACCGTGGACCTTGTCCGCCGCTTCTTAGGCAGGCCCGTTTCCGTGGAGGCGCTGCTCGACGCCCTAACCGCCATCGGACCCACCACGACGGTCCACTGAAGGCGCGCACTGCAAGCATCATTCGGGGCGTGCGCGGCGCTCACTGAGGAGCGCCGCGCGCGCGACAGTCGATCACGCGCCGACGACCTCGCTTAAGGTCGCATCCAAGATCGCCACAGCTTCATCAATTTCGGCGGCTGAGACCACCAATGGCGGCATGAAGCGCACCGTCGACTGACCACAGGACAGCAACAACAGGCCGTTATGGAACGCTCGATCGATCACGCGATCGCAAAGCTCACGAGCCGCCTTACGGCTCACTCGATCGGTGACGAGTTCCATACCAATCATGAGGCCTTTACCGCGCACTTCGCCAATCACCTCGTGACGCGTCTGCAACTCGCGCAGCCGCTGCATGAAGTGCTCGCCCATGCGTGCCGCGTTCTCCATCAAACCACCGCTGACCAGTTCGAGTGTCGCCAATGCGGCCGCGCAACACAGCGGATTGCCGCCGTACGTATTGCCGTGGGCGCCGCGCTTCCACTGCGACATGATCGAGCGTTTCGCCACAACCATGCCGATCGGCAAGCCCGAACCGAGCCCTTTGGCCAACGTCATGATGTCCGGGGACACCCCCCAATGCTGGGACGCGAACATTTTGCCCGTGCGGCCGATGCCCGATTGCACTTCGTCGAAAATCAGCAAAATGCCGTGCCGGTCGCAGAGCGCACGAAGTCCGGCGAGAAAGCCATCCGGCGGCACGATATAGCCGCCTTCACCCTGTATCGGTTCGACGAGAATTGCCGCGACTTCCGAGGGCGGGACGTTGCTCTGAAAGAGCACGTCTTCGAGGTACGACAACACCGCAGCACCTTGATCGGCGCCGGCCAAAAGCGGTCGGAAATTGTTCGGATAGGGAATGTGGGTTACCCCCGGCATGGTCGGGAAGAAGCCCTTTTGCTGGGTGTACTTCGACGCCGTAAACGCCAACGACCCCATGGTGCGGCCGTGAAAGCCCCCCAAAAAACCGATAAAGCGCGATCGACCGGTCACGTAGCGCGCCAATTTCAGCGCGCCTTCGACGCTCTCGGTACCGGACTGCGCAAAGAAACTCATCGCCGGCTCACCCATCGGCGCAATTTCGGCCATGCGCTCGCCGAGACGCACCTGGTGTTCGTGCCAGTAGTCCGAGGAGATATGCAGGAAGTTCTGGGCCGCATCGGTGACTGCAGCAACGACGCTCGGGTGGCTGTGTCCGGTGCTGCACACGGCAATCCCGGCCACAAAATCCAAGAAGCGATTGCCATCGACGTCCCAGACCTCAACGCCCCGTCCGTGCGACATTACAAAAGGATAGTCACGCGGATAACTCGGCGAGACGACCGCGGTATCGCGCTCAATCATCGCGCGCGCCTTGGGTCCGGGTAGTTCGGTTTTGATGTGTGGGCTGTGCATGTGTCGTTTCCTCAGATCGGCAGTTTCACCGCGGCAGCGTGCGCTGCGCGGGTACGGGCGTGCAATTCGCGCAGCGCCTCAAGTTCCAGTAACGAAGGGGGTGCAATGACTTCGACCGCCGCACCCGTGCGTAACGGCCAGCCGCAGGCGGCAATCGCCGCTTCGACGGTGACATGGTCGTAGCGTGCCACCAAGACGAACTCGTCGTTGGTCGGGTCCGGTCGCATCACGCCGTAATCGGTGATGATCGCCTGCGGACCGCGGCCTGGGGCGCCCTGTCGCGCGCGCTCGCCATGTCCGCTCAGAAAGCCCGCAGACGAGACAAAATCAAGCGACGGCACGAAACTGCGCGGCGACTGTTTCAGGACTACGAACACCTGTTGCGCGTGGGTCGCAATTTCGGGCGCTCCGCCGGCCCCCGGCAAGCGTGTTTTCGGCTGATCGTACGGGCCGATCACCGTACTGTTTAAATTGCCGTATCGGTCCACTTGGGCAGCCCCGAGAAAACCCACGTCGATGCGGCCACTTTGGAGCCAATAGGCAAAAATCTCGGGCAATGGCACGACACAGGTGGCGGTTTCGGCCAGTTCGCCGTCGCCGATCGACAGCGGCAACACGTCGGGCCGAGTACCGATCGTCCCCGACTCGTAGATCAAGACAATGTCCGGCGCGTGCAGCAGACGGGCCAAATTAGCGGCTGCCGAGGGCAGGCCGATACCGACGAAACAGACGGCTCGATCCCACAGCATCCGCGCCGCCGTCACCGTCATCATCTCGTCCGCCGTCCAGTCACGAACGCTCATAAGGCAACCCCGGCCGCGCGCAATGCCGCGACGAAGGCGGCGTGGTCCTTTGAGCCTAAGACATAGCGCGCGATCCACGCCGTAAACCGCTCGCGATCGCGCGCAATCTCGTCCCACGCGATGTAGAACGCGTTGTCACGCGCGTAGTACCCACGCGCATACGACGGCCACGCGCCGCCGGGCACACAGGCCACGGCCGAAACGACCCACGACGGCAGTACCACACCGTTCATCGGCGCTTCGAGCGTATCCACCAGTTCCTCGACCGTGACAATCAGTCGCTTCGCGGCGAGCGCCGCTTCTTTTTGCGCACCGACGATACCGTGGATCAGCACATTGCCTTCACGATCCGCTTTTTGAGCGTGCAGAATGGTCACGTCGGGGTTGAGTGCGGGCACCGTCGTGATCCGCTCGCCGGTGTAGGGACACTCCACCGAGCGGATCGTCGGATTCACCCGCGCGAGGTCCGTGCCGAAATAGCCTTTTAATAACCCAAAGGGCAAGCGGCTCGCGCCGGCGACATAGGCCGCGGCCATACCCGCGTGCGAATGCTCGTTCACGGCGAGCGGCGCCGGCCAGCCCTTCTCAATCGCGTCGCGCACGCGGTGCGCCGAGCCGACGCCGGGATTACCCCCCCACGAGAACGTCAGACGATCGGCACAGCCGGCCCCAATCATCTGGTCGTAAATGAGGTCCGGGGTCATTCGGATCAGATGCAGACGTCGGCGCTTCTGACGAATGATCTCGTGTCCCGCGGCGAACGGAATTAAATGGGTGAAGCCCTCAAGCGCGACAGCATCCCCGTCGCGCACGTGTTCTTCGATCGCTTCCCGCAACGTCAGCGCAGGCAGCACTTACTCCACCACCGTCTGCGACTGCTCACGCAAGTACTGCGGCAAGTAGTAGAACGAGCCGATGGCCTTACCGGTGGACGTCGACCCCTTCCAACCGGCGAACGCCTGATAGCCCGGCCAGGCGCCCGTGGTCGCGCCTTGCGGACGATTGACGTACACCGTCCCGGCTTCGATGTGCTCGAGAAAATAATCGACCTCCGCCTTCGAGCCGTAGACGCCGGCGGTGAGCCCCAGGGGCGAGGCGTTCGCCAATGCAACGCCCTCCTCGACACCGGACACCCGACAGATCATCAGGATCGGCAAGAACATCTCTTCCGCGTACAGAGGATGCGTCGAGGGCGCGAGCGCAACGGTCGGTGCCACATAACAGCCGTTCGCCAAGCCACCGTCCGTCAATCGACGACCGCCACTGAGGATGCGACCGCCGTCCGCTGCCAGACGGCGTGCGTACGCGTCGTACTTCTGTACGGCCCGCTCGGAGATCACCGGACCGAGCCAATGCTCGCGCTGCGTCGGATCGCCCACGACGATCGACTCAGCGGCTTTGACAAGGCGTTCAATCAGGTCATCGGCCACGGCGTCGGCGACGTAAACGCGCGATGCGGCGGAGCATTTTTGTCCGCCGAGGCCAAAGGCCGAACGCGCGATGCCCGTGGCAGCGCGATCCAGATCCGCCTCGGCCGTCACGATGACCGCATTCTTGCCACCCATCTCGGCGATACACGGCCGCACCCAAGCGCCGCCCGCCATACGCCGACTCAGATCCATGCCCACACCGTACGAACCGGTGAACGTCACACCAGCAATCCGCGGATCATCAACGAGCGCATTCCCGACCACCTCACCGCTGCCCGCCACCGCGTTGAACACACCGGCGGGATAACCGGCATCGCGCATCAAGTCGGCGAGCAATCGCACGGCCCACGGGGTATCACTGGCTCCCTTCACCACGACCGTATTGCCGGTGACCAGAGCCGCGGCGGTGGGACCGGCCGCCAAGGCCAATGGGAAATTAAACGGGGCCACGACCGCCCATACCCCGTGGGGCTTGAGCACACTGCGATTGTGCGAGCGCCAGTCGGTCAGCGGATCGTCCGGCAAGACCCGGTCGTAATAGCCTGCGCGAACGTACTCATCGGCATAGCCGCGAAAAAAATCGGCGACTTCGGCGGCTTCGGCCAAGGCTTCCAATCGGTTCTTGCCAACTTCCAACGCCAAGGCCGCCGCAAGATCATAGACCCGCTCGTCGATCAGTTCGGCCACCCGGTACGATAACCGGACGCGCTCCGTGGCCTCGCAGGCCCGCCAGGCCGGAAAGGCTGCTGCCGCCGCCGAGACGGCCGCATGCACGTGGCCCGCGTCGGCCGTGGCGAAATCGCCGAGGTGGCTACCGTCGATCGGTGAGCACTTACGAATGCAGCCGCTACCCTCAATGTCCGCCCCGTTGATGTAGAGCGTATGGGTGGCGCCTAAGGATCGGCGCAGCGTCGCCACTGCCGCTTCGAAACGCTCGTGCATTTCGGCGGGCGGGTTAAACATCGTGGAATACGTCAGTTTGAAACTCATGACCAGTCGAACTCCGCCAGCAAGCGATCGATCAGATCGATCGCGTCGTTAAGGTCGCGCTCCGCGATAACGAGCGGCGGCGCCAAAATAATCAGATTACCGCGTACGGCGAGAGACACCCCCAGCTCGAGTGCGCGCGCGACCATTCCACGCAAGGAGGCCGAGACACCCGGCCAAGGCACGTGCAGCGCACGACTGTCGCGATCGCGAACCAGTTCGATCACCGCGAATAGGCCATCCCCTCCGCGCACATCGCCGATGACTGGATGCCGCTGCGCCAACTCTCGCAGACGCTCATACATCGCTCGACCGAGCGACCGCGATCGTTCGATCAAATCGCCATCCGCGTATGCCGCTAACGCCGCGACACCCGCTGCGCACGCCAACGGATGTCCGCAATAGGTGAGCCCCGTATAGAGCATCTCATGCTCCAGTCGCGCGGCGACCTCCGCCGATAGGACCACCGCGCCTAAGGGAACGTGGGCGCCGGTCAACCCCTTGGCCAACGTCATAAGGTCAGGCCGACCAGCCTCGCCATAACGCTGCCACGCAAACCATTCACCACAGCGCCCGAATCCGCTCATCACCTCGTCGGCAATTAAATACACCCCGCGTTGGCGGGTCTCTGCGCGTAGTCGCGGCCAATAATTGGGCGGAGCCACAATGCCGTTGGTGCCGGCATTCGGCTCCATCAGTACCGCGGCAACATCCTCCGCCCCGTGCGCATCCATCGCTGCGGCGACGGCCTGGGCTGCGGCTTCCCCGCACTCCGTCGGCGTCGTCGTTCCAAACGGGCAGCGGTAAATGTACGGGGGCGGCACACGCACCACCCCGAACGCATCGGGATCCACCTGCGCTTGCGTCCGACTGTCGCCGGACAAGGCCATCGTGGCGTAGGTCGCGCCGTGGTACGAACGATCTCGGGCAATGACGCGACCGCGCGGCAACTGGCGTGCTTGCCGTGCAAATTTCACCGCATGCTCGTTCGCATCGGCACCGCCCAACGTGAAGTACACCCGCCCGCCGTCGAAGCCGGAGCGCTCCAACAAGCTGCGTGCCAGGGCTGCCCGAGGCGCTGCACCCCACGCTGCCGTGACAAAGCACAGTTGCTCCGCTTGACGACGGATGGCCGCAACGATCGCCGGATGCTGATGGCCGAGATTCATGCACTCGGCGAGACTGCTGAGATCAAGGTAACGTTGCCCGTTCTCGGCAACGAAGTGAGCCCCCTCACCCGCGACGATCGTCGGCGCATTCCAGTCGGCCTGGACGCACCAGCTGTGCAGCACGTCGTCGCGTTCGTTGGTCATGATGCGCTAGGCAGCCCCCGGGAAATGACCCCCCATTGTCCCGTGCCGCTTCGGCACACTCAAGTCAGTTATGACCGCAATCGTTGGCAGCCGCGGTTTAGGTCGGCCGCCACGCCAACAAGACCGCCACGATGCGTTCTACCGTGGCCATGAGCGCTGCCGCCCGAGGCGCCGACCACGACGTGCATCCGGCGTCGAGGTACGTCAGCTGGCCGATCTCCAATTGGACGGCGTGCACGGGGCCGGCGCTCTGTCCGTAATGCCGCGTGATATGCCCGCCCTTAAAGCGACCGTTCAGTACTGCACTGAAGGGCCCTTGCGCCGCCACCGCGTATACGGCCTCCCCAAGACCCACGCCGCAACTGCGCCCGTCATTGGTCCCGATATTGAGATCGGGTAGTCGGCCCGGGAAGAGGCGCGGCACCTCGCTCTCGATCGAATGGGCATCGAGCAGCACCGCGTAGCCGTGTCGCGCGACGGTGAGGTCTAGTAGGTGCTGCAATCGCGCATGGTACGGCGCCCAATACGTCTCCCGACGGCGCTGTATCTCCACCGCCGTCGGCGCAGTCGTCGCGTAAAGCGCCTCGCCCGCAAAGGTCGCCGACGGGCACAATCCCGTCGAGACTTGCCCCGGATAGAGCGCCGCATCATCCGGCGGACGATTAAGGTCCACCACATATCGTGAACAGGTCGGCTCTACCCAGCTGACACCGAGCGCCTGCGCGAACGCATACAGCTTCTCGACATGCCAATCGGTGTCCGGCACGTCGAGCGCGCGAGGCGTCATCCCGGCGGCGATCTCCACCGGGATGTGAGTGCCAACGTGCGGGAAGCTGATGACCAGCGGCGCCGCGCCCTCGATCGAACGGATCATCGGCCGAGCATCGGCAAGTCAAGCCCCTGCTCGCGCGCGCAGTCGATCGCGATCTCGTAACCGGCATCCGCGTGACGCATGACGCCCGTACCCGGATCGTTCCACAGGACGCGACCCACGCGCCGCGACGCGGCTTCGGTCCCGTCACACACGATCACGACACCGGAGTGCTGCGAGAAGCCCATGCCCACGCCACCGCCGTGATGCAGCGACACCCACGTGGCGCCACCGGCCGTATTGAGCATCGCGTTCAGCAGGGGCCAGTCCGACACTGCATCGGATCCGTCCTGCATCGCTTCGGTTTCGCGATTCGGGCTCGCCACCGACCCCGAGTCAAGATGGTCGCGGCCAATCACAATCGGACCTTTCAGTTCGCCGTTGGCGACCATTTCGTTAAACGCTAGGCCGAGGCGGTGACGCTGACCGAGTCCGACCCAGCAGATGCGCGCCGGCAAGCCTTGGAACTTAATGCGCTTCCCTGCCATATCCAACCAGCGGTGCAGATGCGGATCGTCCGGAATCAATTCCTTGACCTTGGCGTCGGTCTTCGCGATGTCTTCCGGATCGCCCGACAGTGCCACCCAACGGAAGGGGCCGATGCCGCGACAGAACAGCGGACGTATATACGCCGGTACAAAGCCCGGGAACGCGAAGGCATCCTGACAACCTTCTTCGAGCGCGACCTGCCGGATGTTGTTGCCGTAATCGACCGTCGGAATTCCCATGCGGTGGAATGCGAGGAGCGCCTCCACGTGAACGCGCATCGAGGCGCGTGCGGCCCGCTTGACCGCGTCCGGATCCGATACGCGCTGGGTCTCCCACTGCTCGACGCTCCAACCGATCGGCAGATACCCGTTGACCGGGTCGTGCGCTGACGTCTGGTCGGTCACTGCATCGGGGCGCACACCGCGACGCAACAGTTCCGGCAAGATTTCGGCGGCGTTGCCGCACAGGGCGACGGAAATCGCCTGCTTCTCTTGCGTGGCCTTGGCGATGATCGCGAGCGCGTCATCGAGATCCTTCGCCTCCACATCGATATAGCCCGTACGCAGACGCATGGCGATACGGCTCTTCTGGCACTCAATCGCGAGCATGCAGGCGCCTGCCATCGTCGCGGCCAAGGGCTGTGCCCCGCCCATGCCACCGAGGCCTGCCGTGAGGATCCATTTCCCGCTGAGATCGCCACCAAAGTGCTGGCGCCCCATTTCCGCAAAGGTCTCGTAGGTGCCCTGCACAATGCCCTGACTACCGATGTAGATCCAGGAACCGGCCGTCATCTGGCCATACATCATGAGGCCCTTACGGTCGAGCTCGTTAAAGTGCTCCCAGTTCGCCCAATGGGGAACGAGATTCGAATTGGCAATCAGGACGCGCGGGGCATCTTCGTGGGTGGGAAACACGCCCACCGGCTTTCCCGACTGCACGAGCAGTGTTTCGTCGTCGCGAAGGCGCTTGAGGACCTCGACGATCTTGTCAAAGCATTCCCAGTTACGCGCGGCGCGACCGATACCGCCGTAGACCACCAGCTCGTCGGGACGTTCTGCGACGTCCGGGTCCAGGTTGTTGTGCAGCATTCGCAGCGCCGCTTCGGTCAGCCACGAGCGGGCTTCAAGCGTCGTGCCAGTGCGGGCGCGCAGTACGCGGGTGGGATCCTTGCGGCTAGCAGTCATATCGGTGATCTCCGTGTGGATGCAAATACTTAAAAATCAGACGTCGTAAACGCCGCGCAACTCAAATCGGCTGCCGGCGTGGTGAAGACGGGCGAAGGATGCAGGCAGACCGCGCGACCACGTCGTTCGCTCAATGAGCAAGACGGGCGAGCCGAGCGGTATGCCGAGTAAATGATCAATCGTCGGCTCAGCGCCGATCGCGCGAACCACATGTTCGACGCGTTCGAGCGGCGCAACCGACATTAAGTGTTCGTTCGGCGTCGTTGTCGCAAAATCGATGGAGAGATAATCCGGTGCCACCACCGGATTGACCCATCGATCCTCAACTTCGAGCGGACGATCGTTTTCAAGGTGCAGGATGACGCTGTGAAACAGCTGTTGTGGAGCGCCGGTACCGAAATGGGATGCGACGTCAGGGGGAGCCGCCGTCGACTCCAGCCGGACCGGCACCGCGCGATGCACATGGCCGCGCGATTGGATGTCGGCCGCCACATTCCGGATCTCCAAGGGCTGGCTCGCGGCGGGCAGATCGGCCACGTAGGTGCCGCGTCCGGGCTCCCGCGACAAAACGCCGGCGACCACGAGTTCGCGTACCGCACGATTGACCGTCATGCGCGAGACGCCGAGTTCGCGGACAAATTCGTGCTCCGACAGCACGCGCGCGCCCGGACGCCATTCACCGGAACGAATGCGCTCCGTGACGTAGTCCTTGACGCGTTCGTAGAGCGGTTGCGCGCTCATGCCACACCCACGGCCTTCAAGTGCGCAAGACTGGAGCGGTAGGCTGCATTGATCGCACTGCGCGCGCGATGACGTCCGCCTTCAACGACATGCTCACCGCCGACCCAGACATCCGAGATCGCGCCGGGGCGCGGCGCGAAGACGAACGCATCGACCAGGGCCGCTGGCGTCGTGCCGGCGTACTCGACACGATCGGTGTCAATCCGCAGAAAATCGGCCGGTGCGCCCGCGACCAGACCCGCGGCGGGATAGCCGAGTGCCCGCGCCCCGCCCGTCACTGCGGCGTGCCAGAGGGCGGTGCCGACGTGCGGTTCGCGCGCGTCGGTCGCGAGGACGCGACGCTGTCGTAGCAGACGAATGTTGTACTCCGCCGCACGCAGTTCCTCGCGCGGATCCACCGAGACGTGGCTGTCCGAGCCGATGCCAAAAGCCCCACCCAAGGCCAGATACTCATCGAGGGGAAATACGCCATCACCGAGATTGCCCTCGGTCGTCGGACACAGACCCACGACGGCGCCCGACTGCGCCATTCCCGCGAGCTCCGCCGGCGTGACGTGCGTGGCATGCACAAGGCACCACCCCGCGTCCACGCGGCCGGTTTCCAACAGCCACTCCACCGGACGGCGACCGCTCGCCGCCAAGCAATCGGCAACTTCGCGTTGCTGTTCGGCGATATGGATATGTACGGGCAGCGGACGGGGGCGATCCCGTACCACGCGCACCACCTCGGCTAAGGCCTCCGCGGGCACCGCACGCAAACTGTGCAGAGCGATACCGGTGGTCTGACGGTGATCGTCCTCTGCTGCGAGCCCTTGCACTAAGGCCAGAAACTCGGGAGTGTCGTGGTGGAATCGCCGCTGCGCCTCCGCCAAGGGACGTCCATCAAAATTACCCTGCTGGTAGAGCGTGGGCAGCAACAGTTGGCGCAACGCAGTCGTCCGCGCAGCCGCGCGGACCGCGTCGGCAAGGCGTGCCGGCGCCGGGTAACGCGCACCGTCGGCTGCGTGATGGACGTAGTGGAATTCGGCCACACTGGTGTAGCCGGCCTCGAGCATTTCCGCATACAGCAAAGCCGCGATCGCCTCGACATCCTCGGGCCTGAGATGCTCGACGAAGCGATACATCACGTCGCGCCATCCCCAGAATGAGCCTTCGGCGCTGGCCTGCACTTCGGCCGATCCCGCCATCGCCCGTTGAAACGCATGACTGTGCAGGTTCGGCATCCCCGGCAACACGAGGCCGGCTTGGCTCGGGCCGTCACCGTTGACCGCCGGGCGCACCGCCTGAAAGCGACCATCGGCCGCAATTTCCAGCGTAACGTCTTCGACGATCCCCTCGGGCAACAGCGCGCGCTCGAATCGCAGGTGCATGACGACTCCGTACCTGTATATACAGGTTTGTTTGGCGCATAATACC
>Ga0214202_1000214_pt1 | contig 25892 bp, 29 predicted proteins | sample TroBogEpilimnion_9_FD_153040 | JGI IMG/M metagenome (GOLD analysis project Ga0214202, IMG submission 153040) | Freshwater microbial communities from Trout Bog Lake, WI - 03JUN2009 epilimnion | ecosystem: Environmental > Aquatic > Freshwater > Lake > Epilimnion/Euphotic zone | place: Trout Bog...
GATTGCAATGACATCTGGGGTGAACTTCTCAATCCACTGTGTCAATGAAACCTCAAGTTCGAAGAGTCGATGCCCCAACGCCAATTCCTTCGACGTCGTGATGACACCAACGCCACGCATGACGAGATTCTGATGGGACTTGCTTTCGACCACACCTAACCCACATCTGGTCAGACCAGGGTCAACTCCAAGAACTATCACGGAGTCAGCCTAGCGAGAGGCTGGCTTTGCCTCAGTTCAGGCTCGCCATAACCTCATCTGAGACATCGAAATTCCCGTAGACATTCTGAACGTCATCTAATTCTTCGATCGCGTCGATCAAATTAAATACCTTCTGAGCGGTCTCGGCATCGAGTGGGATAACCATGGAAGGCAGGAATGAAGAGTCGGCCGACTCGTAATCCATTCCAGAATCTTGAAGCGCAGTTCGAACTGCAACGAGATCCGAAGCTTCGCAGACGACCTGCCAGTTATCTCCGAAGTCATTCACTTCTTCAACTCCGTGTTCGAGAACTGCTTCGAGAACCGCATCCTCGGTCACTTTACCGCCGGCCTTGGAAAGAAGGACCGTTCCTTTGCGATTGAATAAATAGGCAACTGAACCAGGGTCGGCCATATTGCCACCGTTGCGAGTTACCGCAACACGTACTTCTGACGCCGCTCTGTTTCGGTTATCGGATAGACACTCGATCATGAGTGCAACTCCCCCGGGACCATAACCTTCATACATAATGGTCTGATAATCGGCGCCGCCAGATTCAAGTCCGGCTCCTCGCTTGATTGCACGATCAATATTGTCCGCTGGGACTGAGCTCTTCTTCGCTTTCGTGACTGCGTCATAAAGAGTCGGATTTCCATCCATATCTGCTCCGCCATTGCGGGCCGCAACTTCAATACCCTTAATCAACTTTGCAAAGTTCTTAGCACGACGCGAATCGATGATCGCCTTCTTGTGCTTGGTTGTCGCCCATTTGGAATGGCCTGACATGGAACACCTACCCTTTTTCTCTAAATTTTCGTCTGTGAGAAGTTTAGCGTCTCGCCTTCGCGACTATCTCCTCGATGAAGAAGCGATGCACGCGTGAGTCCTCAGTCAATTCTGGATGGAAAGAGGTGGCCATGGCGTTCCGTTGACGTACAGCCACGGGATGCGGGCCTGAGTCCGTCTGGACCGATGCAAGGGTGTGCACGCCTTCTCCGATCGACTCAACCCATGGAGCGCGAATAAAGACTCCTCGAACTGCCGGGGCCGAAATTCCTTCAAAGTTGATATCGCTTTCAAAGGAATCAACCTGTCGACCGAAGGCGTTTCGGCGAACTTTCATATCTATCCCGCCGAAGCTCTCTTGCCCAACCGCGGCGCCTTCAATCTCTCGCGCCAAAAGAATCATGCCGGCGCATGAACCATAAACAGGGAGACCATCGGCGATAGCGCTCTGAATTGGCTCAAAAAGATCAAAACTCTTCGCCAACTTTGCGATCGTGGTCGACTCTCCCCCAGGAAGAATCAATGCATCAATCCCCGCAAGCTCTTCGACGCGATTGAGAGCGAAGGCGAAATGGCCAGTGCTTTCAACGCTTCGGATGTGCTCTCGGAAATCACCTTGAAGAGAGAGGACACCAATACGAAAAGTTGGCAATTACCAGCCGCGTTCTGCCAAGCGGTGTGGGACAGGGATATCAGCAACGTTGATCCCAACCATTGCTTCTCCTAGACCACGAGAAACATCGGCAACGATCTTTGCATCGTTGTAATAAGTGGTCGCCTTCACGCATGCTGCTGCGCGTTGAGCTGGGTTTCCTGACTTGAAGATTCCTGATCCAACGAAGACACCATCTGCGCCAAGCTGCATCATCATCGCTGCATCCGCTGGAGTTGCAATACCGCCCGCAGTAAAGAGCACTACTGGCAACTTACCGGTCTCGGCGACTTCCTTGACGAGCTCGTAAGGAGCTGACATCTCCTTCGCTGCTACGTAGATCTCATCTTCGCGCATCGAAGAGAGGCGTCGAATCTCGCGCAAAAGGGTACGAATATGTGTTGTGGCATTAGAAACGTCACCGGTTCCAGCTTCGCCCTTCGAACGGATCATCGCGGCGCCTTCATTAATGCGACGAAGTGCTTCACCGAGATTCGTTGCACCGCAGACAAATGGAACTGTGAAATTCCACTTATCAATGTGGTTCTCGTAATCAGCTGGCGTAAGTACTTCTGATTCGTCGATGTAATCAACACCGAGGGATTCCAATACTTGGGCTTCGACGAAGTGGCCAATACGAGCCTTCGCCATGACTGGGATTGAGACTGCTGCTTGGATCGCCTGGATCATGTCAGGGTCTGACATACGAGAGACGCCACCCTGGGCACGGATATCAGCAGGGACGCGCTCAAGCGCCATGACCGCCACCGCACCGGCTTCTTCTGCGATCTTCGCCTGCTCAACATTGACGACATCCATGATGACTCCACCTTTGAGCATCTCGGCCATGCCGCGCTTTACGCGTCCTGAACCGGTTACCTTCTTAGTGTCTTCACTCATAGATCTCTCCAACTCTCGGCGATCCAACCCAATATCTGGATCGGCGGTTATAAGGGGTTAAGCCTACTTCTTTGGCGCTGGGCTTGCAGATCCAGAGGCTGCTGGAGCAACTGGAACGAAGACTGGATCCGAATCCGTGAGGGCGATCCAAATCTGGCCTGTGGCGAAGTTGGCACTCTTTCCATCCTTCAGCGTCCAGGTCGTTGGAGTTTCGGCCGTACTTCGGTTCCAGAAGATGGGGATCGCACGACCATCTCTAAGGAGATAGGCGGTCCCCGAACCAACTGTCTGGCTAAATGGTGTTATCCCACCAACCTTGTCGTGATAAATCGATGGTGTGATCGAAACCTTCTGAAGGATCAAAGTGGGCGAACCAAGTTGTCGACCATCGGCACCCAGATCAGGAGAGCCGTCATACGAGAGAAGCCAACGCTTCTCTGATGCAGACCAGGTTGCCGAATATTTCGAAGCTGGCCACTTAAATGAAGCGCTCACAATCGCCTTACCACCAGCAGGTGAAGGCCCGAACTTCCATCCTGGATCCTTTAGCAAGGAGAGCACTTTCTTCTCGGAATCGATCGCTTTAGTCAAGAGCGCACGAGGATGAAGAATTAAGTTCGTAGGAGCCTGGCGAGTTTCATCACGTGAATAGATGGAGGCGGGTTCGCGATCCGCCGATAAGTTCTCAAGGTTTGCGGCATCGATCTTTGGATAGAAGAGGCGTTGTGCGCCACTAAATGCAAATCCCACTCGACCGTATTGAGCCAAGATATCGAGATCACTAATTCTCGCCGATCGAACTGGGCCCACTACATCCGGGAGGTCCTTCGGATTTGAGAAGATCGCGGCAATTCGACTGAGGCCACCTTCAACTTGTTCGATATAGACCACATCGGCTCTATCAAGATTGATCTGTGGATGAGCTGGTGGTGTGTCATCGATCTTCACCGCAAGAATCGGACCGTTGCCACCTGGAAGATTGGAAAGGAGATTGAGTTCTTCGGCAGAGGGCGTTGCAGACTTCTTCGAGCTCGCGCCACAGCCAGTTAAAGCGAGCGATGCTGCCAAGCCAAAGGTGAGAAGGATTGTGCTCTTCACCTTCATAGCGCGTCATCTTCGAAGGAGTAATGGAACGGTAGCTTTGCCCGTCCTGCGAGATGGAAGACTTTGAAGATTGCCTTCTTACGGAGATTTTCAACTGCTGAGACGGATTCAAGGTGTATCGCAATCGCGAATTTGATTTTATCAGTCACATCAACAAGGCGGTCCAAGAGGGCAACCTTAATCTCAATCTCCCCTGCTACGGCTGACTCTCGTAAGACCTTGAGAGACTCTGAGAGCAGCGATTCAGCTTCATTGCGATCAGACATTGGGGCTTCACGACTCTCATAAGCCGAGGCAGTGAGGAGTAGATCTAAGGCCGGATCGAGATCACTCTGATGGGCAATCTCTAAGGCAAGGGCTGCTCGGCGTTGCAATAGAGCATCGAGATGTTCCCACGATGTTTCTACTCGGTGATGCAAACGGTCCAGGCGAGCGGCAGAAAACGAGAGGTACCAGGCGAAGATTAAGAGTGCGATTGCGATCAGAAGGATTTTACTCATTAGATCTAAACCTCTTCCATGGTCGATTGTCAGAACCAAGTGTCACGCCGTTACCAGATGCAAGAGCTAATTCATAGACATCCGAAATTTCAGAGGCAACATTCTTCCAGTCATAACGCGCTGAGGCTATGTGCGCGGCATCAGTTTTTGTTAGCCGCGAAGATGAATCCTTCAACGCCTTGATCGCACTCTCTGCGAGCGATTGCGAGTTTTCAGAAGCAAAGAGTGTTCCGTATTCCCCGTGAGCGAGGACCTCTCTAAATGCTGGAATGTCACTGGCGAGGATTGAAGCACCAGCAGCCATCGCTTCAATCAAGATTATTCCAAAGGACTCTCCCCCAGTATTTGGTGCTACATAAAGATCAACTGTTCGAAGAAAATTCGCCTTCTCGGCTTCGCTCAAACGTCCGACAAACCTGACGCGATTACGTAGACCAAGTGGAATGCTCTTGATGAATGTGACCTCGTCACCAGGTCCCGCAACGATCAGTTCAACCTCTGGGAATGCTTTAGCTATCTTCGGCAACGCCTCAATCAATACCGAAAGACCTTTACGCGGCTCTTCGAACCTTCCTAAAAAGCCGATGCTTGGACGGCCGCTATAAGCAGGAACATTTGCTGCTGACTCATATTTCTGCAGATCAATTCCATTTGGAATAACAACGGCATCAGTCTGGAAGTGCTCACGAAGTGTTGCTCTCGCCATCTCAGAAACTGCAATGCGTGCAGTGAGACGTTCGATCACAGGTTCGAGCACAGTGCTCGCTGCAACCAGCGTTCGTTGCTTTGCTGCGGCTGTATGGAAGGTGCCGACCATCGGACCAACGCCTGACCAGCATGCAATCAAGGAGAGGGAAGGTACTTCTGGTTGGTGGAGATGCAAGAGATCAAAGTTATTACTAGAGATCCAATGTCGCACCCGTGATGTGGCGAGCGGACCAAAAGCGACCCGAGCGACTGATCCATTGAACGGGACGGCAAGTGGTCGACCGGCTGGAACAAGATAGGACTCCGTCACTGAGCTCTCATCACTGACTGGTGCGATTACGGAGACTTCATGACCGCGACCGATGAAGTATTCAGCTAACTCCTTGATATGGATCTGCACCCCACCTGGCGTATCCCATCCGTAAGGGCAGACCATTCCGATTTTGGATAGCGGCAAGGTCATTCTGATCGCTCCACAAAATCGCCATCGATCCAGATTCGTTGCAACATGTGCCAATCAGCGGTGTGCTCTTTGATTAACCGGCCGAATCGATCTGCACACGCTTGCGTCATTCGAGCGATCTTCTCCGCATCGCTGCCGCTGTCTGGAATTGCTACTTCACCTTCAAAGATGATTCGGATACCAGCCTCTTCATATTTCACGAAGGCGGTGATCAACGGCGCACCGGTTTGCAGACTGAGCAGCGCTGGTCCAACTGGCATACGGGATGGACCACCAAGGAAATCAACCTGAACTCCAGATTTAGAGAGATCACGATCTGCTACTAGGGCGATCAATCGGTTATTGCGCAGCCGTTGTGAGAGTGTTGCAAGGGATCGCGCACTCGCATCAAGGACTTCCATGCCGATACTCTCGCGATAGGCCAGGAATCTACGGAAGAGCTTCTCGGGTTTTAAATGTTCAGCAACAGTCACAAGCGGCGCACCGCTCGCACAGAAGTACGCCCCGGCATGATCCCAGTTACCAGCATGCGGCAAGGAGACAATTACTCCCCTGCCAGCCGCAAGTGGATCACGTAAGAAATGCTCGTTCTCGACAACAACACTCTGCATTGTTTGCGCGCTGGACCACGAAGGAAGTCGGAATGTGTCACACCAATAACGCATGTAAGAGCGCATGCCCTCTTTAACAAGAAGTTCTAGTTCTTCATTCGATATTTCTGGGCGTACGCGGGCGTAGTTACTTCGAAGCCTTCGAATTGGTCCCGAATTGCGCGAGTAGATGAAATCTCCAAGAGCCCGAAAGATTCCGTATGAAACTTTTGCAGGAAGCGAACGAGTGACCTTCCATGCGAATGAGTAGGCGTAGTAAATGAGAGCCTGACTCATCGTGAACCTTTATAAACGATTACTAAACGCTGAACTACAGTTATGAAGGAGAGCGCGAAGAGAGCCCAAAATCCGATCGCCAAGACAAAATTGAGGCCAAGTCCATGCAATCCAGTAGCGACGAGAATGATGATCAGACGTTCAGTACGTTCAGCTATTCCGCCATTGCATTCGATATCAAGACCTTCTGCTCGAGCCTTGATATAGGAGATCAAAGATCCAAGGATTAAGACAGCAAGCACGACAGGAACAAGACGATCGTTTGATTTGCTCAACCAATATGTAACGGATCCCAGAATCGCAGCATCTGAGACCCGGTCAAGCGTTGAATCAAGGAGTGCTCCCCAGCGAGACGAAGTGTTGCTGATTCGCGCCATGGTGCCATCAAGAAGATCGAAGAGAACGAAGAGAGTTGTGACGATAGTTCCAGCAAAGAAGTGGCCCGTTCCAAAGAGCAGGATCGCGCTCGCAGCTGAGCCCAATCCCCCAAGTGCGCTCATTACATTTGGCGTGATGCCAGCCTTTAGTAACCCGTGGCATAGAGGTGTGATCACACGGGTGACAGGTGCCTTAATTGACCGCTGAAGCATTGATCACATCGTAGAGTTCGGCACTATGACAGACCTAATCCCACACGGCCTCAAGGTTCACCTCGTCGGCCAGGGCAGGGCTGACCTTGCCGCCGCGCTTGGCGTCACCGTCGAACCGCTCGACTCCGCAGACTGCGCAATCTTCATCGTGAGCGCAAAGGATGGAATAGTCCGCGCTGACTCAGACTCTTGGGCAACGGCCCGCGAGCTCTATATCCCTTCAATCGTCGTGATTACCGACCTCACCGCCGAGAACGAGACCGACTTCGAAGATATGGCCGCTATCGCCGGGCGAATCTTGGATCCAGTCGTTACCCCTTACCTCGTTCTTCACCTCGACGATGGAACTCCGATTGCGCTCATCGATCTCATCACTCAACAGATCATCGATTACAGCGAAGCGGCTATCTCGATACGCGAGAGCGACCATGAACATCAAGAGGTGATCGCTGAATTTAGGGATGAATATATCGAGGCGCTTGAAGCTGCTGGTGAAGATGCGTTTGAGAATGCACTTCTCTATCCAGCTCTTCCTTGGATTGTTGGTTCAAAACTGGGATTAGCTGAGATCGCCCTCTTCTTATACCGAGTGCCACGCAGCAGCTAACGCTGAGCGAGTTTCAGTAAGTAGTTGCGGCAAGACCTTTGTTTGACCAATGATCGGCATGAAGTTTGCATCTCCGGCCCAACGTGGGACGACATGTTGATGGATATGTTCAGCAACGCCTGCTCCGGAAATAGCTCCTTGATTCATTCCAAGGTTGAAGCCCTTTGCGCCAGAGACCTGACGAAGAACCTTCATTGCTATTGCGGTCAATTCAAAGATCTCATTCCGTTCAGTGTCGGTGAGATCGGTGAGATCAGCGACATGGCGATATGCGCAGATCAGAAGATGGCCCGCGTTATAGGGATAGAGATTCATCACAACATATGCAGAACTTCCACGATAGACGATGAGACCGTCTGCATCATCAAGAGTGGGAACTCTGCAGAATGGACAAGGAATATCGTTTCCAGGAAGTGGACGATTCTCGCCAGAGAGATAGGTCATTCGATGTGGAGCCCAGAGTCTTGACCACGAGTCAGGCATACCCGCGCCACCGAGTAATGATTCTTCTGGTTCGAACTCAGACACAACTAGACCTGAGTTCGCTCGTTGACAGCCTTCAGAACTTCGGCAATCGCTTCCTCGATAGGAATGCCATTACGTTGTTCGCCATTGCGGTAGCGGAATGAGACAGAGCCCTTCAGTTGATCCTCTTCACCGGCGATCATCATGAACGGAATCTTCTCAAGCTGAGCGTTTCGGATCTTCTTCTGCATGCGCTCATCAGCGCTATCGATATCTACACGGATACCAACCTTGCGCATTCTCGCTGCAACATCCTGAAGATAAGGGAGGAATGAATCAGCAACTGGAATGGCGCGAACCTGCACAGGCGCGAGCCATGGAGGGAATGCTCCTGCGTAATGTTCGGTGAGGACGCCAAAGAATCGCTCTATCGAACCAAAGAGGGCACGGTGAATCATCACTGGCTGCTTCTTCGTTCCGTCACTTGCTTGATATTCAAGATCAAAACGTTGCGGCAGTTGGAAGTCGACTTGAATCGTAGACATCTGCCAGGTGCGACCAATCGCATCCTTTGCTTGAACCGAAATCTTTGGTCCGTAGAAAGCTGCACCGCCTGGATCATCAACGAGTTGGAGGTTGCGCTTCTCGGCTACAACACGGAGCGCATCTGTAGCTGCCTCCCAATCCTCATCCGATCCCACGGATTTCGCTGGATTGCGGGTGGAAAGTTCGAGATAGAAATCTTCTAGTCCGTAGTCGCGAAGGAGATTTAAGACAAAGGTAAGGAGTGAGTCCAACTCCTCTTGCATCTGATCTTTGGTGCAATAGATGTGAGCATCATCTTGGGTAAAGCCACGTGCTCGAGTGATGCCGTGAATAACGCCAGACTTTTCATATCGGTAGACCGTTCCAAATTCGAAGAGACGAAGAGGAAGTTCACGGTACGAACGCGAGCGAGACTTATAAATAAGGTTGTGGAATGGGCAGTTCATAGGCTTCATGTAGTACTTCTGACCTGCACGCTTTACCGTGCCATCAGCGTGGTACTCCTCATCCATCACCATCGGTGGATACATGCCCTCTGAATACCAATCAAGGTGACCAGATGTCTCAAAGAGAGCAGCCTTGGTCAGATGTGGTGAGTAGACAAATTGATAATTCTCTTCTTCATGGCGCTTGCGCGAATAATCTTCCATCGCACGACGGATGATTCCACCCTTCGGATGGAAGACCGCAAGGCCACTTCCCACCTCTTCTGGGAAGGAGAAGAGATCGAGTTCTGCTCCGAGCCTTCTATGGTCGCGCTTCTCTGCCTCTTCTAGAAGATGGAGATAACCATCGAGCGCTTCCTGAGAAGGCCACGCAGTTCCATAAATACGTTGAAGCATCGGGTTCTTCTCAGATCCACGCCAATACGCACCAGCGGTACGCATCAATTTAAATGCTGGAATATGTTTCGTTGATGGCAGATGCGGACCTCGGCAGAGATCAGACCACGCTGGCTCGCCATCTCGTCCTAAGTTGTCATAAATGGTGAGCTCTGCTCCTCCGACTTCGACACTTGACTCATCATCGTGGCCGGATTTGAGTCCGATCAATTCGCATTTGTATGGCTCATTCTTTAACTCAATAAGGGCATCCGCTTCAGATGTAACACGGCGACGGAAGCGTTGGCCGGCCTTGATGATTTTACGCATCGCACTTTCAAGCTTGACGAGATCATCAGGAGTAAAGGGCTTCTCTGGATCGAAGTCATAATAGAAACCATCAGTGATCGGTGGTCCGATTCCAAGCTTTGTCTCTGGAAAGACCTCTTGCACTGCTTGTGCCAAAACGTGAGCGGTCGAATGGCGAAGAACGGCCAAACCATCTGGTGAATCGATGGTGATGGATTCAATGTGATCACCATCTGAGAGTTCGGTCCAGAGGTCGCGGATATCCCCGTTGATTCGGGCCACAACAACATCAGGCTGGTCGGCGAAGAGGTGTGTTGGGCGCTGGTCTGCGGCGATCTCTTGAGCAACTCCGTTGACGGTGACTTTGATTGAATCGCTCATGTGCGCAGGTTATCAACTCTTCTTTCCAGGGCGTCGCAGGCGGTCACTTTCGGCAGGAATCGAGAGTTGGCGTGGGGCGGGGTCAATGCGATAGATTTCACCCTCTACTTAAGGGCAACCTTGAGCAGTATGCGGACGTAGCGCAGTTGGTAGCGCGGAACCTTGCCAAGGTTCAGGTCGCCGGTTCGAACCCGGTCGTCCGCTCGCAGGAAAAATGGTCGGATGGCCGAGAGGCGAGGCTCAGGACTGCAAATCCTGCCACACGGGTTCAAATCCCGTTCCGACCTCCATTCTGCAAAGATGGAGTAGTAAGAAAAGCAAGAACCGTAAGTACATGGACGATTGGCTCAGCGGTAGAGCACCACATTGACATTGTGGGGGTCACTGGTTCGATCCCAGTATCGTCCACCAGAACGTAGTGATGTGGCGCTAGCAGTGAGTCCACCAGAACGTAGTGAAAAAATTACGCGACGAAATCCGAGAGTTGAATCTTCGTCATCGCCCGCAACGCTGCCCAATTCTTCTGAGCTTTCTCAGGATCTGAATTGCCTAGGTAATCGCGCATTTGAAGTGGAGTGATCTGCCAACTGACGCCCCACTTATCGGTGCACCACCCACACTGCCCTTCCTTGCCAGCCTTGGTGATCGCCGCCCAAAGACGATCCGTCTCTTCTTGGCCATCACACTGAATCGAGAGCGAGATCGCGGTATTAAATTCTGGGCCACCTTCAATGCACATGCCAATGAACTCGTGGCCATAAATGGAGAAATCAGCAGTGAAGAGCGGTGCTCCCTCTCCCATCCGATTCGCTTCATGAACAACGACATCTTTGAAGGTCGCCTTGTAGAAGGTGAGCGCCTCTTCCAAGTCATTCTGGAACCAGAGGAATGTTTTTAGGCTTGCCTGCTGTGTCATATGAGGAGCATAGGTTGATCAAGCAGTACTTGTCGCGGCTCCTGCGAGGAATTTGCAGGAGGCGTGTCGGACGAGATTCTATTTAGTTGAATTTTCAACCAAATTCATCTACTGTACATGTACACGCTCTAGAGTCACTGAAGAAGTTACTCACCGATCAAACAAAGGAAACACGATGTCAGTTCTTTCAACAATTCCAGCAGGTTCATTCACTATTGATCCATCACACAGCCGCATTGGTTTCAGCGCACGTCACGCAATGGTTACCAAGGTTCGTGGCTCATTTAACGAGTACACAGGTTCAGCATCCGTTGCCGATGGCGCAGCTTCAGTCAACGTCGAGATCAACGTAGCTTCTGTCGATACTCGTAGCGCAGATCGCGATGGACACCTCCAGTCCCCTGACTTCTTCGATGCAGCTGCCTTCCCAAAGATCACCTTTGCATCAACAGCAATCAAAGATGGCGGTTCAGATTCAATCGTCGTAGACGGAAACCTCACAATCAAGGATGTTACTAAGCCAATCAGCATCACCTTTGAGTACACGGGCACAGCAACAGATCCATTCGGAAATGTTCGCTTCGGTCTTGAAGGTGGAGCCGAGATCAACCGTAAGGATTTCGGTCTCGTCTGGAATGCTGCACTTGAGACTGGTGGAATCTTGGTCTCTGAGAACATCAAGCTCGAATTCGAAATCTCAGCAATCGCAAATAAGTAAGGTTCTTAACGAGAGAGCCCCGGGGATCTCCTCGGGGCTTTTTGCTTTCCGAATCTTTTAGGCGAGTGAAATACAAGAAACTCCGACAACGGCGAGCACCACTCCAAGGTATTGCTCGCGCTTCAACCTCTCGTTCAAGAACTTAAAAGCAAGAATTGTGGTCACGATCGGGAAGACTGATCCCAAGACCATAGCGATAGAAACAAGGCCTTTGGTGGTTGCGACTCCCAGGGTGTAATTGGCCAAGAAATCAGCGGCCCCGATTGCGGCGAGAGTGGGTAGATCTCGGAGTGCGAAACCACCGACTCCTCGAACCTTGATCGCAATACCAATTGCCACCAACACGGTCGTGCAACGCATGGTTGTCATAGTAAGTAGTGAATCAACCTTCGCGCCGCGTGCCATGAAGATGAGAGCGAGACCAAACATCACTGCAGTTAATGCGCCTAAAAGCAACGGCTTGGCACTCACACCGCTTCGCAACTCTGGACCTGAAGCCAAGAAACAACCCAGGAGTGCGATCACCATGCCACCAAGTTGAAGAGCCTGCGGCCGCTCCCCCTGAATAAATCCATATGTGACTGGAATGATTGCGCTCAGCGAAGTAATCGGAGCAATAACACCCATCTTTCCAGTGGCGAGCCCTGCGTAATAACTGACTAATCCAACGAATCCCGCGGCTCCGGCACAGATGCCAGACACGACATAGCCACTGCTAGAGAGATTGGGAGTTTTCCAATCAGAGGTAATGATTAACGCGCTCACACCGATGAGAAGGCCAATCGCCTGAGAAGCTCCAGTAACTGCCAAAGCAGCGAAGCGCTTTGCAAGCGCTCCTCCGAGAAAGTCAGCGGTGCCCCATAAGAGACTTGAAAGTAGGGCGAGTCCAGCCATCATGTCGAAAGTATGTCAGCAGTTATGAGTACTTTATGGAGGTGAACGATATGACTCTCGCACAGACGACCTTTGTCATCGTTGATCTCGAAACTACCGGCGGCTCGCCAAAGAATGGTTGCTCGATCACTGAGATCGGAGCTGTAAAAGTTCAAGGTGGTCAATTACTGGGCGAATTCAAATCTTTCGTCAACCCATTGAGCCCAATCCCTGGCTACATTACCGACCTCACCGGCATCACAAACGAGATGGTGGCGACTGCCCCGATCATTGATGAAGCCTTGCCCGAATTCCTTGCCTTCTGCGGATCTTCAAATGAGACAGTCTTAGTCGCTCACAATGCGCCTTTCGATCTGGGATTCTTGAAGGCAGCTGCAGAAGAGATAGAAATCCCTTGGCCTGAATTCAGAGTTCTGGATACCGCCAGGCTTGCTCGCATTGTCTTAGGACGTGATGAAGTTCCTAATTGCAAACTTGGAACACTCGCACAATTCTTCAATACAGAAGTAAAACCGACCCACCGTGCATTAGACGATGCCCGAACCACGACTGAAATCCTCTACCACCTCTTCGAACGATTCGGCTCGCTCGGAATCACAACGACGAGTGCTCTCATCAAGAAGAGTTCAAAACGCATAAGTCGCCCTCGATATCAAGAGTCACAAGTGCACTGGCAAGTCAGAGAAGAGTTCGCGCAATATCAAAGATGGGAAGGCGAGATCGCCGAGTAGCTCGAAAGACTATTTATCGCGCTTTGCGACCAAGGCCTGAGTCATTGCAGCCCACTCATCCAAAAGGGTCGCTGCCCTTCCAGAATCAACAGCTTGTGCCGCAAGGACAAGTCCATTCGCAAATTGTTGCTCAACGCTCAGCGAGAAGTCGCCCTTAAAAGCAGCGATACCTGCTGCTGCATTAAGGAGAACTGCATCTCGTGCAGCACCTCGCTCGCCGGCGAAGATTCGACGGGTTACTTCGGCGTTGTATGAGGCCTCTCCCCCAACAAGTTCAGAGATCGGCGATGAATCAATATTGAGATTGCGAGGATCGAACTTCTCTTGCCGGATCTTTCCGTCGTGAATTTGATAGACCGTTGTAGTCGTTTCAAGCGAAATTTCATCGAGGCCATCATCGCCACGGAAGATGAAGCCCTCGCAACCTCTATCAAGCAATACCTTTGCCATCACTGGCATCATCTTGGCGTTAGCTACACCTAACGCGATCGCCTTCGGCTGTGCTGGATTAGCAAGTGGACCAATGAGATTGAAGACCGTTGGGACCGTGATTCCCTTTCGAGCCGGTGCCGCAAACCGCAGAGAGGAGTGGAACTTCTGGGCAAAGCAGAAACCGATACCCAACTTGTACACAGTTTGCTCAACCTCTTCACCTGTGAGATCAATATTCACGCCGAGAGCTTGCAATACGTCAGCAGCACCCGATTTCGATGTTGCTGCTCGTGAACCATGCTTCACGGTTCGCGCCCCTGCCGCCGTCGTAATGATTGCTGCAGTTGTTGAAATGTTGATCGTATGCGCGCCATCGCCACCGGTACCTACGATATCGACCGCTCGATCCGTTATCGAGATCGGTAATGAGAAAGCAAAGAGTTCCTTGACGGCCGCTTCAACTTCAACAGCGGATTCGCCCTTGTAATGCATTGCGATCAAGAACTCACGAAGTTCTTCCTGAGGTGCACTATCCGTGAGCAACTGATGCATCGCCCACTTCATTTGGTGAGGTGCTAGATCACTCTTCGATTGAAGTTGGGCAACTAGACCAGTCCATGAAATATCGCTCATCTAATTACGCTGTGATCGCAAGGCGCTGGCGCAGGAGATCGGCGACCTTGCTAGCAATCGTGAATGGATCAATCGGATGGCTGACCATGGCATCTGCCTTTGACCAGGAGGCGAGCCAAGCATCTTGGGCTCGACCGGTGATGAGGAGAGTCGGAGGGCAGTTGTAGATCTCATCCTTGAGCTGCCTTGCGATACCCATCCCACCTTCAGGGGTGGACTCGCCATCGAGGATGAAGAGGTCGATGGCGCGCTTCTCGTCCACGAAGAGACGGAGGGCAGCGCCAGTGGCAAACTCAACCACGGTGTGGCTTGGCAGGTCATTCGAGAGCTGGCTTCCAAGTGAAGTGGCGATCGTCGCCCGGACACTCTGGTTATCTGAGTAGATAGCGATGACGGGACTTCTCATGGTGAAAGTCTAGCCAGCGAATCCATCTTTTGAGCGTGGTAAGCCTCACATCGATCTGGACCCGTGGCGCGCTCTCCTGGTCGGCATTTCACCTCAAATCGGGAATAATCAGCCTGTGAGCACAACAGCGCCCCATAAAGCCCCAACCCGCCCGAACCTTGTGGCCGTTGGAACCATCGTCTGGCTATCAAGTGAGTTGATGTTCTTCGCTGCACTCTTCGCGATGTATTTCACCACTCGAGCAGTTCAAGGTCCAAAAGTTTGGCTCGAATCCACTGGCATGCTGAACGTGAAGTTCGCAGCTATAAATACAACTGTTCTTGTCCTCTCATCCGTGACCTGCCAATTCGGTGTCTTCGCCGCAGAACGTTTCCAGGCCAAGCGCACCGGTTCACTCTGGCGCTTCTCGAAATGGGGAATGCGTGAGTGGTTCGCTCTTACCTTCTTGATGGGAGCGTTCTTCATCGGCGGCCAGGTCTACGAGTATGCAAACTTAGTTCGTGATGGACTCTCATTCTCTTCCCGTGCATACGGTTCAGTCTTTTATTTGACTACTGGGTTCCACGGACTGCACGTAACAGGTGGGTTAATAGCATTCCTTGTCGTGATGATTCGTGTCTTTAAAGCTCAAAAATTCGGACATAATCAAGCAACAACAGCAATTGTGGTCTCGTATTACTGGCACTTCGTTGACATTGTGTGGATCGCGCTCTTCTCGGCGATCTACCTCATTAAGTAGAGAGCAGAAGTAGTTAATGCGTCTAAATAAGTTCCGTCGCAATCGCTTTGCCGGACCCGTTCTCGTCGTGGCGGCACTCCTTACCGTCGGCTCAGCCTTCTCTATCGCTTCTGCACTACCAAGTGCACAGAAGAGTGAAGTAAGTGCGCAATCAACTCTCGTCGATGAAGGTAAGCAGATCTTCCTCAAGGGTTGTTCTTCATGCCACGGTCTCAATGCCGAAGGTGGTGCGATCGCACCTAGCCTGATTGGCGTTGGAGCAGCAGCGGTTGATTTCCAAGTAGGAACTGGCCGTATGCCGATGGCAGATATGAGCCAGCAGGCAATGCGAAAGAAGCCGGTTTACAACGCTGAAGAGACAGCGGCTCTTGCTGCCTATGTCGCCTCTCTAGCACCTGGACCAGCAGCGATCGACCCTGCCTCGCTCACTTGGGAACGCGATGGAAACGTTGCTCAAGGCGGTCAGCTCTTCCGTACCAATTGCGCAATGTGTCATAACTTTGCCGCCCAAGGCGGCGCGCTCACTAATGGTAAGTACGCACCATCTCTGATGGGTGTTGCTCCTCAACATATCTATGAAGCGATGATCACTGGGCCGCAATCGATGCCCAAGTTCTCAGATAAGACGATTACCCCTGCAGAAAAGCTTTCGATCATCGCCTGGATCAAGTCTTCTCAGTCAGAACCCGCGATCGGTGGAGCATCACTTGGTCGAGTTGGTCCAGTAACCGAGGGTCTGCTGGTATGGACTTTTGGTCTTGGTCTCTTAATCGCAGTAGCCGTCTGGCTTGCAACGAAGGCGAGATAACAAAGAATGAGTAATGAACTAGCTGGCGTCGAACGTTTCGAAGATCCTGGTCTTCCAGAACACAAACATCGCAAGGCAGATCATGATGCAATCGCCGCGAACAAAGCAGAACGCCAAGTAGCAATCCTCTTCTTGCTTTCAGCAGTTGGCACGGTTGGCACTATCGCCTCTTATATCTTCATCGATACGAAGAAATTTATCTATCTACCAATTTTGGGTAATACAAATGCCGCCCAACTCGCACTTGGTACCGGACTTGCTGCCTCCCTCTTCTTCATTGGTATTGCAGCTGTTCACTGGGCTAAGACTTTGATGCCTGATGAAGAAGTAATCGCAGAACGACATGAGTTCCGATCATCGGATGCAGATCGTTCAGAGTTCGTTAAGACCGTAAAAGAGCGCTCTGGCGCAGCGGGTCTTGGTCGTCGTTCATTGATCAAACGATCTATGGGTGTGGCGCTCGGGCTCATCGGCCTCTCCCCTCTCGTACTTCTCCGTGACCTTGGCCCGCTTCCAAAGAACCAACTTTCCACAACTGATTGGTCTTCTGGTGTTCGATTAATGACTGACCCAGGCGGGCGTCCTATTATGCCCGGCGACCTAGAAGTCGGTTCCGTTGCACAGGTTCTCCCTGAATTACCCGCAGGCACCGAGCGAACACTCGAAAATATCGGAAAAGATGCCGTACTTCTCATCAGAATCCGTCCTGAAGAGTTCAATCTCAACGCTGAACGCCTTTCATGGACCTACAACGGAATTATTGCCTTCTCTAAGATCTGTTCTCACATGGGTTGCGCGGTTGCTCTTTACGAGCAACAGACAAAGCATCTGCTCTGCCCTTGCCATCAATCCACATTCGATGTCACTCGCGCGGCAAAGGTTATCTTTGGTCCAGCGGCTCGACCTCTTCCACAATTGGCGATCACAGTTGACGCTGATGGATATCTCGTTGCAAAGCAAGGTTTCACCGAACCCGTCGGACCTAGTTTCTGGGAGCGTAACTCAGCATGAAGAAGAGTGAACAAATCGCAGGTAACGTCGCTGGCTACATCGACGATCGCACTGGAGCCGCAGGATGGGCGAAGAAGAATCTCACAAAGGTCTTCCCGGACCACTGGTCCTTCATGCTCGGTGAGATTGCGCTCTACTCATTCATCATTCTTCTCCTCTCTGGAACCTTTCTGACTTTCTGGTTTGATCCTTCACAACAAGAGGTTGTTTACAACGGTGCATATGCACCACTTTCTCACGTAAGCATGTCCGCCTCATATGCATCAACTCTTCACATCTCCTTCGATGTTCGTGGCGGATTATTGATGCGCCAGATTCACCACTGGGCCGCTCTCATCTTCATGGCGGCGATCGTTGTTCACCTTCTACGTGTCTTCTTCACCGGTGCATTCCGAAAGCCTCGTGAAGCTAACTGGTTGATCGGTATCGGCCTACTGACCCTCGGCATTGTCGAAGGGTTCTTGGGCTACTCACTGCCTGATGATCTTCTCTCTGGTACTGGAATCCGTATCGCTGAAGCGATCATCCAGGCAATCCCGGTCGTTGGTTCATACCTCTCTTTCTTTGCCTTCGGTGGCGCCTTTCCTGGTCACGCTTTCATCCCGCGCATATATATCGTTCACGTACTCTTACTGCCAGGTATCTTCCTTGCACTCATCACTGTGCACTTGATGCTGGTCTGGTATCAGAAGCACACCCAATATCCTGGTCCTGGTCGTAAAGAGACGAACGTTGTTGGTTACCCACTTATGCCTGTCTATATGGCTAAGGCTGGCGGATTCTTCTTCATCGTCTTTGGTGTTACAGCATTCCTTGGAGCGGTCGCTTCCATTAACCCAATCTGGCTCTATGGTCCATACACACCAGGTCAGATCTCTGCGGGATCACAACCGGACTGGTATATGGGTTGGCTCGACGGCTTGGTGCGTATGGCTCCCCCTCTTGAGACGCATGCATTCGGCCACACGATTTCGTGGAATATCTTGATTCCTGGTCTGATTATTCCTGGCATTCTCTTTACCGGAATGGCACTCTATCCATTTATTGAATCGTGGATTTCAGGCGATAAGCAAGAGCATCATCTTCTAGATCGTCCTCGCAATGTTCCTAACCGAACAGCGCTTGGTGCAATGTCGCTTAGCTTTATGCTCATTGCGTTGGCGAATGGTGGAAATGACATCATTGCGACCCACTTCCATCTCACGATCAACGGCATCATGTGGTTCACAAGAATTGGACTCTTCGTGGTTCCACCGATCGTCTTCATCATTACTAAGCGCATCTGTCTCTCACTTCAACGCGCTGATCGCGAGATCGTCCTACATGGCCGTGAAACTGGCCGCTTGGTGATGACCCCTGAAGGTGAATTCCTTGAAGTCCATGAGGAGCTCACTCCAGAACAGAAGTGGACACTGACCCAGCATGCTCAACCTGCACCATTGCAGTTAGCAACGGAAGATGCTCAAGGCACTCGTTCGAAGAGCGCTGGAATTAAGGGTAAGTTGCGTTCTCGTATGAGCGCGGCAAATGCGGAGCAAATCGCTGCTCCAACCGCCGCACAAGCTCGCGAACTCGAAGGTGGACACCACTAAGGCGTAAAGTTCTTCTCGCGTTTATTCCATTAGGCTCAGCCAATGTTGATTCGTAGCGCAGGTCCCGGCGATATCCAGACCATTCTGGATTTAATTCGGGAGCTAGCTATTTATGAGAAGGAAGAGTTGCAAGCTAAGGCAACCCCTGAACAGATTGAACGCGCCCTCTTCTCGCCCAACCCAACCGCCTACTGTGAGTTGGTTGAGGTTGAAGACGGTTCTATCGCTGGCTTTGCGCTCTGGTTCAACAACTATTCAACCTGGACCGGCAATCCTGGCCTCTATCTCGAAGATCTCTTTGTGAAGCCTGAGTACCGAGCGCTAGGTTATGGAAAAGCTCTCCTCATTCATCTCGCCAAGAAGTGCGTGACCAATGGTTGGGATCGCTTCCAATGGTGGGTTCTGGATTGGAATGAACCTTCGATAGCCTTTTACAAATCCCTTGGTGCCGTCGCTATGGATGAATGGACGGTCTATCGCGTCAGCGGTGAAGCCCTCAAGGCACTTGCCGCCAGCTCCAAGTAGAACCAGATCAGCAATTGCCGCTGAGAATTAATGCGAAGCAGCTGAAGGCTTCTCGTATTCGAGCGTAAAGCCGATTACCGAGAATAGAAGAGCGCCGACTGCGATCAAAGTAAGCCACCAACCTAAGAGCAGCCCAAGACCTGCTGCACAGGCCGAGAGGGCTACCGGCAGCGGCCACCATGAATGTGGTGAGTAAAAACCAAGTTCGCCAGCGCCATCAGCGATCTCTGCCCCGAGATTATCTTGCGGAAGAACGCCCATACGGTTGCTGTTAAACCAGACGTAGAACCCTACGATTCCAGCCAGGCCTGAGCTCAGTGAGATGCAGGTAATTCCTACCGCTTCTCCACCAACCACGTAGTAGATGACGCCCATAACGGCATAGAAGAGTGAGAGCCCGACGAAGAGGCGATAACTAGCTTTCATTAGTGATCTCCCTCCAGATTTGCGGCTTCAGGGTGATGCAGATCAAAAGCTGGACGCTCTGATCGAATGCGAGGCATCGATGTGAAGTTGTGGCGTGGTGGCGGGCACGAAGTAGCCCACTCGAGTGAAGCGCCATAACCCCAAGGATCATCAACGGTGACCTTTGGTGAGTTGCGAGTGATCCAGACATTGATAAAGAACGGGATCATCGACATTGCGAGCAAGAAGGCACCCACTGTTGAGACCTCATTCATGAAGGTGAAGCCATCAGTTGAGAGGTAATCAGCGTAGCGACGAGGCATGCCCTTAATTCCGAGCCAGTGTTGGATTAGGAAGGTGAGGTGGAAGCCGAAGAAGAGCGTCCAGAAATGAATCTTTCCAAGGCGCTCATTGAGCATCTTGCCAGTCATCTTTGGCCACCAGAAGTAGAAACCGCCGAACATTGCAAAGACCACAGTTCCGAAGAGCACGTAATGGAAGTGTGCAACAACAAAGTATGACGCTGATACCGCGAAGTCCATTGGCGGGCTAGCCAAGATGATTCCAGTAAGTCCACCGAATAAGAAGGTGACTAGGAATCCAAGGATGAAGAGCATTGGCGTTTCGAAGGAGAGCGAGCCCTTCCACATAGTTCCAATCCAGTTGAAGAACTTCACACCTGTTGGAACGCCGATCAAGAAGGTCATGAACGAGAAGAACGGCAGCAGCACCTGGCCGCTAGCAAACATATGGTGAGCCCAAACAGAGACCGAAAGCGCAGAGATTCCGATGGTTGCCGCAACAAGTCCTTTGTAACCAAAGACCGGCTTACGACTAAAGACTGGCAAGATCTCGGTTGCAATTCCAAAGAATGGAAGCGCGAGGATATACACCTCTGGATGGCCAAAGAACCAGAAGAGATGTTGCCAAAGCATTGCACCACCATTGGCCGGGTCAAAGATATGTGATCCAAAGAGTCGATCCGCTTCGAGCGCAAGGAATGCAGCTGCTAGTGGTGGGAAAGCGAGTAGTACAAGAATCGAAGTAAGCAGAACGTTCCACGAGAAGATCGACATACGGAACATCGTCATTCCGGGAGCGCGCATAGTGAAGATCGTTGTAATGAAGTTAACGCCACCAAGGATGGTTCCAAGACCACCAATAGCTAGACCGATCACCCAAAGATCGCCACCTATACCAGGCGAATATTGAGAATTAGAGAGTGGTGCATATGCAGTCCATCCGAAGGATGCCGCTCCTCCTGGAGATAAGAATCCACCAAATGCCATCAACCCGCCAAAGAGGTAGAGCCAATACGAGAGCATATTCAGACGTGGGAAGGCGACGTCGGCCGCCCCGATCTGAAGCGGCATAATGACATTCGCAAAGCCAACGAAGAGTGGCGTAGCAAACATCAGCAACATAATGGTTCCATGCATCGTGAAGATCTGGTTGTACTGCTCGGTACTTAAGAACTGCATTCCTGGACGAGCCAATTCAGCGCGGAGCAGGAGCGCGAGTACACCGGCCACAAGGAACCAGGAGAAAGAGGTGATCAGGTAGAGATATCCGATCGTCTTGTGGTCTGTAGAGGTAACCCACTTAACGAAGAGCCGGCCCTTAGATTCTTTCGCCGGTTTGACTGAAGAGATCTCTTCGCGAGTAATCGTGCGTTCTGCATACGTTGTCATCGTTACGCCGCTTTCAGTGTTGAGAGGTAAGCCTGGTATTGCTCCGGTGTTACAACTTTGACCTTAAAAAGCATTTGTGAGTGATTGCGGCCGCAGAGGATATTGCAACGGCCCGGGAAGGTCCCGAGTTTCTCGGCTGCGAACTCAAGATGATTGATCACATGCGGCAAGGCTTGGATTTGAATCATGAACGCTGGAATCCAGAAGCCATGATCGACATCGTTTGAAGTGATTGTATAAAGAACTTTTTCACCGAGAGGAACAACAAGAGTTGGTGGTTGGGCTGGCGTTCCGGTCACAGTTTGTGCTGGGCCATTACCTGCATCGGCATAGGTGAACTGCCATGACCACTGAATCGCATTGACCGTGATGTTGTGAGGCGCGGTCGCGACTGTATCTACATGGGTAATCTTGGATTCATCGCGCGCGGTATATCCAAAGAGCACCAGCACGATGATAAAGGCGATCGAAGTGAGAGAAATTTCAACTTTGTTATTGTGCTTAAACTGACGTGGCAGTTCTTCGCTTTTGCGGCGATTGAAGATCACCGGATAAAAGAGAGCCAACGCTGTAAGTACACCCACCACACCAGCAGCAATCCAAGCTCCTTGCCACAACGGAATGGTCGTGTCATTGACGCTCGAGACTCCCTTGTCGAAGCCGAGGCCCGAAATATTCTTTGACTGACAGCCGGTTAGCAGAAGGGCCACTCCTGAGAGAGCGGCTAAAAGCCCGGCTTTTTTCGCTGAAGAAGAGCGCATTCGCATGGGTGGAAGTTTATCGGTGGAACTCGCACTTCGCGTCCGGCGGGGGTAGCGTTCGAAGTATGGGTTCAGTCACAGGAAATTTCACCAGTGAATCACCCTTGCACCCTGCCGCGAGGGCGGTATTCCTGGACGCAATCGATAAGGGCTGGGCGGACCCAGCAAAGCTCCATAACTCCTCCAGGGAACTCGACCACCTTCTTAATGAGTCTAAAGCGCTCTTTGCAGATCGATTGGGAGTCGAACCAGCCGCGCTCTCGTTCCTCGGGGAAGCCTCCTTGGGACACTTTCTTGCCATTTCAGGACTGAACCGCGCCCTACCGGCTCCCCGGCTCTTCTTCCCATCCACTTCACGTCAGGAGGTTCTTGAAGTTGTGGGATCCCATACTGGCGCATCTGCGCTCGGTGTTGATCTTGATGGCGCTTTCTCAATACCCGATGGTTCGAAGGAGGATCTTCTCGTCCTACAAACAGTGAACGGTGAGACTGGGGCAATCTCCCCCGACCCTTCCGAATTCATTGGTCGAATCTTTGTCGATGCCACTGCCTCCCCGCTTCAACCACCTCCGCAGAATTGGAGCGTCGCATTATGGGACTCAAGGTCATGGAACGGTCCGGCCGGCCTTGGCATCCTTGCAATTCGTGATGTAGGTGGATGGGTGAACCCACTACCCCATCTAGATCATCGGGTAGTTCCAGGAGGTTTCAATCCTGCACTCGCCATCGCAAGCGCAGTTGCCCTCGATGCCTTCGTAAAAGATTTCGTAGCAAATGAAGCAGCAACACGTCGATTCAACGAGATGATTCGGCGCTTTATCACAGATGAAATTGGTGAAGTAGACATCGCATCACCCGATACTGCGCGAGCGGAATTCCTCTCATTCTCATTCCTTTACGTAGATGCCCTACAACTCGTCGACATGATGAATCGTCGCGGCTTTGCCATTGACTCTGGTTCTGCATGCACCAGTGCTGCTCTTGAGCCAAGCCATGTTCTTGCTGCAATGGGTCGCCTCACGCATGGCAATGTACGAATTCGACTTCACTCAAGTATCGCCGAATCAGAAATACATGCTCTTCTTAAAGCACTTAAAGAGTGCGTCGAAGAGTTGCGGCATTAGAGATGACTCACGTGAATGCGCTTGGGAGACGATGTCCGCTGCCCATCATCATGATTGCCAAAGCCGTTAGTTCATGTCCGAGCGGAGAAGTTCTCACTCTTTCCAGTGATGACCCAGCTACCTGGCCTGATCTTCAAGCTTGGGGCCGCCTAACTGGCAAGGTGGTTAAGCAACTCGAAGCAACTCGCTTTGAGATAACGGCTTAGGGAGCGAACTCACTAGCCGATCAAGATTGGTTGAATCTTTGTTGCTACTTCAGCAGCAGGCTGCGCACCATAACTCTCGGCAAAGCGCGTCATAAACTCGCCCTCATTAAAGCGATACTCCTGCGGACCGACAGCTTCGAGGCAGAATGTTGCCATCATCGAACCAATCTGCGCGCATCGTTCGTGCGAAAATCCCCACGAGAGTCCCGATAAGAATCCAGATCTGAAGGCATCACCGATTCCAGTTGGATCAGTCTTGCTTCTCTCAACCGCACACCCAACGACGATTGTCTCTTTCCCGTGCTCTTCAATGCGAACGCCATTCTCGCCGAGAGTAACAACACGGATCTTCACTTGATCAAATAACTCTTGATCACTCCACCCAGTCTTCTGAAGCGTCAGCGCTAACTCATATTCATTTAAGAAGAGATACTTTGCGCCGGTAATGAGGTTCTTAATATCTCCACCCTCGAGACGGGCTAGTTGCTGTGATGGATCTGCTGCAATATCTATACCGAGTGATCGAGCGGTCTGCGAGTGACGGAGCATCGCTTCGGGATCATCGGGTGAGATCATCAAGAGATCTAATCCCCCGACCTTTTCAACGATGGGTCCGAGTTCAATCTCGCGAGCTTCACTCATTGCGCCCGGGAAGAATGAAGCCATCTGATTGAGCGTTCGATCAGATGTCACCATGTAGCTTGCTGTGTACAGGGTCTTAGAAATTCGGACGTGATCGGTATTCACGCCGTGACGCTTCAACCATGCGTCGTAGTCAGCCCAATCGTGACCCACTGATGCAATCAAGATTGGATTTAATCCAAGTACACCCATACCAAATGTGATATTTCCACCGATTCCGCCACGGCGAATATCTAAGGTATCCACTAAGAAAGAGAGCGAAACTTTATCGAGTGAGCCAGCCACAAAAGAGTCGGTGAACTCTCCTGGAAAGGTCATGATCAAGTCGCGGCCAATAGACCCGGCAATCGCAATTTTCATAGCAGCACGCTAATGCGTCAAAGGATGCGAGCGCGTTATTAGTTAAATGAATCGCCGCAGGCGCATGAACCCTGGGCATTTGGATTATCGATTGTGAAGCCCTGCTTCTCGATCGTATCCACGAAATCAATTGATGCACCCATAAGGTATGGAGTGCTCATCTTGTCGGTCACGACACTGACTGCACCGAAAGTTACAACGGTATCGCCATCAAGTGCGCGGTCATCAAAGTAGAGCTGGTAACGAAGTCCTGAACATCCACCTGGCTGCACGGCGACGCGCAGCGAAAGATCTGTGCGACCTTCCTGCTCGAGTAGCGCTTGAACTTTCTGTGCGGCTACATCCGTGAGAAGGATTCCAGTTGCAGTGCTCTGGATGGTGATGTCAGTTGAAGTCTCTGTGCTCATAACCCGAACTTTACCTCCTTTCCCGCCGCTCTGCCGCGCCAGCCTCTACTCGGCTCGCCCCAAACCTTTATGATGCGGATATGGCTAATACCCCGTTGGTTGATCTGCTCCTGATGGGACGAGAGCGCGACCTCTCTAGTGAACGCGGCGTCTCCTGCGATGGCGAGCTCCCAACTGCAAGCAATCCAGATCTCGTGGCCCGTGCGGTTGCAGCGAGGGAGGCCTTGGGTTCTAAGGCGATGATCCTGGGCCACCATTACCAACGGGATGAAGTGATCGCCTTTGCCGATATAACCGGCGACTCCTTTAAGTTGGCGCAAGCCGCCGCATCTAATCCAGAAGCGGAATTCGTCATCTTCTGTGGCGTGCACTTCATGGCCGAGAGCGCTGATGTTCTAACAACCGATCGCCAGAAGGTAATCCTTCCCGATCTTGCTGCCGGGTGTTCGATGGCCGATATGGCTGCAGCAAATCAAGTGAATGCCGCTTGGCGAGAGTTTGAGCGGCTTGGCATCGCGGCTAGAACGATACCTGTGACATACATGAATTCATCTGCAGCCATCAAGGCCTTTACTGGTGAACATGGTGGAACCGTTTGTACGTCATCTAATGCAGAGCGTGCAATGAACTGGGCACTTGAACAAGGCGAGAAGATCTTCTTCCTTCCGGATCAACATCTCGGTCGCAATACTGCAGTTCTCAAACTCGGGCTCTCACTCAATGATTGCGTTATCTGGAATCCATGGAAACTTAACGGCGGTCTCACCGATCAAGAGATTCTTGATGCAAAGATCATCTTGTGGCGTGGACATTGTTCTGTTCATGGCCGCTTCTCTTTACAGAATGTGAGAGATGTTCGTGAATTAAAAACGATTCAAGATTGGGTGATAGACCGCCGATTACGTGCTGTGCAAGGCGTTGGCGATGTAGTAAGTTTTGGTGGAAAAACAAAAGCTTACGAAATAAAAGT
>Ga0214202_1000216_pt1 | contig 25833 bp, 22 predicted proteins | sample TroBogEpilimnion_9_FD_153040 | JGI IMG/M metagenome (GOLD analysis project Ga0214202, IMG submission 153040) | Freshwater microbial communities from Trout Bog Lake, WI - 03JUN2009 epilimnion | ecosystem: Environmental > Aquatic > Freshwater > Lake > Epilimnion/Euphotic zone | place: Trout Bog...
AATGATGGGTCGCCATCATGCTCGAGTCCTTGGATCGCTAGATGGCGTTGAACTTGTTGCAGTTTCTGATCCAATGGGTGATCCACATGGCGTTGCTGGTGGTCGCGATGTTTTGAAGTCGGTTGATGACCTAATTAAAGTTGGAATTGATTATGCGATGGTTGCAGCTCCAACTGCATTCCACGAAGAACTTGCGCTCAAGTTAGCTGATGCTGGGATTCATGCGCTCATTGAAAAGCCATTAGCTGTTGATACACCTGCGGCAGAAAGAATCACCGCGGCATTTAAAGCAAAGAATTTAGTTGGCGCAGTTGGCCACATCGAACGTTACAACCCAGCGCTTCAACAATTACGCGCACGTTTGGATGCTGGTGAACTCGGTGCTGTTTATCAAATCACCACTCGTCGCCAAGGACCTTTCCCAGCGCGTATCGCCGATGTCGGCGTAATTAAGGATCTTGCAACCCACGATATTGATTCAACCGCTTGGGTTGCTCGCTCAAAGTATTCAAGTGTCAGCGCCCGTACCGCACACAAATCTGGCCGCGAACATGAAGATATGGTTGCCGCGGTTTGCGACCTTGAAAATGGAATTATTTCTAACCACTTAGTTAACTGGCTAACCCCATTTAAAGAGCGACTAACAATTGTTACCGGTGAACGCGGAGCATTTGTTGCAGATACTTTGACCGCTGATTTAACTTTCTATGCAAATGCCTCTGTTGAAACCCAATGGGATTCGGTTGCGGCGTTTCGTGGCGTTAGCGAAGGCGATGTAGTTCGCTTCGCATTTGCCAAGCCAGAGCCACTACGTGTTGAACATGAGGCATTTCGTGACGCGGTCCTTGGTGTAGCTGGAGCAACAGAACGAATTGTGACGATGGAACAAGGCCTTGCAACCGTTGCGGTGGCAAGTGCGATGCTGGAAAGTGCTAACCGTAAGGAAACAATTCGTCTATGAAAATTGCATTAGTAGCTCTTGGAAAAATTGGCTTGCCACTTGCAGTTCAGTTTGCAAAGAAGGGCCACCAAGTAATTGGTTGCGATGTAAATCAAAAGACGGTTGATTTAGTTAATCAAGGAATCGAACCATTTCCGGGTGAAGCCCACCTTGATCAATACTTAAAAGAAGTAGTTTCAAGTGGATTACTTACTGCCACAACCGATACGACTGCTGCGGTATCACAAGTTGATGCCGTTGTTGTGGTCGTGCCACTATTCGTCGATAACGATGGCGTACCTGATTTTGGTTGGATGGATGACGCCACCGCAAAGATTGCTGCTGGCTTAAAGCCAGGCACTTTGGTTTCATACGAAACAACCTTGCCGGTTGGCACAACTCGCAATCGCTTTGCCCCAGCCCTGGAAAATGGTTCTGGCTTGGTGGCTGGAAAAGATTTCCACTTAGTATTTTCACCAGAAAGAGTTTTAACTGGTCGAGTCTTTGCTGACCTTCGCAAATATCCAAAGTTGGTTGGTGGAATTAACGAATCATCAACTAAGGCCGGGATTGATTTCTACAACGCAGTCCTAGATTTTGATGATCGCCCAGATCTAACCGAGAAGAATGGTGTCTGGGATTTACTTACATGTGAAGCCAGTGAAATGGCAAAGCTTGCTGAGACAACTTATCGCGATGTAAATATCGCGTTGGCAAACCAATTTGCGATCTTTGCCGAAGGTGCCAATATCGATATCGCTAAAGTAATTAGCGCTTCGAACTCCCAGCCTTATAGCCATATCCACCAACCAGGGATCGCCGTTGGCGGCCACTGCATTCCAATTTATCCACGTTTTTATCTTTGGAATGATCCAAAAGCAACAGTTGTTCGCGCCGCTCGCGAAGCAAATGCTGCGATGCCAGAGCATGCTGTCTCAATTTTGGCCAAGGAAATTGGCGATCTAAAAGGTAAGCAGGTTGCCGTCCTTGGAATTTCCTATCGTGGTGGCGTAAAGGAATCAGCATTTTCTGGCGTCTTTCCAACCGTCGAAAATCTAAAGAAGAGCGGTGCCACCGTTCTTGTGAATGATCCGATGTATACCGATGAAGAAATAACAAGCCTCGGATTCACACCTTACAAAATCGGAGCTCCGGTCGATGCACTAATTTTGCAAGCCGATCACAAAGAATATAAAGAGCTTAAATCTTCTGACTTCCCAGGAATCAAGGCAATCGTTGATGGTCGCCGCTACCTAAAGCCAAGTAATTTCGCAGGAATCAACTTCAGAGTGATTGGATCGCCGGCAGATGGCCGTTAAGAAAGCTGCAAAAAAGGGCACAAAAAAAGTAGCAAAGAAAGCAACAAGGAAAGCGCCAGCTAAGAAGTCGGTTTCCAAACCGCGCGCAATAATGATCGTATTGAATGCGGTAACAAATGACTCTCGAGTATTAAAAGGTGCTTGGTACTTAGCCGATAAAGGCTTTGAAGTAATGATTCTTGGTATCTCGCCAAACAAGAATATTGATCACTTAAATGTTGGTCGCGCACATATTGTTAGAGTGCTTCGAAAGCCGCTCGTTAGTCGCGGTAATCGCTACATCAATGTCATCCGCAAGGCATGGCTGGCAACTATTGCCGAGTTACTTCCAACTCCTCGCGAAGTAACTCTGAAACCAATGGAGGATGCTCGTCGTGGCATGGTCCAAGCGGTAATAGATTTCAAACCGGATTTAATCCACGCCCAAGATTTCTCCGCGATTCCAGTTGCGGTGCAGGCTCATGACAAGATTCTTGCCCAGTCCGGGAAAGATGTACCACTTATTTATGATGCACACGAATTTCTTCCGGGCCAAGCAAATATTAAGCGCCCAATTAGACGATCACTCGTGGCGATGGAACGTAAGGCAATTTCAAAATTCCATCGCGTGGTAACGGTTAGCGAAATGATTGCCGATATGTTGCATGAGAATCATCGATTAGCCAAGCGCCCAGTTGTGGTAACAAATGATCCAGTGCTCGGCGCCGCTAGAAAACATAAGAGCGACCTACGTAAAGATATTGGCTTAGCGAAGAGTGTGCCGCTGATGGTTTATAGCGGCGGAGTTGCCCCACAACGCGGAATCATGGTTGCTGTTAAATCTCTTCCATCACTTCCAAAACATCATCTAGCAATTATGGCGCCGGGTTCAAATGCTCATCTAAAAGAGCTTGAAGCAATGGCAGCAAAGCTTGGTGTATCCGATCGCGTCCACGTACTTGGTTTTGTTGATAATGCCGAGGTAACTTCATACTTGAAGAGCGCCGATATCGGACTAATCATGAATACCCACCATGTAAACCACGAGCTTTCGACCCCGACCAAGTTCAGTGAATATTCACATGCTGGCGTGCCGATGGTGGTTTCCGATGTGAAATTCCTATCGCAAGAAGTTCGTCGTCTAGGTATCGGTGAGGTTTTCATCTCTGAAGACGTTCCTACCTTCGTTGAAGCTGTTAAGAAGGTAAGCGCTAACCCAGCGAAATATAAGAAGAATTTCACCAAGTCCTTCTTAAATGAACGAAGTTGGGAAGCGCAATCTGACAAATATGTTGATCTCTATATCGAACTGCTAGATCACGCGCCTAAGGAATTAACCTCAAGTGTCTTTAAGATTAGCGGTGGCGAATTGAAGACCGATCGCGAATCAATCGCAACTTTTTACGCTCGAACCATTAACTAAAGTTTTCTAGTAAAACCTTCGCTACTCGCTCGGCAGCATGACCATCACCATATGGGAGCGTCGTTGGTGATGTTGGTTTGGATCTAAGAGCGTTCTTTGCCAAGTCATTTGGCTCCGACAAAGTATTCCAACCATCAACCAAAGTCTCTGGCCACTCGGTTTCGGTTCGAATTGTGGTGCATGGGGTTCCGATTATGTAAGCCTCTTTTTGCAAACCACCTGAATCGGTTATTACACCGCGCGCATTGGCTACCAAATAAACCATCTGGCCGTAAGAGACTGATTTAACCGAGGTCACTGAACCACTTGAAAGATTGATTCCAAGTGCAGCAGCTTTTGCGGCAAGGCGAGGGTGGGTAATCAAAATTACCGGTGCGGGTAGTCCTTGCATCGATTCGATAATCGCTTTAATTCTCGTTGTGTCATCCGCGTTTTCGGCTCGGTGGATTGTGGCAACAAAATATTCGCCATTTACTAAATTGACCGATGATATTTCCGGACCAAACTCAGGCCTGTTTGAAGTGACCCGAACCTTAGTTTGCAAACAAACATCGACCATCACATCGCCAACCATTGCTGACTTTTCGGCCAATCCTTCTTTTGTTAGATGCTTAATCGCAACATCGGTTGGGGCCAATAACAGATCGGCAGCATGGTCGGTCAAGATTCGGTTATGTTCTTCCGGCATTGCGCGATTAAATGAGCGAAGACCCGCTTCCAAGTGAGCGATCTTGATCTTTAATTTCACGGCTGCGATTGCGCCAGCAAGTGTGGAATTGGTATCGCCGTAAAGTAAAACTAAATCGGGACTAGTCTCTAAAAATATCTTTTCAAGTTTGATCATCATGTCCCCCGTTTGTTCGGCATGTGATCCACTGCCAACACCCAGATTAAAATCTGGTGGTGAGATCTGTAATTCGTCAAAGAAGCTTTGCGACATCTCTGGGTCGTAATGTTGGCCGGTATGCGCGATTAAGTGTTCGATTCCAGCCTTTTTGAATGCATGATCAATCGGGGCCAACTTAACAAATTGTGGCCTGGCGCCAACGACTGAAATTACTTTCACAACGCCACCTTACAAGATCACACTCGAGAAGCCCCCTATTTAGTGATTGGCATTTTCGACTTAAGTTAGAATTGGGTAATGCTCTCCCGCCTAAAATCCAAAATTATTCAGCGGATTAAGGCTGTCATAAAAGAAGAGCTCCACAACTATTTCACCTATTTTAAATCCCATCAGCGCAAAGTTCTTATCGCTGTTTTGATAAGCGCCCTTGTTGTTACAGGTTCTTTCTTTGCCGGAAAGCGATTGGCGATTCACAATGAAGATATCTACCAAGTCTTTCCAAAATTACCGACCTATGGCGCACTAAAGCCGGTCGATCCAACAACCTTTGACCAAAGCCTTACACAATCTGGATACCCTGATGGCGGTACCTTTGTAGATTCAAGTTGTGCACCTCGTTCGGGTGATTGGGTCAAGAACGAGAATGCGAAGCCGGGTGTTGGCATCACTATGGATGAGTTAACCAACATGCATGTAACCATTCCACTTGGAAGCGCTTTTTGGCTTGATAAGAGTTCTGTTGGTTGTGGTGCAATTGTTGGCATTCATGCTTCGCTAATTGATAGAAATTCACGAAAGGCCGAAGATGGTAAGCGGACTTTCCAAGTTATTAGAGTTGGCTGGTATGGCGGTGCTGGTGGAACTGAGGTTTGGCGTTCGGCTCCAGTCACTTTGGACTACCAGAAAGTGGGCAAACCAAAGAACGCTTATCGAACCGTGGAAACAAATTGGAAAACCACATTAAGTTTCACAATCGGAAACAATTGGACTCCTGGTTTTTATTTGGTTCTCTCGCGATCAAGTGATGGAACTATTGAAAGCTCCGCTCCATTAATCCTTAGAAGTCCAGTTGGAACATCGAACCTGGCTCTTATAAATTCAACCCTTACTTGGCAGGCTTACAATAATTTTGGCGGCCGCTCCCTCTACAGAGGACCTGGGGATACATCCAAGCAACAGTCAAATGAGCGAAGCCGCGTCGTTTCTTTTGATCGTCCGCTAATTGGTAGTGGCGAGCTTCTAGTGCAGCGGGATGCAATTCCGTTGGTGCAATTTGCCGAGAGCAAAGGATTTAATATTGACGAATTTGCCGATACCGATGTTCAGGAAAATCCCACATTAGTTTCTAAGTATCATGGCTTAGTTTTCGGCGGTCATCCGGAATATTTCACTCAGACTATGTTTGAAAGTTTCATTGCAGCTCGAAACAACGGAATTAATCTGGCTTTCTTCAGCGGGAATACCGCATATTGGCGCGCGCGCCTTTCGCCTTCCCCAACTGGCCCAGATCGACATGTCACAGTTTTCCGTTATTCAACCGAAGATCCGATTCGTGATAACTCGCAAACAACGATGCGCTATGAAGATCCAGTTATAAATCAACCTGGATCGTTGCTGACCGGTGAACACACGTCTGGAATTGGGGTAACTGGCGGAATAACGGCCGTTTCAATTCCAAGTTGGCTAAAGATTCCCGCTTGGACATCCATTAATGGTTTTGGATCTTTATCGGAAATCGAAGGTACGAAACCCAACGACATATCGGCGCCAAGAAAATACGGCGTAATTTTTCAAGGAAAGTTTCAATTCGCTCGAAGTTCTGGCGACGAATCCGAAGTAACGAAAACAAATTCTGTAGCGCAATCTATTTGGTTTAAGCTGCCCTCAAACGCTGTGGTCTTCAACGCTGGTGTCAATCTGTGGGCGTGTAATCTAGAACTTAGTTGCCCGATCGCCAGCATCGATGATCAATCTCGGGAAAATCTTCAGTCTGTTACTGAGCAAATTCTAAATCTCTGGCAACAAAGTGATCTTGGAGCAAAAATTAACTAATTGTTTAAGTTTAACTCGGGTTATTTTCGTACTCTTTAAATTGTTTTATTTAATCGGAATTAAAAGCACGAGTCCAGTAATCGCAATCGCCAAAACAATTGCCTGACTCAATATGCTCAACGCAGTTGCGCGATCTCTAGCTAAATCATCTTTATCGGCTACTTTTGACAATTCGCCAAGTTTTCCGAAGTTGAAAGTTCCCATAAATCCAAATGCCAGACAGAATTTGCGGCGTGATTGAATCCAGCCGACTGCAAAAATCATCGCTGGAATAAATATTGAAGCGCGAGATGCTTTTGGATGGTGCCCAGATATTAAAAAGAAAGCTAGCGCAATTGTTAGTACCGCTCCGATAGCGGCAACACTTTGGCGGCGGCGAATTTCGCCCGGTCCGATGTTGCAGACGCCAGGTTGGTAATTAGATGACATCGGCTTCTTCGTCCGCGAAAATTTCGTGATCATCATCGCCAGAACGTGAAACCCAGTTGATCACAGATTTAAGTACGCCAAGTAGGACCGCAAATACTGCAAAGACGGCCAATAGTCGACGAACTGCTTTGATCATGAGATAAATGTACCCGAGAGTTTTGGTTCACTCAGGACTTTTTAAGTTTCGGCGCGTTAACCCGCGTTTAACGCTTGATCGATATCGGCCCAAAGGTCTTCGATATCTTCAATGCCTACGGCAATTCGAACGAGATTTACCGGAATTGTTGGACTCTCACTACCCCAGCGGTGACGCCGCTCCCAAAGAGTTTCTACCCCACCAAGTGAGGTTGCATATGTAACCAACTTCGAGGATTGGCATGCCTTATCGGCAGCTTCTGGGCCACCTTTAACATCGATCGATAACACTGCACCAAAACCATTCATAAAACTCTTAGCTCGTTCGTGATGCGGATCGGTTGGTAAGCCTGGGTAGCGAACTCGTTCAACCTTTGGATGGCTTGAAAGTCTTTTTGCCAACTCCATCGCATTTTCTTGAGCTTTAGCTAAACGTAAAGATAGGGTGCGCATTCCTCGAAGTGCTAACCAAGCTTCAAATGGTCCTGGAATTGCACCGCCAAATTTTCTAATGTCGCCAAGCTTTGTCAGAAGTTCTTCGTTATTTGTTGAGACGCTTCCCATCAAAATATCACTATGGCCAGAGATAAATTTGGTTACCGAATTCATTGATAGATCAGCACCTAGATCCAAAGGCTTTTGAATTAATCCAGTTGAGAAGGTGTTATCTACTCCAATCAACACACCCGCCTTCTTGGCTGCGGCTATAACGGCTGGAAGATCGCAAACTTCAAGTGCGGGATTTGTTGGAGATTCAATCCAAGCAAAGTCAGCACCCTCCAGTGCGGCAAGAACTTCATCTGTGTCGGAGACATCAACGTAGCGAACCTTGGCACCAGCAGCCTCTAGCTGTCGCAAAACGTTCATAGTTCCGGTGTAGCCATTTTTTGAGGCAACGATGCAAGCGGTTGCTGGAAGTAATCTAAAAATTGCTCCGATGGCAGACATTCCTGACGGGAACAATAAAGTTTTTCCATTTTCTAGAGTTTCAATTGCTGCTTCCAAAGCACTCCAGCTTTGATTGCCAAATCGGCCGTAACCAACTTCGCCACCTGCATTAAAGGTTGAAGTTAATTCGATCGGTGTATTAAGCGCTGCATCGGCAGTGCGCTCGGGCCGTCCGGCAGCAACAACTTTAGAAGCTTCGCTCAGAGAATTTATAAAGGCAGCTTCAGAGTTTGAATGGTCTTTACTCATGGCCAAAGCCTAACTGTTAATTACTTCAAGAACTGCCGCAGCCGCATTGTGACCTGGGATGCCACTAACCCCACCGCCGCGCATTGCACCCGCACCGCAAATAAATAGATTTGGAATTGAAGTTTCAACACCCCATGTTGCAGGTGTGCCATCTTCTCGGAACGGCATCGCTAAATCCTTATGGAAGATATTTCCACGTGGCAAAGAAATTTCTTTCTCAAGTTCAAGCGGGCTCTTTACTTCAATACAGAGTGAACCATCGCTATTTTTGGCCAGGCACTCTTCAATTGGATCAAGAAGGTATTCGTTAATTTGAGATAGCAACTTCCGCTTTACTTCCGCCTTGGCCAAGGCTTCATCTTTATCAAACAATGATGCTGGTAGATGAATTCCAAAGAGCGTGAGTGTGTGCATTCCACGGGCAACTAAGTCGGGAGCCAAAATCGAAGTATCGGTCAAAGTATGGCAATAAACCTCGGCAGGAATTCGGTCTGGAATTTTGCCTGCTTTAGATTGCGCATATGCGCTTTGCAAATCGCTATAAGTTTCATCGATGTGGAAGGTTCCAGCAAAGGCCACCTTTGGATCGATTCCAGATTTTAACCTTGGTAGCTTCTCAAGAAGCATATTAATTTTAATTTGGCTGCCATCCAAGCTCTCGGGCTTAGAGATTCCAGCGATATCTGCCAGAACTTGTGGCGCACAATTGGCAAGAACAAAATCGGATTCGCAAGTTACTTTTTCGCTTAAAGAGACAGAAGAGCTAGTTGAACCGGAGGAACCAGAAGTTCCCGAAACTTCTACTGTGAATTTCTGACCATTCTTAACAACTTTACTTACCTTGGAATTGGTTTTAATGGTTACGCCGTTTTCAAGGGCCAATTTTGTTAGCTCCTTAATCAACGCTCCCATTCCCCCGTAAGGAACTTTCCACTCGCCTGACCCATTGCCAATCAGGTGATAGAGAAAACAGATATTTGACTGGAGGTCATGGGCATCTGAGAAAGTCCCAATCAAGCCATCTGTTAAGACAACACCTCGAACCAAATTATCGGAAAACCTCTTCTCGAGTACTTCGCCAAGAGGGCGTTCCATAATTTCATCCCAGATCGGATGATTGACCTTTGATCTCAATTCACTCCTAGTTGGTAGCTTTTGCAACATGGTCGGAGCTATCGCATCTGCCAGCTTTGCAACATCACTATAGAAATCCTGCCAAGCTTTAAATTCGCTTTCGCCACCTGAAATCTTTGCAAAATGCTCCTTGGTATCGCCGCCCAAATCAGTATTAACGAGAAGTCCTAGATCCTGATCCCCTCGTTTTGTTGGGGTGAAAGATGCCACGCTTCTTCCTAAAGTCTTAAAGTTAATACCCAAATCGGAAACAATTTGGTCTGGCAAAAGTGCAACTAAATATGAATACCTAGAAAGTCTTGCTTCGTATTCTGGAAAGACTTGTTGGCTTACCGAAGCGCCGCCCACATCTGGATTTGCTTCCAGAATAATTACTTTCAATCCAGCCTTTGCCAAGTAACAGGCTGCGACAAGACCGTTATGCCCCCCACCGATTATTACAACTGACTTATCTGAATTCTTCGCGCTTGTTTCCATATCCAATTACTTAAGCGCCTTAAGAATTCGATCCACGCCCTCTGAAATCAGCTTCTGGCTTGTAGCGAAGTTGAAGCGAACAAATTGTGAAGATGCTGGACCAAATGTGATGCCGGCATTAAATGCGACTTTTCCATTTTCTAATAGGAATTCCGCAGGATTTTCGCCAAGGTTTAGGGCGCTCAAATCTAGCCAAGCCAGATAGGTGCAATCTGGAATGCGATATCCAACCTGAGGCAATTTTCGATCGAGTTCAGCTTTTAGGAATTTGCGGTTTCGATCCAAAGTCTTAAGCGCCGCATCTAGCCATTCCGTACATTCAAATGCTTCAGCTGCTGCTAAAGCGCCAAAGAGTGATGCCCGATAATGAACCGCGGCAGGCATTAATTTTGCTCGCTCAAGTTGCTTTTCATGTTGGGTAATAATCATCGCGCACTTAAGGCCAGCAAGGTTCCAACTCTTACTTGCAGCCGTGACACAAACGCCGACTTCGCGAGCGGTTTCACTCACGTCTAGAAATGGAACAAATTCATTAGGTGAATAAACCAACGGTCCATGAATCTCATCACTGAAAATGGTTACATCATATTTCTTTGCAAGTTCGGCAAGGCGACTTAATTCATCTTTGGTAAATACGATTCCAACTGGGTTATGTGGGCTACATAAGAAGTGGGCTTTTACCCCAGAACGATAGCCAGCTTCAATCGCGGCAAAATCTAAAGAATAATTAAGCCCGCTCTTTGCGAGAGGCGCATCGTAGGGAGTTGCCTTTAACTCATTAATCCAATTTAAAATATTGTGATAAACCGGAGTGTTGTGCATAATCAAATCACCCGGCTTTAAGAAGGTTCGGGCAAATTCAACCATTCCAACGCCAACATCGGTTGCGGTGAAGATTTGTTCTGGATCAAGTTTCCAACCCCAACGCTTCTTGGCAAACTTTGCAAAGTTCTTTGGAAGTTCGGGTACTGAACCAAGGTAGCCAGTATCCGATCGCTCTAACATCTTTATAAGTAACTTGCGAACTGGCTTTGCTATTTCAAAGTCCATCTCGGCTACGGGTAGAGGCAAGATATCTGGTGCAAAGTCACGCCACTTGGTGCTCTTACGTTTGCGCAGCTCTTTAAGTGGCAGACCTTCGATTTTCATGCCGTGAGTATTGCAGGTTGAAATCGATATTTCTAGGGTCTAGGTATATTCGTAAAAAATTAATTAATTTGGTGTGGATCTTTATGCGTCTTGAGCAAGCTAATGATTGTTGTAAGCGCTAGTACTCCAATAATTACTCCCAAACTTACTTGTAATGAGATAACGGGGATCTTAACGCCAAATACTTTGTGCCAGCCTTGAGACTCTGCGGCTTCAAAGATCAGCTTTAATCCAATGAATCCAAGAATTATTGAGAGGCCCTCGGTTAAATAAATAAGTTTTTGCATCAATCCGCCTATTAAGAAATAGAGCTGGCGCAATCCCATAAGCGCGAAGACATTCGCGGTAACAATGATGTAAGGGTTCTTGGTTAAACCGAAAATTGCTGGAATCGAGTCGAAAGCGAAAAGTACATTTGTGGTTGCGATCGCAACTAAGGCCACGACGAAGGTTGAGGCCCCGCGTTTACGGATATAGGTAATAAGCCTTCCCTCATGCCACTCTTCTTCCTCGCTCTCGCGAATCAAAGAGATAGCGGTGTAAATCAAGAAGGCGCCAAAGAAGAAGAAGATCCACGAATAACGATTAACCACGGCAGAGCCAGCGGCAATAAAGACGCCACGCAAAAATAGTGAAGAGACTATGCCAATTAAGAGAACTAGCTCTTCGCGCTCCTTGGAAACCTTCAATCGGGCAAGAATCAAGATAAATACAAATAAGTTATCAAATGAGAGCGAGTACTCCGTAACCCAACCGGCAAAGAATTCTTGCCGAGCTTGGTGGGTTGACCAAATACCAAGGGTTATTCCAAATGCGATTGCTAGTCCAACATAAAAGAGAGTCCATAGGACTGCGGCCCTAAGCGTGGTGGTCTTATTGCGGTTAAAGAATGCAAGAGCGAAATCGAAGCCGAGTACCGCCGTAAGTCCTAAAAGGGTAACGATCCAGGCAGTTGAACTCATGTCCATAAAATACAGTAGTTTTACCATCGTGGCTCATACGACTCATGCGCAAATGAAGCAGATTGTCCGCAAGATTGCTAAGTCAGATTCTGCATTCGTTCCGATAATCAAAGCCTCGCCGATCTGCAATATCGGAGTTATCGATGTGCCCGAAGATTCTGGCGCCAAAGTTAAGAAGAAATATTCCCGAACTCATTATCAAACGCTTGTGAATTCAATTCTCTCCCAACAAGTTTCTGTTGCCGCCGCGGATTCAATTATCAAGAAAGTAACTATATTAAATGGCGGTCGAATCACGCCTGAAAAGATGGACAGACTTTCACCTGCAAAATTAAGAACCGCGGGAGTATCAGGTGCTAAGGCCAAAGCAATCGGAGAACTTACCGAAGCGGTTTTGAGTCGCGCTATTTCATTTCACAAGTTTCCAACGATGAGTAATGAAGAGATAAGTCTTGGGTTAACCAATATCTGGGGTATTGGACGTTGGACCGTTGAGATGTTCCTAATGTTTCATTTGGGGCGCTTGGATGTTTGGCCCGTCGGTGACTTAGCGATGCGCCGCGGATGGGAGAAACTTCATGGGCTTAAGGAAGATATTCATCCAAAAGAATTAGATAAGTTAGGTGACCAATTTGCCGGCCACCAAAGTGTTGTGGCTTGGTATTGCTGGCGGGCAACCGAAGGCGAAAGCTCTAGTTGGTAACGCAATCAAAATTTTGTAAGACCTGGGCGCCTACTAAGAACTAGGAAGAACTAGTAAGAACTAATTAACCCGCGTTAACTGGAAATGCGACTCCAGTGCTGGAATGGCAGTCATAACCATTTGGATTCTTTGCCAAATACCTTTGGTGATACTCCTCGGCTAACCAATATTGGTGTGGTGCAGCATCAACAATCTCGGTACAGATTGCATCCATACCCTCGCGATCTAGTGCGCTTTGGTATCTCGCCTTAGAGGCCATAGCCTTTTTAAATTGATCATCAGAAGTTGTGAAAATTGCGCTTCGATATTGGGTTCCAATATCCCCACCTTGTTGATTCAAGGAAGTTGGGTCGTGCATGGTCCAGAATTCTTGTAATAGTCGATCGTAGGAAATCTTTGTTGGATCAAAAATTACTTCAACACTCTCGGCATGTAGCGTCTTTCCGGTGCAAACTTCTTCATAACTTGGATGTTCTTTTATGCCACCCATATATCCGACGCTCGTTGCAATTACGCCTGGAAGATTCCAGAATCGACGCTCTGCTCCCCAGAAGCAGCCAGTTGCAAAGAAGGCTTGCTCGGTTGGTGCGTGATTATTTTCGTTATTCAACTCGCTCATGGGCATATCTTTGCAGTAACGATAGGCTTACCTCTACTTGAAATAACTATCCCGCCCCCGTAGCTCAGGGGATAGAGCACTGCCCTCCGGAGGCAGGTGCGCAGGTTCGATTCCTGCCGGGGGCACCAACCATTAACCAGATCAATGTATGTCGATCGCATCACTAACAATTATTATTTCCCGTAGACCCTTGTTATAACGGCCATTAAACGCGATAATTACGCTTCCGCTTTAAGCAAATAAATTTCTATTAAGGAGCACAAGCCCCCATGGATTGGCGCCATCAATCTGCTTGCCGCGATGAAGATCCAGAACTCTTCTTCCCTGTCGGCAACACTGGCCCTGCCCTGGCTCAAATCGAAGAGGCGAAGAAAGTTTGCGAACGTTGCACAGTAAAGGAACCTTGCTTGGCATGGGCGCTAGAAAGCGGACAGGATGCCGGCGTTTGGGGCGGACTATCTGAAGATGAGCGTCGGGCACTTAAGCGTCGTGCTGCACGTAACCGCGCTCGTATGATGGAGAGCCAGAACCAGTTCTAAGTTTTGGGTGCAAGTCAGCCTTAAAAGTATTGGCCAGGCTTTAACTAATCTCTTTTTACTTCCTTTTTACTTCCTTTTTTTATTAACTAGCAGGAAACTTCAATTCTGCAATGGTTTCATTCATTGCTCGGCGGAGTTCAATACTTCCCTTTAATTCATTCTCGGTCAAAGTCTTAACAATCTGAAGTCCAAGATTTGAAGATTGATCCCAATTAAAGTTTTCTGGCAAACCAATACCGTTATCGATAACCCTGACTACACACTGGCCTGGTTCGCGATCTACCTCTACCCGTAACTCATCCCCCGAATTATCCAAGCCATGTTCAAGTGCATTGTGAATTAATTCAGTAATAACCAAGGCAAGCGGAGTAGCAGTCTGTGAATCAAAGATTCCAAAACTTCCTACTTTTGCAACCTTAATTGGGCGAGAACTAAGTTCAATCGCATTAGGGACAATCCGGTCATATACCTCATCAAATGCGACGCTTTCAGCAGAACTAGCCGACAGTGTTTCATGAACTATTGCGATTGAAGCAACTCTGCGAACAGCTTCCGAGAGAGCGGCTTGAGCGGAAGGATCTTCAACGCGGCGAGATTGCAATCGCAAAAGAGCAGATACGGTCTGCAAATTATTTTTAACGCGGTGATGAATTTCGCGAATCGTCGCATCCTTTGTTAGAAGCGCTCGATCACGGCGACGCAATTCAGTCACGTTGTGAATTAGAACTATTGCTCCAATATGGTCACTTCCAGCGATCATAGGTATTGCAAGTAAATCGAAGATGCCAGAAGCATTTTCAAATTCATCTCGCTTAACGTTCTTCCCGCTCATGCGATTTAGCCAAGATTCATCGGTTGCTTGAGTCTGTTTTGGCTTTACCGTTTCGATCACATCACCAAGTTTGTGATTTTCAAGTTCACCACTCCACCCAGCTCGGTTAAAGGCTGAACGAGCATTTGGACTTGCGAAAGTAATAGTGCCGTTTACATCTAAGCGAATTAATCCGTCACCAACGCGCGGGGCCGATTCGGATTGATAAATATTGTCTTGAATTGGGAAGGTTCCCTCGGCAACCATTCGATAGATCATGTGGGCAATCTCGCGATAATTTAATTCAAGTCGCGATGGCGAACGCATTAAGTCCGCATTTCTATGGCGAGAAATAACTGCGATTACTCGGCCATCAAAAAAGACCGGAATGATCTCTTGTTTAATAAGAATCTCACCGACCATCTCTGGGGCCAGCTCTCGGTCAATTTCACCAGTTGAAAGCGCCTGATCTAACCGTGGATGACTTCCCCAATTTAATTCTTGGCCAATAACATCATTTGCGAAAACTGTTGCGGCCGTTGTTGGGCGAATATGAGCAACCGCGATATGCCCCTCGGGCCAACTCTGATAATCCTTGCGTTTTGGTACCCAAAGAATTAAGTCAGCAAACGATAGATCAGAAAGTAATTGCCATTCCACAAGAAGATCCGTTAACCGTGCGCGATCAGCATCTGTTAGCGCCGTCTGCGCAGCGATGCGATCTTCAAAGGCGGGCATGAATTCTCCGAGTCAGGGTTAAATATTTGAAATTATGCTCGCGATCTTACCAACCTCTTTGGTGAAGGCGGAATTTCGCTTCCCGGGTGTGCTTAACAGATGATTCACCTTTGAATCGACGGGTAAAACAAAATGATTTTCTCCACCCACGATGGCACCAAACCTTCGCTCCAGTGCACGATCTTCTCTGGTGTTCCCAGATTGATTCAGTAAATAGATTATTGGAAGTTTCCTAATCAAAATCGGAAATTGGTTTATGAATGTTTCCAACCGGATCAAACTTAACCCCGTTGATTTACACATATAAATCAAAGTTGTGGTTTCTTCTAGAATGGAATTTATGAGACCTGCCTGCCAGCGACGGTCGGTCACAACTTCATCAAGTGGGGGCAACGATCCGATATCGAATATGGCTAAATCGGCCAAATCCATCTCGCCAATTCCAACCGGTTTCTCTTTTGAATCCAAGGTGGCCAAATGTAAGTTTGAGTTCGACACGTTACTTCGACCAGCAAAATATGCAAGCGATGTCGAACGCATATCGGCATCAACAAGATTTACTGGCTCTTGGTGGGATAAGAAGTTTGCCAGATTTATTGCAAAGACACTCCTTCCTGGTGCACCCGTGGTTCCGGTTACCGTAACTCTTCGAGGCTTACGTGAAACTCTTCCAGCTAAAGTTTCAACAGATGCGCTCTCGGGGCTTCGTGTTGGATTTGCGATAAGTGGAAGTCTCAACTGGCTTCGTATTTGCGTCATTAATAGGTGGGCATTGTTTGGAATGTCATCAATGCAAATGATGGTGCTCGTAGGTGATTTGCGATTTTCCAATTCAAGTAAATCCAAACCTGGTAAATCTGTTTTGTATATCAAAATAGTCCTAGCTAAATTCCCGCGGGCATCTAAGAACTCAGTTAGTCCATTGAAATCGAATGCTCGAAAGACGATGCTCCAACCTTGTGAGAAAAGAAGTTGGGAAAGGTAATCTTCAGACTCAGCATCTGCGATCGCAGTGACGACTTGAATTTGTGGGATCTCAGATTGCACTTCGCACCAACACAATCCGGCCGCTTGCCACATTGGAAAGTAATTCTTCGACCAAATTTTGTGGCACTTTGAGTACTACCCCAACATCACCTCCTAGATCCCGCGACTTTTGATCTATCCCTTCAACACTCAAATTTGCCGCCACTAAATTTGTTAGGCTGCTCTTTTGCGAGGCCAATCCTGAAATCGGCAAGATGTAGAGATCGATGCTCTGCCCAGTTTGTAAATCTCCAGGTAAATCATTTTTTGCGACCTTTAGTGGAACCGAGTTCAAATCAATACCTTTAGAAGTTCTACTAAGTGCGGCAGTAGGAATTAATTCGCCCGCTCCAATTTTCCTAGTGACGATCGAACCAATCAATTTTGCACCACTTGAGAGGTAGCGCTTTGAGTTTTCAGGCAGCATCACTTTTGTCTCTCGTAAATCACTCGAGGCAATTACATCGCCAACGGCAAGCTCACCCTTTGCGGACCAGACAAGTACCGATCTATTCGCAGCGCTCGTAAGTGCTAACGCTGCAATCAGTGAGGTTAGAAGTAGTCCGGCGCCAAAGATGGCACGGGGATTTCGGCGACGAATAAAGTTGGAATCGAGATATTCGGTTAAGTTCATGGTTGATTAGTAGTCCACGCGGCCAAAATGGGCCCCGAGCCATCCACAAGATTGCTCTCCGTAGATCAAAAAATCCCCGTTATCTTGCTTGAAAGTTCATCCTTTCGGTTGAAGTCGCAAGCCAGAAAAATCAGCACTCTTTAGCAATGAAGACAACTACCGAACCCACAACCCTGCAAATCAAAGAAGTAAATATTTCATCTCCCGCTGGAAGAGTCCCATTCAATGAAGACCTTTGGAACCATCCAATGCTCGAACTCTATAAAGCAGAGCTAGCGCAAGATGAAGTCGTGATCCCAAGTAAGTTGTATCTGGTTCCAACGCCAGAGCATTACGGGGTTGGCTCTAGCAACCTCGATGATGAAGACTTTTCGCCACAACCCAGCGCGCTTTCAGAATTACCTGACTTAGAAAGTTGGGTAAATAGATTTGTGCTTACAACCGTTGAGATTTGGGGCGGACGCAGGAGTGCTATGCAACTTGCGAGATATTGTCATAGACAAGTTCATTCACAACTTGTTAAGAAATCTTCGGCAATTTCCGCTGCCCCAAAGATTCGTAAGGTTTATATAACCCAGCCGATCGATGGTGTTTGTGAGACGACAGTTACCCTTCGAATTGAAGAGCGAGTGCGTTCCCTAATTCTTCGCTTTGAAGGTGTTGATAAACGCTGGCTCTGCACCGAAATGGTTTTGCTTTAGAAGTTAGTTACTTGCTCCATGGCAACGCTTGTACTTCTTACCTGACCCACATGGACAAGGTGCGTTACGAGAAGTTCCGCCTTCGGTATGTGCCGCGCCATCTTCATCAGCTGCGGTGTAACGAAGTTCGGTTGTTTGGGCCACCGGTGGAGTTAAGCCTTTGGCTTCAACATCTCCGGTTCCTTCTTCAACATTAACTTCGACATTAAATAGGAATCCAACTAACTCTTCCTTAATGGCATCCATCATGGCTACGAATAAGTCATAGCCTTCCTTTTGATATTCAACCAAAGGATCGCGTTGAGCCATTGCACGTAGACCGATTCCCTCTTGCAGGTAATCCATCTCGTAAAGGTGCTCGCGCCACTTTCGATCTAGAACTGAAAGAAGAACTTTTCGCTCAAGCTCTCGCATGACCGGTTCAGAAAGTGTTGTTTCGCGGTTGGCATAAGCCTTTTCGACATCATCCAAGACGCGATCTAGAAGTAGATCAGAATCGATAGCGTTGTAGCTTCCAACTTCAGCAACGAGTTGTTCTGGAGTAAATGAAATTGGATAGAGCGAGCGAAGTGCAGTCCAGAGTGTCTCTAGATCCCAATCTTCGGCAAATCCTTCAGCGGTTGCCGCATCCACATAAGCAGTAACGGTATCGGAGATGAATGTTTGAACTTGATCCTTGATATTTGCGCCTTCAAGAACTTCGCGACGTTCGCGGTAAACCACTTCACGTTGGCGGTTCATTACATCGTCGTACTTAAGAACATTCTTACGCATTTCAAAGTTTAAGGATTCGACTTGGGTTTGCGCTGAACGAATAGCGTTAGAAACCATTTTTGATTCAATAGGAACTTCATCTGCAATTCCCGCAGCACCTAAGAAGCGTTCGACAAGACCAGAATTAAAACGACGCATCAAATCATCTTGTAGTGAGAGATAGAAGCGAGATTCACCAGGATCACCTTGACGACCGGAACGTCCACGAAGCTGGTTATCGATACGACGTGATTCGTGTCGTTCGGTTCCTAAAACATAAAGTCCACCAAGTCCGATTACAACTTCGTGTTCTTTAGTGACAGCAGCCTTTTGCTTGGCGATTTCCGCTGGCCACGCTGCTTCATACTCCTCTGGATTTTCTGCTGGGTTCAATCCTCGACGTTGTAATTCAAAGTCCGCCATAAATTCTGGGTTGCCACCAAGCATGATGTCGGTTCCACGACCGGCCATATTTGTTGCAACTGTTACTGCGCCAACAGTTCCGGCGCGAGCAATAATCGATGCTTCGCGTTCATGTTGCTTAGCATTCAATACTTCATGAGGAATTCCACGCTTGCGAAGTAGTGATGAAAGTTCTTCAGACTTCTCAACGCTTACAGTTCCAACCAAAACTGGCTGGCCTTTGCGGTGACGTTCTGCAATGTCATCGGCTGATGCAATGAACTTTGCCGCTTCGGTCTTGTAAATAAGATCAGGTTGATCGATGCGTTGCATCGGGCGATTTGTTGGGATCGGAATAACACCAAGTTTGTAAATCTGCATCAATTCTGCAGCTTCGGTCATGGCGGTACCGGTCATACCGGAAAGCTTTGTGTAAAGGCGGAAATAGTTCTGCAAAGTAATTGTTGCAAGGGTCTGATTTTCGTCTTGAATCTCTACGCGCTCTTTAGCTTCAAGTGCTTGGTGAAGGCCTTCGTTATAGCGGCGACCAGCCAACATACGACCAGTGTGCTCATCGACGATTAACAGTTCGCCATTCATGACCACATAATCTTTATCGCGCTTAAAAAGTTCCTTGGCACGCAGAGCATTATTCAAATACCCGATCATTGGGGTATTTACTGATTCATAAAGATTATCGATACCTAAAAGTTCTTCCACCTTAGTAACGCCGGCTTCAATTACGCCAACAGTGCGCTTCTTTTCATCAACTTCGTAGTGGGTATCGCGCTCTAATTTTTGGACGATTGTTGCAAATTCCAGATACCACTTTGTTGCCTTATCGGCCGGTCCGCTAATGATCAAAGGAGTTCGAGCTTCGTCAATCAAAATTGAGTCAGCTTCGTCAATGATTGCAAAGTTATGGTCGCGCTGGACGCAATCCTCTAAAGTCCAAGCCATATTGTCGCGAAGGTAGTCAAAACCAAATTCGTTATTTGTTCCATAAGTAATATCTGCAGCGTAAGCCTCGCGACGTTCCGCGGGTGACATACTGGAAAGAATTACGCCAACCTTTAGCCCTAGGAAGCGATGGATACGACCCATCCATTCACTATCGCGCTCAGCCAAATAATCATTAACGGTTACGACGTGTACGCCTTTGCCGGAAAGTGCATTTAGATATGCAGGAAGTGTTGAAACCAGGGTCTTTCCTTCACCGGTACGCATTTCTGCAATATTTCCTTGGTGAAGCGCCGCGCCACCCATGATCTGAACGTCGTAGTGACGTTGTCCAAGAGTTCGCTTTGCTGCTTCACGGACTGTTGCAAATGCTTCCGGAAGAAGATCATCGAGGATCTCGCCTTTTTCTAAGCGAGCCTTAAATTTTGAAGTTTGTTCGCGCAGGTCAGAGTCTGAAAGAGAACTAACGGCAGGTTCGAAAGAATTTACTTCTTCGGCTAGTTTTTCGAGTTGGCGGATCATTCGTCCTTCACCGGCACGCAAGATCTTGTCTAAAACTGACACGCTTCCTCTTTCTTTCAGTTGATTCCGGTTGCTTCTAGGTGAATCCGGTTGATGCTGGTTCCTTCTAGCTACTTCCCCGCAGTGCCCTATCGTAATGCGTTTAGAACGCTAGATCCTCCCGTAAATCCCCGCATAGAGCCGGTGAATAGTCCGAGAATTTGGGCTCAATTAAGCAACTTTGAGATTTGGCTCATTTCTAAATACCAGATTGCTAGATGCGCAGATTGCGCCATCAACCTCGATGCCACGGGCTTGCAATGCGGCTTTCGCCGCACGAAGTGTTAGTCCGGAAGTAACGAGATCATCCAATAGAAAAACCCGGAATCCGCTTAGCCTCAATTCTTCTTGCGCAACCATCGAGTCTTTCATATTTACTCGCCGTTCTTCATATTTTAATTTTGATTGGTCTCTGACTCTTGTTTTGTGAGATAGAAAATTTGAAAAGACTCTTATATCAGCCTGAAAAGATTCTTTGGAAAGCTCGGTCGCAAGCAAATTTGCGTGTCTAAATCCACGGCTTCGATTAACGGAACTTCTTGAAGGAATTGGAACTAACGCAATTTTTATATCACCTGAAGTATTTAATTTATAGATGGAAACCAACGCCAGAGATAGCGCTAATTTGAGTGAATCCACCAACCATTTTCTAGCAAGAAAATTGTTATCCTCTTTGGCAGCCAAAATAATTCGTGAAACCCTCGGCGAGAAACGAGAGCCCGAATAGATCTTCATTCCGTATCGATTTTCACAAACTGCATGACGCCTTATCTCGGTTGCGCAGATGAAACACAATCCCGCTTGAAAGGTGTTACTTGAGCCTTCCTCTGGGGTTCTCAAATTCAAAATTTCATGACAGGCCAGGCAGCTCTGCGGATATATGAGAGAGCTTAAGGAACTTAGAAACTTTGACACTTAATAATTATTGAATTAAAACATTACGCGCAGTGAAAAGTTTAAAAGTCTGTGGCCAGTTTCGAATAGTGGATAAAGGTCCTTAGTATTTAACCGAATCTGGGATGAGTTCAATTGGATTTGAATTGATTATTCCGCCAGCATGTTTTGGCAAGGTTAATACGAAATTAGCACCATTCCCAGGTGCTCCCCAAGCCTCGAGAGTTCCTTGATGGAGTTTGGCATCCTCTAGTGCAATTGAAAGTCCGAGGCCAGTGCCACCTCTAGTTCTTGCTCTAGATGGATCCGCACGCCAGAAACGATCGAAAAGAGAAGCTCGTTCTTTTTGATTAAATCCGATTCCATAATCACGTACCGCTACGGCTACTTCATTTTCAGTATCCGCAATCGTCACTTCAATTGGCTTATTCTCGTGATGATCTAGGGCATTTGTTAATAGATTTCGAATAATGCGATCAATTCTTCGCTTATCGGCTACCGCAGTAATTGGACCACTAGAAGTTCCATTTACATTATTTACTGTCACATGCACGATCCGCTCTTGACTTGGATGGACGTAATCGACGGCTTGTCTTACAAGTTCAACTATGTCGATTTCTTGAAGTTCTACAACCGCAGCCTCGGCATCAAAACGGCTTACTTCAAGTAGATCGGTGAGCAATCCTTCAAATCGTTCTATCTGCGAAAGCAGCAATTCAGAACTTCGGGCTAAAGATGGCTCAAATGATTCCTTTGCATTAAAGATAACCTGCGCAGCCATTCTCATAGTTGTTAATGGAGTTCTGAGTTCATGAGAGACATCAGATACAAATCGCTGTTGAAGTCTTGAAAGATTTTCAAGTCTAGAAATCTGCTGTTTAAGCGATACCGCCATTTCATTGAAGGCATAACCCAAACGAGCAATCTCATCCTCGCCATTAACAATCATTCTTTGGTCTAGATCGCCAGCGGTGAGTTCTTCAGCAATACGGGCGGCTTCACGGACTGGAGCAATTAATTGACGCAGAACTAGCCAAGTAATCAACCCAATTAAAAGGGTAAGGAAAAATCCTGTTAGTAAAAGAGCATGTTTAATTAGATTTATGGTTTCACTTTGTTGCGTGAGGCTGAACATTACATAAAGCTCATATTTTCCTGCCGTTGAAATATTCAATAAATTACCAATTACTAAACCCTTCTCAGAAGTGCCGCCGAGATAATTTATTGTCGTGTTATCCCAAAGATAGGATTTGGATTTTCTTACTTTTGCTCGAAAATCAACTGGAATTGAATTTTCCAGTACTTGATTTGAAGTTCCCCGATATGTTGGATTACTTCCGCTGTGGGCGACAGGAAATATCGCGATTTCTCTTCCTGAATAGTTTGCAGATGTTGATGGCGATGATAGTAAATCCGAAATAATTAACTTAGAGGTCGGCGCGTCTTGGAATTGCGCCAACGCGATCTGTAATTGAGTTGAACTTACTACTGACTGGGCATCGGAAATAGAAAGATTAAGCTTTTCTTTAAAAATACCATTTGAAAGTTGGTTATAAAGGGCGGTACCAACTAAGCCAATGATGATAATCGAGAGTGAAACGATAAGAAAAGTAACGCGGACAACCAGAGTGGTTCTAAAGCGTTTGAACATTTACTGATCCATTGGTCTCACGGCTATGCCTGGTTTCCGAATACCCCAGCCTTATAGCCAACGCCGCGAACGGTTAAAACAATTTCAGGATTTTCTGGATCGCGTTCAACCTTTGACCGTAGTCTCTGAATATGTACGTTTACTAGGCGGGTATCGGTTGCTGGTCGATAACCCCACACTTCGCTAAGAAGCGCTTCACGTGTAAAGACACGACCTGGTTCTTTTGCCAGAGCGACTAACAAATCAAATTCCAATCGGGTTAAACCAATTAGTTCGCCATCTTTCAATATTGTGTGAGAGATCTGGTCGATCTCAATATTTCCAATACGAAGCCCAGCCGAACCTTCACCGGTAGTTCGACGCAAGCGAACTTTGATGCGGGCTACTAATTCTGATGGATTAAATGGTTTGACCATGTAGTCATCGGCGCCAGCTTCCAAACCTGCAACAACATCTTGGGTATCGCCCTTTGCTGTAAGCATTACGATTGGCACTAAAGATTTTTCGCGAATCAACTTACAAACTTCTACGCCATCAATTCCAGGCAACATAACATCAAGCAAAACAAGATCTGGATTTTGCGCGGTAAAGAGGGCCATAACCTCATCACCGCGGCTTACTAAATCAACTTCATAACCTGCCCCATTGAGAACAATTCCCAACATCTCGGCAAGATCTTGGTCGTCATCGACGACCATGATCGAGGTCATTAGCTACCGTGCTCCCATGAGTTGAGGTAAAGCTCTTGTGCTGGAGTCAACTTATCAATTGTTGATCCCATGCTCTCAAGCTTCAAGCGAGCAACCTCTTTATCAATTTCAGTTGGAACATCATGTAGTCCAGCGCCGAGTGAACTTGCTGCCTTCAATAGATATTCAGCAGTAAGTGCTTGATCGGAGAATGACATATCCATTACTGATGCTGGGTGGCCTTCGGCAGCACCTAGGTTTACTAGACGACCTTCTGCAAGAAGCAGAATCCTGCGGCCATCTGGCATCACGTATTCATCAGTTTGGTGACGCATCTTTGCATTCTTAGTCTTTGCATTCTGCTCTAACCAAGCAACATCGATTTCGATATCGAAGTGACCTGCGTTTGAAAGAATTGCGCCATCCTTCATAACCTTGAAGTGTTCTTCACGAAGTACATCGCGGTTACCCGTAACGGTTACGTAGATATCTCCGTACTTTGCTGCTTCGGTCATTGGCATTACGCGATATCCCTGCATAAGCGCATCAAGAGCCTTTGTTGGATCAATTTCAGTAACAATTACATCTGCGCCCATACCTTTTGCGCGTTCTGCAACACCCTTGCCGCAGTAACCAAAGCCGGCAACGACTACAACCTTTCCAGCAACCAAGGTATTGGTTGAACGGAAGATCGCATCCATTGTTGATTGTCCGGTACCGAAACGGTTATCGAACATGTGCTTTGTATCGGTGTCATTTACAGCGATCATTGGGAATTTAAGTGCGCCATCTTTGGTCATTTGGCTAAGGCGGATGACGCCAGTTGTGGTTTCTTCGCAACCACCGATGATGTCGCCAATTAATTCGGTGCGGGTTGTGTGCAGGGTATTAACCAAGTCACAACCATCATCAAATACCAAGTGTGGCTTTACATCTAGTGAAGCATTGATGTGTGAGTAGTAACCATCGCGATCGACAGCATTGCGGGCGAAAACGCTAATTCCGTATTCGTGAACTAGTGCTGCTGCAGTGTCATCTTGTGTTGAAAGTGGGTTAGAAGCACAAAGTGCTAATTCAGCGCCACCAGCTTTTAGTGCGCGCATCAAGTTAGCAGTCTCAGTTGTTACGTGCATGCAAGCAGAAATTCTGATGCCCTTGAATGGTTGTTCTTTTTCAAAGCGAGCTTTGATTTGTGCCAACACCGGCATATTGCGTTCAGCCCATTCAATGCGCTTCTTGCCTTGTGCTGCAAGCGATGCATCTGCGATGTCATGCTTAATAGCGGTATCTACGGTCATTAATGACTCCTATTGCAAATCTACTGAGAGGCTTCTCGTATCAATATGTATGAAACCGAAGATTAGCGCAAAGCCTTAGGCCAAACCTATTTAAGCCCCTTTTTACCGGTTATTGCTTGGCGCTTTAGCCACGAATGGTTGCAAGAACCTGATCGCGAACAGCCTTCATAGTGGCTTCGTTGTCACCCTCAACATTAAGCCTAAGTAGAGGTTCGGTATTTGATGGGCGGACGTTAAACCAATATCGCTCAGAGGTGAAGGTCAAGCCATCTAGGTCATCGATCTCATGATCACCTTGGTACTTTGTCGTTAATTCCTTAAGTTTTCCAGGAATATCTTTTACAACTGAATTGATTTCACCACTCGATACATAGCGATTAAAAGGCGCTAATAACTTTGAGAGCGGTGACTTAGTTGCACTTAATTCTGAAAGGGCAAAGAGTGCGGCAAGCATTCCAGAATCTGCCCGCCAGAAATCAGCAAAATAGAAATGGCCTGAGTGTTCACCACCAAAAATTGCACCCGTCTGGGCCATTAGCTTCTTTATATAAGAATGGCCGACTCTAGAACGAACTGCTTTACCGCCATTTTCTTCAACAATCTCACGGACAGCTTTTGAAGAAATTAGGTTGTAAATAATTGTGGATCCCGGTTTTCTGGCTAGCTCTCGCTTTGCAATTAATGAAGTTAGGGCTGATGGGTTTACCAAATCGCTATTTTCATCAACCAAGAAGCATCGATCGGCATCGCCATCGAAGGCAAGACCTATATCTGCGCCCTCTTTCTTTACCCGCTTTTGAAGATCTACTAG
>Ga0214202_1000228_pt1 | contig 24464 bp, 27 predicted proteins | sample TroBogEpilimnion_9_FD_153040 | JGI IMG/M metagenome (GOLD analysis project Ga0214202, IMG submission 153040) | Freshwater microbial communities from Trout Bog Lake, WI - 03JUN2009 epilimnion | ecosystem: Environmental > Aquatic > Freshwater > Lake > Epilimnion/Euphotic zone | place: Trout Bog...
CCGCCATAATAATTGTCGCCACCGCGAATGATTAAATTTGCCCCGCCGTTATTCGTATGGTCTGCGGAAATGATGCTGAACGTCGTTGTTGAGTCCGAGCCGATGATTAAATTGGGTATTCCGCTTGTAATTACTCCACTGTTTAAATTAAGAATGTTCGTGCCAATCCAATCCGTAGAGGGATAAATCTTGGCAAAACAAGTCAACGCCGAAAGTAGAAATATAAAAATTGTTTTCATGGTTATTGCCAGCCGGTAATGCCGTTCGTGTTTATCCATTGGCCGATAAAGGTATTTGTCGCCACGGCGTCAAACTGATTGTAAATCGCTCCACGTGTGGCGGTGACATTGCCGTAAGGCGTATTTGTTCCGGTGAACACCATTTGCGTCCATGCTGGCGTATTCGTCAGCAATACGCCGTTGATGTAATAGTTCGTGGCATTCACCGCCCCGCCGACGTTCAGCGCAAAACCAGATGGATTGTTGGTGTTGATGCTAACGCCGTTGGTTGAAATTATTTGTAATAAATTTGAACTTGTTAAGACATTCGCTGGCGATGAATAAACTCCGTTAGTTCTGAAAGAAATTCCGGCATCGCCGTTGGTAGTTGTTCCACTCGTGAAACCATACCACCTGATTGCGTTTAATGTTATTTGAGGAAAGTAATTTGTGGTTACAGTGTATGTGTATGAATTATTTGTGTAAAAACCGGACGTAAAAACATTGCTCCATGTCGCGCCGGAATCCTTTGAATACTGCAATATGAAAAACATATATTTTCCATTGTTGGGTCCCCAAGTTTGGACACTTGATGACACTGTAACAGAAGACGGGAAAAAATACCCGACCCAATTTGAACTTGCGCTTGCACTTGACCAAAGCTGTGAATTGGCGAACGCCTTCCAAGCATTCGCGCTACCATCACTGTCAATAGAGTATCCAGAAGGTGCATTACTGGATGTCATGATTGGAATTTGGTTTGACGAATTTAGCAGAGTTACAGATAAGTTTGAATTATTAAGCCAAGTATTGCCAAAAACTGAAAGATTTGTCGTGGTCACAGATGCGCCATTAATTATAGTTGTATTCGTTCCAAAACCGTTTTGATTTGCAATCGCCAGATTTGTAATTATTACGTCAATGGCGTTTGTTCCTGTTGCGCTAAAAGTTGTATTTGTGGTGTAATTGGTAATTACTCCCGACAAAATAAAATTGGTTGTTCCGCCCGCGCCGCCGCTAGGAGCATTGCCCCAAAAATAACCGACTCCGTTATTGGTTGAATACGGTATTTGCCCAACGCTTGTGTTTCCATTGGTGTAAACCGCGCCATTTGTAATTGAATAAGTTGCATAGCCCGCCGAATTGTTGGAATAAATAACATTTGCAATGTTTGTCGCTTGCTGTGGCGTGACAAATGCCGATGCGTTTGAATAAACGATGGATGAAAAACCATTCGTGACAGAATTTGCGTAGTTCGTCGTGGCAAAACCATTCGTATTTAGAGTAATTAAGTAGTTCGCAATGTTGGTTGCGGTGTCTGGCGTTATCCCATTTGTAGGATTGATGGCATATTGGCTAATCTGATTTTGAATCGAATTGGACGCAAACGCATAGCCATACAAACCGACATTGTTGGTCATCTGCCAAGTCAGATTCGTAGAATAAAACCAGCCGGAATAATTCGCACCATTGTTGTAAATGTAATAGCCGAACGAGCCGAGCGGAGTCGGATTGCTGCCAGAAACCAAAGTCCAGTTAATCGCATTGGTTGAGGCATAAAGCGTCGTCGCGTTGGATATCGCGTAATAATTTCCGCCACTTAACGAAATGGTTTGATTCGTAAAGAAAACATTCGTCCAAGTCGTTCCGCCATTGCCAAGATATGTCCCCGCAACATTAGGCGAGCCAGCGGCTGTCAGTCCAATCATGTTTGTCGAATAAACAAAGTTCGTTTTCGTGCCAATAACGAATACGCCCTGCATTGTCAGGTTGGTAACATTGCCATTCGACGACGCGACAAATTGCGCCGGATTAGTAAGCGAAGCAAGGTATCTCGCGTTATTCGTCAAAACAAAGATTGGCGAATTAGTTGAGGCGACAACTAGATTTGTTACCGTCGCCAGAATCGCGCTATTTGTGTTTCCAAGAGCCGCCCAGATTGCATTAGAAAGCGCGTATGGAGCAACCGCACTATTCACAAACGAAGTCGAGGCCAGCGCATTTGTCGCCGCAATAACCATATTCGTCGTGATAACCAGATTGGCCGTATTGGAAGCAATCACCGTCGCATACGTCGCAAAATTCACGTTGCTGGCAACCATCGTGGACAGAACAAAATTAGTCGTTGCCAATCCATTAGTCACCGACGCCGTAACAAAGCCCTGCGCGTTGACATAGTTCGTCGTTGCCAGCCCGTTTGTGACAGAAGCACCAACTAAACCGTTCGTGATTGCGGATGTCACGAAGCCGTTGGTGAGCGCAGGAAGCGCGTTGGTAAGAATATAGTCAGTCGCGGCGTGAGTCACGATTGAGCCATATCCGTTGGTAAGCAGGTATGCATTGTTCGTTGTTAAATAATCCGTAGCTGCATGGGTAACAATCGAACCGTATCCATTTGTCAAAAATGTTTGAGACGGCGCGGAAATGGTTACGACGTTCACAAAGTTTGTTTGCAGCGTCACGTTTGCGCCCGCGATAAGCTGGTTTGTGTATGCTCCTGTCCCCGCCAGATTTGAAAGCGTTAAGCTTGCTGGCTGCTTGGTGTTTTGGAGCAGATTGGACGAGGTTGCGATGGACGCATTAAGCGCGGAAACCGAAGCGTTCAAGCTGGCAACTAAAAGCGCGTTCGTGGCAATCAGTTGCGATGCCGCGTTCGTCGCAATCGTGTTCGTGCCAGACGTGTAACTTGTCGTCAAAACGTAACTGTTTAGCTGATTAGTGTAAGCAAGTGCGTTTGTCGCGTTTTGGATTTGCGTATTAACAAAGTTCGTGCCGACAAAAGGATTGGTTGCAATGCCCGTCAAATAGCCGCTAGGATTGTTGGAATAAACGTAATTCGCAATGTTCGTCGCCGTCGCCGCGCTAATGCCGTTGGTGGTTGCTAAAGCCAGCACGATGTTAGTCACTCCGCTTGGCGTTGAATATGAAGACGCATTGGAATAAACAATGGACGTAAAACCGTTAGTTTGTGGCGCAATCGCAATCGCAACGGAAATCCCCGCTGCGTTCGTTGCGAAAATCAGCGAGCCGTTTGTAATTGTGGCAGACGTAAAAACATTCGTGGAAAATTGCGTTGCGTTATTTGTGGCAGACGGCGGCAATGGAACATAGCCAAGCGCGGAAACGATGTTGGAATATGTCGCGGTAAATTGCGCTCCGTTGTAATTGAAAACATTGTAGCCGCTGATGGCAAGTTGCCCAAAAGGAAAAGTCCCCGCGCTATTCGGAACGGCAAACAAAACGCCCTGCGATGTTCCCCAAGAGCCGACGACATTGTAATTTTGAACCAAAAAACGATTGGTTGCTAAATAATTTCCAGCAAGCAAATTCACGGATGCAAATCCGTTTGTATTGGGGGAAATCAGTTGCGGCAATCCGGTTGTTTGCACAGAGCCGTCTGCGTTAATATACGGAGCAATCGGAAAGAGTTTGAATGCGTTTGTGTCCGGCACTCCGTAAGAATTTGTAAAAGTAAAAGTGACAGTTGCGGAGCGCGCTGGAATCGCCGATAAAACAATGGCGAAAAGCGCAAACAAAAAAAGTCTCCACATCTTAAATTTCACTCGTTTTATTGTTAGCATAAAATTTAGGTTTTACAAGAAATCTTTTTAAGACGCGAAAGCGTAGCCAAAGGGCTGAAATGGGTTGCCCCCAGTAAAAGAGCTTCGCAGCGTCGGCGTGGCGAAGGTGCAAATATACTGCTTGTAATAATTGGTTAAATTTGAAACGCCAGTTCCGCTGGCAAAATGAAGCTGCGCCGAATCGTCGGTAATGACGTCGCCGGGATAATAAACGCGATAATCATTCCCGCTTGCAGAAAAAGCAATCGGAATAATGCTATTTTTGCCACGCCAATTTTGAGGTATTTCATTAACTTCTGGATATGAGCCGTGCGGTATTAATGCTGGATTTATCGGGCGCATATTTCCAATCGCATTGCCTGTTTGAACTTGTGAAATTCCAAACGCAGAAGATTGGGCAATGTCGCCCCAAAAAATAAAACCAAGAGGAATTGCATTTACGCCTTGCGCCCCCGATGGAAAAATTGCAACTGTTCCAAATCCGCGCCCGCTCGCTTGCCCCCACAATTCAGTGTAGCAACCATTTGCGCTATCTTCTTTTATCAAAAGCCAAAAATAAACGTAGTATTGATTTCCATGAACGTCGGGCGCAAGTGGCTCAATCTCAATTTGAACGCCAGAATTAAACGCACTTGGGTTGGTTGAGGTTATCAATGTTGCTGCGCCTGTATTAGGAATAACAACGCTTCCCCCTTGATTGGGGTAAGGCGTTGCATAAGAATCAAAAGGGTCTGAATAACCGCTATAAGAAAAAGGGTATGGAGGCGGATAGTATTGAGTTGCGCTATTTTCCGTCCCTGTCCCAACAAGTGGAAATTCCCAATTTCCAAGCATGCATCCAACCACATTTGAAAAATCAATTGACTGCGCAAAACCGTAAGGAAAATACGCAGGACGAAAACCAATAATTCCCGGCCTGATTTGAAACGTGAAATTATTTTTAGTCGGGTCGGTTGCGTTGTCAATGTTGTAAATCTGAAAGTTTGAAACCTTGTCAATTTTCGGCGTGTTTGGCGGCAACTCAATTAGCGTGTTTGAGTCACTTTGATGAATCGCGGCTTTTTGTCCGACGTAGATTTGTAGATTGCGCGATGCGTTCACCGCTTCCGTCGTCTGCCGAATCCGCTCAATGTCGAACGGATGGCGCGGCGGCTTGACAAATCGTGAGTGAAATTTCTGACTCATTGCGCGATTACAAAGCGAGTTTTGCGCTCCCAAATGTTACCCATGAAGCGCGTTAAAGTTGATGCCTCTGCAACCAATTCAGCGGCTAATCCGTTTGATGTTGCGGCTGTTCCGTCCGTTTTAATAATGGACGTATAACTCGTAAAGCTAGGAACAGTTGGATTAGGCGGAGTGCTGGCAGCATCGTCGTCTAGTGAATCCGTGTAAATGTTTTGAGCGATTCCAGCGGCATCTTGCCAATAGTAAGTCGGCGGCAAAATAAAATTTGACGGCGATAATCCTGTGCTAACGTCCAATCGGTTTCCGTTCGGAAAAAGCGGCGTTGATAAAATGTCTAAATCGTCAAAAATATAATAGTCGTATTGAACGCGCGATTGAACATTCAGTGTGACGCGAGAGCGGGTAACTCCCGTTGTGCTATCCGCGTAGCCGATGAAGTTATAGGCGAACTGTTCAATCTCATTCCGTGTCGGCGGCACGGTTGCAAACTTTCTTTTCAGCTTGCTAATGCCGCCGCCCATGTCCTGCAATTCGCCTTCTTCAACTAAATAAAATGCGGCCAGTTGCGGCAATGGATAATCGGTAGAAGTATATCCCTGCCAGCCTAAAGCCCACGGCGCATAATATGGCGTGTTCAAAGCCATTGGAATATAGTATTCCTGCGCCACCATAAATTCTTGCTCAAGTAAAATTGCGGCTTGATTCGGACTCCATGGCTGAATGTTCGGAAATGTGCCAAGCGGATAAACCGCGTAATTTCCAGTGGCGGGGTCTATGAAAACAACATCGCGCGTTGAAAGGATTGAATCGCCTTTCAGCGGAAACGAAATCACCGGCAAGCTGCATGGGTCGCATTGCGAGAAATCGCCATCAACCATGAATCTATCGCCCAGTATGGCTTGGCCGCCATAAAGCGGTGCGCTTCCGTAATCCTGCGATGATGGCTCTTGGATTGGCATATTATTTAGTTGCGGTATTCGTCACAATTTCCGCCATGCGTTTAACTGGCTCAAGTTGCATATTTACGCGCCCCAATTCAATCTCGGTTTTAGACATTGGATTAACGTCTTTCCGCATCATCCAAGGATTTGATTTTCTAACCCTGTCAGCTTCCGATTGCATTTTTTGACTGCCCTTGTCATCGCCGCGCAGCCATGCAATTTCAGATTTTTCTTCAAGATTTTTAATTTTCAGAGCCTCTCGCATTCTTGGCGTGACGGTGTGCATCCGTTCCATCGGGCTTTTAATGCCCATGATTTGACGTGCTTTTGACGCCATATCATTAACTGACATTTTATCTCGGTCGGCTATTTCCGCCGTCAATTCAGCTTGTTTTTCAAGCAATTCATTTTGCGAGTTTAGGATTTTCGCCTTTTCTTCTTCAACCGTAACGCCGTCTTTTGCGGTTTGATTTTCCATCGCCGCCGCCGCCGCCTTTTTCTCATTGTCGCGGATGGATTCTTTGTCAATTTCTGAAAGTTTTTTCCAAGTTGGAATTTGTCCGGTTGATAAAACGCCGATGGCCTGCCATATCTTTTTTTGAGGCATCAAAACTAGGTTAAGAAGATTTGCTCCCGCAGACATGAGAACTTGCCCAGTGGTTTTTGCGCCTCTTTGCAAATCCATCATTGTATCAATCGAACTGGAAGAAATTTTAGCGAAGAAATTGCCCTCAAACATCTTGTTAAAATCCGCCGATGATTGCCGGAAAATTTCCGCCATGCGAAATGATGAGCGGCCAAAGGCATCAAATAAAATTGCGTCTTTTTTGGCAGAATCGCCCGCGTGGTCAAACGCAACTTTCAATTTCTTCATGGCCTCTTCGTAGCCTAGCGCGTTGGCTTCTCCGCGATTGTGTGCGACTCCAATTTCATCCAATTTTGCCAGCGCGGAAACATCGCCCATTTTCGCTTTGCCGATTAGCTGATTGAATTTGACGATCGGAGACATTAAAGATTCCAGTGATACGCCCGCAATCTTGGCTTGCAACATCATGCTTTGAACAAAATTTGTGCTCGCGCCGGTTTCTTCTGATATTCGGTTGACTTCAATTATCTGCTCCTTAATTGATTCCAGCCCGCGCTTAATGCCTTCAAAGGCAATATATCCCCCAAGCATCCTACCCATTGAACCGCGCAAGTCGTGAGCTAAAAGCGACATCTGCGCTTTCATCGCGGCAAATGGTTTCTTAAATGCGTTTGCCAATCCGCCTGCGCCACCGCTAAAAATTGAACCGATTTGCTGGCGGATAGTTGGAATCCAAGCCTTAACGGTTTGCGTGACGCTGCCTAGCCCAACCTTTACGGCTGAACCATCAACGCCTAGCTTAATCATTATTTGCTCGAAATTCATCAGTTGTTACTCGGTTTTGGAAACGCAACCTTTCCGTCGCGCAGTTCGTCTAAAGTAAATCTTTTTTCGCGCAATCCATTTACCACCCACATTTTTAGCTCGTCGGTTTTTTTATTGAACGTCGGCATATTCGGATTGTGCCTTTGCCGAATCGCGTTTAACCGCTGAAACAATTCCGGCAACCCCATTTTCCAGATTGCTTCCGATGGAAAATGATACTCGCTTTGCAACGCATCAAACCACCCCGTCAAATACGACAAGCAAGATTCACCGCCGCCGCTTACCGATGGCGGCGCGTCGTAAAACATTTCGTCAATGTATTCAAACGCTTTCAAAACAACTTGCTCGCTCGACTTTGGGCAATCGCGCAGAAATTTCCATTTAATTTTCAGGCCGTGGAAAAATGCCGCCAATGGCTCAAGTGATGGAAATAAGCCGCGCCAGCCAATGCCGTCACTCCACAATTTGAACTGTGGCGACATCACCCAAAGGAACATCGCAACATCATATCGCGATGGCTCTATGCGCCGGATGAAAGGGCTTTGTGTGCGCTCTAAAACTACGTAATCGGCAATCGTCATTGTGCGGACTCTTTCGCCGCACAAATCATACGTTAATCCAAGCAGCGAATTTTCGCGCGTGATGAATTGCCGATGCTCTGCCGCCGCAAGTGCTTCAACCAGTCCGGGCATTTCGCAGAGCAAAACACCCGCCGGCTGTTTCACAAAACGCTTTTGAGGTTCGCTCATGGCGCATAGTGATTAGCTATTTCCAGAAGGCGGAATGCCGTTGTAAATCTTGCGGAGCGTCAATTCCTGTTTCCAATACGCGCCCGCCTGATAAGCGTTGCCCGCGTCCTCGACATACCATTGGTCGCCGCCGTAAGCATTGGGAGCGGTGAAATAATCGCCGCGCAAAATAATCGTCGGCGTGTTGCCCGTGTTATCCACTGGCATTTGCGCCGTGCCGGTCGCCGTGTCAAACGTGCGAACACTGGCTTGTTTCAATGGTGCTCCGATTTGGTTGCTTTGCTCAATCGTTTTCGCTCCGTATTTCGGATTGAACGATTCCAAAACGACCTGACCGGCAACGCTGAAGTTTGCAACAAACGCGCCGTGTCCTACGCCGCCGTCGTTAAAGAATGATGTTTGGTTTCCGCCTGTTGATGGCATAATTTTATTTCAGTTGATGGTTTATGTGTTTGTCCAAGAGTTCGTCCGAATTTGAACTATTCCGCTAAAAGTTAATTCTGACCATTCTTGATTGTCGTCTGACTTCAAGTTGTCCGCTGTTGACGTATCTTTCAGCGGCTCGACTATCAAATGGTTCGGAAAATTCGCCGTGTCTGTCCATGTTGCTTGTCCAAAGGTTTGCATCATGCCGCGAATCCGCGCAACGTATTGGTCAATCGTTACGTTTGCGACTTCGGTATTTTGCGGGTCGCAAATTGCCGTCACGGTTAATTCAAATCCAAATGTGTCATTGTAAAGAACGCCCTGCGCTGTGACGTGCTTATGCCCAGTCATTGCGCCAACCTTCGCGTCAATTTCCACTCGCGGGCGAACGGTTTCAAAATTCTCCGGTGCATTTTGGCGCGTGAAAGCGTTGATTGATTGCGCTGTGAACCAACCGCGCAAACCTTCTTCAATCGCCGGACGGATGTTGTAAATCAAATCAAGATTCATGCGCGTCCTTTCCGTGGCGGCGAATCTTAATTCCATGCGCAACGTCTTTGGAATACCCAGACAAAATCAATTTAATTTTCGCCGCCACTTTGGTTTCGCGCGATTTAACCGCTGCGTTAATTTCATCGCGGAATTTTCCAATGCCGATTGCTTTGCTTCCGAAAACGGTTGATGGACTTTCCGAGTTTTGCAATCCCGTTAAATCGGTTATCGCTTTCGGGTTTCCGTCAATGTGTCGCGCAATCCATTTCGGAACTTCCGTGGATGGCTCAATCTTTTTCGCTGTCGCAAACCAAGTTGCTTTCATGCGCCCCATGTGGCTTTGAACAAAGCGCGTGAATTGCGAGAACGAGCTACGCTTAACCATGATTCGGTTAATCTCTTGAACATTCTGCTTTCCGCGCTCGCCAATGACTGAATACTTTTTACCCATTTTTCCATCAGCCATGATGAACGCGCGAAACATGGTTTCCATTGACGGGCTTTCGCTCAAAACCCGCGAGCGGCGAACGCCAGTCAAGAAATGCTCGCCAGAATTAAGCCAAAGCATATCGCCGTGTCCGCGCTTTTTAATCCCCCACGGTTTTGCAGGAAGCGGCGCAAAGACTCGGCCAATTTCTTTCGGGATGCTGTTGAACTTCTTTTGGCGATTGCGCGGGCCTGAAATCTTCCCGCACTCGGCAGCAAGTAATCGCGTTTCGTCTTTGACAACCTGCGAACAATCACCGCCTTGAGAAATCAGCGCGTTTGACAGGCCGTTGATTAGGCTAGTCAAACCGCGCGTATCAATCTCTTGGACGGCAATCATTTTAGGATGCGGCGGGAGTTGCAGAACCGCTTGCGGATGGCATCGCGGCGGGCGCGGGAGCAATCATTTCGCTCGGCAATTTCTGTTGCGAAATCTGATTCCAAGTCCGCGCTTCCGTGGTTACGGAATTAACCCAAACATCGAAGTCGGCGGAGTCAAATCCGCCAGCTTTGAACGCTGCCAATGCTGATTCAGCAAAAACAACCTTGTCCGTCATGCCAAAGTTTTCAAAGGCAAAGTCAGTTGCCGCCTTAATTAGTTTCAATCGTTTCATAATTTTTAATTGTCGTTTGATAATCCAACCAGTTCAAAATCTACCGTCAAATACGCGCTTAACGGTCTGCGCGTTGCCGTCCATTTCCGCCCATCAGCCGTTTGCAATCTGTCCAGCTTTGTCAATCGCGGCACATTGCCCGCAACATCCCTAAACCGTAAAACCCGTTTCCCGCGTGGGTCTTTAATCAAATCCGATTCCAAAAAGACATCGGTTTCAATTTCGTTAATGGCGTTAAACTTTTTGCCAGCGTCCAAGCCTGTCAGCACGGTTATCGTTTCTCCATGAATGTTTTCAAGTAGCGGAGCGCAACTTGCAGATAACATCGTGTCTGACAGGCTGGACATTGGTATGAATTACAGTTCGTTTTTACCGCCAACGATAATTACGCCATTCGTAACCGCCGCCGCCGCATTGGTGTTTGCAATCGTGTTCACTGCCAAGCCGTATAGCGCACCAATGTTAATGTTGGTGTAAAGCGGAGTTCCCGCCGTAACCGTAAAGCTATAAAGATTAGTCAAAACCTTTACGCCGTCCGGCGTTCCGTTAAACGTCACAACGTGAGTATCAGCCGTGCCAGCTGTATTGGGCAGACTAATGTAAATTTCAGCCGTTTGGAACGGGCCGTAAATCGTCTGCGGATAGCCGTAGCTCTGAAACGCTGCGGACGGCCATTGGTTTGTGTTAAGCTGGCTGCCAACCGTAACGCCAGAAGCATTCCAGCTAGATGCGGCTGGAAAGTTGAACGTATTGGTTGACGCTGCCAGCACGACGCCGACTTGATTCGTGTTGCCGCCAACAACGACAGTCGCGTTGGTGTAAAGCGTTCCGTCAAATAATGCCGTAGGCGGCAAGGCTTGAGAGACAAGCGGAGTGGCAATCAAGGCCGCAATACAGATGATTTTTTGCAATGTTTTCATGTTTTTGTTTTTTGAATTGAGTTTGTTAAATTATTTTTTTGGTTTGTCCGGCAGTGGTTTCCGCAGCCGTTTTTTGGACGGTTTCAACCAGTTTATTTTTGTCCGAAATTAGTTCTTCGTGGGTTTTCTTGGCGTCCGCTTCCGCGTCAGGCTTGGGAACAATCGGCTTTGCCTTTGACAGCTTTTCCGCAAGTTCATCCGCCGCCGTTTCGGTTTTGGTGGTTTCCAGAGGCGGCAATCCCGCACTCTTGCGAATGCGGTTAATCAACGCATTCTTTTCGTCAAGGATTGCGTCTTTTGATTCCTGCGCCCGCTCCGCTTGTTGAGCGGCGATTTTCGCCGTGCGCTCATCGGCGTCACGTCCCGCATTTTTAGCAACATCAGCAGAAGCCGCCAGCGAGCTATCGCGCGTGGTTTTTTCTTCCGTTGTAACTAAAGTCAGCGGGGTTGACGTGTTTTGAACGCGCCCAAAAATAACGCGCGAATAATCATCATTCACCGGAATTTTTGACGCAATTTTCTGATAGATGCGTAAGTGTGCATCATACGTTTCGGACGGGTCAGCCAGCAATTCCCATTTGCCAGTTTTGCGGCTCTTTCCGATTAAAATGTTTTCGCTCATAATTTTTAGAGATTGTCCGCTCCCGCCGCCCTGATTCTATTCAGTTACGGCGGGAGCGGTGTTGGTTAGTTTCCTTGGCTAGTTAAGCGAAACAAGGCTTTCAATTCACCAAGGCCAGAACCGTAGGTGCATTCGATGATTTCATTGTCCACGTTCGCGGACTCATTACCCCAGAACTGGTAAGTGAACGCGAGGTTTGTCTGGTCGTCGGTGATTTGCTCGTAAGCAACGAGCTTTTTCAACACGCCCGGAGGGGGCATAATCGGCGCGGTGGCAACCAAGACCGCAGACGGCCAGCACATATAGCCAGCCAAATAAGGGTCAGTTCCCGCCGTAACCGTGCCATCACCGCCGCGAATATAATTCGCAACCGGCAAGAGCGGGTCGTGCAGGATGTTTTCAAAACCGTATTTGTTCTGAATGACACCCTCATTGAGGATGTCGGTGTTTCCAGAATACAGATACGGATAGAGTCCGGGATCAATCGCAAGGTTGCTGAAATAATTCGGAGCAACCACGATGTTGCGACCTTTCAGCGGCCAATACGCATTGATAGCGGCTTGCATCAAGACGTTGCCAACAACGGTATGGTCGAAACCGCCCGCGTTGCCAGTCCAAATCGCATTGCCAAAGTTCGCCGCGTTGATGTTCGAGCCGATGATGTCCGCACGCACGTCAATCGCCAACTGCTCGCCGGCGAGGACAGACAATTTCTGAATGTCCAACCAAGGCTGACGGCGGATTTGATACGCGCTGAATTGCAGCGGTTGATACTTGCGGCCAGAACCCGGAGTAGGAACGCCGTTGCCAATGCCGCCAACCGTGATGCTCTTGGAAAGCGTCTGCGCGTTCGCGCCAGCCACATAGCCATTCGCATAGGTGAACTCCGTGCTGGCGGTAGTTGCCAACGGGTAGTAAGGCACTTGCACGACGTCCGTGCCTTCCAGCGGCACGTTGCCAAAGTTGTGCGAGAAGTAAGACAGCGACGTGAACTGACGGCGGAACGCGCGCATTACTTCCGATAGAATAACCTGACGGAGCAAGCCGGTTGACATCGTGTTCGCGTTGCGCGGGCTGGCAACGAACTTGTCATACGCCGCACGGAGCGGGCCAACGAGTTCTTCGCCAACTTTCTTATCCCGCACTTCGTATTTCTTCATGCCGTTGATAAGCTGCGAAGCGCGTTTGGAGTTTTCGCCAATCGCCAGACGCTCGCTGTAATTTTCAGCGGTCGTGCCATTGCGCGAATAGAAGTGAGCCGGAGCCATCAGGTTTTTAACGGCGCGGTCAAGCTCATCAATGGAGTTGGGGTCGCCAACGGTGATGTTCAACGGCGCAGTTCCCGGCAATGCGACAGGCAATTTGTTCAGTTTAGCGACAATCGGGTTTTCGCCAGCTTCGTTTTCTTTTGCGTTCAGCGCGTCGGTCATCCATTCTTTGACATCGTTCGCCGGAAGTTTTCCTTCTGTAACGAGCTTGTCAAACTGCGCTTGCAGCGCGGATTTGCGCTGGTTCAAAAGGAGCGCGTCAACCTGCTTCAAGCGGTTTTCCGTAGATGCTTTCCAAAGCTCTTCGTCTTTTGCGGGCGCGCCGTCGTCGGAGTCTGCATCAGGCTTTTCCGCATCAGGTTCGGGAGCGTTTTTCACCGAGCATTCGGCGCAATCACAATCTTCGTCGTGGTCGTCATCTTTGCCGTTTTTGAAAGTCGGAGCGTTGTAGCTCGCGGCAATCATTTTGTCCAAAAATTCATTGGTGGCATTTTTGGAAACAGATACACCCTTACGGTTAAGCAGGGCGATTTTATCTTTTCGTTTCATGTTGGTTTTGTTGTTTTTGTGTTGTCCGCCCTGTTGGACGGGTTGTTTAATCGTGTTCAAGGCGGCAAGTTTTGTTTTCATGTTGCGGACTTGCAATGCCGTGAAATTTGAAATCGGTTCGTCGTCGGTCAATTCGTCAATCAATCCGAGCTTGTTTGCTTCTTCGGCGGTGAATAGCGAATTTTCTTTCATTCGATTGCGCCATTCGTCAACCGTGCCGCCAGCCTTGCGCTGATACATTTCCGCAATCTGCTGCGAGGTGGTGTCCAAGTCTTTCGACTGCGCCGCCATTTCTTCCGCGTTCCCCATGCACATTCCCCATGCGTCGTGAATAAAAATTTGCGCGTGGCGAGGGGCGCGGACTTTTACACCGCTGCCCATTGGCAACCAAGACGCGACGGAAGCGGCCATGCCGTCAATGCTCGCCGTCTTTTTGCCTTTCCATTCATCAATGCGCGTCTTAATCGCCAGCCCTTCCCATACCGAGCCGCCAGCGGAATTGATTCGCAAATCCAAATGGCGCGTGTTGTCCACGCCTTTGGTTGCTTCCATGAAATCTTTCGCCGTAAATCCTTCGCCGCTCCAAGGGTCTGCGCCGATGTCTTGGTAAATCATTACCTCAACCGGCGTATCGGAATCCTTGTCAAACATGACGGAAATTTTTCCGCCCTTGTAATTCACGGTGCGGTTTTCAAATTTCGAAATCTGCTCGTCAAGCCAAGTGTCGGCGCAATCGCTCGCAACCGTGACGCCGCGATTTTGGAGAAATTCAATTTTGCGTTTTCTGTTCATGCGGTTTGCAACTCCTTTTTATTTTCAGGCGGCTCGCCCGTAAGTTGAATTTGACCCTGCATCAAAGCGGGCAAGGTGGTTTTGATGCCCAATTTTTCGAGCATCTTTTGTTCGCGCGCGAGTTGCTTGAAAACTGTCACCGTGCTTAATCCGAGCGGTGAAAGAATCATGTGGTAATTCGTCGCGCCCGCCGCAAGGCTCATCAAATTTGCATTGGTGACATAGCCGTAATCAACATTGCAAGCCGCTGGTTGTTGAATATGAATGCAATCGCGCCAATTCGCGGGAGGGTCAACTACGCGCGAGTCATTTCGAATTGCCCATTCCATGAAATAAATAACCGCTTCGCGCGTAAAGGCTTTCCATTTTTGGTAGTCGCCTTTGAAATAGGCGTCGGCAGAATCAAGTTGCGCGCGAACTTCCGTGCCTTGTGACCGCGCCGATTGGCCGGAAATCTTTTCAAATACAAGGCAGCGCGGGGCGTGTGCGCCAGCGCAAACCGAATTAACTAAAAATTCCAAAAGGTTTAACGTCGCATCGCTTGGCCGCGTCGGAGCCATGTTGATGGCTTTTTCACCTGTCTTTAATCCAAAAATGTATGCGCCAGTTTCTTCGCGGAAAACTGCGGTGCGCTTATCCCAATCGGTTGTTGTTGACGCTGGCGCGGACGGACGCCCCATTGCTGCGTTAATGCGCTCAAGTTTTGGGTCAAGCGGATTTGCGGCCTGTCCGCTTGCGCTTTCAATCGCTACGGCGCGGACGCTCTGCGCGTTTTGCGCGGTTAATTCAATTGTGATAACATCTTCCAGCTTGTTCAAATTGACTTCGCAGGAATAGAAATCAGAAACGCTGCGCGGCTGGTCTGCACGATGAATGTTTCGCAGTTGCCAAATCTGTTCGCAAGGTATCATCACCCATGAATCATTTTGTTCAAATGATGTCTGACCGCTGCGAACCCAAAATCCGATTTTATCAAGCATCGTGCGCCCGCTTACGTCAACCGTTTTATATTGAACCCCATCAACCAGCGTGATGCCTTCTTGCTCAAATTGATTCCAAGGCGATTCGCATCGGTGTCCTTCAACAATTTGCAGGACGGGTTTCGGCACGTTCAAAATGCGATTGTCAAACGATAACGGAAGATTTTTGCGCGTCTTAAGAATTAAAACGTCGCCGTCAACTTTTTGACAGCGATAGGCGACTTTCAAAAGTTCGGCCATGCTTTCACCATTCCAGCCGCAGTGCTGAAACCATTCTTGAATCACGCTTTCCGCGCGCTCAAACCATGAATTGTCGGCATCTTCCGAAATGTCGTCGCTTGGATAAAACGAGACGTGAAGCCCGCTTGCGCCAACAGTGTAACGCTCACCAACGGAAAGAATTGCTTCTGTGAGTGGCGAGTTTTGCGACCAATAACGCATCCGGCGCAACATCTCGCGGCGAGTGATATAGTTCTGGTCAAACTTGGCATCTTGAACGAGCGACGGCAGATAAGAAAACTTTCCGCCAGTAGCCAGCGGCCAGCCGCCCTCATACCAGTTTTTAGTTCCGTGAAATAATTTCCGGCAAGTGTCGGATTTTGGAAAAGTCTTTTGAAGGACTTTGGTGGCATTAAGCGCAATCCGTCCAAATGTCGGAAAATTAGCGGAGTCGAAAATTAAAGCTGTGATTGGAGATTTCACCAGCACGCTCCTTCTGGTATGAAGTTTCCATCGTATGCGGTAGGCTCTAAACGCAAATAGGAAACGTCCGGCTGATAATCATAGACGGGCTTCAAAACCCGCTGCATGAAAGGATAAACCGCAATGTCCGCGTCTGGCGGTTGCGCGGGATTATAATTCGCGTATTGCGGGAAGGCTTCAATAAACCATTGTGCGGGCGGCGATGTCGGCTCATTTTGAATAAGCCAAATAAATCCGTTCAGCTTATTATTTTCGCGGTCGTAAAGCTCAATCAGCATCCGATAAGATTGCTGAAGCTGCGCGGGAGTGTAGCTGCCAACGCCCGCGCTGCGATACGATTGCGAAGCCGAATTTTTAGAAACCGAACCGATTGAGCCGCCTGAAAACAAGTTGCCCGCCGCGCGCTCTTGATTGCGAAGCTGTTGACGTAAACTTGACGCGCTATTGGGAGCATCGTCCCAAGCGTTCTCCAAAAACATTTGCAGTGTCTCAACGGCTATATCCATCCTGCCTTATTATTGGCACGGAGTGTCTATTTTTAATAGACACTAGAAAACGCTAACGCAAAAGCATTAGTTATTGAGACAAAAAAATGGCAACGGCATGAGCGCGAGAAGATGCGCGAAGTTTTTGCAGTATGGCGCGGACGTGACTGCCAACGGTATTTTTCTTGATGGCAACCGAGTCAGCGATTTCCTTGTCCGTCTTACCTTTTGCAATCAGCTTGACGATTTGCTCTTGGCGCGGCGATAGGTTGGTTTTCATTTCGGCTGCTCCTTTGGTTTTTCGTGGCAACCGCACTTGCATTTCTCGCGCGGCGAAAAAAAACTTTTGACGGTTTCCGCAATCGCCTTGCGAGCGTTTTGAACTTTGTTTCGCGGTGATTCGGTTTCAGGTGTTTTCATTTTGGCAATGGTGTTGCGTTTGTTGCTGGCGCAATCAGTCTAGCGGTTTCAGCAATTTCCTTTTCCTGAATCGCCATGATTATCGGCTCGGCGGCGGAAAATAATCCGTCGCGTATTTCTTCGGCGAGCAATCCATTTCGGATTGCGACAACGACATTTATTTTTAAGTTTTCGTGAAACTGTTTGCGGGCGGCGTCTAGGTTCATGCGTTTTCTTTTTCTTTCTTCATTGCCTGTATAGCATCGAAGCTGATTAAATTCAAGCGGTATGCTCCAACGAAATTCATTAGCTCGCAAGCGTGTAAATGGTCGTCCCAATCAGAGCGTCGAGATTGCCAAGTGTAATCACGCGGATTGTTTTTCTTTGGCTTGCGAACTTTTCCAGCCATGTGCTTGTGATACTCCTCGGTGTCCATTTCCGGCGAGATTGTCCACTTTAAATGCGTCTTACTCGTCCGCACGTTGTCCATCATGTCCTCAAACAAATCCGACAGGAACTCTAAAAGTTCAATCCGCATCTGCTTGGCTAAATCTGTTCCGCTGTAAGGGTCAATGTTTGGATTGACGCGGTAAGGACGATAAAGCCCGCTTTCCTCATCGCGGAATTGTCGCTTGCCGCCAAAAGCCTTCATCGGATTCCAGCCGTTGACCATCGGCAATTTGTCTTGGATTGGCGGGTCTAGCTGGCATCGCGTCGGCATTTTTATATTCGCGCAATTTCTCAAAACTTCCGACTGCGAAAAGCCAACATCCAAAAACACCGCTTGCGGGATGATTTGATGTTTCGCTTGCAAGTCGTCCAATTCGTCCCATTGATTGAACGCCTTGTATTCAATGCCGTGGCAAGCGTCTGTTCCGTTCCATGCGCGGACAACTGCCCAAAAATACGGCGCGTGTTCGTGATAATCCACGGACAAAATTTTCAACCATTCGCCGGTTAATTCTATGTGGCGTCCGGCAGTTCCAACGCGGTCAACTGACACTGATTGATTAACATCCGGCTCGGCTAAATCAGAATTGATAAAGCCTTTTACGCCATCAATGCTCCGTTTCGCCGTCAGAAACTTTTTTGCCATCGCGCCAAAATCGCAATCGCGCGAAGTCGAATACATGGACGGCAAATGCCAGCCGATATATCCCGGAACACCCTGCGCGGTCGCTCGCCATTCGCCATGCTTCAACATTTCATGTTTGTGCGAATTTAGAATCTTGCCTTGGCAATGCGGGCAAACCATGTGCGCGGATTTAACTACGCGGTCTAAATCCCAGTCGCCGTTTTGCGTCCGCGCTTCGTCGTCCCATTTGATATACGCTTCGTAGCCTTGCGGTTCAAAAACGGAGAATCGTTTTGACCATGCAAAGACAATTTTTTCAGAGCAATGCGGACACGGAAGAAAAAATCTGCGCTTGTCGGATTTCTTGAACTCTTCCCAGATGCCGGTATTGTCCAAGGTCGGCGTTGATTGTTTGTAACGGCGCGATTCAGGAACGGACTTTGTGCGCTCGTCAGCTAGAGTGACTGGATTGGCTTCTTTGCTTGTTTCGGTCTGCTCGGGGTATTTGTCAATTTCATCCTGCCAAACCACGTCGCAACGATTTTCGGCAAGCTGGCTAGCGGAGTTGCTGCCCGTCACGTCGATGATGCTGCCGTTAATTTGCATCTGCCCACTTGTAAAATCAAACCGCGCCGCGCCAGTTGGAATTTTATCGCGCAAAACTTTCGTCGCGCGAATCGCTTTGTGCAATCGCGTCTTGGCGAATGAACGCGCTCCCGCTGGCCCCGTTCCGCCCGTTGGCTTTACAATTAAAGCGCGCGTCGGCTCGTTTGCCAGTCGGTAGCAAATCCCCGCCATGTTGGAAACCGTCTTGCCCGCGCCCGTGCCAAACACCGCAACGAAATCCGTTCCGCTTTTAAGGTTTTCCGGCAGCGGGCCCCATGCGTCAACCGGCTCGCGCAAATACTCGCGGCCAACAAAAGTGAACGGGCCTTTTATCTTTGGCTCGTTAAGCACGAAGTTTTCTTCCGCCCAAACACTTGCAAGCTGAATTGGTTTCGGCGCACAAAACCTTTCAACCAAAGATTTGAGATATTTTTTATCCTGCGAGCGCATCTTCGTTTTTTGGTTCTTTCAAATTCACTTTCAGCTTTTCCACAAATTGACGCAAAACTTTTTCAGCCGTTTGCGGGTCTTGCGGGTTGCAAAGTCCGGCGTAAATTTGCGGCAACTGCTCCAACTCCAAGCGCAATGGCGCGAGCAAATCAAACCACAAGGCTTTTTCAATCGTGGGCAATTCCATCAATTCGCCGTCCGCAACTCGGTTTTCTCTTTCCTTCGCGTCCGCATCGGCGGCGGCGATTCGCGCCAACGCTTCATCTTTATCCGACATCAATGCTTTGAAAATTTCTTGCGCGGGAATTTTATCGTGCGGCTCAAAACGATACTCGCGCTTCTTTAAGCGCAGTTGAATTGTTTTGGGGTCTTTGCCTAAAGCTGACGCCCATGCGCCAATGCTTGCGCTGATTTCGCGTTCGTCAGGAGTTTTCATTTATGCCAGACAAAATAAGCTGGGTCAATCAAGTGAGGTCTTTCATAAGAACAAATCCCCGCCAGACTCCGCGAAAGTGTAGTTTGTGACGACCGCGCAATCGCTCGGCCTGGCGGGAAAGTTTTCTTTTATGGTCGTCACAGGCCAACCATGCGACATGATTTAAAATTTGACAAGGAAAATCGCTATTCTTCCGATTCTAATTTTTCGCGGACTATTTGTTTAATGTTTTTTCCCTTGTTTAATTCACGCTCGCGCTGGCGATACTCTCTGCGCTTTTCTCTGAAATACTGACGGCGCGATTCCTTGCTCATCATTTCTTTGTATTTTCCATGATTCAGCAACCGCCAGCCGCCTTCAATTTTTTCAATGCGCCGCCCTTCGTTTTGAGAAGTTAGACTTGCAGAGTCGGGCGCGAGGAATTTGTCCAATGCGGCCTGACACGCATCTAGTTCCACGCGAGCATCGCGGGCGAGCTTTGAAACGGTGCAAACAACGCAGCCTTTTTCATCGGTTAGCGCAAGCATCGTAATCCACACTAGCCGCGTCTTATCGTCCTCGTCCCAAATTGAGCTTGAAAGGATTCTGTGAAATAGTTTTGTATATGTTTTGTCCATGCGGAAATTTATCACATTCGTTCAGCATCGCAAATTAAAATTGAACATTTGTGAACAGTTCACTTGTCCACACATATAGATATAGATACAGCTACAAATTTACTTTCCGAACACCCCTTAAAAAATCCAGAATTTAGACAAGTAGCTTTCACGGATTTCCCCCCTAAGTCGCAAGTTGCTCTTGCTTAATATGTTCACATGATAGCTTCCTTATGGGGGGGGGGCTATACAGCCTATTGGTATGCCCTATATCGCATACCAGTATGGTCTATTGAGCCTATCGCAATCGGCTGAAGCCTGATTCATTGATGCGCTTTCCCGCGTGAAACGTCAAACTAGATTTAGAACAATTCTAAATATGTCAATTTCGGACTGTGTTTATGCGGGTTTCAATGGGGTGAAAATAAATGAAAATAGTTAGTGACATCCTAAGCGGTTATGGTAAAGTTACTTTGTCAGAGGCAATCAAGTCCTGATAAAAAAACAAAAGCAATCACATGAAAACAAAACTTACTAACGAGGAAATGATTCGGCTTCAAAATATAGCCGACAAACTGCAATTCGCCGGATATGGCGGCAGTCTCCAGAATCAGCGGTCAGCGGATGGCGACGTTAAACTGATTCGCAAAATCATCGCAATGAACAAAACAACTTTGCCGGTTGCGTGATTGCTCTGGCGGCGGGGACAGCCAACCCGCCAAACTTTAACCAATAACCAAAATAAAATTATGAAAACACAAAGCCAAGACAAGGCGATGGCGATTGATACAACCGCAACGCCCTGGCACTACAATAAAACAACGGGGCAGGTTTTATCTTCAACCAATCGCCGTATTTGCGGAATTGCTTACGGCTCTAATTCAATGCCGACGCAAGTTGAGCACGATTTAGCAGATATTATTGTTAAATCCGTGAACGAACGTGCCGCGCTGGTGGCGGTGGAGGAAACATTGAAGCTTATTTCTGAAGGCGACGTGATGCGGTTAAATCCGTCATTTACCCATGCCGATACCGTGCTAGCTTACCAGAAGCTTGCATCTAAAGCCCTAGCCAACCTTGCAGCCGTGCGCGAAGGAAAGGCGGTGCAATCGTGAAACAACTTTCTAAACGCGCAAACGCGCATAACCAAAAAACAAAATGAAAAAACTACTCACATTAATATCCTGCGCCCTTGCGCTAAACCTAAACGCGGCTGTGCCTGACAGCTTGGCAATACGCGCAATCATTGGCGAAGCTGGCAATCAGCCGATTGAAGCGCAACGCGCAATAGCGTCTGTGATACGCGCTCGCGGCTCGTTACGGGGCGTTTACGGCGTGAACAACCCTTGTGTGGCGAGGGCTAGTGAATCAACACGCCAACGCGCAGCGCGAGCGTGGGCAGATTCGGCAACCGTGGACTATTCGCATGGCGCAAGGTTCTTTGGTTGTAAGGCCGACGACGCCTATTTTACCGCGCATCATTTCAAGCTCGTTTTCAACATCAAACAAATCAACTTTTGGAAGGAATAATATGTTGACCATGAGCTTCTATCAAATTCGCCGTTGCGCTTGGCACAAGCCCGCACCACTCGTAATCGGCACTTCATCCTGCCAACCGTCGCAAGCTGGCAAATTTACGGACACAATCTGCCCTGACTGCCAAGCCGAGCTTCGCAATATCATTCCAAAACGCTCAAATCGTTTCTACGTTGAGGAAGATTGCCACGATGCCGCGCAATCGAGCGGAAAGGCACATTCTAGCGACTTTTAACCTATGAACACACAAACAGACACCCGAAACCCCGCTGCCGTCGCTCTTGGCAAGCTGGCGAAAGGCAAGACATCGCCCAAAAAGTCGGCATCAAGTCGAATCAACGCGGCTAAAGCCTCGCAAGCGGCAATTGCGAAACGCGCTCAAATCAGGCATAACGCGGAAATTGCGGCGTTGTTGACGAAAGGAAACCAATGAAAAAGCACAAAGGACTACCGGATTATCGTAATCGCGGTGAATACATGAAAGCATGGAGGAAACTAACGGGCAGCGACCCGAACAAGGCGCGAAAGGCTAAACGCAACAACGGCTATCGGAAACCTGAAAGCAATCTAGGCTTAACCGGCGGACTGGCGAAGTATTGGGACTGGATGTCGCTGGATAATTGCGGCGGCATGACCGAGCGCGTGGGGATTTGAACCTGTAAGCAATTCTTACAAGTTGGCGCGGGATGTCAAAAGACTCCCGCGCTGTTTTGTCAGAAGGGGATCTCATCGCTCTTTTCTTGCGGCGACCTTGGCGTAACTGGATTTGATTGCTTCGCCGCGTCCGGCTGCCAAGTATCAAGCCAGACGGTGTGAGTGTCGCCGTATTGCCCGACTTCTTTTCGCTCGCTAATGCCGAGATTAACGAAGCCTTTCGCGTTCTTGTATTGTGTCAGAAAAGCAATCATCTTTTCGGCGTTGATGCCTAGTTTCAAAATCGTTTTGCCAGATTGAAACGTGATTTGCTTTGCGCTGACTCCGTTGCAGTATGTTTTCTGTTCAGTATTCATGTTTTTATTCTACTATGGATGAATAAACGCGGGCAAATTCCGGCTGATAAAAAAGGTCGTAATCCTTTTTCATAATCCGTCGGCCTTTGACCACCTTCATTTTTATTTCTGTTTGGTTTTCGTTTGGTTCAAGAATGATGACGTTGTGCGCCTCGTGTGCAACTACGCGAGACTCGCGCAGCTTTCCGTCATCATTAAGTTGTGAGAGGACAATAAACGGTAATTTTACTTGCTTCGCCAGCGTCCGCAATCCACGCGCCATGATTGCGACCTGCTGCTCGCGTGGCGCGTTGTCGTTGTCTGGTGAAATGATTTGAACATAGTCAATCACCACAAGTCCGATTTTGTTTTCCACCTTCAAAGCGCGCACCCTGTCTGCGATGTCGGAAACCTTCATCATGGCTTCATCAAAAATCCAAAGCGGGAACGCGGAAAGCTCTTTCATCTGCGTTAGAATTTTTGACTGGTCGCCTTCATTGAAATAGCCTGTGTTAAAAGCATTGCGATTGATGCGGCAATTATTTGCCACAATCAAATCCGCAATTTCTTCCCTGTCCATTTCGAGCGTGAACAACGCAACTCCGTGGTTATTTTTCAACGCTCCGTTCACGAGGTTGATTGCGACGGTTGATTTTCCCTGATTTGTTCCGGCGGCAATAACGGTCATTTGACCGGCCTTAAACCCGCCAGTGTCTTTGTCAAATTCCCCAAATCCGACCTGCACCCCTAGCTTTCCGCGATTATTGAAAAGCTCCTCGTATCTTGAAATTGATTCCAGCATCAATCCACGCATCGGCCTTTCTTCTGCCACTGGAATTGATACGCGAGACTTGAGCGATTCAATTCCAGCATCATCTAGTGCGATTGCAGCGGGGTTTAGATAAAGCAATCGTTGCGCCCCGCTATCCACCGCTTTAATTTTTCGAGTCGCGCTCGGTAATCTGGAAAGCCGTGATGCGTTTTTATTTGCTTGGTCTATTCCAAATGGCTCTAGCGTGTCGAGGATTGCTTTTGCGGTGGCTCGGTAAGTGTCGGCATCGGCGCAATCCACGCGCAGCCAGCCGTGAACCGACTTTCCGCCGGACATTAAGATTGCGGCCAGAGGAAGCTTAAGGCGATGGAAAAGCGCGATTTGAGATTCAATGTCAACGGCATCTGATTCAATCAAAACAAATCGGCGCGCGGTAATGTCGTCGTCTGTTATCGCTCCATTTGAACCGCTTCCATCCTTGCAGGGATTCATTCGCAGCCATGCGCCAGCGTCAGACATTGGCACTCCGCTCTTTTGAACGTATTCAATCCATTCATCGCGCAGAACTGTGCGGCCTTCGCCAGACGGATTAGCTTTACCCTCTTTCGAGAGCGTGAACTTGCAAACAATGTTTAGCTTTTCTTCCGGCAAATAAAGCTGCTCCAAAAATAAAATCAACTCCTCGGATGGCGTTCCGCTGAAAGCAATCGGTGATGATTCAATCAACTGTTCTGGCGTCATTTTTGCGTTACCCATCCACCACTCACATTGTTCAGCCGGTGTTCGCTTTTTCTTTGGAATCGCGGCGCGCGGCGGCTCATATTTTATTTCGCCACGCTTTTCCATCGGGACGGCTCGCTCAAGACACCAGCGAACAACGCTATCAATTTCGGAAATTCCAGCATCTGGAAATTTCTCGCTTAATGTTTGTGCGACGGCAATCGGCGATAGACCAGAGCCAAGTAGCGGCAGCGCAATATCAATCTTTGCCCGATGCCGCGTTCCCTTCGGATGCGTTCCGTTTAATTTTTCAACCGTTTTGCGCGGGATGGAAATTTCACTCATATGATTTTACAAGTTGCGGCGTTACTTTCAAATGCCATTCGTCGTGACACGGTTTGCAGAGATAGTCTTTCGGCCATTTTTCGCAATCACTTCCAAAGATTGCTCGCGGCGACCAGTGA
>Ga0214202_1000234_pt1 | contig 23989 bp, 22 predicted proteins | sample TroBogEpilimnion_9_FD_153040 | JGI IMG/M metagenome (GOLD analysis project Ga0214202, IMG submission 153040) | Freshwater microbial communities from Trout Bog Lake, WI - 03JUN2009 epilimnion | ecosystem: Environmental > Aquatic > Freshwater > Lake > Epilimnion/Euphotic zone | place: Trout Bog...
CACCAAGTGAATAGGCCAACTGATCGAGCATCTGATTGCGAGTTGTCGCATAACGATCTTCATCAGGCAAGACCATGGTGTAACCAAGTGCGCGACCGCGCGGCATAATCGTGATCTTGTGGACCGGATCGGTATGTGGGAGCGCAGCGGCAACAAGTGCGTGGCCGCCCTCGTGATACGCAGTAATACGGCGCTCTTCTTCAGTCATTAAGCGGGTCTTGCGCTGTGGGCCAGCCATCACGCGATCGATCGCTTCATCTAAGGCAGCAGTAGTGATGACCTTGCCATTTTCACGAGCAGTTAGAAGTGCTGCTTCGTTTAAGACGTTAGCAAGATCTGCACCAGTGAATCCTGGAGTGCGCTTTGCAAAATCAGAGAGATCAACCGACTTTGCCATCGGCTTACCCTTGGCATGGACTTCAAGAATTGCAGTACGACCCTTGAGATCTGGACGATCAACTGGGATCTGACGATCGAAGCGACCAGGGCGTAGAAGTGCTGGATCTAAAACATCTGGTCGGTTTGATGCAGCGATCAAAATAACCTGACCATTTGCTTCAAAGCCATCCATCTCGACAAGGAGTTGGTTCAGTGTCTGTTCGCGTTCATCATGTCCGCCACCAAGACCTGCGCCACGTTGACGACCAACCGCATCGATCTCATCGATAAAGATAATTGCTGGTGCATTCGCCTTCGCTTGGGCGAAGAGATCACGTACTCGTGCCGCTCCAACACCAACGAACATCTCTACGAAGTCTGATCCAGAGATGGAGTAGAACGGTGCATTTGCTTCACCGGCAACAGCACGGGCGAGCAAGGTCTTACCGGTTCCTGGAGGACCATAAAGGAGAACACCCTTAGGAATCTTCGCACCCATATCTTGATACTTCTTTGGGTCGGCTAAGAAATCTTTAATCTCTCGTAGTTCTTGGACCGCTTCATCAGCACCAGCAACATCAGCAAAGGTGTTTGTCGGAGTCTCTTTATTAGTGAGCTTCGCCTTAGAACGACCGAATTGGAAGACTCGGTTGCCGCCTTGGGCATTTCCCATAAAGAGCAGCAATAGGAAGCCAACGAGAATGAGTGGGCCAAAGCTGTAGAGCAGAGATACAAGGAATGAGGTGGTTGGAATCTTTACATTCCAGGCCTTTGGTGGTGGATTGCTCGTTAAGAGCGTAACAATCGAAGGTTCTTGGTTTGCTACATAGTTCGCTTCAAGCTTCTGGGAACCGTTGTAGTAGACCCCACTCTTTAAGATGACTTCGATCAATTGATCCTTATCGACCATGACCGCAGAATCGACCTTGTTATCAGAGAGTTCGGCCAAGACGACAGAGGTATCTACCTTGATAAATTGATTACCAGAATTTGAGATACGTCCGAAGGCGCTGATGACGACGATGGCAATAATGATCCAGAACAACGGGGTACGTACCCAGCGTTGTATCCGTTTCTTGGGGAGTTTTACTTTCTTATCTGCCACAGTGCGTGATCTCCAGCGCTCTCTTATAAGTAGACATGCTCAGCGAGCACGCCGATGAAATCTAGATTGCGATACTTCTCGTTGTAATCGAGGCCATAACCAATAACGAAATCTTTAGGGATATCGAAGCCGACATACTTCACATCTACATCTACCTTGGCAGCTTCTGGCTTGCGCAGCATGGTGAGGATCTCAACTGATGCGGTGCCACGAGATTCTAAGTTCGACTTGAGCCATGCCAATGTCAGTCCAGTATCGACGATATCTTCGACGATCAAGACGTGGCGACCAGTGATATCGCGATCCAAATCTTTGAGAATCCGAACGACGCCGCTCGACTTGGTGCCGGATCCATAACTTGAGACCGCCATCCAATCCATCTCGATATGGCGATTGAGTGCGCGCGAGAAATCAGCCATCGTCATGACGGCGCCTTTAAGAATTCCGATGATGAGTAAGTCGCGACCTTCGTAGTCACGCTCTACCTGGCGCGCTAATTCATGTAAGCGGGCGTTGATCTCATCGCCTGTAACAATGACGCGGGCAATATCGGTTCCGGCTGTCGTGAGATCCACTGTGCTCCTCTTGAGTAGTGCGGTTGAGTCGTACGGCTACTTGGGGGTTGAGAGCGAAAGTCTGCCCGAAATTCGGGAAACCTTCACACCGCCTGGAAGGGATACCTCCCCTTGCCCCGCCCACGCTGTGATCAAGGCCTCTACTGGGGCGAGATGGTCGGCTGTAAGCGTGCCGGCTGGGGCGCCGGCCTCATAGATCGCACTCCGTAGAACTCGGGCGCGGATCGCCTTGGGCAGATCGGCCAGCTCATCGGCGATGAGGTCGGGGTGGCTCTGGCGAAATTCTGCGGCTAACTGATCAAGGGCATCGGCATCTTCACGGGCGATCCGAGCACCACGAGCGAGTGCATCAGTGATGCCGGGTCCCAATTGAGATTCCATCAACGGCAGAATGTTTCTTCGAATCTTTACTCGCGTGAACTCTTCGTTCTCATTGTGGGGATCAGACCAGAAAGCAATCTCTTGTTCGGCACATGCTGCGATTGTTGTTGCGCGATCAACGCCTAGTAATGGACGCAGATACTTTCCATCGGCAGATAGTGGTGCCATACCACTGAGTGATCGCGTGCCTGATCCACGTGCCAGACCAAGTAAGACTGTTTCGGCTTGATCATTCAGTGTGTGACCCAAGAAGATTGTCTTCGCTTGGAACTCATTCAGTGCTTCATCGAAGGCGAGATAGCGGGCACGACGAGCAGATGCTTCTAACCCATCGGTGATCTCGACATTAACTTTACGAATATCAATCTGGTGAAACCCGAGTCGTGTGAGTTGTTGCGCAGTCGCTTCGGCAACATCGGCAGAGCCTGGTTGTAATCCATGATCGATGATCAGTGGAATGAGATTGAGTGCGAGGTCGCGTGATTCAAGTGCAACTCCGGCAGCAAGTGCTAAAGAATCTGCGCCACCAGAGACAGCGATCAATACATTCTCACCAGGAGTGAAGGTGGCAAGCCATGGACGTACTGCTTGCCTGATAAGAAGTGTCGCCTTCATGGCACCATCTTAAAGAGTAAAGCGCGCGAGCGTTAGACCCGTCCACCAGAAGGCATGAGGCCTTGGATGCTGTAGATATTTGAGTAGAGCAGACCCTTGCCCTTTGAATTCGCCTCCCACATCATCCCGCCGCCGGCATAGATAGTGATGTGGTGAATATTCTGAACGCTGCCATCGAAGGAGTAGAAGAGGAGATCGCCTGGGATCAACTGACTGAGCGGGACGCGCTTGGTATCAACGAAGTAGAGCGCAGCATTAAGGCGTGACCAGTTTGGATAGCCCAATCCCGCTGCTTTATATGCGGCATAGACCAAGCCCGAACAGTCGAAGGCACTTGGACCTTGTGCGCCCCAGATATATGGCTTACGTGCAAGGACCTGAACCTTTGCGAAAGCGACAGCAGCAGCCCGAATTGCATCTGTCGATCGTGTTGTTGATCGACCCGTGAATCCGCGGTCTGGCCAGATCTTCGCTTGATACTTTGTCGTCGTTGCAGTCGCAGCATTTGCTTCTTCAAGTTGTGAGAGCTGAAGTTGTTGTTCAAGGGTCAGACGGATACTGCGCGCCTTTGCGAGTTCGGCCATTAACTGGGCCTGAATAGCAAGGAGGCGATTCACTTCCTTCTGCTGAATTGCTTTAGCATCATCGGCTGCTTGCTTCGCTGCAGCAACCTTTGCAGTTGCAACAACTTGTGCCGCTTTGGTTCGATCAGCTTCTAACTTCGCAGCTTTTGCAACCACTTCAGCCGCTTGATATCTCTGCAACGCAGTCGAATTGCTTGCGCCAAGCTGATTCAGGGTATTGAGGCGATCGATCAAATCTTGTGGACCATTGGCATGTAAGACAGATTCAAGATCGGTGAAGCCCGATCCCATGATGTAAGCATTCTGTGCCATGCGACCGATCTGACGATTCTGTTCGGCGACAGCTGCAGCAGTGAGTGCGGCATGTGCAGCAGCGGCATTTGCTTGATTCGTCGCAACGACGAGATCAGCTTGCGCCTGAACATACTTTGCTTGCGCCGCCGATGCCACTGCGGAGAGTTGTCGAAGTGTTCCTTGTGCAGCACTTAATTTTGACGTCGCAGCATTAGCTGCTGCTTGCTTCGCAGCCTCTGCAGCTTTCGCCGCATCAATCTGTGCTTTGGTCGGCTTAGGAGTCTTCGCCGCTGAAAATTCAATGGTGGAGGTAGTGAGCCCAAGTGAGAGGGTGCCGATGAGGGCAGCACTCACTAGACGATTTTTCACTCGAAACACTCCTTGGGGTCCCCACAATTTTACTTGTAAGGCCTGGGAATTCTCGGGTATTCGCTGCCCGTCGCCAACGTTATTTCTAGTTAGCTACATCTCGTCTCTTAAAGAGCAGTGCAACGATTGATCCACTCACAACGAGATAGATCGCATCCATGATGAGTGAGTGCTGATAAGAAAATGTGAAGTCCCGGGCGGTGGTGAGGTTGGTGATGTTCTGTCCCGGAAGCCACTTTGCTGTGCTGCTTACGACGCCAGCGAGAATATTCTCCAAGATTAAGAACCAGATCACGCCGGTTGCGATGGCGCTGATCGGAGACCTGAAGAGAAGTCCAAGAATCATTCCAACAGTGCCGAAGGAAGCGACGCTGAGTAGAACGTTGCCGAGCGCTGTTGCAAGGGCAGAGATGCCTGCGCTCGTAGTCCATGCGGTGGTATTTACATGAGCATGGCCAGCGAGGATATATGCCACTGCGATACTTGAGATGAGAGATAAGAGCACCATCAAGAGTGCAAAGAGCACCATTGATATGTATTTACCAGCCAAGATCTTCATGCGTGCAGGTTGGCGAACTAATAAATTGCGAAGCGTTCCGTACGTGTACTCCTGCGCCGTCTGCGAGGCGAAGATGCAGAGCGCAACGATGCCTAGCAGGAATGAGACCAGGCTGAATCCATAGCTAATGCCATGTGCGGTACTTAAAAATTGTGCTGTAACGATCTCACCGCGTCGACCATTTCCTTTCGGATCGCCCACTCGCCAGAAAGTCAGGAAGGTGAAGAGCGAAGTAAGGAGAGTGACTATCGCCATCGTTGAGAGCAGAAGCGTTGGCCTACGTAATTTACGCATCTCGGCCCAAACCACATTGATCATTGGCTATCTCCTGTCATCTCAAAGAAGGTCTCTTCTAGCGTTGGAAGTACAGATGTAAGTGACGCAAGCGTTATGCCTGATTCAAAGGCGAGACGATTGAGTGTCGCGCCCCAATCGGGTGGGCTGACGATATGTGCAGCGCCATCAATAACCGAGACTTCGTGATCATGCTTCTTCACAATATCTACCAACTTATTGAGGTCGACTGCGTACTCGGGCTTGGCAACCAAGATTGGTTGTTGAGCTGCAAGGAGATCTGCGGTGCGACCATTGAAGATGACCTTGCCTTCACGCAACATCACCAAATGTTCGGCGATCATCTCGAGTTCAGAGAGTAAGTGTGATGAGACGAAGACGCTCGTGCCATCGGCAGCAAGAGATTTGATCAGCGAGCGCACTTCATGAATTCCGTTGGGATCGAGACCATTGGTTGGTTCGTCAAGGACAAGTAGTTGTGGGCTAGGTAGAAGCGCCGCCGCGATACCCAGGCGCTGCTTCATACCCAATGAATAAGTCTTGAACTTTGATCCGCCGCGATCGCCTAGTCCTACTCGATGTAAAAGTGGATCGACGATCGATTGGTCAAAGCCACCGAGTGATGCGAGAACGCGAAGATTCTCTCGACCCGAGAGCGCCGGATAGAAGGCAGGGCCTTCGATCATCGCACCGACGTAAGGCAGATACTTCTCGGGTTCGGTAATCGATTCACCTAAGACGGTGCCAGTGCCACCGGTCGGAGTGATCAGCCCCAAGAGCATGCGAATCGTTGTCGTCTTGCCTGATCCATTAGGGCCGACGAAGCCACAGACCGTCCCGCGCGGAACACTAAATGTGGCATGTGAGAGGGCTGCCCGTTCACCGTAGACCTTGGTCAGATCCGTGACCGAGATAGCGAGCTCTTTGCTATTAACCATGTTGTCAGGCTACCGCTTATTATTCGCAGATGACCGAGTCAAACCGCCCTTGGGGATACCGCGAGGAAACTCACGGCAAAAACCCAGATTGGCAATTGCATCCTGATACCGAGAGCGTCCGCGCTGGACTTGCTCGATCTGGTTTTGGTGAGACGAGCGAGGCGCTCTACCTCAACTCTGGATTTACCTACGGATCAGCCGAAGAAGCGGTCGCATCCTTTGCCGACGAGACTGACCATTACTTATATAGCCGTTTCCACAATCCAACTGTTGCAGTCTTTGAGAAGCGTCTTGCTGCCATCGAGGGCGCCGAACTCTGTGTTGCTACTGGATCTGGAATGTCTGCGATGTTTGCTTCGATCGCATGTCTGGTTTCACAAGGTGATCACGTTGTTGCCTCAGCTTCGATGTTTAGTTCTTGCTATGTCGTTCTCGCAGAGATCTTGCCTAAGTGGGGCGTCACCGTTGAATTTGTAAAAGGAAGTGTGAAGGCCGATTGGGAGAAGGCGCTCAATCGCCCAACGAAAGCTGTCTTCATCGAGACACCAAGTAACCCAATGCTTGAGATCGTTGATATTGCAATGGTAAGCGAGCTGGCACATAAAGTCGGCGCAACGGTGATCGTTGATAACGTCATGGCTTCACCTATTTTGCAGAAGCCATTGCAGCATGGCGCAGATGTCATCATGTACTCAGCCACAAAACATATCGATGGTCAAGGTCGTGTTCTTGGTGGCGCCATTCTTGGCAGTGCGGATTACATTACAAATCAGTTGCAGCCATTCACTCGTCACACTGGACCAAACCTCAGTGCATTCAACGCCTGGGTGTTGCTCAAGTCCCTTGAAACGATCGGTATGCGCGTTGAGCGAATGAACTCCAATGCTCAAGCAGTCGCAGAGTTCCTCTCATCGCATCCAAAGGTCGAGGCCGTGAACTACCCAGGTCTTAAGAGCCATCCAGGTTTTGAGATCAACTCTCGTCAGATGATTGGTGGCGGAACCACGATGAGCCTCACTCTTAAAGGTGGCCAATCAGCCCTCTTTGCAGCGATGAACAAGCTTCAAGTCATCGATATCTCGAATAACTTGGGCGATAGCAAGTCATTGATCACGCACCCAGCTTCGACAACACATCGTCGCTTGGCACCTGAGATTCGTGCCGATTTGGGCATCACTGACTCACTTGCACGACTTTCAGTGGGACTTGAGCACTCATCTGATCTCATTAAAGATCTCGAGATCGCACTCGGTTAGTTCTACTTAAGTAGGACTCCTGCAACAAGTAAGACTGAGTACGTACTCAAGTAGGTAATCGACCAGTGGAAGAGTTTTGCCGCTGACTTCTCAGATTCTGGGCTGTTGATCTTGGTAAGTGTTGTCCCAAAACCTAGTGCGAGAATAAATGTGATTGCTGCAGTCCACCACGGTAAGTGTGCGCTCTGAACAACCGCTAATGATGTTAAGAACATTCCAGTCGTGTGGAAGAGCATCTGCATCTGCACATTACGAAGTGTTGCCACAACTGGCAGCATTGGAATTCCCGCAGCTGCGTAATCATCTTTGTATTTAATGGCGAGCGCCCAGAAGTGAGGCGGTGTCCAGAAGAAGATCAAGGCAAAGAATAACCATGCGGTAAGTGAGAGCGAATTGGTAATTGCTGCCCACCCGATAAGTACTGGCATGCAGCCAGCAATTCCACCCCAGACGATGTTCTGCGATGTTCGACGCTTAAGTCCCATCGTGTAGAAGAAGACATAGAAGATGATGGCGAGTGCTGTAAGAATCGTCGCCCAGACAGTGGTGAAGATATAGAAGATCACAAGTGAGATCACGGTGATTGCCGAAGCAAAGATGAGTGCGGCGGTCTTGCTCATATCGCCGTTCACAAGTGGACGCTTGGCTGTCCGCGTCATCAAGCGATCTGATTCAACTTCGATCACCATGTTGTAGGCATTGGATGCGCCTGCGGCTAATGTGCCACCGATCAAGGTTGCGATGGTGACCTTCAATCCTGGAACGCCACCAGCAGCTAAGAAGAGCGCTGGCAGAGTCGTGACCAAAAGGAGCTCGACTACACGCAGCTTCATGAGCGCGATGTAGGGGCTGATTACGGTCGATTGCATAACCCGAACTCTAGAGGCTAGAAGGAAGTTATATCGAGTTAAGCGGTCTTAGGGGCGGGCTTGGCGATCGAAGCGAGCATCTTGTCGATCGTCTCTCGCGCAGCAGAACGTGCGCTCTCACGGTTAATAATGTGATCTGCGATAAATGCGAATACGTACTGCTTGGAACCGACTGTCACATAACCAGCCAGGCTCACGGTGTTATCAATCCACCCAGTCTTCGCCTTTACGAGTCCGACTGCCTTTGGTGCATCCTTTACGAATCTGGTCTTAAGTGTTCCAGTCTTTCCTGCAAGTGGTAGGCCATCGTAAATATAGTGAAGATCTGGATTCTTTTTGATCTCTACCAAAAGTGCGGCGATCGTTCGGGTTGAAACCCGAGTGGCATGTGAAAGCCCATTGCCATCTTGGACTAAGAGTCCCTGAGTTGGAACATTGAGATCAGTTAAAGTTTTTTCAAATGCACTTTGAACACCAGCGACGTTTCCGGTGAAGCCAAGCTTCTGCGCTGCAAGAACAGCGAGCCGATTCGCTAATTGATTATCGCTATAGAGAAGTGTGAAGGCGATGATATCTGGCAAAGCTGGCGATGAAATACTGGTGAGCTCTTTCGTTGGTTGTGATACATCACCTTGTACAGTCGACAATGGTGTAACCGTGATTTCAACTCTGCCATGGAAGAAATGTTGTAAGAGGGTTAGGTCAGTGACATTGATATTGGAATATTCGAGTGTGATCGCCTTGAGATCTGGATGTGCTGCAAGAACAGCATTGACCAAGGTTGGGAGATAAGCGCGATGATATTTCTTTGCTTCATAGGCACTTGCTGTCAGCCACGGGTCGCGGTCACCAGAGAGTATGTAAGTCGCTGGATCACTTGTCTCACTGATGGTGGTCACGAATTTTTTATCGGGGCCAAATGCCTTCAGCGCGGTTGTTGTTGAAATAAGTTTTAACACCGATGCAGGTGCGCGAAGCGTGCCGGGGCTGTGCTGGAAGATTATTTGGCCGGTATCGGGATCGATGACCAAGATGCCAGGGCTGCGCAGCGTTGGTGACTTTGAGAGTGAGATAAAGGTGGAAGGAAGGCTAAGCGCTTGTGCAGGGGTGAGCGAGGTCGAAAGGAGTGCACCGCAGAGTGTGGCAATTGCCAGCGGCTTCATAACTTTTCGCATCATCACAGGGAGGATTATGCCCTGTCGACTCTCTTATTTAGAGTTATCTCATGACACAGGCAGAGATTGGTCCCGGTGAGTTCTTCCCGGTCGTTGGCGTTGGACCACATCCCCAGCCTTGGCCAGTTGGAGATCAATACGATCCTGAGTTATTACTGAATGGTGATCGCCGAAATGTCTTAGATCACTATCGCTATTGGAGTGTTGCGGCGATCGTGGCAGACCTTGATACCAAGCGCCATGATCTTCAGATCGCGATCGAGAATTGGCAACACGATCTCAATATTGGATCTGTTGTCAGAACGGCAAATGCCTTCAACGTCTCAAAAGTTCATATTGTTGGTAAGCGCGATTGGAATAAGCGCGGCGCGATGGTGACTGATCGATACTTACATGTGCTACATCATCCGACCGTTGCAGATTTCAAAAAGTGGTGCGATGAGAATCAAGTGCCGATCATCGGTATCGATAACTTGCCAATATCGAAAGAGTTAGAGAAGTCATCACTTCCTGAAAAGTGTGTGATGTTCTTTGGCCAAGAAGGCGCCGGCATGTCTGATGAAGGCGTCGAGATCTGCGAAGTTGTTCTAGCGATCAGGCAGTATGGATCAACACGATCTATGAATGCGAGCGCAGCTGCTGCGATCGCCATGTATGCCTGGGCGATGCAACACCTCAACTAATGTAATTAGTTACCGAGTTCTTCCGGTTCTACTTCAAGTACATCAGTCACTGACTGCAAGCGACGATCGATCTCATCTGCCTCTGGGAAGCGCCCAAGTGTGCGCATCACGCTAGCGATGCGACGTTCGATCTCGATAATGAATTCAAAGTCACGGTTATCTGAGTTCTCGGTGGAGTTCTCAAGTACTCGCTCAAGTGTTGCAAGGCCTTCTTCTGCCTTATTAGAAGCGATCTGTGCCTTACCGAGTTCGAGCAAAGAGTAGGTCTCGCGATGATGATCGTGAGCGGTGGAGAAGACATCGAGTGACTTCTGCGCTGCAAGAAGTGCGCCTTCAGCATCGCCAAGTTCGGTGAGGCAGTGGGCGATCTTCTGATCGCAGCGTGCCACGTTGATAACTTCCTTCATACGCTTAAAGAGTGCACGCGCTTCCTGGAAAGCCTCGGTCGCTTCTTTATATCGCTTCAATTCGCGAAGTGCGCAACCAATGAGATGAAGATCATTAGCAGCACCGGCATCATTGCCTTCGACCAAATGTTCTTGAACACAGTCGCGCATACATTCGATCGTCTTCTCATACTCTTTCGATGAGTACCACCATTCACCGAGTTGGCAGGCAAGATCGATCGCCATGGGTGACTTGGATTCGCGTAAGAGATCGACTGCTTTGCTCATCGCATCAGCAGCTTCATTCATTCGCTTTAATTGATTGAGGTTGTACCCAATTGCAGAGTAGGCCTGCGCTAATCCATCATTAGAAGCAACGGGATCGAGTTCGGCGTAGATATCGCGCGCAGTCTCAGCGAGCGCAAGTGCTTCGTCATATTGCCCACGGGCATAGATGCGTGCACTTAATTCGTAAAAGGTATTGGCGCGTTCAATCCCGGTGACCTCGGGGATTCGCTCCCAGAGCATCTCTTCGGTGAGAATGTCGTCTTGGCCTAGATCGTCATCGTCATCACTCATAGTGCTAGCCCTCCTGATCGAACTGGTTGCTAACGGGGATAGTGGAACATTAGTACCGCAAGCCTGCCTCGGCAGAAGAAACGCTGGCAAGTAAGATGGGGCCATGCCTACACCCAAGCGCCCCGAAGGGTCAGTTAGCCGTCGCACCATGCTCAGCCTAGGAGTTTTGGCTGGCGCCTCCACCCTCTTAGGAGCCCTTCCTGGGATTGCCAACGCCGCCTCCCCTGATATTTCTCACGGCTCTCGCTCACTCCCTCAGGTCGCACTCACCTTCCATGGTGCTGGCGATAAAGCAATGGCGCAGAAACTTCTAGCAATCCTCAAAAGCACCCAGACTCCAGTAACAGTCTTTGCAGTCGGCGCCTGGTTGAAAGCGGATTCATCGATTGCGAGTCAGATTCTTGCTGATGGTCATGACCTTGGAAACCACACAATGAATCATCTACAGAGCAAGACGCTTAGCGCAGCAAAGTTGGATTCCGAGATCTCTGGGTGTGCCAAAGAGTTGGTCTCCCTAATAGGCAATCACGGAAAGTTCTTCCGCCCTTCGGGCACGCAATATTCCACGCCATTGATTCGCAAGACCGCACTTAAGTATGGCTACAAGAAATGTATCTCCTACGACGTTGACTCTCACGATTACCAGGACGTTGGAAAAGCTGCAGTCATTAAGAATGTAATGAGTACCGTAAAGAACGGCAGCATCGTCAGTCTGCACTTCGGCCATCAAGATACGATCGATGCACTTCCAGCGTTGATCACGCAGTTGCATGCCAAGGGATTAAAGCCGGTCACACTCTCAACGATGTTAGGCACAATCTGATGAAGAAGTTCTTCACCTCTTTACTCACGGTTCTGGTCGCTCTTCCATTAATGACGATAAGTGCCAGCGCAGCCACACCGCTTGCGGGTATGCCACCTGTGCTTGATCAGAATGATATCTACGCTGCTGATCGACCTAATCAACTTTCTCCGGTTGTGGCGAACTTCCCTGAGCGCGTCTACGTTCCAAACCATACGTCAAATACCCTCACCGAGATCGATCCGAAGACCTTCAAGATTATTCGCACCATCAAGATGAAGGCGGGGCCGCAGCACGTTGTTCCATCGTGGGATTTAAAGACGCTGTGGGTCAATAACAACGAAGGTAATTACCTCACTCCGATCGACCCAATGACCGGCCTTGCAGGTACTCCGGTCTATGTTCATGATCCTTACAACCTGTACTTCACTCCAAATGGTAAATATGCGATCGTGATGGCTGAAGCAGATAAAGAATTAGTCTTCCGCGATCCACACACCATGGCGATCAAGAAGATCGTGAAAGTTCCATGCGCTGGTGTCAACCACGCGGATTGGACGAAAGATGGCAATTACTTCTTAGTCAGTTGTGAATTTAGTGGAAAGCTCTTGTGGGTCAACACTGCGAAGATGTCGATTGCAAAGGTCTTTACCTTGCCAAAGGTTATGGGTGGCTCGACCATGCCACAGGATGTAAAGATCTCACCTGATGGGTCGACCTTTTATATCGCCGACATGATGGCCGACGGCGTCTGGGTAATGAAGACCGATGCAATTGGAAAGTTCTCGCTGATTAAGACCGGTAATGCTGCGCATGGACTTTATGTCACTCGAGATTCGAAGACTTTACTTATTACCAATCGCGGTGAAGGTTCGGTCTCGGTTCTTCGCTTTAGCGATAATGCTTTGATCGCCAAATGGAAGATCCCTGGCGGAGGTAGCCCTGATATGGGCGGTATCTCTGCCGACGGAACCCAGTTCTGGGTATCAGGTCGTTATAACAGCGAGGTCTATGTCTTCGACATTACTCATGGAAAATATCTGAAGACTATTAAGGTTGGTAAAGAACCACATGGTCTGGCGATCTACCCACAACCTGGAAGATATTCATTAGGTCATACGGGAGTATTTAGATAATGAAGCCAATGAAAAGTCGCTTCGATATACCTCAATGGATTGGTCGCCTGGCCTTATGGCTAGGAGTGCTGAATGTTGTAGCTAATATCTTTAGACGTTTTCAACCGGTCGCTCATCGCGTCGATAAAGTTATACCGGGTCTCGTTAATTCGACCGCATTTTCAACTGCTCTCTTCACATCGCTCGTTTTGATTTTGGTTGCAAGTGGTTTGCGACGTCGCAAGCGCCGAGCATGGACTATTGCGGTTATTGTTCTGGCCTTTAATCTACTTTCAGATTTCTTCAGGTATCACTATCATCCGCTGCAGATCATTCCAAACGCAGTTTTGCTTGTGATTCTTTTGATTGTTCGCAACGAGTTCTTCGCGATCTCTGATCCGGCGACCAAATTCCAACCTCTTTATGCATTCGCGATTCTTCTCTCCTTCACAATTATCTCTGCAATCATGATGCTCTACTTCCGCCACGGCCACGATATCGTCGGAAATCCAAGCTTTAAGAATATTTTTCTCACAGTAATTGAGGGAATGGTTGGTATATCCGGCCCTATTGAATTCATTAACCAGCGAGCTTCCGATGCGGTCGAGTTTAGCCTTGCGGCACTTGGCATCTTCACGATCGTCTTGCCGCTCTTCCTCTACTTCAGGCGAGTAAAGCCGCTACCAAAGATGAGCGATGAAGATATTGAGATCGTTCGAAAGCTCATTAGGCATGACGTTGATCAAGATTCACTCGGCTACTTTGCAACTCGTCGAGATAAGAGCGTGATCTGGGCGCCAAGTAAGAAGGCTGGCATTGCATATCGCGTTGAAGCAGGTGTGATGTTGGCAAGCGGTGATCCCTTCGGTGAGTACAGCCTCTGGCCTGCTGCTATCGATGCATTCTTGGAGGAAGCAAAGCTACACGCATGGACGCCGGCCGTAATGGGAGCGAGTGATCGCGGCGGTGAAGTGTGGGTCGAGCATGCAGGCATGACTGCATTCGATATTGGCGATGAAGCGATCATCAAAGTTAAAGATTTCACTCTTGAGGGCCGCCCAATGGCCAACGTCAGGCAGATGGTCAATCGAATTGGGCGCAAGGGTTATGTTGCAAAGACAACAAAATGGTCTGATCTTGATCTAAGCATTCGAGTTGAACTTCGTGGCCTTGCTAAGAAGTGGCGCTACGGAACTCCAGAACGTGGCTTCTCGATGTCCATGGATCGCTTTGGTGAAGATATCGATGGTGAAGCAATTATTACTATTGCAACATTGGGTGATGAGATCAAAGGTCTGCTCTACTTCGTCCCATGGTCACATGATGGAATCTCGCTCGATCGCATGCAGCGTGAACGCGGTACCGATCCTGGCGTCAATGAGCTTTTGATTGTTCAGACAGTTGAATGGGCTCGCGAGAATAAGATCGAGAGCATATCGCTTAACTTTGCCGCCTTCCGATCACTCTTTGAGCGCGCAGATAAAATTAGCGCAGGCCCTATTACTCGCGGATCACGTAACTTGATTCGATTCTTCTCTAACTTCTTCCAAGTTGAATCGCTCTATCGCTTCAATGCAAAGTTTGATCCCGAGTGGCAGACACGATACTTGGTCTACCCAAAGGCCACAGATATCGCCAAGATTGGTTGGGCTGCGATCAAGGCCGAACAATTTATCGGCAGCTTTAGAAAGAAAGCCGTTAAGGGGTAGCTGACGGGGCTGGCGTTGGTGCTGGGTTCTGCTGATTAATCCATTCGAAAGCGGTTGATACAAAGGGCTTCCAAACATTTGTGTTATGGCCGCCTATCGGAATCGGCACATATCGAATCGGAATTAAGCCACTTGCAGCGCTCATAAAGTTATTTGCGGCAAGGTTCGTGAACTTATCTTTCTTGCTAGCAATAATCATGAGGTGCACCGACGTAGGGACCTTCTTCAAGGTTGCGATCAGGTCATACTTGCCTTGTAAGAAGTTCTTCTCGCGCTTATTAATGCCAGCAGAGAATAAGGGCTTGAAGTAGCCAGCGAGAGAGACGGCGCTGTTATATAAATCTGGATGGCGAATAGCGACTTCGGCTGCGCACCAGCCACCAGTTGAGTAGCCGAATGAGGACCATGGCCGGTTATCGATACCGATAAATTTTGTGGCAAATGCCTTCATATCGTGGGTGAGCCAAGTTTCAACTTGTGCGCCACCAACAAAGTTGAGACATTCGGTATCAACACCTGGTGAGACATTGATTGCCGGAATGATCGCGATGGTGTTCTGGACCGCTCCAGAGTTCTCTAAGTTTTCGAGTGTGGTAATTCCCGCCATGCTGCCAATCCAGGTCTGTGGAACTCCGGGATAGCCAGGGAAGAGTTCGACTACTTGGTAATCACTTCCGACCGATGGTGAAGCCGGGTTAGCCTCCATCTGCGCTGCAATCTTTGGCGGAAGAACCACGTAGACAACATCTGAAATCTTCGACTGCTCTCCTTTTATAACTTCGCGGAAGATCAAACTTCCACCCGCCGTCGTTTTTGCTTGCTTGATATCTTTTCCAGAAATCTGTGCAAGCAGGTCAGGGGCTACTGCAATTTTCGCAAGTTGATTCTTACTTCCAAAGAGGTCACCCCAGCTGGCGTAGAACTGGCCATTGCGGTTGATGGTGATACCCGTTGAAGCGAGCGCAAAGATCTGAATGAAGATGATGATGCTGACGCGAGCAAAGATATGACGGAACTTCTTCGAGACAAGCTTGTGCCAGAAGAAGACTGTGAGCACGATCGCGAGAGCAGTCACGGCCCAGAAGAGGATCTCTGTGCTGAGACTAGAGAGAAGAAGCACGTCGAACCTTTCACGCTGGTGACCGTATCGTGGGCGATATGCCCGTTATGAGGCTAACTCTAACTTATGGGGGTTGCCCAAAAGGCGGGTATCATTACTCCACGTGCGTTTCATAACTAGCCCGTCCTTTGACCTCACCTACGAGGATGTCTTCCTCGCCCCAAGTCGTTCTGAAATATCTAGTCGTATGGATGTAGACCTCTCCACGACTGATGGAACTGGGACCACGATCCCACTCGTTGTATCGAATATGACCGCAATCTCTGGCCGACGTATGGCCGAGACGATCGCCCGTCGTGGCGGTATCGCAGTGATTCCACAAGATATTCCACTCGAGATTGTTGCTGATGTCATCTCCTGGGTGAAGGCACGACATACCTTCTTCGATACACCAGTCACTCTTGCTCCAACTGACACGGTTGCAGATGCTCTTGATCTCATCAATAAGCGAGCTCATGGTGCGCTCATCGTCGTTGAAGGAGATAAGCCAGTTGGCATTGTCACTGAGGCTGATTGTGAGCGCGTTGACCGCTTCACACAGCTTCAGCAAATTATGGCGACAGATTTGATCACAGTTGATGAAACGATCGAACCACGAGCAGCCTTTGAATTCCTAACGCTTCACCGGCGCAAACTCGCTCCGGTTGTGAGCAGCAATGGATCTTTAGTTGGAATCCTGACAAAGACCGGTGCACTACGTGCCACGCTCTACACACCAGCACTTGATGCGAATGGAAAGTTACGGATCGCGGCCGCTGTTGGAATCAATGGTGATGTCACAGCGAAAGCAAAGTTCTTGATCGAGGCTGGCGCAGATGTATTGGTCGTTGATACTGCACATGGCCATCAGGTCAAGATGATCGAAGCGATCAAATCTATCCGCGCACTCTCTCCTCGGGTACCAATCGTTGCAGGTAACGTTGTAACAGCTGCTGGTACGCGTGATCTCATCGAAGCCGGCGCTGACATTATTAAGGTTGGTGTTGGGCCAGGTGCGATGTGTACAACACGTATGCAGACCGGTGTGGGTCGTCCGCAATTCTCTGCAGTACTGGAGTGCGCCGCCGAAGCAGCGAAATTCGGTAAGCATGTCTGGGCAGATGGTGGAGTCCGCCACCCACGCGATGTCGCGCTAGCCCTTGCTGCTGGTGCTTCTCAGGTGATGATCGGATCGTGGTTTGCTGGGACGCTTGAATCACCGAGCGATCTAAACCGCGATTCACATGGTCGTCTCTACAAAGAATCCTTTGGCATGGCATCTGCTCGCGCAGTTGCAGCACGTACATCGAGTGAAGGTGCCTTCGATCGCGCACGTAAGGCGCTCTTTGACGAGGGCATCTCCTCATCACGGATGTACATCAATCCAGCCAGACCTGGCGTTGAAGATTTAGTCGATGAGATCATCTCTGGCGTGCGATCCAGTTGCACATATGCCGGCGCGAAGTCGATTCCAGATTTCTTCGAGAAGGCGATCGTTGGGATTCAATCATCATCGGGCTATGCCGAAGGTAAGCCACTTAACCAATCCTGGTAAGGGCCTTACTCGATCTCGCGCTTCGGATCGTTTGAGTCGTCGTACATCTCTTGAGGTTGTGAGAGCTTCCAGTACATATAGATAATGAATACTGCGAAGAAGGGCCATTCGGCAACGTAGACCCAGCTTCGATGATTGCCACCGAGCGCGCGATCTAATTCAAAGAAGGCCATGAGAACGCAGAGCGGTACTCCCCATAAGACCCACTTGCGATGTGGATCGGGTTGCGGATCCGGCTCAGTGCTCATCTTCTGCCTCCGCTAATAATCGCTCGTTCTCGAACCAATCTCGTGCGGCTAAGACTATCCACATTGAATCGATCAACATTCCCATCGCCCACATAATCGCACCACCAGTATGTTGATCGGTGAGCCCCATCGACATTGAACGCGAATCTGGCAAGGCGTGTAAGACCCGATTCCCGGAATAGAGGAAGAACCCGGTCATCGTCTCGGGCAACATCATCGCAAAGAGTGAGATGACGCGCTTTGAGTAGGAGACCGGGAAGGGTTGAGGGTTACCTTCCATCACTGGGTAGTAATAAATAAGTCCGCCGAGTAAGAAGATGATCAATTCAAGGCAGTGAATATTGGGGTTACGCATTCCGGCATTAGCCAGCGGCGAGAAGTGGGTCAGAATCAAAACGGTGAGAAAGATGCCGAAGCCGACTTCAGCTTTAAAGAGTTGGCGGATAAGCCTGTTCTGAGAGACCTTGCGCGCAATGCCTCCCAGGGGGCTGTTGGCTTCGAGGGCTAATTTAAAGGGTGAACCGAGAACGATCATTGGGGAGATCAGCATCATGATCGAGATGTGCTGAATCATGTGGACCCAGAAGATAGTGACTGCCTTGTGGGGAACTGGACCGACGAGCATGAGTGCTAGCACTCCCATGCCAGAATAAAAAAGCATCTGCCGGACCTTGCTCACGCTTCTTTGTGCCTGATTAGCGCGGTAGTACCAGAAGGCAACAGTGGCGAGGGTGACCCCAAAAGCAATATCCCATATTGGGTTTAGCTTCATGGTGCTCCTCTCTGTTGACTCTATACATTCTCACAGAAATATTTTTATATTTTTAGCAGAAGTGCTACACCTCAGCCAGAGATGAGCGTACCCTCACTACAAGTAATTTCTCACGGATAGTTCACCCAACTTTGAGTGATCCTGGCCGTGACCAGAATGCACGAGAAAGAAGGAATGGTGGAGACCGCCACACACGATGAAGTGTCGAGAGGTAAGCCCCTCGTTAGTGCAATTGCATTTCTACTCTTTGGAGTAGCTGTAGTTGCTGGAGTTGGATTTACGCTCCATTCGGTTTCAAAGGATTCGCAGAAGAAGATGTATGCGACAGTAAACGGGACAGCGACAGTTGATGGGAAAGTTCTTCCACATGCCTTCATTAATGAGAGCGTTTGGCCGGACGATCAGACCGCCCGAGACAATGGCGTGAACCGAACAAATACTCATCCGTGGCCCTTCTACACCGAAGAACATCTGGTGCTACCAGCTCACTCACTTGTGACAATGACATTGAAGGTCTACGACAGTGGTGAGCACCTCAATACCAATTACTTTGCAAAGGTTGTGGGCACTGTCGGTGGCGCAATGACTGTGGATGGCCAACCGGTCTCCTCGCTTCTACCCACCGAAGTCCAACACACATTTACACTCCATGGCCTTCCAACATCATCTCAAGACCCACTCTTCGTGAATGTTCCACTCCCTCGCGTCCAAGCTGACGACAAAGGAAATAACATCCCAACACATGACCCAGGGACAAAGAACATGGGACATACCGTTGTCTTCTCCTTTGTCACCGGCAGCGCTGGTGAATATGTCTGGAACTGCGAGTACCCATGTGGTGATGGCACATATGCCAATTTCGGTGCTGTTATGGGACAGAACGGATATATGTCAGGAAAGGTGAGTGTCGTAAATGGCTGATCACAGCAACGAAGTTCTCGCCCCTACACCTGGTGAGCGACTAACGAATTTCTTTAAGCGTAAGGATGTCTCTCGGACAACCGTGCTCTTCTTCCTCTGGACCATCCTATTTATCCTCTTGGGACTCTTCTTCTACCCAAAGTGGATGCCAACGATCATGTCGAAAGAGATGAAGTCAGCTGAATCGATCATGATCTGGTTCACCGTTATTTCAGCGCCAATTGCCGGCATTGTGCTCGCTATTGCGACTAACTCCTTTATGAATATGCATCGCGGCGATACTCCTCCTGAGGATGGTCCGGCGATTCGCACTCACGGTCCGATCGTTGCGATTTGGACTATTGGTTCGTTGGTCTTCGCCCTCGTCGCGATCGCATGGGGATTGATCGAGATCAATTCACAAGCTGTAGCTGCGGCATCCGATGCAAAGAGCGCGATAACTGTTGAAGTCACAGGGTCACAATGGCTCTGGACCTTTAACTATCCAGCACAAGGAATTGAGACACATGATCTCAATCTCCCTGTCGGAGTTCCAGTTATCTTCGATGTGAAGTCAGCCGATGTCAATCACTCATTCTGGCCAGTCCAGTTGGGCGTCAAAGTTGATGCGAACGCGCAGGTTACAACTGTTATTCATACAACGCCTACAAAGATCGGTGCGATTGATGTGAAGTGCGCAGAACTCTGCGGCCTCTATCACGCATATATGGAGACAAATGGCGAGGTGATGTCACCAGCTGACTTCAATGCCTGGGTCGTTGCACAAGGAGGACACACAGCATGAGCACTCTCGATAAGGTCCACTCAAGTTCACGACCAGTACCAAATCCAAAGCGGAGTTTGATCACTCGCTTACATATGGGAACTGGAGTTGTTGTCGGAGTTCTCTTCGCAGCGATTGCTTATTATCTTCTAAAGAATTCAGTGCTGACCTACACCGATAAGGTGGCAGATCCACTCTCACCTCACGATAACAACATTGTTCTTCTTGGCACTATGTTCGCGTGGTCCATTGGTTTCATGGTCGGCATAGGTGCATTCATTGGCCCATGGCGTTGGTTGATCGGTAAAGATCTCACCGATGAAGAGATTCTTTATATGGCTGGCGATGGCCAGGGAATCAAGCGTTACTTCAAATACTGCACCGACCATAAAGTCGTTGGAATTCAGTATTTAGTGGGCGTTATGACCCTCCTGGGCGTTGGCGGCACAATGGCGATGATGATCCGTACTAACTTGGCTCGCCCAGGTGGACACTTCGTCACAGCTACCGTCTACAACTCATTAGTCGGCCTCCACGGCATCACCATGATCATTGCAATGATCATCGTTGCTACCGGTCCATTTGGTAACTACATCATGCCAATCATGATCGGTGCCTATGACATGGCCTTCCCTCGCCTCAACGCACTCTCTTGGTGGGTTCTCTTCACTGCGATCCCTGTGCTCTGTAGCGCATGGTTCCTCGGTGGAATCCCAACTGGTTGGACCGCTTACGCACCACTGAGTGTTCAAGCAGGAGCTGGCATGAATGCCTTCCTTGCAACCATCATCATCTTCGCAGTATCGACTGCTGTCGCTGGTATGAATATCACGACAACTGTTGTTGCGATGCGTACTAAGGGCATGAAGTGGAACCGAGTTCCGATCTTCGTTATCGGATCAACGATCTCCGTTGCACTCGCTATTCCTGCCTTCCCAACCTTTATGGTTGCGATGATCATGACCTCACTTGATCGCACATTTAATACCGGCTTCTTCGATGCCAACATGGGCGGAAGCGGATGGCTCTATGCCAACCTCTTCTGGATCATGGGCCATCCAGAGGTTTATGTTATTTTGATTCCAGGTGTTGCTGCGCTGATGGAGATCGCACCGGTCTTCGTAAGAAAGCCGCTCTTCTCGTATAACGCAGCGATCATGGGCTTTGCCGGAATCGCAGGTCTCTCTATTCTCGTCTGGGCTCACCATATGTATATGGCTGGTTGGGCACCATCGCTTAACGGCGCATTTATGGTGACGACCGAGATGATCTCGATCCCTACGGGATTGCTCTTCTTGGTCTTGATCGGAACGTTGTGGCGCGGAAAGCCGTGGATGAAACTTCCAATGCTCTCTGTCTTCGCATTTATCTGGGACTTCCTTATCGGCGGTATCACCGGTATCTACCTCTCAGATGTCCCTGCCGATGGCTATCTTCACGGATCAATGTTCGTGACCGCGCACTTCCACTTCACTCTGATGGGCGCAGCGCTCACTGGTGCGATTGGTGGACTTGCTTACTGGTATCCAAAGATGACCGGAAGAATGCTGAACGAGCGCGCTGGTTACATCTCCTTCTGGTTAGTCCAGATCGGATTTAACGTCCTCTTCTTCGGAATGTTCATGGCGGGTGCTGAAGGTCAACCACGTCGCGTAATGGATTATGCAGCTATGTATAAGACCTCGAATCTCATCTCGACGATGGGTGCATATAGCGTCGGTATCGGAATGATCATTCTGCTCTGGGCTGTAATTCATTCATGGCGTCACGGCAAGGTCGCTCCTATGAATCCATGGGGAGCAAAGACGCTTGAATGGACGGTTCCTTATCCAGTTCCACTCACCAACTTTGATGAACTTCCAATCATCACAAGTGATCCATATGGCTACGGAAAGGGTAAGTAACTCATGAGCCACGACACAGAGTTCCACGTACACCACGATTCAGATTCAGCTGTTGGTCGTCGTGAACGACTTGGAGTACGTCTATTAATCGTCGCAGATGGGGCCTTCCTCTTCTCGATGATCTTCTCGTACTTCTATCTCCGCAATCTCAATACCGGCGGAAACTGGCTACCAAAGGGCGTTAAGCACTTCTCCGTTGGATCAGCCTGGTCAGTTGCTATCCCATTTGTGATCGCGGCAATCGCACATCGGCTTGGTCAAGAGGATAAGCAGCGTCGCAATCTCACATCACTAGTGACACTCGCTGTCTTGCTTGTGGGTGGATACATACAATGGCATCAGATGGCCCATATGCCGTTCTTGGTGACAGATGACGCTGGTGTTGTGAGCTTTAACGGCGCATATGCATCGAACTGGGTCTTGATGGCCGGTACTGGAATCTTCCATTACTTCCTCGGTGCCTTCATCGCACTGGGGATTTTGATTCGTAATCGCACCACAGATCTCCCGCACGAGCTCGATCTTTGGCGCCAGCGCACTGCACAGTCATGGTTCACATGGTGTGCCGTCGCGGCTTGCTTGACCGCGCTGACTCTCTCAGTAATTTAACGAGGCGCTAAAAAACCCCGCAACCATTTGGTTGCGGGGTTTTTTCGTGGAAGTAATTACTTCGTTGGCTTGGCCGATGGCTTAGCTGTTGGCTTCTTCACAATGACACTCTTAGTTGCTTTGGCAACCTTCTTTGTGCCTTCTTCTCCAGTACCTGAAGTCGCCTCCGACATCTCGTGAGTGGCAGTACCCTCTTTTCCTTTTGCAACTGTTGGCTTCTTAGAAGCGGCGATCGTTGGCTTTGCTTTTGGTGTCGCAGCTTGCGCTGTGGTGCCTAGGGCTAAGCCAAGTGCGAGTGATACTGTTCCGACTGTTACGAGTGTTTTATTCATGGCTCTATTGTAAAGGAGCTTTTCACCCGTATCATTAGTTTCACAGGAACTCAGGAAAGGCACAGAAAATGGCTAACAAAGAGCAGAAGAGCAACGCGAACACCAAGAAGGAGCCAAAGCTCTCTCTTAAAGAGAAGCGCGCTGCAAAGCAGGAGAAGAAGGCTTCAAAGGGTTAATTAACTCTCGATAAAGGTCAAAATCGCCGCTCCCAACTCGGGGGCGGCGATTTTTCTATTGCGCTAGGTGCTACTTTTGGGAGATGAGCAACGGATTACGGTGGGGCTTTTTAAGTGCGGGCGGCATCGCTGCGGCAGTCGCCGAAGATTTCCTGATTGCTGGATTAACGATTCAGGCAGTTGGAGCTAGAGATCTCGCTAAAGCCAACGAATTCGCAGATCGCTTCAAGATTCCCAATCGCCACCAGGGTTATGAAGCGCTGGTTAACGATGCTGAAGTTGATGTCATATACGTATCGACCATTCATCCATTCCATAAGCGCGATGCGCTCTTGGCTCTTAACGCCGGTAAGCACCTTCTCGTTGAGAAGCCTTTCACGATCAATGCACAAGAAGCGGCAGAAGTGCGCGCACTTGCAAACGCAAAGGGACTCTTCGTCATGGAAGCGATGTGGACGCGCTTCTTGCCATCGATGGATGCGATCTTTGACGTTATTAATTCAGGAGCGCTCGGCGAGATTGAACTCTTCACTGCAGACCATAGCCAGGCGCTGACACACGTTCCGCGTCTCTTACAGCGCGACTTAGGTGGCGGAGCACTTCTCGATCTTGGGATCTATCCGGTCTCAATGGCGCATCGCCTCTTTGGAAAACCAGCAGCGATTACGGCAACGGCACGGCTCAATAACGAGAAGGTTGATGCAACAACCTCGATGATCTTCGAGTACGAAGGCGGCAAGCAGGCAACGATGACGACGTCTTTCTTGGGTGCGGGGCCAGTTACTGCCTCAATTGTTGGATCACTCGCCCGAATCGATATTGATGGCTCGTTCTACGCTCAAACGTCTTTCCGAGTCATCAATCATTCCGGTGAGATTGTGAAGAGCTACGACGAGAAGATTGAAGGTCAGGGCCGTCAGTACCAAGCGATGCATGTCGAGAAG
>Ga0214202_1000236_pt1 | contig 23898 bp, 19 predicted proteins | sample TroBogEpilimnion_9_FD_153040 | JGI IMG/M metagenome (GOLD analysis project Ga0214202, IMG submission 153040) | Freshwater microbial communities from Trout Bog Lake, WI - 03JUN2009 epilimnion | ecosystem: Environmental > Aquatic > Freshwater > Lake > Epilimnion/Euphotic zone | place: Trout Bog...
CGGACCGCATCAGCGCCGTGCTGATCCATGAGAGGGATTGGTTGAAGGACGTTTCCGAGGTGTTTACTCATCTTGCGACCATCTTTATCCAAAATGTGTCCAAGGCAGAGAACCGTCTTATACGAACTTTCATCGAACACCAATGTGCCGATCGTCATTAATGTATAAAACCAACCTCGAGTTTGATCGATCGCCTCGCAGATGAAGTCAGCAGGGTATGCCGCTTGAAAGGCTTCGGTAGATCCTTCTTTGTGAGGATAACCCCATTGTGCAAAAGGCATTGCTCCCGAGTCGTACCAGCAATCTATAACCTCACTAACCCGATTCATTGTTAGTGAGCATTCGGGACATGGGATCGTGATGTCATCAACAAAAGGTCGATGTGGATCTGTCTGTGATAGCTCTCTTCCGGAAAGTTGCGAAAGTTCTGCCAGAGATCCAACACAATAAAGGTGATTGTCGGGGCAGCGCCATAAGGGTAAAGGTGTTCCCCAATAACGGTTGCGAGAAACGGCCCAGTCAATATTGTTCTCCAGCCAATCCCCAAACCGTCCAGTTTTGATCGTCTCTGGATGCCAATCAGTCTTAGCGTTTTGAGCTAAGAGCTGATCTTTAATAGCGGTCGTCCGGATATACCAAGATGGTTGTGCGTAATACATCAATGGTGTGTGGCAGCGCCAGCAATGCGGATAGGAATGCTCGAATTGCTGTTGGCGGAATAACACTCCACGAGATTTAAGCTCTTTGACCAGGGTCTTATCTGCCTCTTTAAAGAAGATTCCGCCGACTAAAGGTACCTCTGGAAGGAAAGTGCCATCAGGTGCCATTGGATTAATTACCGGCAGTCCATATTTTCGACAGACAAGAAGGTCATCCGCTCCGAATGCAGGAGATTGATGCACCAGGCCGGTTCCGTCTTCGATGGTGACATAGTCGGCTAAAACGATGAAATGAGAGTCAGGAATTTCAATAAGATCAAGTGGACGCTTATAGGTAATTCTTTCCAACTCCGATCCCTGAAATGTCGCGATGACCTTGCGATCATCCCCAAGAACTTGAGCAAGATTTGTCGCAATTACTAGGCGCTCGACGGTGTCGTCTTTGGTAATTTCGCAGACTTGGTACTCAACTTTAGGGTTCACTGCTATCGCTGTGTTTGATACCAATGTCCACGGCGTAGTCGTCCAGGCAAGGAATGAAGCACCTAGTTCGGCGATGACACCTGATGTAGCAGGGAATCGCACATAGACGGAAGGATCGGTTACGGTTTCATAACCTTGCGCAAGTTCGTGGTCAGAAAGACCTGTGCCACATCTTGGGCAATAGGGAGCTACTCGATGGTCTTGTACTAAAAGACCTTTCTTCCAAATCTGCTGAAGGGACCACCAGACACTTTCGACATATTCTGGTGACATCGTCCAATACGCTTCATCAAAATCAACCCAGAATCCCATTCGGCGAGTCATGGATGTGAACTCGTCCACGTGACGCTGTACCGATTCACGACACTTTTCATTGAATGCAGCGATGCCATATTTTTCGATATCACCTTTACCGGAGAAACCAAGCTCCTTCTCCACGGCAATCTCTACAGGTAGTCCGTGGCAGTCCCATCCAGCTTTACGAATTACTTGGTGCCCCTTCATCGTCTGATAGCGAGGAAAGAGATCTTTGAATACGCGCGCTTCTATGTGATGAGTGCCTGGTGAACCATTGGCCGTAGGTGGGCCCTCGTAAAAAGTCCAGCGAGGTGCGCCTTCCCGAGCGGAGATAGTCTTGGCGAAAATATTCGAACTCTCCCAGAACTTGAGGATCTCGTGTTCGGTTGCGGGCAGGTCGATTTGTGGGGAGAGGCTTGAGAATGGGCTGGAAGCTGCATCGCTCACGCTTGTGCCCTCCCTTTTATGATTCTAGACAATTCAAGACGATTCAAGAAAATTCCAAAATATTGGAACCTGCTCGGTCATTCGAACTTATATACAACTGATTAGGGGGGTGAGTCTAGCGCGGCGAAGTTGGTAAAAAGGCTCGCTTCGCCTAGCCTACGGAGCCTATGGCACTCTTTAAGAAAAAGGCTTCCAAAGCAAAGCAGGCGCCCGCTAAAAAAGCGGTCGTCAAAAAAGCAGCGGCCAAAAAAGCCCCTGTCAAAGCCGTGAAAAAGATTGCCAAAAAGGCACCGATTGCAAAGAAAGTAGCAAAAAAAGTGCCTGCGAAAAAAGTAGTTGCAAAGAAGGCCCCTGCCAAGAAGGTGTCGCCAGCTAAAAGCACCACCGTCAGATCGCCCAATATTGTTAAGCCAACTCTTGCCAAGAAGGCTCCAGGGAAACCATTTCCCGCAAAGCTTCAAAGCACCACTAAAGGTGACTCGACCACAATCACAGTGACGCCCCATGAAGTAAGTACCGGGCCAGAAGTCGTCATCGAGGAACGACGCCTGGTTATGCCGCCACCACCTCGTCCAATCAAGAGTGGAAAGAAAGTTGCTCCGCTCAAGCCGATTAAAGGTGCACCGGTGCCATTGATCGTCGCCGAGAATGAAAATCCGTGGACACCTGCAGAGCTAAAGGTCATGAAGACCGAACTCGGTAAAGAATTAGTACGTTTGAGGGTAGAGCTTGTAGATGCCGAAGGAGAGATGGAAGATTTAATCTCTGCCGCAGGTGTTGGAGCGGGTGATGACCAAGCCGATGCAGGTACCAAGACCTTCGAACGTGAACATGAAATGTCATTGGTGTACAACGCCCGTGACATGGTGCTTCAAACCGAGCGTGCTATCGAACGTATTGACAGCAAGACATATGGTCGATGCGAAGAATGTGGAAATGCAATTGGTAAGGCACGACTTCAAGTCTTTCCACGAGCAACGCTCTGCATGACCTGTAAGCAGAAAGAGGAACGACGCTGAGTAAATCAGCACCTCATATTAATTCTGCGGTTCGCCTTTTAGTCATTGTTGCGCTCGCCTCATACCTGTTCGATTGGACTACTAAGTCCATGGCGAAGCGTCTTCTCTCCTCGACGCCGAAGCAGATTTTCGGTCATGCACTTGAATTTCAACTGACCTTCAACTCGGGTGCAGCGTTTAGCTTGGCAACTTCTGCGACCATCTTCCTTTCAGTGCTTTCGATATGCGCGATAGTCGGAATCTACATATTCGCCCGTTCGATTACCTCGCGGATGTGGGGTTTAGCCTTGGGACTCCTCTTGGGAGGCATACTTGGAAACCTGAGCGATAGAGTTTTTAGGGCTCCGTATTTCTTTCGGGGATCTGTGGTCGACTGGATTCGCCTCCCTCATTGGCCAGTATTTAATCTGGCAGATACGTCTATTGTTATCTCAGCAGCCGCTATTGCTCTGCTATTGCTGAAGAATGTGAAACCGAGGTCGCGAGATGAGCAGTGACGGAGTAGTTCCGAATCGCGAATTAAAGGTTATCTCCATTCCCGAAGGTTTAGATCAAGATCGAGTAGATGCAGCCCTTGCAAGAATGTTAGGACTATCTAGATCGGCAGTTGTGGCGTTAATTGATAACGAGGAGATTTCTCGTAACGGTAAGCCAGTGACCAAATCAGATAAAGTTTCTACATCTGACGTCCTTGAGATTTTGATGCCGGCGGCGAAAAGCGCACCGTCGCTGACTCCGACTCCAGTAGATGGACTTAAGGTTGTCTATAACGATGATTACATAATTGTCATCGATAAACCAGTTGGCGTGGCTGCACATCCAAGTCCTGGATGGCAAGGCCCAACAGTTATTGGAGCTGTAATTGCCGCAGGTTTCAATGTATCGACAAGTGGTGCTGCCGAACGCCAAGGAATTGTGCATCGGCTAGATGTTGGTACTTCGGGATTAATGATTATTGCAAAAGATGAAAACGCTTACTCACATCTTAAGGATCAATTTCGAGAGCGAACTGTTACAAAGGTTTACCACGCGATGGTGCAGGGACACATGGACCCGTCAGAGGGAACTATTGATGCCCCGATCGATCGCCACCCACGAGAGGATTATCGTTTTGCGGTAGTCGCTGACGGGAAGCCGAGTATTACCCATTACACATCATTAGAACTCTTTCCGGCGGTCTCACTTCTTGAGATCGAACTCGAGACGGGTCGAACCCATCAAATCCGTGTACATTTTTCGGCGCTGCACCATCCCTTGGTCGGCGACCTCACATACGGAGCCGATCACACAATTGCAGATCGTTTAAACATTCATCGACCATGGTTGCACGCTCGTGAGCTGAAACTGACTCACCCAATTACGGGGGAGCACCTGGCCTTTCTTTCGGAATATCCCGAGGATCTGACACGCTCACTTGCCGTGCTTGAGCGAAATACCCACCAGAATTAATTGCAGTAGTAATCTCCCTAATCGTGCCTAATAATTCCAACTTCGCTCACCTGCATGTGCACACCGAGTATTCAATGCTCGATGGCGCCGCGCGGGTTGAAGAGCTGGTCAAAGAAGTTGCACGTCAAGAGATGCCTGCGATTGCAATTACCGATCATGGAAATGTATTCGGCGCCTATGAATTCAATAAGCAGGCGAAAAAAGTTGGGGTAAAGCCCATCATTGGCATTGAAGCCTATGTAGCGCCAGAGAGTCGCTTTGATAAGAAGCGAGTCAAATGGGCCGAAGGTGGAGAAGATGATGTGTCGGGCGGTGGCGCATATACCCACATGACCTTGTTAGCAGAAGATAACACGGGCCTCTCTAATTTATTCAAGCTCTCCTCGCTCGCCTCCCTCGAAGGTTTCTATTACAAACCTAGAATGGACCGCGAACTGCTCGCTAAATACTCACAGGGAATTATTGCAACCACTGGTTGTCCAGGTGGTGAAATTCAAACTCGACTTCGAATGGGTGCTTATAAAGAGGCTGTCAAGGCAGCGAGTGATTTGCGAGATATCTTTGGGCCGCAGAATTTCTTCTTGGAAATTATGGATCATGGCATCGATATTGAAAATCGAGTAAAAAAGGATCTTCTGAAACTAGGAAATGATTTAGGGCTCCCATTGTTGGCTACAAACGATCTTCACTACACAAAATATGAAGATGCCGGTGCTCACGAGGCCCTGTTATGCGTGCAATCAGGTTCCACAATTGCCGATCCAAAACGCTTTAAATTTGAGAATAATGAATTCTATTTAAAGAGCGCGCAGCAGATGCGCGAATTATTTAAAGATTTACCAGATGCCTGCGATAACACCTTGCTTATAGCGGAGCGTTGCAATGTAACAATGCGTGAAGGGGATAATCTCTTGCCCCAGTTTGGTGTCCCGGCGGGGGAGACTGAAGATTCTTGGCTTACGAAGTTGGCAAATCAAGGCCTCGCAGATCGTATGAAGGGTGATGTCTCTAGCGATTATCAGGAGCGACTTGATTACGAATTAACCACCATGATCAAGATGGGATTTCCAGGATATTTCTTGGTAGTTGCAGATTTATGTGCCCATGCTCGTGAAGTTGGAATTCGTGTAGGACCCGGTCGTGGATCAGCGGCAGGCTCTCTCGTTTCTTATGCACTAGGTATCACTGCATTGGACCCGATTAAGCACGGACTTTTATTTGAGCGATTTCTAAACCCAGAACGTATTTCGATGCCAGATATTGATCTGGACTTCGACGAGCGCCGCAGATCCGAAATGATTGCGTATGCAACTAATAAATATGGCGAGGATCGTGTCGCCCAGATCATCACATACAGCAATATTAAGTCTAAGCAGGCTCTCAAAGATGCCACGAGAGTCCTTGGGTATCCCTATGCGATAGGTGACAAGATCACGAAGGCTTTACCGCCAACAATTATGGGTAAGGACATCACGCTATCTGGAATTTTCGATCCAAAAAATGATCGATATGGTGAAGCTGGCGAAGTTCGGACACTTTATGAGACCGATATAGATGCAAAGCGGATTGTAGATACTGCTATGGGCCTAGAGGGTTTGAAACGCCAATGGGGCGTACACGCGGCGGGGGTTATCTTAAGTAAAGAGCCATTGCTAGAAGTAATTCCGATTCATCGCAGAGAATCTGACGGAGCAATTATCACTCAGTTTGATATGGGCGCCTGTGAAGCAATTGGGCTTTTGAAGATGGATTTCTTAGGTCTTCGTAATCTTTCAGTCCTAGATGATTGCTTGATTAACATCAAGGAGAATCAAGGAATCGATTTAGATTTATCTACACTCACCCTAGATGATAAGAAGACCTTCGATTTGCTTGGCAAAGGCGAAACGTTAGGTGTCTTCCAGCTTGATGGTGGTCCGATGAGAGCACTTCTGAGGCAGATGGCGCCTGACTCGTTTGAAGATATCTCTGCAGTCATTGCTTTGTATCGTCCCGGACCGATGGGCGTGAATGCGCACACAGATTATGCAGATCGAAAGAACAAACGTAAACCGGTTGAACCGATTCATGAAGAGTTATCTGAACCTCTTTCTGAAATTCTTGGAGATACCTATGGCTTGATCGTGTATCAAGAACAGGTTATGGCGATTGCTCAAAAAGTTGCAGGTTTCTCGCTAGGTCGTGCAGATCTCTTGCGCAAGGCGATGGGTAAGAAGAATAAAGAGATTCTAGATAAAGAGTACGTAAACTTTGAAGCCGGAATGGTCACCAGCGGTTTTGGTACATCTGCAATTAAAAAACTTTGGGACACATTGATCCCCTTCTCTGATTACGCATTCAACCGCGCTCACTCAGCGGGGTATGGATTGGTTTCATACTGGACGGGATATTTGAAGGCTAACTATCCAACTGAATATATGGCGGCCTTACTCACATCTGTCAGGGACGATAAAGATAAAAGCGCCCTATACCTAAATGAGTGCCGTCGCATGGGGATCAAAGTCTTGCCACCAGATGTCAACGAATCGGCATCTGATTACACACCTCTTGGTAAAGATATTCGCTTCGGATTGACTGCTATCCGTAACGTCGGTGAAAACGTGGTTGGTTCCATTGTGGCCAATCGTCTAAGTAAAGGGCGCTACGGATCTTTTGGTGACTTCTTGGCGAAGGTAGACCAGCAAGTGTGCAACAAGAAGACGATCGAATCGCTGATTAAGGCAGGCGCATTTGATTCCCTGGGTTCATCCCGACGCGGATTAATGATGGTTTATCTTGAAGCAATTGACTCGATTAGCGAGACGAAGCGAGCCGAATCGATTGGACAATTTGATCTCTTCGGAAGCATGAACGAGGAAGCGTCAACATCGGTTTCTGGTGTCGAGCTAGATATCCCGACCGAAGAATGGGATAAAACACTTTTACTGAGTTATGAACGCGAAATGTTGGGACTTTATGTTTCTGATCATCCATTATTGGGGGTTGAGCACGTCCTTCGATCGGCAGTTGATATGCCATTGTCGCAACTCGCCGAAGATTCTGTGGGTCATGATCAGATCGTTAATATTGGTGGACTTATCACCCAGGTTCAACGTAAGGTTTCCAAGCAGGGAAATTCTTGGGCTATTGTCTCTATCGAAGACTTAGAGGGAGCAGTGGATGTTCTCTTCTTTGCAAATTCGTATCAAACACATGCCATGAATTTGATTGAAGATCGAGTTGTTGTCATACGAGGCAGGATTGACAAGCGAGAAGAAGCACCTCGTATCACCGCTTTGGAAATGACGATGCCTGATATCAGTGGGGGACCAACGGGACCACTTATCATCTCCATAGATTCGGCGCGTGTGACCGCTCCATTGGTGGATCGGATGAAGGAGATTCTGCGATCCCATCCAGGTTCGAGAGAGGTGCACTTGAAGCTAGATGATGGAAGCAAGGGGTTGGTCATGAAGATTGACGACGAACTACGCGTCACCGCCTCACCAAGTTTAAGCGCCGACTTAAAATCAGTCCTAGGACCGGATTGTCTGGTTTTCTAAGAAGATTTATCGGTCATCGGCGTTGGGTCGAACGCTTTAGAATATGGGCATGAACCCCGCTATTACGATTGCCCAAATCGATCTGCGCGGCAAAACTATGACTCGCCAGCAGTTAAAGCGAGCCATTCCACGCGCACTGGTGGATATTGATACGGCGATGCAAGTCGTAGCGCCAATTTTGCTCCGAGTGAAGAATGGTGACGAATCAACCCTCAAGGCGCTGGCCCAAGAATTTGATGGCATCTCACCTAAGGAGATCAGAGTTCCGGTTTCAGAGATTACGAAAGCCCTTGAAAATTTAGATCCTGATATTCGCATGGCTCTTGAAGTATCGATTGAAAGAGTCCGCAAAGTTCATGGCGAACAAGTAAGAGTAGAGCACACTACTGAAGTAGTTGCAGGTGGCACAGTTACTCAGAAATGGATCCCGGTTGACCGAGTTGGATTGTATGTGCCAGGCGGAAACGCGGTGTATCCAAGTTCGGTCATGATGAATGTAGTGCCTGCACAAATAGCAAAAGTTTCTAGTATTGCAGTGGCCTCTCCGCCCCAAAAAGATTTTGGCGGATTACCACATCCAACAATCTTGGCAACATGTGCATTACTTGGGATCACAGAAGTTTATGCGGTTGGTGGTGCGCAAGCCATTGCAATGTTTGCTTACGGAGTAGATGGCCTTTGCGATTCTACTGACCTGGTCACAGGACCCGGAAATATTTATGTAGCAGCTGCCAAGCGGGCATTACGTGGTTTGATTTCGATTGATTCGGAGGCAGGACCTACAGAGATTGCAATCTTGGCAGATGACACAGCCATCGCCATAGATGTTGCAGCAGATTTAATTAGCCAAGCCGAACATGACGTTCATGCCTCCGCCGTGCTGGTCACGACATCGCAAGATTTGGCTGCTGCTGTTTGTCTAGAACTTCAGGCCAGGGTCGCGGCAACCAAGCATTCAGAACGAATTCAAAAGGCATTTGCTGGTCCGCAGTCAGCGATCGTTTTGGTTGACTCAATTTCTCAAGGTATTGATGTGATTAATGGTTATGCGGCAGAACATCTGGAACTCCATGTAGCCAATCTTTCAGAAGTTTCTTCAAAAATTCGTAATGCTGGCGCAGTATTTCTTGGAAGATATGCTCCTGTGTCGCTGGGGGATTATTCAGCAGGATCAAATCACGTATTGCCTACTGGGGGTTGTGCATGTCATTCCAGTGGACTCTCCGTTCAGAGTTTCTTGCGTGGCATCAATTTTATTGAGTACAACGAATCCGCCTTTACGGATATCGCGGCAACCGTCATTACCTTGGCGAACGCTGAAGACTTGCCCGCCCATGGGGAAGCCATAACCGCACGATTCGAGGAGCGCAAATAATGGTTCAATCACAATGGCCTTATTGGCTCCCTCTTCGCGCAGATCTTCGTAACATCTCCCCTTATGGTGCACCACAAATTGAAGGCGTTGTTGCGCTTAACACAAATGAGAATCCTTTCTCACTTCCACAAGAAGTCGTAGATGAGATGGCAACCAGACTTAGAGAAGTGATTGCGGGCCTCAATCGATATCCAGATCGTGACGCGCTCAAACTTCGAACGAAGTTAGCGGAGTACATTTCAGCGACAACTGGCGTAGAACTTGATAGCGAGAATATCTGGGCAGCTAATGGCTCGAATGAAATTCTACAAACTATTTTCTTAGCGTGCGGTGGGCCTGACCATCTTGCAATAGGTTTCACGCCTTCGTATTCGGTCCATCCTTTGATTGCGCAGATCACCAAGACTCCATGGTTCGCAGGGACCCGTGATCAAGATTTTGCGATTGATGTTACTTCTGCGAAAAAATTGATCCGTGAAAAGTCTCCGCATCTTGTTTTTATAGCAACCCCTAATAATCCATCTGGGAGTTCGACACCGATTGCTGCCCTGAAGGAGTTAGCCGAAGCCGCAGGCTCTGTTGGTGCGCTTTTGATAGTCGATGAAGCCTATGCAGAATTTTCGGACGAACCATCTGCGGTCACGTTGTTAGCGGATTTTCCTCATGTAGTCATTGTCCGAACCATGAGTAAGGCCTTCGCCTTCGCAGGAGCTAGAACGGGTTACTTTGTTGCAAAGCCAGCAATGGTTGCAGCTGCCCTGGTGACTCGATTGCCTTATCACTTGAGTTCGCTCACGCAAGCCGCGGCGCAGACCGCACTGGACTTCACACCTGCGATGCAATCAGAGATTCGAGTTCTGGTTTCTGAGCGGGCACGCGTTGAGTCTGCACTTAAGGAAGTCGGCTTCACATCGGTTCCAAGCGCCGCCAACTTTCTCCTATTCTCTGGCTTTAAAGGTGAACCCAGCGCGGTATGGCAGGCCTTTCTTGATCGCGGCATATTGATCAGGGATATCGGACTTCGCGGTTATTTACGTGTGACCATTGGAACACCGGCCGAAAATGATCAATTCATCGCGGCGCTCCGCGAAATTGCGGAATAATTCCACCCCTAGGAGAGAAGAGGCCTGATGAGTATTTCACGTGTTGCTACGGTGAAGCGCGAGACCAAAGAGTCAACTGTATTTGTTCAGTTAAACCTTGACGGTTCGGGATTGATCGACATACAAACCGGAGTTCCGTTCTTTGAACATATGCTTTCTCAGCTGGGTAGACATGCAGGCTTTGATCTGACAGTAAAAACCACTGGCGATGTAGAAGTTGATTCTCACCATACGGTTGAAGATACCTCGCTCGCTTTCGGTCAGGCGCTGCGTGAGGCCCTTGGCGATAAGGCGGGAATCCGTCGCTTCGGTGATGCCATGGTTCCACTCGATGAGGTATTAGTTCAGGCCGCAGTAGACCTATCTGGTCGTCCGTATTTGGTGCACCGTCAACCAGAAATTGTTGAGTTGATCGGAACCTTTGATACAACACTTGGCCGTCACATTTGGGAATCTATCGTTGCCGAAGCGCGAATCGCTCTGCATATTAGGGTTCTCGAAGGAAGAAATGCACACCATGTATTTGAGGCGCAGTTCAAGGCAGTTGCTCGGGCGCTTCGTGAAGCAGTAACCATCGACGAACGCGTAATGGGAATCCCTTCTACCAAGGGATCTCTTTGATAGCGATTCTTGATTACGGATCGGGAAATCTTCGTTCTGCAGAACGAGCTTTTTCCTTAAGTGGTCATGAAACAATTATTACGTCAGATCCAGAGATTTGTGCATCAAGTGATGGGTTAGTGGTCCCTGGAGTCGGCGCATACGGTGCCTGCATGAAACAGCTAATTGCAGCTAGTGGAGACACGATTATCAAGAGCCGTGTTGCATCTGAAAAACCGATTTTAGGAATATGCGTGGGTATGCAAATACTTTTCTCTTCTGGTACAGAAAAAGGTGGGCAATTGGGTCTAGGAATTTTTGATGGAGAAATTAGCCAAATCAGCGCCAAGATACTTCCTCATATTGGCTGGAATACGATTTCTTCTCCTAAAGATTCGTTGCTCTTTAAGGGTGTCGAAGATCAATCCTTCTACTTTGTGCATTCCTTTGCAGCGAAGTCACATGTGGATGGCGCGCTGAGTGGATGGAGCGAATACGGAGAGAAGTTCATGGCCTCAATCGAACGTGGTTCCACAAGTGCAGTTCAATTCCATCCCGAAAAAAGTGGCGATGCTGGCGCTCGGCTTATCTCTAATTGGGTTTCTAGCCTTTAGGCGCCCCTTCACCATGAAGAAACTACAACTACTACCCGCGATTGATGTTAAAGATGGTCGTGCTGTCCGACTAGTGCAAGGGGAATTAAGTGCAACTAGTCAGTACGGACTCCCATTAGAAGTCGCCGCAGAATTTGTTGAAGCGGGAGCAGAGTGGATTCATCTGGTGGATCTTGACGCAGCATTCGGAATAGGTAGCAATGCCGAGCTACTCGAACAGGTAATTAAGAGCGTAAATCTTAAGGTCGAACTCTCTGGCGGCATTCGCGATGATGCTTCCCTACGACGGGCGTTAGCGACGGGGTGTACCAGAGTAAATCTTGGTACCGCAGCTCTTGAGAATCCGGAGTGGACTTCTAAAGTGATTTCAGAATTTGGTGATCGAATTGCAGTTGGCCTAGATGTACGTGGCCATACTCTTGCGGCTCGGGGTTGGACCAAGGAAGGTGGAAACCTCTTTGAAACGATCGAGAGATTAGATCGAGATGGATGTTCGAGATACATTGTCACCGATGTTGCTAAAGATGGCACCCTTGCGGGTCCAAATGTCGAGTTACTAAAAGAAGTCTGTGCTTTTACAAAGCAACCCGTTGTTGCAAGTGGAGGAGTTTCTAGTCTTCAAGATTTGTGTGTACTGCGTGATTTGACATCGATTGGAGTCGAAGGAGCAATTGTAGGTAAGGCACTTTACGCCGGCGCCTTTTCACTTGCCCAAGCGCTACAGGTAACTTCAGAATGACATTGGCCAAGAGAATAATTCCTTGTCTGGATGTTGCCGGCGGTCGTGTTGTAAAGGGCGTGAATTTTAAAGATCTAGTGGATGCTGGGGATCCAGTCGAACTTGCAAAATTTTATGGTGAAGCCGGCGCTGATGAGCTGACTTTTCTTGATATTTCCGCATCAGTTGAAGATCGTTCCACGACTCTTGATATTGTTTCTAGAACTGCCGAGCAAGTCTTCATTCCATTGACCGTTGGTGGCGGGATCCGCGCGGCTTCAGATGTTGATCAATTGTTGCGTGCAGGTGCCGATAAAGTCGGTGTAAATACCGCGGCGATTAATCGCCCGCAGCTGATAAACGAAATTTCGGATCGCTTCGGCGATCAGGTCCTCGTATTGTCCGTAGATGCCAGGCGGTCAAAAACCGAATCGGGTTTTGAGGTAACAACTCATGGCGGACGGACTGGTACGGGTTTGGATGCATTTGCCTGGATTGCTGATGCGACTTCGCGAGGTGTTGGTGAGATTCTGCTCAATTCGATGGATGCCGATGGAACTCGGGCAGGCTTTGACACAGAGATGATTAGCAGAGTTCGCTCCATTACACAGGTGCCGCTCATCGCAAGTGGCGGGGCTGGCATAGTTGAAGATTTTGCTCGTGCGCTAGAGGCAGGAGCTGATGCACTTTTGGCTGCAAGCGTCTTCCACTTCGGCACTTTTTCAATTCAAGAGGTCAAGGCGCATCTGGCTCAAAGAGGATATTCGGTCCGCCAATAGTCCTGCTTACGGCAGAATAAGCCAATGCAGATTCCAGCCGAAGTAGCAGTCCACTTTGCAGCCGGGACTTTGGTAGCGGCTATTGCACAGGATGTGGAGAGCAACGAAGTTCTCATGGTTGCCTGGATGAATGAAGAGGCCTTCAAGAAGACTGTCGAAACTAAGGAAGTTACTTATTGGAGCCGTAGCAGAAATGCCCTGTGGACCAAAGGTGAAAGTTCTGGCCATACTCAAAAGTTAATAGAAATATCTTATGACTGCGACGGTGATGCACTCTTGTTAAAAGTTGATCAGGTTGGAGCGGCCTGTCATACGGGTGAGAGATCCTGCTTTCACAGAACGGTTGCAGATTAACCATGAGTGAGTCTAAAAATGAGATGTCTTTAACAGATTTCAGAAAATTTGCAGAAAATCACAATGTGATTCCGGTGTCTCGCAGATATCTAGCGGATACCGAAACTCCTCTCTCTATTTACCAAAAATTGGCTGGAATCCGCCCAGGAACTTTCTTGCTTGAATCTGCAGAACATGGCGGAGCGTGGTCTCGATATTCTTTTATCGGAATTCACAGCGCATCAACTCTTACAGAAGTTGATGGGAAGGCCGCTTGGATTGGAGCTACACCTTCTGGAGCTCCTGTTGGAATTGATCCACTCGAAGCGCTGCGAATCGCAGCAACACATTTGCGAACTCCAGAGGTTCCGGGGTTGCCCCCGCTTACGGGTGGCTTGGTGGGTTATGCTGGTTATGAAATCGTTCGTCGCCTTGAAAAAATTCCGTCACTCGCCATGGAAGATATCGACTTACCAGAAATTACATTTATGTTGACCTCTGATTTGGCGGTATTCGACCATTTTGATGGTTCGCTCATATTGATCGCCAATGCGATTAATTGGGATGGAAGTTCAGAGCGAATTGATGAAGCTTATGCGGATGCATCCAGTCGACTTGATGCCCTTGAGGTAGAACTCCAGAAACCTATTGCTCCTAAGCTTTCACAGGTATTCAAAAAAGTGCCACCAAAATACGATCGAAACACGACTTCTGAGGAATTCCGGGCCAAGATTGAAATCATAAAAGAAGAAATCCGATCTGGTGAGGCATTTCAGGTAGTGCTTTCACAAAGATTTTCGATGGAAGCAAAGGCCGACGCCTTTGATATCTATCGAGCTTTGCGATCTTCTAATCCGAGCCCGTATATGTATCTCTTTAGGTTTAATAATGGCCTAGATATTGTTGGCTCAAGTCCAGAAGCGTTGGTAAAGATTCATGGCGAAGATGTAATGATTCACCCGATTGCGGGCACTCGTCCACGATCTAGCGATCCAGAGATCGATAAGAGACATGCTGAAGAGTTGCTAGAAGATCCCAAAGAGCGCGCCGAACACCTAATGTTGGTTGACCTGGGCCGAAATGATTTAGGACGAGTATGCAAGCCTGGTTCCGTGGAAGTTATTGAATTTATGCAGATTGAGAGATATTCCCATGTCATGCATATTGTTTCGACCGTTACGGGAAAGCTAAGTCCAGCCGCAACATCGGTTGATGCCTTGTTAGCCGTTTTCCCAGCAGGGACACTTTCTGGCGCCCCCAAGCCACGTGCGATGCAGATTATCGAAGAGAATGAACCAGTCCGTCGAGGAATTTATGGTGGCACGATCGGTTACTTAGATTTTAGAGGCAATATCGATACATGCATTGCGATTCGAACAACGGTTATTAAAGATGGCATCGCTTATGTTCAGGCCGGCGCGGGAATTGTTGCGGATTCGATTCCAGAGTTAGAAGATGATGAGTGTCAAAATAAGGCTGCTGCAGTGTTAAACGCGATCGCTTCGGCGAACGAACTTCGGGATATTTAAATGATCTTTATAAAGTTAGTTATTCTTTTACTTTTACTCGTTATTTTTTTATTTTTATCGGTCCGGTTGACCCGCCGTGGTCTTTCGCGGCGTTATGAGCCAAAAGCCCAAACTCCTTGGAATATTTTGAATGAGGGGCAGGATCCAACGGTATGAGCACTGTATTAGATTCCATAGTTGAAGGTGTATTGGAAGATGTTAAGGCTCGCGAGATACCGCTAACAGAGTTGTACAAAAGAATTGATTCAGCACCAGTTGTTCGTGATGCATATGCAGCCCTAAGTCAACCGGGTACCCAGATCATTGCCGAAGTTAAGAGATCTTCCCCAAGCAAGGGAGTGTTGGCATCAATTGCCAATCCGGCAGATTTGGCCTCCAAATACGAATCTGCAGGCGCTGCCGTGATCAGCGTTCTTACCGAAGCTCGTCGATTTGGTGGTAGTAATGCCGACTTAGTAGCGGTCAGATCCAGAGTCTCAATTCCAGTGTTGCGTAAAGATTTTGTCGTCACTGAATTTCAGGTTATTGAGACGCGAGTGCTTGGCGCTGATTTAATGCTCTTAATTGTTGCCGCATTGAGCGACTCACAATTGAAAGATTATCAAAGCTTGGCTAACGAGTTAGGGATGAAAGTTTTAGTAGAAGTTCATGATGAATCAGAACTCGAACGTGCACTGGCGATACAGGCTCGGATTATCGGAGTGAATTCAAGAAATCTGAAGACTTTAGAGATTAACGATGATGCGTTCACGAAATTACTGCCATTGATCCCAGATGAAGTGATCAAGATTGCAGAGTCAGGCATTTCTAAAAGATCACAAGTTGCCGCTGCGCAAGCGGCTGGCGCGAAGGCGATTCTGGTCGGGGAAACCTTGGTTCGTGCGGGCGACCCCGCGGCAGCCATTCTCGATCTGCTTGGCCGATAGTCGACTGGTAGCGTAGGACCGTGGCCACTCCTATCGAATCGGAAATTATTGGACACTTCGGTCCTTATGGAGGTCGATTTGTTCCCGAGGCGCTCATCGGCGCTCTGGATGAATTAGCACTCGCCCACGAAGTTGCTTCCAACGATCCACTCTTCCAAGTAGAACTTGCTGAGTTGCATCGCACGTACACAGGTCGTCCAAGTATTTTGACTGAAGCTAAGCGATTTGCCGAACATGCCGGCGGCGCAAGAATTTTGTTAAAGCGCGAAGATTTGAATCATACTGGAAGCCACAAGATCAATAATGTTTTAGGACAAGCGCTACTTACTAAACGTATGGGAAAAAAGCGTATCATCGCTGAGACCGGCGCTGGTCAACATGGAGTTGCTTCGGCTACTGCTGCTGCTTTGATGGGACTTGAATGTGTCGTCTATATGGGCGAAGAAGACACTAAACGTCAATCACTCAATGTTGCTCGCATGAAATTGTTAGGCGCGCAAGTCGTTCCTGTTACCCAAGGAAGCAGAACCCTCAAAGACGCAATCAATGAAGCGATGCGCGACTGGGTCACCAACGTTGAAACTACACATTATTTGTTGGGAACTGTTGCTGGCCCCCACCCATTTCCTACCATGGTGAGAGATTTTCATCGAATCATTGGAATTGAAGCAAGGGCTCAAACGCTAGAACTAGTAGGACGACTACCGGATGCCGTGTTGGCTTGCGTGGGTGGTGGTTCCAATGCGATCGGAATCTTCCATCCGTTTATTGATGATAAAGATGTTCGCTTAATCGGACTCGAAGCAGGCGGAAGTGGCGTTGCAAGTGGATTACACGCCGCGACTATTACAGGTGGTTCCCCGGGCGTCTTGCACGGCACCCGTTCGTATGTTTTGCAAGATGAGAATGGTCAGACTGTTGAGTCCCATTCCATTTCTGCGGGCTTGGATTACCCAGGTGTTGGCCCAGAACATGCATATCTCCACGATATTGGTCGCGCGGAGTATCGAGCCATTACCGATGATCAGGCTATGCAGGCATTCGAACTCATGTGCAAAACCGAAGGCATTATTCCGGCGATAGAAACTGCACATGCTTTAGCAGGTGCAATTCATATAGGCAAGGAACTTGGCCCAGATGCCGTTCTCTTGATAAACCTTTCTGGACGTGGCGACAAAGATGTGCAGACAGCTGCTGAGTACTTTGGAATTCCGCTTTAATGTCAACAGCCTTGGAAGAACTTTTCATACGGACTAAAAGTGAAAACCGAGCTGCACTGATTGCCTATTTGCCTGCTGGTTTCCCCTCTCAAAGGCAATGTATCGATGCGCTCAAAGCAATGATCGAAGGCGGAGTAGATGCCGTTGAAATTGGATTTCCTTACAGCGATCCCGTGATGGATGGTCCGGTTATCCAGGAGGCGGCAGAAACTTCGTTACGTCAAGGAACCGGAGCAAAGGAAGTATTTGAAACGGTTGCGGCGATCTCTGATTTAGTTCCAACAGTTATAATGACATATTGGAATCCAATAGAGCGATTTGGTGTGGATAATTTCCTGAAAACTCTAAAGTCAAACGGCGGTAGCGGAGTGATTACTCCAGACTTAACTATTGAAGAATCTACGTCCTGGCTCGAATCTTCGGCAGAACACAACACAAACAGAATTTATGTTATCGCCCCTAGTACGAGTGATGAGCGGCTACGGAAAGTTGTTGATAAAGCATCTGGCTTTGTCTATGCCGCATCACTTATGGGAGTCACCGGTACTCGCACTGCGGTCTCTAGCAGTGCTCAGTCACTCGTCACACGAATTCGAACATCAACGGAGCTGCCAGTTGCTGTTGGCCTGGGGGTATCGACTCCAGCTCAGGCGCATGAAGTGGCTCAATATGCGGACGGCGTAATTGTTGGCTCTGCATTTATCCGATTGCTCCAAGAAAGCGCTACTGAATCTGAAGGCATTGCAAAAGTTAAAGAGTTGGCGACAAATCTACGAGAAGCCTTGGGTCGTCCGTGAAAAATTCTTCAAAGCTGACGATATTGCCGTGGCTCACATTCATTGGGCGCTTAATTTTGGGAGGTGTTCTGCTTGCAGCTGGATATCTAAAAGCGAAAAATCCATCAGCAGCTGCTGGTTCAGTTCGTGTCTATGAAATTTTACCAACGGGGCTGGCAAATTCTTTAGGTTATGCGCTTCCGTGGATAGAAATTGGCGTGGGGTTATTTTTGGTGATCGGCATCTGGGTGAAAAGAGCCGCTATCGCCGGGGGAGTGCTGATGTTTATATTCATTGTTGCTATTGGACAGGCGTGGGCACGCAAATTGGCGATCAACTGTGGATGCTTTGGCAATGGCGGCATTTCAGCTGATGGCAAAGTGCACCCTGCGGTCTACCTCACAGAAATTCTGAGAGATTTTGGACTGACCATTGTTGCCGGGTATTTATATCGTTTCCCGCACGGTAAGTTTGGCCTGGATAAAGCGTCAGAAGAATATTAAGGCGATCTAAATAGAATCTAAATACAATCTAAATACAATCAAAATATATATTGAGGAGATATCGTGGCAGAAAAGAAGAAGAACGGAAAAGATACCGGTACCCGTAATTTGGTTATCGGAATGATCTTGCTGGTGGTTTTAGTTGGTGCGGGTTCGGCGCTTGCCAAGAACCGTGTAAATACTCATGCAACTATGCCTTCCTCCGTTTCTTCCGCAGACGGTTATGGAATCTCATTTAATCCGAAGGCCACAGTCAAAGTAGATTTTTACGAAGATTTTCAATGTCCTAACTGTCGCAACTTCGAGGCAGTCAATAGCGCCTACATTAATCGGCTCGTTACATCTGGAAAGATTCATGCGGTATTTCATCCGATGTCCTTCATCGGTCCCGAATCAATTGCCACTGCGGCTGCTTCGGCATGTGCGGCTGATCAGGGTAAATTCTTGGAATATCACACCGCGCTTTACGAGAATCAAGGGACTGCGGAAAACTCTGGAACGTGGAATAATCAAAAGTTAATTCTTTTAGGCCATACTGTCGGAATTAAGTCAACAAAATTTGATGCTTGTGTTAACAACGGGAATTACGTGAAGTGGACATCAAATATCGAAGCTGATGCTTCTTCGAAGAACATTAATTCCACTCCGACAGTTCTAATTAATGGGAAGGTGATCCCACCTTCGGCATATCTCGACCAAACTGCATTCAGCGCTCTATTCACCGCAGCTGGCGTTAAGTAAATTTTGTTTGACCGGTTTATCCCAACTCCATCGATATCGTCTATGGCGTTGGGGCCGATCACAATACATTTCTACGCCCTGTGCATTCTCTTTGGCATAATTTGTGCTCTTATTATCGGCATAAATCGATATAAGGCTGCCGGGGGTCTAAGTAATGAATTGCTCGACTTGGCAATATATGTGATTCCTGCTGGAATTATTGGCGGTCGGTTTTATCATGTGATCACAACCCCAGAACTGTATTTTGGTAGCCACGGTAATTTCTTCGGAGCTTTCAAAATTTGGGAGGGAGGTATGGGGATCTGGGGAGCTGTAGCGCTGGGAACCTTAGTTGCTTTTATTTATTTTAAAATTAAACCCCGTTCTCTTGGATTTGCATCTGCGGTCGATGCACTTGCTCCAGGCATTTTGGTTGCACAGGCAATTGGGCGATGGGGTAACTGGTTTAACGGGGAACTCTTTGGCCGACCATCTTCCTTGCCCTGGGCACTGCGGATTCCAGTAAAAGATAGACCTTTTGGTTATGAAATGTTCGCGACCTTTCATCCAACTTTTCTTTACGAGTCATTGTGGTGCCTACTTGCAGCGCTGGTGTTGATCTATGTTCCAATCTTTATGAGTCTGAAACCTGGGAGTACCTTCCTGGCATACATCACACTGTATTGCCTTGGACGTATCTGGATTGAAGCGCTGCGAATTGATGCCGCCCATAATATTTTTGGGGTTCGGCTTAATGTCTGGGTGGCTGGGATTTGCGGATCAATTTCCCTAATGTTCATTTGGCGCCGGCAGCGCTCCTATGTGGCGAACTCTGATTGAATGGCTAGAATCTTCCCATGTCACTAGAAGCGGTTTATCAGAGAAATGAACACCACCGGGGAAGCAAATCTGGGTGGTTACGCGCAGCTGTTCTTGGCGCGAACGATGGTTTGGTTTCTAATGCCTCTCTCCTTATTGGGATCGCTGCTGCTGGCAAAATGGATTTTTTACGAGTAGCAGGGTTAGCTGGGATTGCTGCTGGTTCGATGTCGATGGCAGTTGGTGAATATATTTCGGTACAGTCGCAAGCAGATATAGAAGCCTCGGATCGCGAAATGGAGAGAGAGCACCTACAGGTCGATCCAGAGGGTGAACTAGAAGAATTAACTCAGATTTATATTGAGCGTGGTCTGCCTCGAGACTTAGCAGAGCAAGTTGCAAAGACTTTCACGGAGAAGAATGCGCTAGAAGCACACCTTCGTGACGAACTTGGACATCACGAAATCCATAAGGCGCAGCCATTCCAAGCCGCCGCTGCCTCGGCTTTTAGTTTTGCCTTGGGCGCCGCGATTCCCTTACTAGGTGCGCTCGTTGGGACATCTAGCCAGAAAGTTGCCTTGATCATAGTTTTTGCATGCCTGGGGCTCATCGCTACGGGTGTTATTGGTTCGCGTTTGGCCGGATCACCTTTAATCAAAACCATCCTGCGGGTCCTTATTGGTGGTGGACTTGGTATGGCAATTACGGCTGGTATCGGTAGTTTGGCCCACATTTAGCCTGAGGCGCGGCGGTAAAGTCAGAAATCTCGGTATCAATATTCGTGCATTGGTTGGTACGCTTTTCCACTGCCAGGCCTAGGCCGGGTTGTATTCGTTGGGCCACCGTTGTCCCGACCGTTCTTTAGGAGCGATCGTGACTTTATTTTCTAGCGTGCCACATGCACAGGGCTTGTATAACCCTGCCGACGAGCATGATGCCTGCGGCGTGGCGATGATCGCAACACTTAAAAAAGAACCCACCCACGCAGTTGTAGCGCAAGCGCTCACTGCCCTGCGCAATCTCGAACACCGCGGTGCTTCTGGCGCAGAACCCGATAGCGGCGATGGTGCCGGAATTTTAATTCGAATCCCAGACGAGTTTTATCGCAGTGTCGTAGATTTCCCGTTGCCTGGAGCAGGAAGTTACGCGACTGGCATTGCTTTCATCGATCCACAATTTGACGATATGCCTGCAATCATCAACTTTGCTGAAGAAGAGAACATCTCGATCCTTGGTTGGCGCGAATTGCCTATCAACGACACTTCGCTCGGCAAGACCGCATTGTCGGTAATGCCTCGCTTTGTACAACTCTTTGTTGCTGGCAAGAACGGTGAAAAAGATTTAGAAGTAGATCGACTTGCTTTCTGTTTCCGCAAGCGAGTGGAACGTGCGCTTCCTATTTATTTCCCATCATTATCTTCACGGACAATTGTATACAAGGGCATGCTGACCACCGGTCAATTGGAGGAGTTCTTTCCAGACCTTTCCAACGAACTCGTGAAATCACCGCTTGCGCTGGTGCACTCACGCTTCTCGACAAATACTTTTCCTTCCTGGCCATTGGCACACCCGTATCGCTTCATCGCTCACAATGGCGAAATTAATACGGTTCGTGGCAACCGAAATTGGATGCGAGCTCGTGAGGCTCTTCTTGCTAGTCCTTTGATTCCTGGCGACATCTCTCGACTATTTCCTATTATTGATAATTCAGGGAGTGATTCTGCATCATTTGATGAGGTTCTAGAACTTCTCTACCTCACTGGGCGCTCATTGCCACATTCGATCTTGATGATGATCCCTGAAGCTTGGGAGAATCATGCAACGATGTCGCAAGAGCGTCGTGATTTCTACGCTTTCCATTCGTCATTAATGGAGCCATGGGATGGCCCCGCCTGCGTGACATTTACAGATGGCAACCAAGTTGGTGCTGTTTTGGACCGCAACGGATTGCGTCCATCTCGCTACTGGGTCACCGACGATGGTTTAGTCGTTCTGGCCTCTGAAGTTGGTGTGCTCGAATTCGCACCAGAAAAAATTGTGCGTAAAGGTCGTTTACAACCTGGACGTATGTTCTTGGTGGATATTGCAGAAGGTCGCATCATTGAAGACGATGAGGTTAAGGACAATCTGGCTAAGGGTCAACCGTATGGCAAGTGGCTTGCAGAAGGCATCGTTGAGCTAGCGAATCTTCCTTCACGCGAACACATTATTTATCCGCATTCCTCTGTATTGCGTCGTCAACGCGCCTTTGGGTACACCGAAGAAGAGTTGCGCATCATCATCGCTCCTATGGCAAAGAGTGGCGCCGAACCACTTGGATCCATGGGCACCGATACGCCGATTGCGGCACTTTCACAACTACCTCGATCACTCTTTGATTATTTTGCTCAATTATTCGCTCAGGTCACAAATCCACCACTTGATGCGATTCGTGAAGAACTTGTTACCAGCCTTGGTCAGACTATTGGAGCCGAAGGAAACTTGCTGGCTCCTAACGCCGATTCTTGCCGCCAAATTTCATTGGACTTTCCGGTCATCGACAATGATGAACTTGCAAAGATTATTCATGTCAATGCAGATGGTGAACATCCAGATTTTGATAGCCATGTGATTCGTGGACTCTTCCCAGTATTGGGTGGGGGAGAAGCCCTGCGGGATCGGATCGAAGAGATTCGGGCAGAAGTGTCAACCGCAATCAAAGATGGATCACGCATTATTGTTTTGTCAGATAGAGATGGAGATAGCGAAGAGGCGCCAATTCCTTCTCTGCTTCTAACATCGGCTATCCACCACCATCTGATTCGCGAAAAGACGCGCACTCAGGTGAGTTTGATTGTTGAAAGTGGTGAAGTCCGAGAAGTGCATCACGTTGCACTCCTTATTGGATTTGGTGCATCTGCGGTCAATCCATATTTAGCCATGGAGAGCGCCGAAGACTTGGTACGCCAAGGCGTTATCACCGGCATAACTCCTGAAAAGGCCGTCGCAAATCTGATTAAGTCATTGGGTAAAGGAGTTCTCAAAGTAATGTCGAAGATGGGAATTTCTACTATTGCCTCCTATCACGGCGCCCAAGTTTTTGAAGCAATTGGATTATCTAAAGAAGTCGTTGATGAATATTTCACCGGGCTTACCTCACGACTCGGCGGCGTCTCCTTGGATACCTTGGCTGCAGAGACAATCAAACGCCACTATGTTGCCTATCCTCCAATGGGGGAAGTCCCAGGAACAAATAAGTTGCCGATTGGTGGCGAATATCAATGGCGCAGAGAAGGTGAACCCCACCTATTCAATCCAGAAACTGTCTTTAAGCTTCAACATGGGACCAGAGCAAAGCGCTACGACATATTCAAGCAATATACGACTTTGGTTGATAATCAAGCCAAAAATCTGATGACCTTGCGTGGTCTATTCACTTTCCGCCAAGGCGCTCGTCCATCGGTTCCTATCGAAGAAGTTGAACCCGCTTCATCTATTATCAAGCGTTTCGCAACAGGCGCCATGTCTTATGGATCAATTTCTAGTGAAGCTCACGAAACTTTGGCAATTGCTATGAATCGCTTGGGTGGTAAATCCAATACTGGCGAAGGAGGGGAAGACCCCGCTCGCAATATCTTAGAATCAAATGGTGATTCCAAGCGATCGGCAATTAAGCAAGTGGCCTCTGGTCGATTTGGTGTTACAAGTGAGTACTTGGTAAATGCCGATGACATTCAGATCAAGATGGCACAAGGTGCAAAGCCGGGCGAAGGTGGTCAATTGCCTGGCAACAAGGTCTACCCATGGATTGCGCAAGTGCGCTATTCGACACCTGGTGTTGGATTAATTTCGCCACCGCCTCACCACGATATTTATTCGATCGAAGATTTAGCACAGTTAATTCACGATCTTAAAAATGCTAATAAGAATGCGCGGATTCACGTCAAACTTGTTGCAGAAGTTGGTGTCGGAACTGTTGCCGCAGGTGTTTCAAAGGCGCATGCAGAT
>Ga0214202_1000238_pt1 | contig 23779 bp, 24 predicted proteins | sample TroBogEpilimnion_9_FD_153040 | JGI IMG/M metagenome (GOLD analysis project Ga0214202, IMG submission 153040) | Freshwater microbial communities from Trout Bog Lake, WI - 03JUN2009 epilimnion | ecosystem: Environmental > Aquatic > Freshwater > Lake > Epilimnion/Euphotic zone | place: Trout Bog...
CCCGCCATTCCACCCGCAACTGGAATCTCTTTCTTTAGGTGAATCGCAATATCTTCTTTAATCCCATAGTTAGTAACCATCAGCTTTGCCGCTTTATATGCCAAGTTAGAGGCATCGATTGGTACACCATTTGAAGTTGATCCAGAGACGGTTAATTGAATACCCGAATTTTCCGGACCGTACTTAACGGTTACATCATCAAATAAGGAAATTGCTTGAAAGATTGTGGTGACTTCATGAAAGCCATCTGATTCAAGTGGCCCAACAGCAAGTTGCAGGTTTACCTTCGCGGGAACCCGAACTACAACGCCGTTTCTGCTCATTTAGAAAGCGTAATGGCAATTTTTATAAAGTCAGCCAATTCCAATGACTCTCCGCGAATCGTTGGGTCAATTCCCGCAGAAGTAATTACTTCACTTGCCGCGGCGCTGCCACCACATAGATCAGAGAGCGCGGCACGTAACATCTTGCGGCGATGCGCAAAGGCGGCATCGATAATTGCAAAGGTCTTCTTTCGAAGCGCTTCATCGCCCGCTGGCTTATGGCGAATAAATCTGACTAGCGAGGAATCAACATTTGGTACTGGCCAGAAAATCGAACGACCAACCGTTCCGGCGGAAGTTAAATCTGCCCACCAAGTGGCCTTTACTGAAGGACTGCCGTAAACCTTACTTCCAGGCTTGGCAACCAAACGATCGGCAACTTCGGATTGCACCATTACAACGCCACCATTTAACGATGGAAACTTTTCTAAAAAGTGAAGGAGTACTGGGACTGAAACGTTGTATGGCAAGTTTGCAACAAGAACCGTTGGATCAATTGGCAACGAATCAACTTCCATCGCATCTTTTGTAACAACCGTTAATTTCTTATCGCCAAAACCATGGCGCTTTGCGGTTGCATTTAATTCCCCAGCAAGCCTCGGATCGATCTCAATTGCAACGACTTCCTTAGCTATCTCGAGCATCGCCAGAGTTAGCGAACCTAAGCCAGGGCCAATCTCTAGAGCTACATCTATTTCTGAAACTTCTGCCGCCTTAACAATTCGCCGGCAGGTATTGGCATCAACTACAAAGTTTTGGCCAAGTTTCTTTGTTGGCCTCACATCTAAACGTTCTGCGATCTCGCGAATTTCGGCGGCGCCAAGTAAGCCACTCATCTAGGCAAAGGACCCAAATAGTCGTTCGGCATTTGCCGATATCTGAGAACAGAGTTGATCTAAATCATCACCGCGTTCTTCGGCCATAAAGCGCAAAATATTTGGAATCTGTGATGGTTTATTTAGAGCGCCCCGATGTGGCGCCGGCGCTAAGAATGGTGAATCGGTCTCCACTAAAAGTTGATCCGGTGGTACCAATTTCACAGCTTCGCGAAGTGCTGGTGCATTTTTAAATGTAAGAGTTCCGGCAAACGAGAGAACATATCCTGCCTTGATGCACTCCTCGGCCATTGCCGCATCACCGGAATAGCAATGAAAAATGGTGATCTCTGGTGCGCCCTCTTCAAGCAGTACATCTAGAACATCGCGGTGTGCGTCGCGATCATGAATTACTAGCGCTTTATCTACCTTCTTCGCCAATGCAATGTGACGGCGAAAGGAATACTTTTGTTTTTCTTGCAACTCTGGTGGGGTTCTAAAAAAATCTAAGCCGGTTTCACCGATGGCACGAACGCGTGGATGTTCGGCAAGTTTTTCGATAATCCCCAAATCTTTCTCAAGATCTTCAACTACTGGTGCTTCATTTGGATGCAAGGCAACAGCTGCCAATACATTTGGCCAACTTTCCGCAGCCTTTACACACCACTCGGATTGTTCTGCGGAGTAACCAACTTGAACAATGCGATCAATTCCAACGCTCTGTGCTTCGGCAATTACCGCGCCAACTTCTGGGGAATCTGCGGCGGTATTTGTAACGATCTCCATATGCGCATGAGCATCAACGCACTTTACGTTTAACGGTTCTGGAAGTGGCGCGGGTTGGCGATCGATATCGCGATTGTGGCGATCGGCCATTAATTATTGACCTTCGCTCTTCTCTTCCAAACGTGGGAAAAGAACTGCGCCCTTTGTAACTTTGCTGCCTTCTGGAAGTACGCCCCACTTAGCAACATCGGCAATCTTCTGCTTTCCAATTTCGCCAAGTGTTGCTTCGGCGCCAAGCGCGCTCCAAAGAGTTTCGGTGGTTGCTGGCATAACTGGGTGTAACAAGATTGCTAGTGCGCGAATTGCATCGGCGGTGTTATATAAAACTTCATTGAGTTCTGATTTGCGACTTTCATCCTTCGCAATTGCCCATGGCTCCATGGTTGTTACATAGCCATTTACTCGCTTGCAATATTCCATAATCGCATTAATTCCGCCCTGGAAATCCAAAGCACAGATCGCAGCATCGGCGGTATCAACGGTCTTCGCCAATTCCATCGCCAATTCGGTGTTATTCGCCTTTGCCGGAATAACGCCTTCGCAATACTTTTCAATCATTGCAATTAGGCGCGAAGCCAAATTGCCAAAATCATTTGCGAGTTCTGAGGTGTAACGGGCCGACATATCTTCCCAAGAGAAGGAACCGTCGCTACCAAATGGAATTGCGCGCAAGAAGTAATAGCGGAAAGCATCAACCCCGAAGTGATCGGTGATATCACTTGGAGCAATACCGGTGAGCTTTGACTTACTCATCTTCTCGCCACCAACAAGTAACCAACCATGGGCAAAAACCTTTCCAGGAACTGGAAGTCCGGCAGCCATCAACATCGCTGGCCAAATAACTGCGTGGAATCGTAAAATATCTTTTCCAACTAGATGAACATCGGCTGGCCAAGTCTTAGCAAACTTCTTGCCACCTTCAGATTCCGGCGCATCACCAAGTCCAACAGCGGTTGCGTAATTTAGAAGCGCATCGAACCAAACATAGATAACTTGATCGGTATCCCATGGAACTGGAATTCCCCAGTCAAAAGTCGAACGCGAAATAGAAAGGTCTCGCACTCCGCTTTCCAAAAAGGCAATCACTTCATTTCGCGCACTTGCTGGTTCGCATGCTTCTGGGTGCTTTGCATAGTGATCGAGCAATGGTTGAACAAAAGCCGAAAGCTTAAAGAACCAGTTATCTTCCGAGAGCATCTCGACTGGCTTGCCGTGGACTTTGCATTTACCTTCATCAAGATCGCCAGGTAACTTAAATTCTTCGCAACCAATGCAATATGGGCCTTCGAATTTTCCAGCATAGATAAAGCCTTTATCTTTTAACAATTGCATAAAGCGTTGAACGCGGGTCTCGTGGCGCTCTTCGGTGGTACGAATGAAATCATCATTTGCGATATTTAGCGCCTGCCAATTTGGCTTCCATGCACTTTCAACTAACCGATCACACCACTCTTGGGGAGTTACGTTATTTGTCTTTGCGGTGTTCATGACCTTTTCGCCATGTTCATCGGTGCCCGTCAAGAACCAAACGCTTTCGCCCTTTTGACGATGCCAACGAGTAAGTACATCGCCCGCGACAGTTGTGTAAGCATGGCCAATATGCGGCGCATCATTTACATAATAAATAGGCGTCGTTAAGTAAAAGGTTTTATCGCCGCTCATGGTTGCAGTCTATCGGTTGATTTATGGCTCACCATTGCGTCAAAAACCTCGCGCTTTGCAACCCCAGTAACCCGGGCTACTTCTGCAATCGCATCTTTACGAGAAATTCCAGCCGCCTCTTGCGCCAAGACTTCTTTAATCAGAGTTTGGGTATCGAAGGTGCGAGATGCAGGATCAAAGCCAGCAACTACCAAAGTGATCTCGCCCAAAATATCATTTGAACTTGCCCAAGCTTCCAATTCACTTAGCGATCCGCGAATCGTTTCTTCATAAGTCTTGGTCATTTCACGACAAATTGCACCAGGGCGATCGCCGCCAAATACAGAAATTAAATCTTGTAATGATTCATTAAGTCGATGTGGAGCTTCAAAGAAAATCATGGTCCGCTCTTCTTGAGCCAATTTTGTAAATGTGGCAATTCGCGCGCCACCAGTGCGAGGTGGGAAACCCTCGAAGCAAAATCGATCCGATGGCAATCCGGAAAGTAAAAGCGCGGTTGTTACAGCACTTGGCCCTGGCAAAACTTTTATCTTTATATTTTTCTCAACCGCGGCTCTTGCAAGTCGATATCCCGGATCGCTAATTCCAGGAGCACCGGCATCGGTTACAACTAAGAGATCGTTGCCAGATTCCAAAATCGAAATAAGTTCGGGTAAACGTTCGATCTCATTTCCTTCGAAAAAAGAAATTACCTTTGCTGAATAAGTGACGCCAAGGTCGCTACATAAGCGGCCAAACTTTCGGGAGTCTTCGGCGGCAATATATTTAGAAGTCGCTATCGCCTCTTTCAGATTTGCAGAGGCATCCCCGGGATTACCAAGTGGAATCGCAGCGAGAATGAGCATTGGGCAATTCTCGCAGGTTTAGGCTCTGACCATGAACTTGCGACAGATCCGGATATCGCGGGATTGGCTCTACGCCAGTTCGTTCGCATTAGTCGGACTGTTCCTGCGACTTTGGCATTTAGGTACGCCAAAGGGTTGGGTCTTTGATGAGGTCTATTACGCAAAAAATGCCAATTCGCTTTTACATTATGGCGTTGAGATCGATGCAACCACCCATAGCGCGGAGTTCGTGGTGCACCCACCAATTGGTAAATGGGTTATTGCGCTAGGTATTAAGGCTTTTGGCTACAACGAATTCGGCTGGCGCTTTAGCGCGGCCATTATTGGAACGCTTTCTATTTTGGTTATGTACTTCACCGCCAAAAAGTTATTCGCCAGCCAATTCATTATTAATCTTGCGACACTTTTTATTTTGATTGATGGGCTACACCTAGTTCACTCTCGCGTTGCGCTCCTAGATATTTTCTTAACCTTCTTCATTCAATTAGCCTTCTTAGCTATTTTGCATGAAAGGTATTGGCTTGCTGGAATTTCACTTGGGTTGGCCATCGCCACAAAATGGAGCGGGCTTTATTTCCTGGTTGCCTTTGCATTCATTGCAATCGTTGCTGATTGGTTGCGCCATCGATACTTTGGCAAGGAACGACCAGTTGTAGAGATTCTCCGGGAAGATCTTTGGAAGCGGTTACTTCAATTTGTACTAATTCCTTTTGTTATTTACCTCGCTTCGTGGCTGGGATGGTTCATCACCAAAACTGGTTGGGATCGCACCAGATCTAAAAATATTTTAAGCAATTTTTGGTTTTACCATTCACAAATTCTTAACTTCCATGCCCACCTAACCGAAAGTCATCCATACAAGGCAAATCCTTGGGGATGGTTATTAATGGCACGTCCAACTTCTTTCTCTTATTCATCTGACAAGACTTGTAGCGCTAGTGCATGTGCTCAAGAAGTATTAGCAATTGGAACACCGCTTCTTTGGTGGAGTGCAACCTTGGCGCTCCTTGTTGCAATTGGGTATTGGATTTCCCGGCGCGAATGGAAGAACGGAGTAATACTTACCGCGATTGCAGCCGGATACCTACCTTGGTTTGCCTTTCAAAAGCGCACCATGTTTACCTTCTACGCCATCTCTTTTGAACCATTTTTACTATTAGCTCTAGCCTACGTATGTAATAAGTACTTAATAACCGCGGCAGATGAAGAATCTCTCAAGCGGCGCAAATTTACTTTGATGGCTTTTGCGGCAATTTTAATTGCGAATTTTCTCTACTTTTTGCCGCTTTATTTTGGAACTTCGATTTCGTATAACTCGTGGCTTGACCACATGTGGCTTACTTCTTGGATTTAAATTAAATCCAACTTAATTATTCGTTAACTGCGCCCCAACGCTCTTGCGCTGCTTCTTCGGCTAACACTTGATCGAAGAAATCTTCGGCTGGTGCTGCGGCCTTTAGTTCTTGTTCGGCACTCCAAGCACCCGGAACGGTTAGATCAATTACGCGCTTTGGCGTTACGGCCTTTGGCGCCGAAACATAGGTTGGCTTTGGCACACTTGTTGGTTGCCAACTCTTTCCATCTTTTGGAATAACAACTACGCCCGCGCTATCTAGACGTTCGGCAAGTGGAATCCAATGTTCGCGATTAGTTTCTTTTGCTTCAACGCGAGTTGAAAATGAAATTTTCTCAGTTGGTTCAATTATCGCTTTTGCGGTAGTAATTTGTTGAAGCGCTTTTAGTCTTCTTGAACGTGCTTGTGCCGCAATAACTTGGCGACGAACATGCACGGTATAGATTGCCATTGCGCTAACTGGGATCGCCAAAATTGTCGGCGAGATAAATTTAATTGCCACACCTAGGAGTGTTACTAAAAAAAAGATTGCGAGCGCGCTGTAAATCATGCGACGTTGGGCAATTTGTTGTTGCTTAGTAATTCGACTTTCACTTCCAAAAGTATCTGCGACAGTTGTTTGGACACCGTTCTCGCCAACAACTCGCATTGCACTCCTATATCTCTCGGCGGACTTTCCGGATGCTTCCTCGTGACTTGTAATCCAACGAGGTAAGAAATAGGCCACCCACATCGCAAGGATGATTAGGTAGATAAAACCGGAGGCCATGGAAGGTAACGCTAACTCCTCCACGCTCAAATCCGTTGGATTTCGGCGGTATGTCCGCCATCTGGTGGTGAGAGCTTTTCTTATTTAATCTCGGGATTTTCCTTAACGAAGACGATGTGATCCCGCCAGGTTCCGTCGATATGCAAATAGCGAAGGCGTGATCCTTCTAATTCAAATCCGGCTTTTTCAGCAACCCGACGAGAGGCGCCATTTTCTGGACGTAATCCAATTTCGATTCGATGGAGTTCTAGTTGTTCAAAGCCAAACTTTGTGACGGCATTAACTGCCCGCGTCGTGTATCCCCGGTTGGCATAGCGTTGGTCGATCCAATAACCGATATGTGCCCCGCGCATTGCACCAAAGACGATCCCGCCAAGTGTGATCTGACCGATAAATTTTTCGCGGCCATCTTCCTTTAGCCAAATTGCAAGAGAGATCGCGCGAAGGCGTCGACCTTCCTTTCGATATTGGCGAACCATTGCAAAGTAGGAAGGGTTTGGCAGATCCGAATCAATTCGTGGTCGGGTCGCTTCCCAGGGATTTAACCATTCACGATTTATCTCGCGGACTCGATCCCAAACTTTCTTATCGCGCATCCGAAGTGGGCGAAAATGTAATTCCCGGTCGCGAATATCAACCGGCCACTCAGCCATTGCGCTCCATGATTAGAACTTTGACCATCTCTCCAGCTTTATATTCGGCAACATCTTCCGGAACCAGAATTAATCCGGAGGCATCGGAGAGGGTTGTTAAATCACTTTGATTTGGCAGCGCAGTAACGACGGCGCCACCATCGTTTGCTAAGTGACCACGAATAAAAGAGCGTTCCCCGACCTTGGAATGAAGGTCGTTAGTCAACTTTGCTTTAATAATATTGCGGTAGATATTTTGCGCCCCGAGCATGGTTCTAATCATTGGGCGGACAAATATTTCTGCCGCGATGTAAGCCACAACTGAATCCCCCGGCAAGGTAATTACTGGAATTTTATCTGGGCCAATTAGGCCAAAGGCATGGCGACCACTCTCGCTCATCTTCGGATTTACCGTCTTGATTTCGCCAAGTTGCCGAAGCACATCGGTAATTAATTCAAATGATTCGTCATGGCTTTCACCGCTAATAACAATTAAATCAGCGCGAACTAATTGATCTTCGATAACCTCTAATAATTGTTCATGATTCTCCGGAATCATATGGACTCTAAATCCGGTTGCGCCGGCCTCTTTGACAGCAGTAGTTAGCATCCACGAATTTGTTTCGTATTCATCCTCGCTATCGCCAAGCAATTGGCCGGGTTCAACTAGGTCATCGCCGGCAGATAGAACTACAACTCGTGGGTGCGGCAAAGTAGGTAGATGATTTAAACCGATTGATGCGGCAAGACCAATTTGCGTAGAACGAATCTTGGAACCCTTGCGCAGAACTAGACGCGATCCGGCATAAACATCCTCGGCCAAAGTTGCACCGTGGGCATCAAGTAACGGCAAATCAAGTGGCGCTAGTGGGTGGGAAATTTCAAGAAGTTGGTCGATTAATTCATCAACGCTAACAACTTGATCCATGACTAAACCCTACTTTGTAACCTCTTTAATCTAGAGTATTTCCGTGGCCCAAAGTAAAGCGCAATTACGCTCGGATATTAGATCCGATCGCGAATTTAAGGATAAGCAAGATACTTGGCGCCAAATCTTAAATTCCAATGAAGTAAGTGGCGCAAACGTTATTGCTAGCTACTTGGCTTATGGGAGCGAACCAAAGACCGAAGATATAAATAGCCTCATAATTAAAAGTGGGAAAAAACTGGTGCTCCCACGATTGCTGCCGGATAAAGATTTAGAGTGGGTTCTTTGGGATGGCGCGAAGGATTCGCTAAATAAAAATGGCCGAATCTTTGAACCAAAAGGTGCCGCAATAGATCCGAGTGAAATCGATGTTGTAATCGTTCCAACTCTTTGCGCGGATAGATCGGGTAATCGCTTAGGACAAGGCGGCGGTTCTTATGATCGGGCACTTCCAAAATTGCGGGCTTGGCGAATTGGTTTAATTTATGCCGGAGAACTCAGCAACACCGAGATCCCAAATGAACCCCATGATGCAAAGCTAAATGCGGTTGCAACCCCAGATTTAATTATTCGATTTCAATAATTACTTGAGATCGCCCAAATGGCGAGCCATCACAACTCGTTGAACTTGATTGGTGCCTTCATAAATTTGCGTTAACTTGGCATCGCGCATCATTCGCTCAACTGGGTAATCAGATACATAGCCATAGCCACCCAAAACCTGGACTGCATCGGTGGTGACCGTCATTGCAACATCGGTTGCAAAGCACTTTGCCGCAGCGGAGAAAAAGGTCAAATCGCTCTCGCTTCTTTCGCTCTTAACAGCAGCCGCGTAAGTTAATTGGCGAGCCGCTGCGATATTCATCGCCATATCTGCCAACATAAATTGCACACCTTGGAAGTCAAAAATCTCTTTCCCAAATTGCTTACGTTCGTGGGCGTATTTCTCGGCAACTTCAAATGCGCCCTGGGCAATTCCAAGTGCTTGTGCCGCAATCGTTATTCGAGTGTGATCCAAAGTTTTCATTGCAAGGGCGAAGCCAGTTCCAATTTCACCAAGTCGACGGTCATCTGGGATACGTACGTTGTCGAAATAAACTTCGCGAGTAGGCGAACCACGAAAACCCATTTTCTTTTCATGCGCCCCGAAGGACACTCCGTCATCAGATTTTTCAACTAAGAAAGCCGTAATTCCTTTGGCCCCAAGTGCGGGATCGGTTTGCGCAAGCACGGTGTAAAAATCTGAAAAACCAGCATTTGAAATCCACTTCTTGCTACCGCTAATAATCCAATCGTTTCCATCTTTGGTTGCCTTGGTTTTCATCGCGGCAGCATCTGAGCCGGCTTCGGATTCAGAAAGGCAATAGGAAAAACCTTGGCCCTTAACTAATTGCGTCAAATACTTTTTCTTCTGCCCATTATTTCCGGCAAGAAGTACTGGCACCGATCCCAATTTATTTACGGCGGGAATTAGTGAAGACGAGCCACATACTCGCGCTACTTCTTCGATAATGATTACCGTTGCAAGTGCATCTGCGCCTTGCCCGCCAAATTCACTTGGCACATGCGCTGCTGCTAAATCTGCACTTTGAAGGGCGTCGAAAGCTTCTTGCGGAAAGCGCGCTTCTTCATCGACTACTTTTGCAAATGGCGCAATCTTTTTATCAGCAAGTGCGCGTACGCTCTCACGAAGTGCTTGATATTCCTCGCCGAATAAAGATTCCATACGACTATTAACTCAATTCTTTTCGGATTCGTCTAGCCTTTGTAATGAAGCAAGCAGCTTGTTGTATTTCGCAAGCTCATCATCTTCGCCCATCGCAGCGGCACGATCCGCCGCACGATCAATTCTTTTAGTCTCTTTCTTATCTTCGCGCATCCATTGAATGAAGGTGGCAACCAAAGCCATAAGGATTGGTACCTCTCCAAGCGCCCAACCAAAGGAAGCGCCTTTGTGTTGGTCGGCTAAGAGATCTCCGACCCAAGAAATATGAAGTGCGGAGTAATAACCGCCATCGACCAGGGTTGAAGTTGAGAGAAGTGCAATTGAGAAGAAGGCGTGGATACTCATCGCTGCAAATAGAACGATGATTCGAACGATGTGCGGCACCTTCCATGGATTTGGATCGGTACCAATAATCACGTGGAAGAAGAGCGCACCGGCCAATAAGAAATGAAGATTCATAAATAGGTGACCGGCATGGCTTTGCATTAAGTGACCAAACAACGGAGTCATATAGAGAACAAATAGTGAGCCATCGAAGATTGAAAGCGCGACAACGGGATTAGAAATCACTCGCAGATACTTGGAATGCATGGTTGCAATAAGAACTCCGCGAATGCCGCGCTCTTCACTATCGCGACCTTGTGGCAAAGTGCGAAGCGCCAAAGTGATCGGCGAACTAAGAACGAAACCAATCGGTGCGACCATTCCCAAAATCATGTGCGCCACCATGTGATAAGAAAATGCAAAGTGGGCATAAATTCCAATGCCACCACTTGTTGCATAATCCGACATCGCTATTCCAAATGCGAAGGCAATCGTTCGACCTACCGGCCATTTATCGCCGCGCTTACTCAAGACCCGCACGCCTTTTATATAGAGCGCGGTCAACAAAATAAGTAATCCAAGAAATGCACCATCTGGAATGTAGGCCCAGAACAATCGCCAAAGAGTTGGTTGTGGCTGTTCTGGTAATCCTGTTAGCGAGAGAATTGTGCTGATATTTTCCGGACCCTTGGGTACCGGAGGTGCAACGGTTGAAAGCCAGCCGCCAATTACAACGGTCATAACCATCACCATAAATTCACCAGCGAGCAGGTAGAAAACCGATTTGGTCTCAGTAATTCTTGCCGCAATATTTTTTCGGTGCTTTGCCCCAAAGGCGATTAGAACAATTGTTAATAGGACTTTCAAAATGACTAAGAGAGCGTAGAAAGTACTCCACGCCGACAAGTAATTTAGGCGAGTAATCGCATTTACTAAACCGCTGATTGAAACAATCACGGCTGACCAAAGCGCAAGTGCACTAAAACGCCCAATCGAGTTGGCTCTTTCTTTTGGCGAAATAACTAGAAGGCCAATAACGCCACCTACCCAAATAGAGATAAAGGCAACATGGAAAAGCAAGGAACCAATAGCCAGCGAGTGATTCCCAGCCGCAGCTGAATGGCTTTCGAAAATCGGTGCCAGCAATCCGACCATGACAACGACCAATCCAGTTATCGCCCCGGTTGTCGATTTCATTATTGTCAGAATTCCAAGAATCAGAACTGCACAAAGCAGGGTAATTAAATAAGTCTTACCGAGTGAGGTCTGGGTCAAAAAAGATTTAACGACTACCGGATCAAAAGCATTTACCAGCGGTTGATCGAGCAAATTTGCGACTTCCAAAAAGATAAGACCAAGAGTTGTCATGAACCATACGGCCGCAGCGATGGATGTTAGATTCCGAACCCGTAGCGCTTCCCTGCTAAGTTTTGATTTTTTCTCATGAAGGAAGAAGGCGATCGATAGAAGCAGCCCAACCAAAATTACTTCTGATAAAAGTTGAAGGTCTTTTACAAGTACAACAAAAAATTGCAGCCCAGATGTGTAACTATGAAAGTGGGTATTTGTTGCGGCTAAGTGCACGTGCAGCAAAATTACTTACGGTTTGGCTTGCGAGTAGTTTTATTGCCAGCTGGCTTCTTCGTTCCACCGAAACTTTGCTTGGCATACCAAATCAGGAAAATTAGAACGAAGAGCGCCAAAACTAAAAGCGTGTAGACAAAGGCATTTGAACCACCATTTAAATTGGCATTTGCGCCCGACGAAGAAGCGCTAGATGGTGCTGCGCTCGGCGTAGAGATAACTGAGGGCGCATTGAAATTAAATGTGTACGAACCAGTTAGTGGTGTGTCATTTACTCCAAGCAAGGTATAAGTGACGGTGTATACACCAGTTAAAGTCAAAGGCTTTAATCCAACAACGGCGCTATTTCCATTAATTGTTAACGAACCGTCATCAACCTGAAGTCCATTTGGATCGTTTACGACAATTTGGTTTCCCTGATCCATCAAAGCAGTAGCGGTTGTAATTGAAACTGCATTTGGCGCGACATTTAGCGAAGAACCAGCAACCGGTGAAGAAATAGTGATGCTGTTAGCAAAGGCGGCGGATGGTGCGGCAATCAACAAGATTCCCATCACTAATGCGGCTAAACCTGACTTACGCATCTGCCAACCCTTCCTTCGATTAGAAGTAATTCTCTCACCTCTTTACAATAGTGACCATGCCTACCTATGAATATGCCTGCACTGCCTGCGGCCATGAATTTGAGGCATTTCAATCTTTTAGCGATGCCGCACTCACCGAATGCCCAGAATGCAAGGGTGAAGTTCGCAAGGTATTTTCAAATGTTGGTGTTGTATTTAAAGGCTCTGGTTTTTATAAGACGGATTCCAGGTCATCTAGTTCACCATCATCTCCAGCGACACCTACAGCTAAACCTGCAACACCACCACCAGCGACGCCAGCAAGTTAATTAACCGTTAACTAACCATGGTGCGGGGGCTTATCGCCCGCAATTTCTTCATCTCTGCGACGCGAATCATCTTCCCGCGGATCGATTTCATCCGAGGTTACCTTCGGCAAGATATTAGGATCGCTCATAGATTAATTGTATTCGCAAATCCACAAACATCTGGAGTCAATTGTGTTCGAGAAACTTGGTCACTTAACTGTTCGCAGACGCAAGAGCGTTCTGGCAATCTTTATCGTTCTATTGGTTGCCTTTGGCGTCATGGCGAGCTTGGCGGTGCCAAGACTTTCTGGTGGCGGGTATTCAAATCCAAATAGCGATGCCGCAAAAGCGAGCAAGTATCTTCGCGATACCTTCCATGTTAAAGATCCCGCGGTAATTCTCGAAGTAAAGTCGACTTCATCCGTACAAGACCCAGCAGTTGCAGCGAGTGCGCAAGCACTTGAAAAGCAAGTTGCTGCGGAACCCGGCGTAATGAAAACACTTTCTTACTGGAGCGCTGGCGGAGCACCAACTCTGGCAAGTAAAGATGGCAAGGCAGCTTACTTATTTGTTTATTCAAATGAAGTCGATCCGCTAAATGCCAAACCGCTTGGAAAATTGATGGCGGCTAAGTACACCGGCAGCTTTAAGAATTTAACGATCTACGTCGGTGGTGTAGCAACGTTTAACTCCGGCCTAAGCGACAAGATTTCAAAAGATTTAGGGTTAGCTGAAGGAATTTCAATTCCGCTTACTTTCGTACTTCTTCTATTTGTTTTCGGTGGACTTATCTCAAGCGCTACCCCATTGGTTGTTGGAGTAAGCGCAATCCTTGGATCGCTGGCAATCATCTATTTAATAAGCCTATTTACCGGCGTAAGTATCTTTGCCCTAAATCTAATAACCGGTATGGGCCTTGGCCTTGGCATCGATTACGCGCTTTTGATTGTTAATCGTTTCCGCGAAGAACTCCACCACGGTAAGAATGTGGAAGATGCAATCGTTAACACTGTTCGCACAGCTGGAAAAACTGTTTTCTATAGTGGTGTCACCGTCATTATTACTTTGACCGCGCTTACCTTCTTCCCGCTTATGTTCTTAAAGTCATTTGGTTATGCCGGTATTAGCGTTGTTGCAATGGCAATCTTTGCCGCGCTAATTCCATTCCCAGCGATCTTGGCTTTGATTGGAACTAATATTGATAAGTACACAATACGAAAGAGTGCGATCACACCAAAGGCCGATGGTCGATGGGCGCAAACCGCACGTTTTGTTATGCGTCGTCCAATCGCAGTTGTTGTACTTTCTTTAACAGTTCTTGCCGTAATCGCTTCACCAATTAAAGACATTGTCTTCTCGCAAGCCGATGCTCGCGTTATGCCGGCATCATCACCGCTCTCAATCGCTAATGCGATGGCCCTTAAAGATTTCCCAGGCCAAGAAGGCAACCCAGTTGAATTCATTATTCCAAATGGGACTTCAAAGCTTGCTGAAATAAAGAGTTATGAAGCAAAGGTTGCAACCGTTAAGGGAATTGTTCGAATTAATCCAGAACAAGTTGTTGGTACCACTGTGCGATTTGCCGCAGTCCATTCAATGAGTCCGCGAACAAATGAAGCGCAAGCAATGATTCAAGCCATTCGCAAACTTCCAGCACCTTCTGGAACTCTGGTCGGTGGCATCGCAGCTGATTACACCGATACCCAAGCTGGCATTGCAAGCACTCTGCCATGGGCACTTGGTTGGATTGCACTTGGAGTATTGATTCTTCTATTCGTCTTCACGGGTTCAATCATTCTTCCAATCAAGGCCGTGCTCCTAAATATCATTTCTCTTGCGGCAATGATGGGCGCACTTACATGGATCTTTATCGATGGTCACATGACTTGGCTTGTTGGTTCCTTCACAAACACCCACACCATCGATACTTCGATGGTCATCCTTATTTCTGTTGTGACCTTTGGACTTTCGATGGACTATGAAGTTTTCTTGCTTTCTCGTATCAAGGAAGAGCATGAAAGCGGTATGAAGAATGTTGATGCTGTTGCAACTGGTCTTCAACGATCCGCTCGAATCATTACCGCAGCCGCGCTATTGCTTGCGATCGTATTCGCGGCCTTCGTAACAAGTGGCGTAACTAATATCAAGACCCTTGGGTTTGGCGTTGCCTTTGCAATCATCTTGGATGCCACATTGGTTCGTGGCTTACTGGTCCCAGCGTTGATGCGCCTATTTGGCGAACGAAACTGGTGGGCACCTAAATCCATGAAGCGATTTACGATTTCACATTAGTAACCATTAACCTTGCAGGGTGGATTTAATAGTCACCCTGCAATGTCAGGATCAACCAGGCATCGTTCATGCGATGACTAGCGCCATCCTGGAATGCAACGGCAACATCATCGAGAACCAACAGTTCACCGATCCAACAACAAATATTTTTGTAATGCGCACCCGATTTGAAACCGCGCAAGATGCTGATGCCGTTAATTCAAAGCTAAACGCCGGACTTGGAAAGTTCCAACCAAAGTTATCGATTCGCCTAACTTCGCAAAAGAAGCGGGTTCTTGTCCTCGTTACAAAGGAGAGCCATTGCCTACGCGACCTGCTCTACCTACAAGAGCTTGGTGAATTACCAATTGAAATCCCTGCCGTGGTTTCAAACCATGGGGATCTAAAAGAGTTGGTGGCAACCCACGGAATTAATTACGTAGATCAAAGCGGCAAGAGCAAGGCCGAGGCCGAAAGTGAAATTAACGATCTAGTTTCAAAGTTGGATATTGATCTCGTTGTACTTGCTAGATACATGCAAATCTTGACGCCAGAATTTTGTGCCGGACTATCTGGAAAGTTAATAAATATCCATCACTCATTCTTGCCAGGCTTTAAAGGCGCCAAGCCGTATCACCAAGCACATGATCGTGGCGTAAAGATCATCGGTGCGACCTCACACTTTGTAACGCAAGATCTCGATGAAGGTCCAATCATTGATCAAGATGTTGCACACGTAACTCATAATTCAACTCCGGAAGATTTAATCGCAACCGGGCGTGATATCGAACGCCGAGTTCTATCCCGAAGCGTTAAGGATTTTGCCGAAGACCGAATCTTTATTGTTGGCAATAAGACCGTCGTCTTTCACAATTAATTTTAGGTAAGTGTCCTAGGCGGGAGTTGAACCTGCGACCTACCGCTTAGGAGGCGGTTGCTCTATCCACTGAGCTACTAGGACGTAATCAATCTGGGTCTTTACTGGTTTAGTTTAATGACTATTCTCATGGCATGAGTACAGCGCTTATCACGGGGGCAACAGCAGGAATCGGCGAAGCTTTTACTCGCTTGCTTGCTGGAAAAGGCTTTGATCTAGTTTTAGTTGCACGCGATGAAGCACGGCTTAAGGATCGCGCGGCAACACTCGCTTCTAAGTATGGAATTAAGGCCGAGATCTTGGTGGCTGATCTTTCAATCGAATCTGGCGTTACAAAAGTTATTGCCCGATTGACCGATTCAACTAAACCAATTGAAGTATTAATAAATAATGCTGGCTTTGGTTTAAATAAAAGTTTCCTAAAGAGTGATCTAGCGGCCGAAACAGAATTATTAGATGTTCTTGTTAGAACACCAATGCAACTTTCACATTCGGTATTACCCCAAATGGTTGCTCGAAATTCTGGAACAATTATTAACGTCTCGAGTGTTGCTGGTTGGATCGCTGGTGGAACTTACAGCGCCGCAAAATCATATGTAACTGTCTTCTCTGAATATTTAAATACCGAACTCAAAGGCACGAATGTAAAAGTGAGCGCGCTCTGTCCCGGATTTACTCACACCGAATTTCATGCCCGTGGCAAAATGAAGATGGATGGCCTGCCAAGTTACTTATGGCTAGCTGCCGATCGAGTTGTCGCAGACTCTTGGAAGGCCGCCGAAGCTGGAAAGCCACTTTGTATTCCCGGCGTGCAATACAAGATCTTAAGTTTTATCTCCAGATTTGGTCCGCGCCCGTTGGTGCGAAAGCAAGGAATGAAGGTACGCAGGCGTCAACGCCCGAGCGAGGCCCGATAACTCACAGTCTTTTCACGGGTGATTCCTGCAAATCTCCCTAAGAATCTTCCCCTCGCTCGTTAGAATTCTTTTATTCAACCATGGAGGTAGTTCGTGTCTAAGAAATTCCTTGCGGCTTCAACCGCAGCTCTATTTTTGGTAACCACAATGGTTTCTGGAATCAGCGCAGCTTCAGCTGCGAACGTTAAGAATGGCGCCTGCACAAAGGCAAATGCCGTAGCAACAATCGGCGGCGCTAAGTACAAGTGCACATTCAACCCATCAAAGGCTGTAAAGAAGAACACCTGGGTTGCTCAAACTTGCCTAGATGCAAGTTCAAATTTCAATGATGTTAAGGATCTAAACGCTGCGATCGTTACTTCGACAAATGGCACAATCAATACCGCCAATCGCTCAAAGACAACGAACCAAAAGCAGATCACCATCATTCAAACAAAACTAACAACTTTGCAAAATGCTCTTAAGGCATTTATGGCCCAGCATCCAACAGTTATGACCACTGGTACCGCTGCTGATCAACAGCGTGTCTCTGATGCGAATGCAAATATCGCAAAGATGACCACCGAAGTTCAAAACCTAACCGCAAATCTAGCAACCTTGGATCAGACAATTACTGATGCAAATGCTTCAATGACAAAGACTTCTGCAGATATTGCTGCTGCGAAGGCTGTTGTTACAAAGGCTTGCGCTTAATACCGCTTAACTAATTAATACTTAAGTTCCCGGTTATCCGATTGTTGCAGTCGTAGCAGTCGCGGTAATCGGGAATTTTTGTAGCGCGGTACGTGCTGGGCCGTTGATTAACTTTCCATTTAACGCAAATTGCGAACCATGTGCTGGGCAAATCCAGGCTCCGTCTTGTTCCATAACAGTTACGCCATTGTGAGTACAAGAAAGACTGATTGCGGTTAAACCTTTTGTTCCGGCAGCAGTACGAACAATCGCCATCGAAGTTCCATCTTGGAAATCAATTTGAACCACTCCGCCAACTTTACTTAGCGCTTTATTCTGTTTTAGGTCCATTACCAATTTCTTGCCAACGACTTTTACACCAACTGCGGTGACTGCAGCTTGTGCCGCTTCTGGAAGTAATCCAACAGCCAACAATGCGACACCGCAAAGGACTCCACGGCGGCTTACTTCGACTGAACTAATCGGATTCTTCTCAAACATTCGCTCTCCTTTTTGCTTGCCTATTACTTCCGGAAATAATAATTGCGGATAACTCTTATGCCTTTTCTAAATAAGGCTTAGGCTCCTTTAATGGCCAGCGCCCGTGGAAGAACTTACCGCAGCCTGCGCATCGCGACCCCAATACTTCTATTCATTCAACTGGGAATTCGCTTAGTAATTCATGGTCCATCGGTTTTCCCAGATTTGATCCTCTTTAATTTAGTTGGCTTTATGGGCGCCATAGTTATCGCTTTGGCGCCAAGCTTCAATGATCGCCGGGCAAAGTATTCAATCGCCATAGCAATCGCTCTCTGGAGCTTTGGTTCCACTATTTCAACTTGGAACTCCTTTTACAAATTTCAAATATTTTCTGGCCTTACCGATTACACCTACGCCCTTTTCTATCCCCTAATGCTCTTTGGCATTCTGCGGGCGCTTTCGGTCTCAAAGAAAATCGTTGCGCTGGAACTCTTGGATACGGTGATAATCGCTCTAGGAAGTTCGAGTGTCATCGCCAGTTTCTTATTGCGTCCCGCCATGTTGAAATTCGATGGCTCGGCAATTTCGGTTTTTCTATCAATCCTTTATCCAACGGGGGATTTAATTCTGGTTGCGATCACAATCTCCTTGGTTGTACTTCAGAAACGAACCACGAGGTCGTTACTACTTTTATCTGGGACGTTGCTCTTTGCCATCACCGATCTCTACTTCTTACTTGTCTCAGCCACCGGTAGCTATTCCTTTGGAGCACTGACCGATGACGGTTGGGTTCTCGGACTTGTATTAATCGCCGAATCGCTTTGGCACCATGGCGGCGAAGTTGAAATAACCGAACGCGTCAATTCATTTATGACCACATCGGCTTTAATAATTAGTTCATCGATCTTGGCGGTAGCGGCAATTCATCCCGGCTACTTCCCCACATTTGTTTTAATTCCAGGTTTTGCCACCGTCACACTTGCCTTCTTGCGAATGGCGGTTGCACTTCGCGATGCGAAGAGTGTTACTCATGAACGAGAACTAGCTCGTACCGATGAATTGACTGGACTCCCTAATCGACGAAGATTCTTAGTAGAACTTGAAATTTTGCGACGCAAAGAAGGCGTACTTCTTTTGTTGGATCTAAATGGATTTAAAGCAATCAATGACCAATTTGGCCACGCAGTTGGCGACCAACTTCTTAAACAAGTTACGACCAGATTCCAAAGGGCCATTCCAAATGATGTGCTGCTTGCCAGGTTAGGCGGCGATGAATTTGGCGCCATCATCTATGGAAATGCGAGTTACGCAAATGAAATTGCCTTAGCGCTACGGGCAACTACTTCTTACCCATTCCAAATTCCATCCGGTGAAATATCGGTTGGTGTAAGTATCGGAAGTGTTTCAAATGATCAGGCCACCGAAAATAAAGAAGACTTGTTGCGCCGTGCCGATAGCGCAATGTATGAAGCTAAACGAACTGGAGTTGGTCTAGTTAACTGGTCTTAGTTTGGTTTCTCTGGCTTGTCGGCTTTGATCTCTTGCAATCTGGCAAGTGATTCCAAGCGTTCCACCGAGTGATCAACGATCTGTTCTGGAAAGCCATGCAAGTAGCCATCTAATACTGACCAAGGTTCGTGAATATCGGGCGCCGATAGATGAGCTAGTTCTGGAACGTACTTTCGAATGTAATCGCCATTCTCATCAAAACGTTTGCCTTGTTCGATTGGATTAAAGACTCGGTAATAAGGCGAAGCATCGGTGCCACAGCCAGCAGTCCATTGCCAGCCATGAGCATTTGATGCGACATCGAAATCAACTAGATGTTCCATAAAGAAGTCAGCACCATGCTGCCACTCGATATGTAAATCCTTTACCAAAAATGATGCAACCACCATTCGAGTTCGGTTATGCATCCAACCCTCTTTAACCAATTGGCGCATTGCCGCATCTACAAATGGATACCCGGTCTTTCCTTCGCACCAAGCTTTAAATGCTTTGCCTGGCTTGTCATAACGCATCTCTTTAAATTTATCTGCGTAGTAATCGCTCTCGGTATGAGGATTATGAAATAGCACGTCGGCATAGAACTCGCGCCAAGCAATCTCTTTTTGAAAGACAGTGTGGGCCTTGGTCTTATTTAGATCGGCAAGCAAAGTGCGCGGATGAATCTCGCCCCACTTTAGATGGGCGCTTAATTTCGAAGTGCCATCAATTCCGGCGTTATTTCGTTGCTCGTCATAGAAATCTAAACCGTTCTTTTGAAACCACTTCCAACGTTCGTGCGCGGCTTTTTCGCCCGCCTTCGTTATCTCTGTACCTTCTGGAAGCGGCCAATCCGGGAAATTACGATCATTTGAAGTTGGAGTTGGTGCCTTTATTTCTTTTGGTGCACTTACTGGTGCGCGCCAACCATGGATCAACCAATTGTTATAGAACGGGGTGTAAACCTTGTAAGGCGTGCCATCGCTTGGCTTTCGGACACGACCCGGTGCAACCGCGTATGGACTACCGGTGCGAATTAAATTGATGCCGGCTTTCTCAACTCTCAGGTCGCGCTTTGCGCCGTATGGTTCAAACTCTTCGGAAATATGAACTTCGGTTGCATCGTAACGAGCCATCAATTCTTTTAAGACATCAACTTGATCGCCAACCATTACATGCAACTTGTTACCCAGTGATTCATCAAGGGCGCGAAGTGATTGCCCCATGTAAGCAAGACGTTTGCTTCCAGTTTGTTTGATTAGTTTTTCATCAAGAATAAATACTGGGACGATCTCATCGCTATTTGCAATTGCCGCGAGAAGTGCCGGATTATCGGAAAGGCGAAGGTCTCTTCTAAACCAAAAGATCGCCCGTTTCATAGGGCGATCTTAGGTTAATTTCGATTAATGGTTAGTTGTGAAGCGCGTAAACGCTCTCGTCCCAACCCTTTACTTCATCGACTTTACGAGGAGCATGGCCGACATAACGAGCAGATGGTCTAATGATGCGACCAGTCTTCTTCTGCTCGAGGATATGTGCTGACCAACCCGCGGTGCGAGCTGCGGTAAACATCGATGTGAATAGGTGCGCTGGAACCTCTGCATAATCCAGAACGATCGCCGCCCAAAATTCAACGTTTGTTTCTAACACGCGGTCAGGTTGACGTGACTTAAGTTCGGCAAGTGCTGCCTTCTCAAGTGCGACAGCAACTTCGTAGCGAGGTGCTCCAAGTTCTTTTGCAATTCGACGAAGGGTACGTGCTCGCGGATCTTCGGCGCGATAAACGCGATGACCAAAGCCCATCAAACGATCGCCCTTATCTAAAATTTCTTTTACATAAGTTTCGGCATTTCCTGACTTCTCAACATCAGCGATCATGCCAAGTACGCGCGATGGTGCACCACCATGAAGTGGGCCCGACATCGCACCAATGGCACCAGAAATTGATGCAGCAACATCTGCACCAGTAGACGCAATAACGCGAGAGGTAAATGTTGAGGCATTCATTCCATGTTCTGCGGCAGAAACAAAGTAAGCATCGACGGCGCGAACATGCTTTGGATCCGGTTCTCCGCGCCAACGAATCATCATTCGTTCAACAACAGTGTGAGCCTTATCAACTTCGACTTGTGGTACCGCCGGCGCAGTTCCGCGCGCAGCTTGAGCAACATAAGACATCACCATTACTGATACGCGAGCTAATTGATTGCGCGCTTCTTCATCAGAGGTATCCAAAAGTGGCTTAAGTCCCCAAACCGGTGCCAACATTGCAATCGCAGATTGCACATCGACTCGCACATCACCAGAGTGAATTGGGATTGGGAATGGTTCTGCGGGCGGCAGACCTGGATTAAATTCATCATCAACAAGTAGGCCCCAAACGTTTCCGAATGAAACCTTGCCAACTAAATCTTCAATATCAACGCCGCGGTAGCGAAGGGCGCTACCTTCTTTATCGGGCTCTGCAATTAGTGATTCAAATGCAATAACGCCTTCAAGGCCTGGCTTAAAACTATCTGGCACGTGAAACTCCCTTATTTGATGTTCGTATTCTGCTCTTAAAGGCCCGCTGCGCCAAACCAATATTTCACGATGGCGGGTTAAGAGAAAGTGAAGTTAGATACACCTATGAGCCAAACCGGAGCAGACCAGCCAACCGAGGTTACCCGCGACTCTATTCGAGCGATGCGCCGCTCCTATGGCGAGGCTGGCCTGGAAGATAAAGATATTCTCGCCAATCCGGTCGATCTTTTTAAGAAGTGGTTAAAAGAAGCTAGCGAGAACATCATGATTGTCGAAGCCAATGCGATGGTCCTCGGCACAGTTCTAAATGAGCAACCAACTTCGCGCACCGTCTTATTAAAAGATGTTCATGATGAAGGCTTTACCTTCTTCACAAATTATGAATCTGGAAAAGCAGAGGCAATAACTAAAAATCCAAAAGTTTCACTTGTTTTCCCATGGTATTCAATGGAGCGTCAAGTTTTAGTTCGTGGCATTGCTACAAAAGTTTCTGCCGCAGAATCAGATGATTACTTTGCAACCAGACCTTGGGGTTCACAAATAGGTGCTTGGGCAAGTGCCCAATCAAGTGAATTGGATTCGCGGGAAACATTGGAGAAGAACTACAACGACTTCGCCGCGAAATATCCTGAAGGCTCACGTGTCCCACGCCCACCGCATTGGGGCGGCTACTTGGTTAAGCCAACCATGATCGAGTTTTGGCAGGGCCGATACTCAAGATTGCACGACCGAGTGCGTTTTACATTACAAGAAAATGTGTGGCATCGGGTCCGCTTAAACCCCTAGGCTTACGGCATGAGCGATATCAAGATTCCAGATAATTTAAAGCCAGCCGACGGACGTTTTGGTTGCGGTCCTTCAAAGATCAGACCAGCGGCACTTGATTCACTTGCAAAGAGTGGTTCAACAATTCTTGGAACTTCACATCGCCAAAAGCCAGTAAAGAACGTCGTAAATCGTGTTCGCACCGGCCTTACATCACTATTTAATCTTCCAGAAGGTTACGAAGTTGTTCTTGGAAATGGTGGTTCAACTGCATTCTGGGATATCGCAACATTTGGATTAATTGAAAAGAAATCACAACACCTAGTCTTTGGTGAGTTCTCATCAAAGTTTGCCGAAGCGGCAAAGCAAGCACCATTCTTAGATGAGCCAACAGTTATCAAAGTTGAACCAGGTTCCCACCCAGTTGCCAAAGCGGAAGCCGGCGTCGATGTCTACGCACTTACCCACAACGAAACAAGTACCGGCGTATCAATGCCAATCGTTCGTCCCGCGGGTACCGAAGGCGCACTTGTATTAGTTGATGCAACTTCTGCTGCTGGTGGTCTTGATGTTGATATCTCCCAATGCGATGTCTATTACTTCGCACCACAAAAATCTTTCGCATCCGACGGCGGACTTTGGATTGCCATCATGAGCCCTGCCGCAATTGCACGCGTTGAAAAAATTAAGGCAAGTGGACGTTGGGTTCCGGCTTTCTTTGATTTAACAATCGCAATTGAAAACTCTCGTTTAGATCAGACTTACAACACCCCAGCACTTGCAACCCTTATCTTGCTTGCTGAACAAATTGAGTGGATGAATTCAAATGGCGGCTTGAAGTTTGCTGCTGGTCGGAGTGCCGAATCGTCTGGAATTCTTTATGACTGGGCCGAAAAGACCAGCTACACAACACCATTCGTTACTGATCCGGCACAACGTTCAAAGGTTGTTGGAACGATTAACTTCGATGATTCAATCGACGCCCTTGAAATTGCCAAGGTCCTTCGCGCAAATGGCATCGTGGATACCGATCCATATCGCAAGCTTGGTAAGAACCAACTTCGCATAGGTATGTTCCCAGCTGTCGAACCATCAGATGTCAAAGCACTTACTGCCTGCATCGATTATGTCGTTGCTGAGATGAAGAAGTAATACACCTTTGGTGGGTGT
>Ga0214202_1000240_pt1 | contig 23761 bp, 12 predicted proteins | sample TroBogEpilimnion_9_FD_153040 | JGI IMG/M metagenome (GOLD analysis project Ga0214202, IMG submission 153040) | Freshwater microbial communities from Trout Bog Lake, WI - 03JUN2009 epilimnion | ecosystem: Environmental > Aquatic > Freshwater > Lake > Epilimnion/Euphotic zone | place: Trout Bog...
CTTAGCAGAGAGAATCTTTTTCTGCACTTTCTCTCACTCTTTTTTCCTTGCGCACTCGCAAGGGAAAAATCTTTTTCTGCACTTTCTTTCTCTCCGCTCTTTAGCAGAGAGAATCCTTTTCTGCATTTTCTCTCACTCTTTTTTCCTTGCTAACTCGCAAGGAAAAATCTTTTTCTGTACTCTCTGTCTCTCCGCCTACTCGCAAGAGATGTCTTTTTCCGCTCTTTTCTCTCACTCTTTTTCTTGATAAGTTGATTTCTGCTCCCTTCTTGATACGTAATATAGACATAATAATCTTAAGTAGATAATGGGATTAGTAAATTATGTACGCTTATCGACGTAGGGGGTGTATTCACTCCTAAGAAAGTGGGTTGTACTGTGACCTCTCAACAAGGCAGACAAAAGATAGTATCAGATAGACAGGATTAAGATGGGTCCGTCTCCAAAAAAGGGACGGATCCGGAAAACTGATTTACGGTCAAGCGTCCTTTTATAAAATGTGAATTGAATCGATTTTACTTAGCCAACCCTTTTTCTGACTCCTCTTTGGCGGAGTAAGAAAAACCAACATAGAGACCTATCTTATAAAGACAGTTTAATTCGATAAAAACGCAATGATCATAAAAATTGTAGAAAATCTGTAGAATCTCTCTTTAACTTTCAAAAACTCTCTTTTCTTCCTTCTTTCTTAGTAACTACTATCTCTTTTGAAACAGATCAGAATTTTTTAGCTTTACTCTTCTTGAAAAACATAATTAACTGAAAAGACAAAATTTAGTTACGAAATCGCAGACAAGATGACAATCTTGAAATCCTCTTGTCAATCTCACTGAGACGTAATTTTTCTTGAAAAAGGTAGACAATAATCTTGATGACGGGACTAGATACATAAAGATAAGGTTTTAAGCTGTGTCTAATGACATTTCTTATAACAGCATTAAGTGTTTAATAGGATTTAGCTTTTGACAAAGTAGAACCTTTTTTACCTATAAGTCAGCAACTACGAATAAGTTGTTTATAGTCTTTTTGAGACCTCAAAATCGAAACAAGCTTCGGCAGTCCATTGTTTTCCTTGGAAAAACTTTTTGCTTGCTCGGGTATCAGAAGGAGTGCGCTTGGGTTGATTAAAATCATTAAGCTAGGCCGGACTGTAGCGTACGCAATTATCGAGATACTTCATGTAACAGGCCAGGCTAATTCAGAACCCAAAAGGAACTGTTTTAATCAGGCTGGATTGCTATGCTATACACAGTCGTCGAGATACGTAACGTAACAAGCTAAGTTTAGGACTAGTCGACCAAGGTTCATTCTTTCTGTGTTCTATGGACAAGCATTTAAGCCGGAAAAGGAAGTCAATGTTTGAGTCTTATGAAAGATTATTTAACAGCATTCGTAGCATGTGGCAACGTGGGTGTCTAAAGGATAGCTTTAGTAAAGTCTTCACTAGAATAACACTACTTGCTGGGGAAATGTTTTTCTTGACATAGCCTTTTTTTTGTAAAATCTGTAAAAACTTTTAAATGCTAGCCCCATTAAGATATTGTGTACGATTCAATTAAAATGGAAAACTCTGGGATTTTTCTAAGAGGATGAAAATAAGATTTTCATAAATCTGTGATTTCAAGTTGTTGATTCATTAAGGGCAAGGAAAAACAGACCCTCTCATCTTGTTGTTTATAGGGCATAAACAATAAATGAGTTCAAGGGGATGTTTTAGATCAATTAAGGCATAATTGAGATTGTTTCTGAACTCTAAAAGTTGGATTAGGGATGTCGAGAAACATATCTCTATTATGAGGAGATTTTTTGTAAGTTGGAAACTTTAATGTTTTTACAAAGAAACGCTCCACCTTAGTTTGTGTTTTGGGTAAGGTTAGTATGCGACAACTTTTGCATGGATTCCTGCTAAAGCCGGAATATTAAAAGGATAGTTTTTACAAGCGATTCCTTTTATTTTCTAAGCAGCAGCAGCGTATTCATACAAAAATGTGAAAATGACTTAGTTTAGCTTTCAACAAAGCAGGCGTTATATTTTCTGGATAAGCTGCTTTGAAGAAAGGTAAACAAAATATTTAATTTTTACGTTTTTTGGAATAAAGGGAGGGGTGTAAAAGACCCTCATTTCTTCTGAAAAATTGCAAGAATTAAAAAGTTAAAAATCACAGACAAATACTAGAACAAAAATTGTGGTTAGTTTTACCACGAATACTTCTGGAACATTAGGAATTAGGTTTGGTAGACTTTTAGACCAGATGGGTCTAAAAGGTTCATTTTTTCGGATTTCTGGGAGATGGGAAGGCCCAGTAGTCCTCTTCTTCTTCTTCTTCTTTGGCCTTTTCCGCTTCTAAAGCCAATTTGGCGAGACGGAAGGCATTCCTCTCTCTACGGAAGTGCTCCTGGTTGACGTAGTAGACTTCATCGTCGGAAGTTGCTTGTCGAGCACTACCGTAGGACTCTATGGTGTCGTTTGAACCTAGAATTCATTAGATTAAGTTTGATTATTTGGCTAGGACTTGAGTTTCTTTTTGGCTAGGATATGAGACCGCCCATTAAAAACCCTAGGGCCTTGTTCTGTCCAAGGTTCTTACCTAGAGTTCTGGAGACTTCTTTTGAAGTTGACAGGTCGGGGGTACTCTTAGATTTAGATGTCGGCGTTGAGGATGTCAGCTCTGAGTTGCCTGTAGATGATAAGCCTGGAGTACTTCTCTTCTGAATAGGAGTAAAAGTCACTTCTCGTAAGACTTTCAAATGCTCGGCATTCTTGGAGTTGGCGAATCTGTTTGCTGCCTCTGTCATATGTTTGACAAATTCAGCATTCATCCTTGCTGCCAGCTGAGCTTCCTCTTCAGGATGGACCTCAGCTTCAATGACCATCTCTTCGGTAGTGGCCTTTTCTGAAAGGTCATCCTCTTTTTCTTGTTTCAAGATTGGGGCTCTAGGAGTCTTTGGCCTTGCCCCAAGTCTTGTCGGATCTATTGTCACACTGGGATCTCTGACCTCCTGTTCACCTTGCATGCCTGATGCACCGGTGGCTCCTAAGGAGGAAAAAACAGACAGACCAGTCCTGCTGAAAGACACTCCTGTGTTTTCATGCTGGTCTGCTGGGACCCCAATGACATTTGGAGTAGTCACACTTCCAGACAGGTTAGGCACGGGCCTTGAACCTGGAGAAGTGCCTGGAGCTTGCTCCAGGGATGACTGGCTCTTTGATCCAGTGATGTATCCGGGATCCTCCGGGATCTCGGTGAGTCTCTTTTCGATCCTTGTCTTCTTCAGTATGCTTGGGAACCACATCCTGATAGGATCATTGATTTGGTTCTGGTCGCAGGGGAGGTCATAGTCCACCACTTCCGGGGGAAGGTTTTTCACCACCTTGGGAGCAGTTGGCGTGCCTCTTTTAGGAACCTGCGCCTGGATTTCGAATTCCTTGGTAGCAAGCCTAGTGGGGTGAGGTGTGCCTTTTGGGAACCTCCCCGCACCAGCTTGGTAGTTGTCCCTGATGCTTTTTAGCGTCGCCCTGTAGGCGTCGTCGCTGTCCTCACTGTCATCCGGAGCTGCTTGCCTTCTATGAGATGGGGCTTGAGCTTGAATCAAGTTGTTCAAGGTCGCGGCCTTCGCGCTCAGATGTTCGTGAAGTTCGGCTAATACCTTCCTTCTGATGCTCCTTTTGGAACACCAGATAGGCGGGTATACCTTGCCAAGGCCTTGATAAACCCAGAGACAGAAAACGGTGTAGGGCGTCTCTCTCTCAAAGAAGCTAGCCCTTTCCAACTCTTTCACGGCCTCCGTGTAGATGCGGATCAGGATCTTATGCATGATGTAAGCCACCATGCAGAAGAGAATGAAAAACACCATTTGACTCAGGGTTTCCATTTCAGCAGTTGGGAGTTGAGTGTCAGTAGTAGTACTGGCTTCTTCCGGATTCGGGTTTTCGGTCTTGATTTCAGGAGTGAAATCAAGAGAAGGGTATTCTCCTTCAAATTCAGTTAAATGGGTTAAGTTGAACCCTTTATTTGCGTCCTCTGTTACTTCAAGTCTGGTACTTGAGGTAGGCAGGCTTTCAGTAGTCGACTGGGTCGGCGATAGAGCTGGAATCAACCTTAGGGTTGTTGCAGTTGTCGTCGGGATAGTCGTGGACGTAGGCAAGGCCCTTTCAATCTCCACAGGAAAAGCAAAAAATCCTCTCTCCATTAAGATTAAAAGGGTTCTTGAAAAACTGGATTTGAACGGTTTTTTGTTCGCTAGTGCTTAGAATGGAATCACAAGTTCTTTGACAGACTTTGACGGAAAAATTGATAAAGTTTTCAGAATTTTTAACCTTTTTATAGTTAAAATTTTGTTAAATTTATTACTTTCATGTCATTAATGTCTAAGTTTGTTTTTGGCGCTCGGTTTTGGGACAGGTTAATTACCAAACGACCCCTCCCCTACCAAGTTTCAAAACTCTCTTATTTTTGAACTTCTGATTGACCGGGTTATTGACATTTTTTTTGGAAACGTAAAAATTGACCAGGAGAAAGAAAATTTCAACAAGGATTTTGGTATAAAAGGTGAGGAGCCATTCTAAAACGGACATTATTTGAATCTGTTGTTCAAACAAAGAACGACGCAAAAAGTTTTTTTGAAAATGGACTTGGACTTTGCAACTGTTAAACTGCCATTAGACCCTTGCAACAAAAAGAAGTTGTATCACAAGTACATCTTCTTGTTGGCGGAGTCCTTCAAGGCCTTGTTCGAGGAAGAGGACCAAATAACTTTGGCCACTCTTAATCTAGCACAGGCTTTTGGAGGACTTCCTGTTGACATTCCTCCTTTGACAATCAGCAGACAGGTCTTGAAAAAGGTCTGTGTGTCTGTCGGTGAAATCATTGACAGATTGTCAACAATTGAGAATGGAGACCAAGATTATGGTGGCAGGGACCCAGCTGGAAGGCTCCAAGATCCTAAATTACTAACCGCAGATTTAGACTTCTGTGGTAGCATCCTTTTTGACCCGCAAAGATATCTAGGAAATGGGCCATACTTGGCCCCTAGCCCCCCTTCTTTCACCATTGAGCCAATTGCTAGCTCAGTGACTAGAGAAACATTCAACTCTCTCATCAGGGTTGAATTTAACTTTGAAACTAGAGGTATTCAGACATACCACACTGAAAAAATCATTAAAAGAAAGTACTAAGAAGAAAAACAAGAAGAAAGAAAAACTTGATGCCAACGATACAAAAAATGTCCTTTTAGAAGAACTCTTTTTAACCATGTACCATTAATAACTTGTTTGTAAATATTTTTCCATGTCATTTTTTATTAAAAATTTGTCAAACGCCCATGTTTGTCCTTTTTTGTATGACTCGATGAAATGTTTTTTGTCCTTTTTGTGTTGCGTCAGAATTTTTAGAAATAAAAATCTGCGATTTTGGAAAAACTTTTTCAAAAGTTTTTGTCGGTATGTTTGGTTGATATTTGTTCAACTAGAATAAGTGTTTATTTTTTCTGAAAAATAAACAAGTTAGCTTTTTATAGACTAAGGAAGGTATGACTGTTGTCGTTAAAAAGAATGTTTCCAGTATGATTGGAAGATTGAAACAAATTCGTCAAAATGGAATGATTTTATTTCTTTCTTTTGTTTTTCACAAATAAAAATAGTCTTCATAGATAAATAGGTCCTAGTTAAGAAGGTCTTTCTGCAGACTCTTCTTTAACTAGTTGGAGCCTATCCCTTCGAAGCAGGCAGCGATGAGGGTTCTTCTCAGTTCTCCTAAGATAGAAGGCTTTGAGATTCTCTTTGTTGACATAGTCTATATCTTCAGGATCAGTTCTGGTTAGACCTCCATCACTATCATCGTCGAAGAAATACCAGTCTTTTCCATACAAATGCATGGAACAGAAATGACCATGTGTCATTAGAATACTAACCCACGTTAGGTAGAAAGTCACACCGCCCATTTGGATAGTTTTTAAACTATCCATAAAACGCAAAGAGGCTTTTTGCAATTCTCTGGGGATTTCAACGACGATGAGCCATGTTGTTTCGGGAATGGTTAGACTGTCAACGGTTGGGTATTGGTGGCATGAAAGGCATCGCACCATATCCACCGGCAAGGCAGGTTCCAATTTTCTGTTCTTGTCCTTGGACCACAGCCTTCTAGCCTGGTCCTTGGAAGCTCCGAAATATCTATTAGCAAACGATTTTCTAATGGATGTTTCGTTAGCTCCTCTGTAGCCTGGGTGCACCGTGAGCTGGCCACTTTTCAGCACACGGATAGCACAGCAGTAGATGTTTTCAACTCTTTGAGCCTCATTTGCACATTTACAATGACAAATGACGCTGAAAATGGAGACAACATCTATCCGCCGCATTATTTGAATGTCTTGGCTTAGCTGCACGGCAGTACGCCAGTTTTCAGATATGCGGGTGTGGTTTTTTCCGTTAAAAGCAAAAAGCATGAGGTTTTGGTACGGGATGCCGCTTTCTTCATCTGAAGTTGAGTAGGCTGGCACGTTGTCGCTGGAGATGAAAATTCTCTTGATGATCAAGTCTTGATAATATGACATCTCTTGGACAATTTGATGCCTCCCTTCTTTTTCCGGTTTTGAAAACAAAACAATGTGCCCCTTCATGGTGAGCAACATTCTTTCGAACTCAAGCCCGGGACCTTCATTATGAAAAAAGAGACATTCAAAACAGACATTTTTGTCTAGACTCCTAATTTTGATGTCGGTCAAAAAGGAATCTATCATGCAACTGTTTTTAACTCCTGTTCCTCTTTCTGGCAAGACGGTTCCCCATTTAATTCCATGGAGTAAGATGTCTCCTTCTTCCGGAATTTTTAATGGTCCATGGAGTTCACCAAGTGATGGTTCAGTAGGGGAGTAAACAATCTCATCATTTTTATGGGCAGTAAAAATGACGGGGCGGTTTTCTGAAGCAATGAGGCCAAACTTTGGATGGCCCTCAGCGCAACCCTTAGAACATTTGGCCTTGCTTTGTAGAGCTTGGAAAAATGTTACATCCTGAACCTTAAAGTTATCACGACCTCTTTTAATAGAGGCCTTGATGACTTGCTTGATGATCTCTTTCTCCTCTAAGTCGACGTATTCAACAACTTCAGGGCTTGGCCTCCGTGGCCTTCTAGGGCGCCTCTCCATCTGTTCAGTTCTGGAAGAACGGCCTTTTTCAAGGCTAGGGTTATGGACCTTAGCTGTAACCTTTTTCAGAGCCACAGAATGCGGAGCGTAGTCCTTCCTCTTCAACCCCTGTTTGTTGTTGTTGTTGTTGTTGTTGTTGCTGTTGTTAGCCACTTTCATAGTAGCCACAACAGGTTGTTTTCTGTTGGTGATCGGTTTACCTCGAGGCCAGGAAGGCTGTCCTCTAAGTATACCTCGACCTCGTGTCGAACTCAAATGATGACTTGTGGAAGGGAGACTTTTATTTTGGTTTTTACCAAAATTTGGTCGGATTTGTCCTATATTTGAACCTCGGCCTTGGCCTCGGCCTCGGCTAGCGCCTCGACTTGTATGTCTTGTGCCAGAAGGTCCAATCTGTTGTACAAATTGAACTTCTTCATCATCACTTGAGAGATTCACCAACAATGGTTTTCTCTTTGGTCCTTGTCTCGAACGTTGTCCCCTGTTCATTTTTGAAGAATAAAACTAAAAACAATTTAAATCAAATATTTATAATTTTTGATTTAATTTGTTTTCTTCTTTTTTGAGAGGGGTACATCATAATATATATTTCATATTTTTTCTTAAAAGACAATCAATCAAACTCGCTGTCAAATAGAGTTTTTCTCAAAACTTTTTTCGACACTCGAGCAAGAAAATGTTTTTTGAGCAAATAGTATAAATATATATTAAAATTCAAAAATAAATCAGTCGTCTTACATCTTTTCTCAAAAATGGATCTTGCAGACAAACTAGGGGCTTTGTCCCTAAAAAATGCATCCATTCCAGAGAAAGGTGCCGGTTTTAAAACTAAAAAACTGAAAACAAAAGAATTTGAAATTTCAAGGAATTTTAAATATCCTTTTGGAGTACAGACAAAAAAGTTTGCAAAACTGGTTGATGATCTGATTTCCTTAGAAAACCAAGAAGCCAGTTCAAGCCAGTTAAAACGGCTTAACAAGGCTGTTGGGAATCTAAATGAGATCTTGGATACTTCTGCAAATTTCGAGAGACAACAGCTGGATTCTTTGAGAAGGAGCATCTCCTATTTGGATTGTTACCTCAAAGAAAATTCTAGCAAGAATCGAACTTCTCTAAAAAAGAAGGTCATTCCTCAAACAAATAAAATGCTGAAAAGCATTGAGTCTCGAGTCGAAATTCAGGCCGGCAGAAACGAGATCAAAAGAGACAAGACAAGCAAACAGCGAAAGTTACAGAAAGAGTTTAATTGCAAAAAGTTCTCAAAACAACGCCAAGAAGAGAGAAAAAGGAGAAAAAGAACCAGTTTTTCTGAAAATGACGAATACGCCAATTGTCACTTTTGGGAAAATTCGAACTCTTCTCCCCCCTCCTCTTTTTCGCCTATTTAAGAACAGGAGTTTTGCCACAATTAACTCACTTTCGTAAAAGCGACCAAAAAGAGAAAAGCATAAGAAGTCAATGGATGGCCTTGGTATCGATGTCGTGGGCCTTTTGATACAAGACTTTCTTGAAGTTCATTTCCTTGACGCTGGATTCTGTGAAGGCCTCCCAGAAGAAGAAAAGGAACCACATCCTGTCTACTTTGGAAGAGACCCCTTCACAGGATTATATCGACCTTCAGAGCATTTACTGGCCTGTATCAGATATGCTTTATTGGAAGAAAGAAGCGTCGCAGAGAAACACAAGAACATCGATATCTCCAATCTAGGAGCACCTAGTGCTGTCTTTACCTTAAATCAGATACAAGGACTTATCGAAGTTTATCTGAAATTAAGGTACGCCATTGACATCAAAGACCTCCTTGGTCTTAAGTTCGACTTTGCAGAAGGTCACCCTCTTACGCTTGCTTTCGGCAAGGAAAGAAAATTTAGAGGGTTAAGAGACTTTTTCACTGCAATCAAATCACAATGTGCGCCTTTTGAAGACACTTGTTTTTTGAGAACCGAACTGGAATCATATTCTAGACTTAGGCACGTGAGGAAATGATTTTTCTCTACATTCTATATTTTTTGAATTTCCTCTTACTGGCCTTTCTTATAGCTTTCATTATTATTCTTGACACCTGCGATATCACCACCTCTGCTTCTCTTAGAAGAGGTCGATACCGTGCAATGTACGAGAAACTTCGAAGAAATGCTACAAGAGGAGGTTAATTTGTGTTAAGAACTAACATTTTTTGTTTTGTATCCATTCCATGACGTTTTTGTAAAAATTGTCAAAATTTGATTTTTCGGCGCCCTAACTTTCCCACGGACAGCAACCGAAAGAACGCACCATCCGTCCTACGGTGGTTGCGTGTCGCTCGATTGAAATCCTGGGAAAATACGGGTTTGACGTTTTGGCGCCTTACATTTTCCACGAAGGACAACCGAAAGAACGCACCACCTGTCCTGTGCACGGTGGGTGCGCGTCGTTCAGTTGAAATTTGGCGGAAAAATAGGTTTTGCCATTTCACCGAAAAACAGAAATTGACAATTTCCTTTTTGTTTTTGTGAAATTCTGTATGTATTTTTTGCGGATGTTTGATAACTTGTGGACAAAAAAGCACTAGGATATAGCACTAGACGTTAGAATTAAGGCTTAAAAATAGATACCCTCAATTTAATCATTTTCATTCTAGTCCTGCTTCTCCTAAACAGCATTCTCCAGTTTTTGATTTTGATGAACAAAATCATAATTTTTGTACTTGTTCTCTTTATACTAACTAGTTTTCTTGAAAGATTAATGTAAGACAAGAGAAAAGTGCAGAATTATGAATTTTGATAAATTCTTAATCACTTCTGGTATGCTCTTTGTCATTCTTTTGGTAATTATCGTTTGGCTTCTCGTAGCAGGACAATACCTTCTTGTTAGTGGCGTCACCTATTCAGTAATTCTTTTATTGATTTCGTACTTGCAACTTTTGAATTCAAGAATAGTTTACGACTCTTTCAACCAGGCTAAAACTTGCTATGAAAGGTTCAGAACAGCAGTACAAGCATTAGAAACAGAATTAGTAGAGGAAGCATGACTACTTTTGTACAATACCTGCTTTACATCTCCATCCCTTACATAATCTTTATTATTTTCTTTGTTATCACCTATGTTGTGTTTGCACTCAATGCTTATTTTTTAACCAAGAGTGCTAAATACGAATGGGAAAGATACCAAAGATATAATAGGATTAGAGAGATGCGAGTGCAAAGAAATTCACCAGATATTGCGCAAAATGAAAATGAACGAAATTGAACAACAATTAGGTTATTTCAATATTATAGTGCTTATTGTCGGTTTTATTCTCTCCCTTTTTCTTGGAATAGTAGGGTATACTTTAAATAGACTGTTAATGGGTGTAAATGCCCAAATAGTCGATTTGTATGCTCGCTATTCCAACAATAATCAATTCATTGTTTAAACTTTTTGTAAAAAATGAGTAAAAATGAGTAAAGTGCCAATTTAGGAAAATGGATTCGTCATCTCTTCTTTTCTTTTTTGAGAGGGGTAGATATAACTATATTTTTAACAAATATTTTTGTAAATTTTTGAAAACTGAAAATGGTAAATGTTTTGGAGTCTGGCTGGATTTCGGTGCAAAGTGACGTCGAGATATCGAAAGATAACAGGCATTTTAGCTGGTTCGCTTGCACTTAGCAATTATCGAGATACTTTTTTGTAACAAGCTTAGCTCTAAAATATTTATCCAGGATCAGTAATAGTTTTTTTGCTTACTCGCAATACATTTGGCAACCTTTTATTTTGAGGTTTAGACTTGAATAATCAAAAGCAAGGCTGGACTGTTGTATACGCAGCTGTCGAGATACTTTAAAGTAACAGGTTTTGTTGAATCGATCCGCAAGGAACTTTTTAATTAAACCGAGCTGCTATACATAAAAACGGTCGTCGAGATACGTAATGTAACAAGCTAAACTTTTGAGAATTCAATGATATTCCAGTAAAATATTTAGGAAACCTTTTGTAGGATTGAGCAAGAAAACTAATCAAAAAGCTACCCCTAGTAGAAATAGAAAAGTAAGAGAAACACGATCCATATAAACACAAGAAATTGAAACCTTGTTTACAAGCAAAATTTAAGATGATCAGAGATTGGAAAGAACTAGTTTCAGAAAATCTACTATCATTGAAACGATTTTGAATGTAAACATAAAATCAATCTTGAGTTTCTTCTGACATTGACACGAGACCCATAATTACTTTTGACCGCAAAAATAAGGGGGTGGAGAAAACCAGACACATAAAAATACGCACTAATAATATTTTTTCTAGATTACAGAAATAAGGAAGACACTAAATGTAAGTTTTAAGAAAATGTAAATAGAAATAGGAAAATCTGTTATGCAACTGTAAAATTAGTAATTTCAAAATGTCTAATTATTTTCGGTAGATAAAGTTTTTACACTGAGAAGTTTTTCACAGTGTCTGAACATAATACTGAAAATTTGACAATTGAAAACTAAGAAAAATGGTTTTCTTGAAGAATACAGAAAAAGTATGGTCACCTGTACTCACTTTTTGTATCTCTTCCTAAAATCATTTATTACGGAAACTAGACAGATTTTAATAGTTGGAAGTACCATAAAAATTAGGAATGCTTTATGAGTGTGAAATGAGTGAAACTCTCCTTTTGGGAAGCCTAATAACATTTATTTTATGAAAGATTCAGCTTATGTCTAAAAAGTAAAGGGAACATAATTGTTTTCCTTGAAATTAGCATGTAAAACTGGAACGATCTGAAAATAAATAGACAAATTACCTGCGTGGTGAGATGTCATTAGGTTGGAAAGGAGAGGCTTTAGAAACAAGATTTTTGACACTTTTTCTTTCTTTTCCATTTCTCTCTCTTGAAAACTTTCTTTCCTTTGATTAGCATAGTTCTTTTCACTTCTTGCTAGGTTTCAAACCTTATACAATGTTTGTTTCTATCATATTTCTTATGTATTTGGAGGAAAAACACCAAGAAACCAATTCTTGTTTAGTTTTGAATTCAAAGTGGCATTCGAAAAATTATAGACAAACTGCCCGTTCTTTCGGTTGTTATAAGGTTGAAAAGGAATGGCACCAAAAAATCTGACCGCGATTTTTGAGTTCATCTCGAAAATCGTTTCTTTTCTTTTTCTTCTCCTATCTCTTTCTTTCCCTTTTCTTTTTCTTCTCTCTCCTGTAATACTGTCTTTCTCTTTCGAGACAGACAGGGGAGGGGCAGAAAAAACACATAAGGAACCTTTTTGAAATGACTGTCAAAAATGTTGATTGCAAGCAAGAACCTATTGAAAATCCGTTCAGTTTTCAATGAGGATTGTTTTTACAAATGCTTGTCGGTGAACACAGAGCGATATTTGGGAAGCTTCGCTTGGGTTCTTGATCAGAAACTCATTTTTCAAAAATAGACGCTTCCATACGGCTATATATTTGAAAATTGTTTACGCTGGTCAATCCATTCTGAAATTGAATCCAGACAGAGAAACAATAATGTGTTTAATCCAGTGCATTGATTGCCCATCTTGTATTGGATTGAGCCTAGTTCCTCTGAAGGATGACTATTTCAAAGGCAGAAAACCAAAATGCTTTTGGTTTTGGCCTCGCAAGGACTTAGTTCGTCGCTTTAAAAACAGTGGCAACTTCCATACTGTGGTTTATGACCATATTTGCAAGAATCCAGGATGCCCGAGAAAGGATCCTAATTACCAACCTGCACATTCGAGCAAACGCGATAGCACTTGTGGAAGTGTTTATTGCCAACTCGAAACATGCAGATTGGTTGTTAGCAGTTTCGAAGATTATTGTAAAAATCATCACCCTAGGCCTGACTTATTAGACAAACAAGCACCTCAGTTTAGAATAAGACTAGCTAGGGGTGATGGTTTCGAAGTTGATGATTTTGTTTTTATGTTTTTCAACAAGAAGAGAAAGTGAAAATAGTATTTTTGATGAAACTGGTTCATTGAAAAGACTAATAAAAATTCTGATAATCATTTTTTTCCAAATTCTTTTAGGTGACGGAGTATTAATTTCTTTTTTGAGAGGGGTACCCCCTGCAAAAGTGGAAAGTAATACTACTAACAAAATTTCCTTACTAACTCTCTTGCAAAACTATCGTATTTGTTTTTATGATCATCGCGTACTCGAATTTTGGCGCCCTACCTTTTTCACGAGAGGAAACCGAAAGAGTGTACAGTCTGCGGACAAACGCACGTCTCTCGCTTTTTCCGTGAATAAGGGAGGAATGCTACCTGTCCTAATAAGATTTTAGATTTCAGATCTTAGCGAATAAGAATAGGTTTAAGGAGCAACAACGTGAGAAACAGACATTTTAGCAATAGACGACAACACTAGACAACAACTGACCGACAATGACATGGACCTTCTACGACAAATTTTGATTGGTAGCAATCAAAAAAGGTTGGCATAAGGTTAGACACTGGGGTTAGTATATTAATTTAGATTAGTATAGTTTCCCTTAGACACCTTAAGTAGATATGTTAAGTGACAAATCTCTTTAGGATGTTATGTTTTGAGCGGTGTTTTAGAGATGTTGTGGTGATTTAGACGTTGTTACAAAAATTAGGTTTTTAGAGATGCTATAAATCTTTTCTGTAAAATGTCTATCATGAAGAAAATCTGATCAATCTTTCTTTCTATCCAACTCTCTACTCTACCCTTAAAATAGCGTGGTAAAATATGTGCTGGCATATTTTACAAAAAAGTCCTAGGCACTACTCTATTCTCTTTCTTTCCTAAAAACTCCATCTTCTTTCTTTCCTCAAACTTTTCATTTTCCTTGTTTCCTACTTTTAGACGATAAGTAGAATTGACTTTTGACCAATGCTTATTAGAAGTTTTACTGGCCATAAAACTTTGAAAAGGATTGTGTAAAAAGTTAATACCACCGAGTGGATTTGAATTTTTGTTTTTATTTTGCCATGATTGGTGTAACTAAAATCTTTTTGTGTGCTATGTATACTACGCATACCTGAAAGTTGCAAATGTGAGAAAGTAAACATTCGACCCTCTCCCACATGAGTGTAAAATTAGTAACACTAATACATGAAAAATGGCAAAAACAAATGAAAACATAAATTTTCATCACCTCTTAGAGATAGATTAGACACGCATACGCAAAAATAGAATTTCGAACCAAAACTTATTGACAGAAGACTACCTAAAAATAGAACGCAGCAGGAGGTAATTGTTTAGCAATTGAGATTTTCACCACCCCTCCTTACTGGTTAGGTAATAAGTTTTTTGTATAAAAGTTAAGAAGGTTGGTTTAACGGAGCATTCAATTTTTTGAATTCTCTCGCACACCACTCCAGGTACGAACTTTTATTTTTGTATTGAAAGACTTGTTAAAGATTAAGTTAAGGCGTAAAAACTTTTACTTTTTCTTACGTAATTTACTTCCCTTAGGAAGAAACTTTTTTGAAGGACCTGGTACTGTTAGACAAATAATAGATTTTCTAAAAGAAGTGGATCGGACTGTATGGATCAGTGTGTAGAGTTTCTGGACACGCGAAAATTTAGAAGATTCCTATCTTACTGTGCATTATTTGAACTGGCGAAATTTAGGGAAGTATCTTTAATTTGATTGGGTTGATGTGTCACAACCAGGACGATTCAATCTAGCAGCAAATCTGTTTGAAGATACGGAACTATTTTTTGCGAGCTCATTTAAAAAATCAGATACTAAGTGTAGGAGTGCTCTTTTTGCTAGACTGTGAAACACTGCACACCCTTACATTCTCTGAAACTTCTGCAGAAAAAACTAAATTAAGTACGGTACTCAGACTTCTTCAAAAAGCTTCTAAAACCCATGGTTGTAAAAGTAGACCCGAGGGCAGAAAATCTTGATAAACTATTCTTAATTTATGCTGATATCGAGACTGAATCACTGAGAAAGCTTAAAATATTGCAAATAGCAGCGGTAACCCAGGATGGAGATACTTTTTGTAGCTTCATAAATCCAGGGGAGCCCTTGCCACTTAGAGGAACTAACATTCATGGTCTCTATTTCGAAGTGAAGGATAAACAACTTTATCGCGATGGTAGAGCTTTACCCTCCACTACCGAGGTAGATGCTTTGAATAAGTTCAACAAATGGCTTAAAGCTTTCAATAAACCAATAATACTTGTGTTCTACAATGGTATTTCGTTTGACGGGCCGGTATTGGCCAAGTTTTACAAAAAACATGGTCTTTCCATAACAGATAACGTCAAATACCTAGCAGATCCCTTGTCTTGTTGTCGTGATTTATTCAAAGATACCAGAAATCATAAATTAAGAACATTAGCAGCATATTGCTCTGTGGATCAAACCGCAGTGCATGACGCTTTAGACGATAGTTTAGCTTTAAAGAAAATCTGTGAATACTTGGTGGATCGCGAAAAAACTTCTCTAGCTTTTTTGATAGGGAGTTATTTCAAAACCTTTGAGTATTTCACAGCTAAATTAGATCTTATGGACATAGACCAATTAGAACCGGAAATGTGTGGGTCAGGGGAATAGTTTAGAAATAGATTTTTCCTATGTAGGGTTTGGTTATTCAGATAAAGAAGTAGCGAGAGAAGAAATTCAAACGCAACTTCCTAATGAATTAATTTGAATCCTATATCCCTCCCGCAAAATTTAGGGTTTTAATCTCTATGCTCCTCTTTTCAGCACAAACTCAGATTACTCTGCCATAAGTACTGTATTCCTTCTTCCCATAGCACCCCTTATTCCCTTTCCCAATAAGCATGATTGAAGTTGAGCAGTCTAACGCAGACAAGCATGAAAGCAGAGTGTTCAGACGAGATTCTCGCCCACGATCTTTCAACAATCTCCACTGGACTCCACCTCCCCAGCGAAATTTCTACCCGCAAAGGAATGGATGCCACACGAGACCACGAAACAATTACGGACGAGGACCTCTACGAACTTCACATTTGGTGTCATCACGACATCAACAGCAGGCCCAGGAAGACACACGTGACCCTCTTCCGAGAAAAAATCCGTTCACCGGAAGACGTCCATCCTTCCTTATTGGACCGCAAGAACCAACCTTCTCAACTAGGCCTTTCTACCGATACCGACCCAGGAAAGCTCCCACTCCTGACAAAAGCTTGCGAAAAGTAACCATCAACCAGGAAGTGAGCCTGCCTCAGGAAGGCCCTGCAGATCTCCCAAAGGAACCCCTCAAGGAACCTTTGGTAGTGCCAGCACCACAATCTTCTGACCTTCAGCCTAAGAAGATTGTTGAACCCCAGTTCCAAACCACCGTCTACAGGAACCGGGAACTGACCAGGAACAAGAATGCACACCTTCCCATCATACAAATCGAAGGATTGCATTTCTACAACATCAGCACCAAGATGGAAATTCGACGCCTGGAACATCAAACAAGAACCCTGATCAAGGAGGCTAAGGATACGCAAGAACTCTTCAAGACGCTTGAACAAGACGACGGACCTTCCCAGCCAGACGAACCTCCAAACTCTAAACTTCTCTGTAACATCGCGTATGAGATCCTCATCAAATACAGTACAGAGGAGGCGGAAGGCCTTTCTCATTTCCTCAAACAATTGCAAGCAACTAAAGGAAAAGAGGAAGTCCACCTTGAAGCTCTTGAGAACGTGCAAATCTCCGACTGGGACCATTACCTCACTGCACTCCAGAAGATCAACACACAACAAACAACCGATCTGAACGCCCTCTCATTTCAAGCCGACTCCTTGCCATTAGGAGGAGCTGGACCTCTCCTACATGGACTCATCAGGAATTGCTTCACGGAAACGCAAGAAGAAGAAAAAGATCTCTACACCATTCGGAATCTCCCTTCATCTTTGGGTCAGACGTTGCAACACCAACTGGAACAGTCCTTCAAACGGAAACAATTCCTTATCCGGAATATACCCCTTTGGATGGAACCTCTACAGAAGGAACAACGCATTACTAAGGACGAAATGGGACAACTTCTCACCGCTTTCCCCTACTTGATGAAGCTCAAGTATGCCTTCCAAACAGAAGAAGGAAAAGAAAGGACAGAAAACCCGGAAAAACCCTCAACTTCCCAGTCTCGAGGTCCGCTTTTCTTCCTTAATAACATCACCCAACTCCTCTTCTCTCGAAACCAGACAGGAAGGAAACTACTTCAAGCTTGGGACCGAAGCTTCTACCAGGAATTCTACGACACCACTTCCTATGGACTTCAGGACAGGATTCGGAAATTGGAAAAACTGTTCCAAGGAGAGAAAGGACTCACCAACAATCCAAGACGGCTGAAAAGACCAAAAACCCTTTGTCATCGCACCCTTGAAAAATTAGGTTTTTGGACCTTGGTGGAAAAAGAACCTCCTCTCCTCTCCAGCGACTCCAAAATAGCCTACTGGGCTTTGATCAACTACTGCCGACTGGAACAGCAAGACCTCTCCGAAGCCAGGACCAAGATCATGAAATCCAGAGGATCCCAAAACTCCTACGTACAAGAATCCATTCTCGCTGTCAACAACCTTAATCGTCAGATTATCCAGTTGCAGATGGGAATCAATGAACTTGTTCGGTTCCCTACCATCGCACAGTATCTCATGCTCCCCTTGGATCAGAGGGAGGAAAGCCTCATCAAGGGTTGTGTGAAGAGGCAAGGAAATTACTTCCTTCTCCTCGACTATGACCCTACCACCGAGGAGGACCAGTTCTTCAGCTCCATGTCCCTCCTCCTGGCTACTCCACACTTCCCTCCTGATTTGTCTGAGATACTCGGGATTGAAACTAAATCCTACCAGCCATCATCTATCTACTGCCAGGAACCTGAATACTCCAGCGACCAGGATGAATCTGCAAAACCTGAAGAGACACCTGGTACTCGAGAAGAAGATTCCCCCAAAGATCCTCTACAAGAAGTTGAAGACTGGACCGAAGAAGAACGGCAACCGGGTTACCAGCCTCCCACTTCCAAAGAGGAAGCAGAAGAAGATGAAAACTCTCCTTTTCACGAAGAAGACGCAAACAAAGATCCAGAACCCGAACCAGAAGCCGGTGTTGGATCTTAAGCAGCAAAGAAGAAATGCCATAGAAGAAAGAAGAACTCGGAAGCAGAAGACTTGATTTTATTAAGGATTAGGCTCCCGACCCTTATCCACAAATGATTGCGGGAAAGGAAAAATGATTTTCACAAGCACCCACATTTTTTGGAAGTAGAGGCAAAATACTTCCGCAAGAGATTTTTTTTAGAAGCACTTTTTTGCAAGATTTTGCTGTGCACCAGTACTGTAAATATTAGAGTGTGCTTGTTAGAGTTGTTTTTTCATTCCCTTGTTTATAGGAGAATTTACGGAAAACCTCTCTATGAAATGTAGAGAAGCCTACGTAAAGACTCACATGTTCTCTTCGCAGTACTTAGCCACATTGGGTGACCCTCTTTAGCTCAATGCTCGGTTATTTACTCACCTCTATCCATTGTACATACTTTCTAGCTCATTTTTTAAGCAATCATTTGATGGTGCCCCTTCTAGCACATTTTTTCTACTGCCAGGATATGCATTTGGCTTAAGCCAACCCTGTAAGCTTTAACTCAAGGAATACTCTCCACCCAGTTACTCCCCGAAAAGTAGGAAAGTTTGGTTTATAGGCGAACATTTCTGGTTTAATTTGCCCATAGTCAGTTATCATTAACCAATAAACCAACTTTAGACTATTAGAGGTAGTGATTTGAGAGTATAAGGACTTCACCCCGAGCATTTTATTTCTTTGATCCCCCAAGATAAGACATTACTTAAATTTTTCACTTCCTTTTAAAATGGTCTCACAAACCAGCAATAGCAAGAAAGTAAAAAACGTAGTTTTGTTAAGTAATGGTCCTCTTATAATACTATGCCAGGAACAAAAATGTGTTCTTTTGTGGAGGTAACAATCCACTTAATAACATCCCTATAATGCTTGCATTTAGGTTATCTTGTCATAGGTTATCAGAATTCCATTTCCCTGTGATTAAATTGAAATAGTGCTCAAACCCACCTGAACTCCCCACAACCTTGAGTTACTGCAATTTTTGTACATATTTTTGTCATTTTTTGTAAGCGCTTGTTGCAGGCTTTTTATTTTTTATATGTCTGTTCACCATTTGTAAATATGCCTGCCAGAAGTGATGGAAATGGCTAAGTAAGGAAAATTTTCCCATAGGGTTTTTATGTACTTATGGTGCCATTCCCATCACCCCTGTCACTTTTTTGAGAGGGGTAGATTAATATGTAAAGCTTTTTTGCAAAGCTTTTTCACTCCCCTTAGTTTAAGATAGGTAAGGATATTTTTCCCGCAAGTTAGATCATTTTTCGTAGATTAGGTTATATTTATAGGGTTACGAATAGGTATTTTTTCACCCTCCCATTTTTAGAATAAGTTTAGGTAAATTAGAAAATGGCCACTAGATGTCACCGCAAGGTTTCACCTGGGTGTGCCATCCAGTAGTTGCGTCCGTCGTTGATACGCAGCCACCTGTTGTTGCGTCTCTCGAGCGCAACACCCGGTTGTTACGTTTTTTCGACTTCTCAACTTTTAGGTAAAATAAGGTCAACACACCCCCTCCACAGTAGTCCACTTTTTAGAGTTTTTAGAATTGTCATTTGTCTGGACGCCAAATGACAATGTTAGGATATTTTAGACAAGATTTTCCCGCCTAAATGCGACGGTCTCCCTATAAAAGGGGATGCCCCGTTACGTTTAGTATCAGTCACATTCCCACCAGGATACGGACAGATTCACCCCACCAGTTATTTTTAAAGTTTACTTAAAAGTTTTACAAAACGGAACTTAGAGAACACAGTGAAACTTTCAATAGTCTTTTTCAAGACTACGGCTTTACTGCGTTACCTAGCCCTTCCGGCTTATCTCCTCTCTCAAAACCTGCAACGACGTAAACACTTTTTCCTTCCTTAAAATAAAAGATAAGAATTCAAAAGACTCGGCTCATTTCTTATTTTTGATTATTGTAAGGCACCCTAAGGTAGTCATTTTCGTATACAGTCCTAAACTCACAAAAAGCCTTACATTTTCAAAAAGTGGTCCTTCGAGCCGTTGTGTTTATTTTTTGTAACTCTAGTTTCTTGAAACATAACTTGGTTCTTGAAATCTCGTTTTGCAAACATAAGCACTTAAGAGACGTACTTGCAAAAGTTAGTCTTGAAAAAATCTTTAAGTCTTATCTTTGTCTTTTGGATCGACTTAGTGTCTTCGTCAAAAACCCCCACAGTACCCAGGTAAAGGGTAAGTATTGGGTTTGCTGTTTGAGAAAGTAAAGGAATATAGAGATACTCGAAAAGGTAACTGAAGAAAGAAGACTTCATTCTCCTCTGCACAATTACAACGGCGCTACTAAAAAGTTGCGGTAGGACCCATTTTCATTTCCATTTTTAATTGGTCTATTGTAATTTTGTAACTTGCCTATTTCGAGATTCTTTTTCACTTTTCTTCGAAGAAAAATATGGATTGTTTTTCTGAGAAGAAAAAGGTGGTGTCCTTTTCGGGGATACCTCCTTCTAAAGTAGAAAAAAACAGATTGTCTCGCCTTTGGTCTACTGTTGTGGCTGGGGGTCGAAGCAATAGCAGAAATGAAAAACTGGACGCTTATAGCCAGTCAGTCGCAAGGGAAAATTCCCAGCTAAAACCTGAGCCTCAACATGAGATCTTAGACGAGTCTTTCTATACAAGCAATTTTAGGGGCAAACTCCTTAACATTTCTGTTACGGAGGCGCAACTAGAATTGGTAAAAATAGAACTACCGCTTCTGAGATATGTGACTTTGGCTAAGGGGAGAGAGGTTTTTGAAAAAAATAAGTTGGAGCGTCAAACTTTTGAGAACGGAATGGAAAACATGATTCCAATCCTTATCAAGGCTTACGGTCCGACTTATGCAAACTTTGATAGGAGAGAAAAAGATGTTACAAAAAACATTTTTAGCGCTTTTATCAAGGGAACCTCTCAGATCTTTTCGATCTTGGCAGGCGACATTGATAAAACTAGCTCTATCCCTTTGGCTAAATTCACAATCATCTCGATATGTTTCGGAATCGATAGAGCTATTTTTGCGTATAGAGATTTGGATTTAATGTGGGAGGAGCTTGAGCACGAAAGGGAGGATTTGTACTTTGTGCAAAAACCTAACTTCCGTGTCAGCCTTCCTCATTTGTCTGAAGTCCGAGAAATGTTCGATCATTTCTTTAGAGATAATAGATACGACTCTTTCTTCTATCCAGAAGAAGTTGTTGACCCTCCACAGATGGAGGCGCAAGAGGAAAAATTCCTTTTCCCTAAACCAATTAGCACTCGTGCTAATAAAGGTTATCTTGCGCCGCCGGAGGTTAACACTTTTTCTCCTTCTCTCTCTCTTCCGTCTCGGTCAGAAAAAGAGAAAAATTTCCACCCTGTTTCTCGAAACAGAGGAAACGATCATTTTTCTGACTGCTCTTACGATAGAAAAGGAGTTAGAACCTCTGGTGTAAAAAATATCGCTTCAGATATTTTTAACCCAGATGTCTGTCACATGGGCCCGACTCTTGTTAGAGTTCGAGATGAGGGTTCCATGTCAGACTTGAGAAAGGGATTTTATGAGTCATCACCTTCAGTAGTTGAACGGCAAGAACTAGATTTGGCCGTTGACTCATTTGACTATTGCATCTTTGGAGAAACCATTGAAGAAATTCTTGGAGTTAAGTTTGCAAGAACTAATTTTAAGGATCCCGGCTCCAAAGAAAGAGCCAAGATTGGGATTTTAAGAAGAGTTCTTAGCGACCCTTTCTCACCACAAAAAGTTAAGACGTTAGTAAACATTGAATTAGGACAAGTGGATTACTCAAAGATGCATGAACAGCAAGTGAGTTCAGCGACTAAAGCTGTTCTTGATTTGGTGCAAACAGAAACTCTTAGATTTAGAGAACCCCCTCCTGTTTTGGGTAATTCCGATAACACAGATAAGACTTGGGAAGCTGTAAAAATGCTAAAAAGAGAATTGGGTCTTTGTGATATTGAGAAAGAAGACAGCATCCACATTACAAAGTACTTGAAAAGACTGTCTCCCATTATCACAGAGAATCAATTGTCGGAAAGCGCAGCCTATGAGCTTTTGACCTCTGTAACAGGGGGGCTGACCAATTCTTTTGTGTGTGGCAGGAGGGATACAAAGATACCTTTTGTTAAATTGTGGAACGTTCTTTCGGCCTCTCGTCCACCCGTAGTGCCTTTGCAAGAAATCACACAAAAGGTGGATGAGTTGTTGAAAAAAGGTTTACAAGATCCAAACATCGTTTTGAAAGAGATTGCTGCTCTTTGGGAAAGTACCAGTAATGGGGATGATGAACTTCAAAAACGTATAGCGGATGAAAGCGCCCTGTACAGTATGCGAAGATACATTCATACTCATTTTGCGTCACTAGCCTCGGCAATAGAAATTTACTTCCGTATTCAGAGTAAAGCGCAAAAAGATGAACAAAAATTAAAAGCAAAATCAGGGAGACCTGAAGTTAGCATGCCTGAATATATGCTTTACATGAATGCGGTGGGTTCATTTCTAAAACCAGGACTTGTTGAGCAAAAAACTGAGACTCCAAAAGCAGATTCTCCAGACAAAGGATGGCAAAAGGTTATCTCTAAGAAGAAAAATAGAAATAGACAGTTTAAGCCTAAGGTTAGCCCTAGTTTCTCAGAGTTCGTGAAAAGCTACAACCCTTTTGATAAGTTAAGAGGGGAGGGTAAAACCACAGTAGGAATTAGCGCAGAGTTAGGCAAAAAGAAAATTAGTAAGCCCGTTAGCAAACCCGTTAGCAAACCCGTTAAGCCTAGGAGGGTGCGGGAAGGTTTTTGTGAGCTCTGTCGATTGCCTGGGCATGTAAAAAAATACTGCTGGACGTACCCGGAAGAGGATATCTCTGATAAGCCTTGTGATATATGCGAAGGGAGACATGGCGCTTCACCCTGCTATTTCGACCCTGAGATGTATAACAAGTATCATGAGGGACAACCTCCAAGGGAACTCTATATCAGGCGTGCAGAGGAAACTAGGCAAGTGGTCGTTGACGAAATCGGACCTCACGGGGAAATTTACCATAAGAAGGTGTACCCTCCAGGGGGTTATTACCCTTGGAAGGGAAGGGAGTATATGGGCCCTAACGGACTCATCAAGATTCCCGTACCCTTTCTTTTTGGTCCCCGTAGGGCCTGGAGATCATTCAGCGACCCCAAGCGAGTTCCTGTGCAAAAGACAGCTTCAAACTCCTACCCTAACCCTATACCAGAGAAAAGGAATCTATGGTATTTTAGGTCAGGAAAACCCCCTTACCTTAAGTTTAGACATAAGAGGGGAACTAAGTCCAACCCTAGTATTAATTCTGAGAACGGTAGTGGGAAAAGCGCACCCCACTCTCGTAGGAAGAATGAGCGACAAAGACCCGACCAAACTAGAGTAGGGACTGACATAAGACAAAGACAAGACAATAAGGATACTAGGCCTCAAAGGAATACTGGGCTCGTGAAAAGGAACAGGAACTGGTGGGCTACTCCTACTGGCAGTGATTGTGATTCAGATCTTATTCTGGGTAAGAATAGTCCTAGACCTAAGAAAGCCAGAAACTTTCCTGTAGAAGGCCGAATCCCTTCCCC